>Ga0155205_106_pt3 | contig 2716 bp, 2 predicted proteins | sample RifCSPhighO2_02_FD_106173 | JGI IMG/M metagenome (GOLD analysis project Ga0155205, IMG submission 106173) | Candidatus Andersenbacteria bacterium RIFCSPHIGHO2_02_FULL_46_16 | reverse complement strand
TCACAGCTTGGAGAGTCTTGTTAAACCCATCCACTTTAGTCAGCTTCTTGTATTGGCTAGAGTTTCCGGCTTTCAAAGAGATGCTGACGTTTACACCTGCGTCTTTGGCCTCTGTTGCTAACTTCATATCAGCATACTTCCAGCCGTTAGTTACTATCGTGGCACTTGCGTCACCGTCCACAATGTACCGACAGGCTTTCAGTAAGTGAGGCCAAAGAGTCGGTTCACCGCCAAGTAAGATGAGGTTTTTAGTACCAATCCCAAGCCCAATGGTAATGAGCCTAACTGCTCTCTCCCATGTCATGTCGCTGGTGGCATCGTACTTCGTTCCTTCCGCATAGCACCACAGACATCTGTAATTGCACTTCCGGTTCACTGTCAGCCAAATGCCATTAACCATGTTTCTACTCCTGTGTTGGAAAGATCAAAAGAACCTGTGACCCTAGAGGAATACAGACTTCTTGTCAAGTATTACTTCATTCCGGTCAAACACACCAATTGACGCCTTGCCAGTCTCCTGTATAGAGTAACAATACTCTGTTTCTGTTCGTCTTTACAACTCAATTTCCTCTGTTTCGAAAGGAGCTACCCAATGGGTACCGCACGCCGAGTGAGGGGACTCGTAATGGAAAGTCTGGAAAGAAGGATTTACCTTTCTGCCGACCCCATTAGCCTGTCCCAATGGCAGAGCCAAGCCTGGTGTACAGGCTCGGTTTCTGAACAATCCGGTACAATCGTTGTGGCCGCCAATGGCCAAAGCCAAGGAGGCGACCATGTCGCCCTCGCTGACTCGCCAGCTGTGGTTGACAGTGATCTCTATCTTGAGTTCACACCGCAAGTCAACCACGTTGGCAATGACAAAGTTGTGTTCGAGATCAGTAATGGCAGTGGCACGCGGGTCGTCATCAACTTCGAACGCAATGCCGCTGGCAACCTGTTTAGCATCACTGAACAGTATCGGCATGGTCCTGGAAACGTTGGATGCCTATTAGTACAACTTATTACCCGATTGCTATACTAAAAAATAAATACTATGAATACCATACAGAAACCTGTTACAAAAAACTTGAAACGTTCTGCAATCATTGATTCCGTCATCTTCGATTTGATTGAATTCAGAAAAAGTTGCGATCAGCAATTATATTATGCGATTGATGAAAACATCAGGTTTTTTGAGGCCGCTAGGCACATCTGGACATATCTGCCATGGTTGATATTCAGATACCCCACAATAGATACGACCAAAATAAAAGAACTTGCCGATTACCAACTTCATAATGGTCTTTGGGAGGAATATCTCTTAAGGTCTCTCATCAAGTTAGAAAAATCAAAAAAGATTGATTTAGTCGGTCCATTACGACAAGAATTACTCACACAAATAAGAGTAATAGCAGCCAGCACAACCAAGCCAATCATTGTTATTAATGTTGGTTGTGGGGCAATGGAAATAGAAAGACAAATCATAGAAAATCTAACTAGCCAGCCCCTGGCCGTTTCTGTCCTGTTCATAGGCATTGATAATTCAAAAACAGCCTTAGCCATGGCTTCGGATAATCTAAAAGAGAATCGTGTTCATTTTAGTACGAGCCGTGAACTTTTATCCGACGACATCAAACAGCTGCAGCAAGTCGATCAACCCTATAAAGTACATTTTGTGCTTGGAGATGCCGTCTCTAGTCTGTCCCAGATTGAGCCCGACACGATTGATATCGCCTGTTATAGCAAATTCATTCATCATCTTTCTGATGAAGAAAAAGAGTCGTTCAGGAACTTCACCGCTAGTGTAACTAAGCGCGTTATTGAATTTGATGATTATCGTGGCGTGTATTTACCATTGATGTCTCTATTAACAAATTGGCACAACCCTGTCCTGCTCAATGGAGCGGTCTTCAGTTCGTTGCGAGTGCCTAGTCGTTCTGAACTTGAAAAGCAGCAAAAAGATAACCATTCTTGGTCAATTTGTGTGTTTCCTCTCAAGGGGTATATAAAAAGTTATCACAGAAGCGATTCTCTACAGAAAACTCACTCAATTCTTTTGTAGCCGATAGTCTCGCACCCGTGATAATCTAATATCATGCTTACTGAAGTCCTGATCCTATCAGCAGCGGTGATAGCAAATCTTATATTGGTAATGATATCCTTCCGGCGTAATCCGCTAAGTGCGAGTAATAGATTATTTGCTGCTGTTGGCATAACGCTGTGTTTTTGGAGTATTGTAAATTTTTTCTCCTTTCAAACGAATAATCAGTTGCTTGCCACATGGTTGGTCCGTTTTGTCATGGTGTTGTCTACGCCGTTGGGGATCTTCTTCTTTCTATTTGTGCATACTTTTCCACGCACAACTTTGGCCATGAGCAAGAAGACTTTCTGGACGTGGATCTTTGTGATGATTGTCACGATGGGTATCGCTGCTTCACCTTTATTATTCCCTGAGGTTACCTTATTGCCGGATAAGCCGCCTAAACCCACTCCCGGAATCGGCCTAATTATTTACGTTCCTGTCGTTATTCTGACAACTCTTTATGGCATTGTCTTGATGGTAAAAAAGTTCCTAAGCGCTAAAGGTTTAGAACGAATTCAAACCGGATATCTAATGGTTGGGGCGGGGATCATGTTCCCCTTAATCATTGGACTAAATTTTGTGGCGGTAAACGCTTTCAACTCGACCACATTCATCCCGTATGGCCCGATATTTATTCTTCCCTTTACCGCTCTT
>Ga0155205_131_pt1 | contig 3873 bp, 6 predicted proteins | sample RifCSPhighO2_02_FD_106173 | JGI IMG/M metagenome (GOLD analysis project Ga0155205, IMG submission 106173) | Candidatus Andersenbacteria bacterium RIFCSPHIGHO2_02_FULL_46_16 | reverse complement strand
ACCGTGATGCTTTGAAGTATGCTCAGTGGGCAGGCAAGAGATTGCCGACCGAACCGGAATGGGAACGGGCGGCAAAGGGAGATAATAATGTGAGGTGGCCATGGGGAAACGAGTGGGATTTAAAACGAACTAATTCAGCGGAATATTGGGCCGGGATAGAGATTAAAAATCTGGCGGTTTGGAAACAGTGGTGGGCAGAAGAATACTTACATTATGGCGGCATGCCGAAAACTACTCCGGTTAGTTACTTTCCACAAAACCGCAGTTATTTCGGAGTTTATGACTTATCCGGAAACGTCTATGAAATTTTGCAGGATAACTATCCAAAATATGACAATGACAGAAAATATGCCGAGATGTATGAGTTTTTATTTGGTAGATACAAATCAATGAGAGGTGGGTCGTGGATGAATTTTAGATATCAGATACGCTGTAGCGAACGAATGGCTATCTATCCAAAGTTTTCAAATTTTGCTACCGGCTTTCGTTGCGCGAAGGACAGCTATGAAAAAACAAATTGAGTCTGCAGAGAATAGCGCTCATTCAAATAAATTGTTGCAAAGGAAAATTGCCGTCATAACCGGTGCTACGCGAGGAATCGGTCTGGAAATAGCTAAAACCTTTGGACTAAACGGTGCGGATATTATTGGAATTTCTCGCAACCAGAATCGCTACGATTCTTCAAGGGCATTTTTTGATGAACACGAGATTATATTCAGCTATTTTCAGGGCGACGTCACTGACCCGGATCGATTGAGGGAAATAGCTCTTGAGATTAAACGTATTTATCAACGTGTCAACATTTTAGTTAATAATGCCGGCTCGGCATCGATTCGTTCCGGGATAAAAACAATGACAGTCGGAGAGTGGAAACAGGTCATTGATATCAATTTAAATAGCATGTTTTACGTCACAAGCTGCATGTTGCCGCTATTGCTAAATAAGCCAACTTACGAAAGTGCATCGGTCATAAATATTTCTTCCATTGCCGCGAGGATTGGTACCCGTAAAGTAGCTTACACGGCAGCGAAAGCTGGAGTGCTAGGTTTCACTAAGGGCTTAGCGGGCAGTTTGGCAGAGGATAATATTCGGGTAAATGCAATTTTGCCTGGGGCTGTTTCGACAGATTTAACTTCTGGTTGGAGTAAATCTCAGAGAATGGATATAGAGGGGAAAATACCACTTGGATCGATTGCGGAAGCAGCAGAGATTGCTGACGCTGCTTTGTTTTTAGCGTTGCCGCTTTCAAGGTATATTACCGGCCAATCGCTCGACGTTAATGGCGGTTGGATCATGCCATAAACCATAAATGTTATAATACCAATATGCTGAAAATAGAGCGATTATTTCAAAAACCAGAATTTGCAGAAATGCCTCGACCGATGAGCCGGCCCCTTGTCGAGCCATGTAGAGTTATCCCAACTAAAGACGCTTTTGGTGAATATAACGGGATGGTAGTTGAAGTCGCCAAAAACTATAAAGAGGTGCAAGAAAATGCTATCGAAAAAAATCGGGCAAATGAAACGACTGTGTATATGACGACGGTCGCCCCAGGGAGAATGAAGGGATACCATGGTCATCTGTTGCGAACGAGTACCTATACTCTTGTTATCGGGAAAGCGGAAGTACACATGCTTAATTTATTCACGAAAGAGTTATTTGTTTATAGAATTGATGCTGATTCTGCACCTTACCGAACGATTACGGAGCCAGGATATTTTATTGCTTTAAAAAATATTGGAGAATCGGTGGCGACGTTTATTGGCGTACCAAATCCACCCTATAACCCTCAAATAAATGAACAGCTAGAATTGAAACCACATGAAGTAGAAGCAGCCATCACAAACAAAATTGTTAAAGTCAAGAGATTTTCGTGTACTATGGAAGGCGTTAGTGAACTACCGAATAATGACGTCTTTTCCGTATAACTGACAATCTTTTGCTTTTTGAATACAGCAGGGCAACATCTTGGGCAGATAATCAAAAGAAAAATAACTAGTTTCTTTGATCTCTTTGCTGGGATGAAACTTGTTGATATTTAAAATCTCGCATTCGAAGAAAAAAATAATTGGATGAATTTTGTTTCCGTTTGGGTATGTAAAATCGAATTCCGGAGTCGAGTAAATAGCAATAAGTCTTGTTGGCGCGATATCTGCATTGATTTCTTCTTTAATCTCTCGCTTCAAAGCCTGGAATATTGTCTCGTCCGGTTCCACGCCGCCGGCAGGAAATCCCCAGATGCCAGATTTACGTTTCCTGACAAGAAGAATTTCATTTTTCGAGTTTTTGATGCAGGCCGCGACGACAGGATAGACCAGAAGGTCATTTCCAATTAATTTTCGGAGCTCGAGATAGTATGACGGTTTACCCATGGTTAAGTATTTTATATTTTGAAGATCGAAATATGACTATAGCTCGTGTTTCATTCCATGGGCCGCCGCCCTAAACTTCCAAGTGGCGAGAAATCCCGATAGCGAGTGGAAACTTCAGGACTGTAAATATTAATTCCTGGTCTTAATATTCTTCTTTCTACCGGATCGCTTGGCGGATTTTCAATAATTTTGATCTGATCCCATGATACTGGAAAACTAATCGGAACTAAACTTGGGTCAACACCTTCAATGTATATACAGTTTATCTGTTTTTTCTCTAAAAAAGCGAGCAAGATACGGTGAAGTCCGTCAACAACAAGCGGGACACGATCTGATTCACTCCATTCAACAATTGGGGGGGAAATAACAATTTTCGACCCCAATTCCCTAGGAGTGAAAGAAACGGCACAATTGAGATTAAAAACATCCCAACCAAAACTTGCTAATTTAGCTTGAGTCGAACGAATTCTCTCAAGCGTTTTGTTAAGAGCGTACAGCGCGATTGGATATAAATTCGGCGGATCTTGTTTGATTATTTCGATATGTGCTTTCTCATAAACTGGAATTCCAGTCAACGTCTTTAATTTTCTAACCGTTTGTAAAAGTTGAATTCTGGAAAGTAATTCAGCAGGTGGTTGAGAAAATTCATTTTCTCCTGTATGCTTTGTATTTGATTCGGTCATATACCGTATTTTAGCTGATTACTTCTTTTTGGGGGCAACGAGAATATCAGGTTTTACTGCTGGGTCCAAGTGGTTGGCGGCCACGTCCACGGCCAGACCGGGGTCAGGGTGGAAGTCCCGGCCGGGAATTACTTTATCGTCAAGGGCTCATTCAGCAATGAACCCGGCGCCGCCACCAAGACCAGCGGCAGTATCTCCCTGGATACCGGGCATATTGACTTCGTCCCCAAAGATACTCCGGTGACTGTTGACCGCGGCGGTCTAACCGTCAAAGTCGGCGACCAAACGTTTGTCTATTTTGAATCCGCGCTGGCTCCCAGCTGTATTGATAAACAAGTTCACCAGCCACTAATTGATTCGTTTGGGGCCAGAATGGAGATGACTTTAGACCAGGCCTTAAAAAACTTAGGCAGCGCCTTGGCTCTTGAAAAACTCTGGACTTCAGAAAGTAGTGGCGGTAACACCAATCACGACGGAGATATGCTGGATGCGTTATTTGTGGGCGAGGTCGAATTCAGTCTGGCCGGCTACGACTTCGGTTCTCCGGATAACCCCGGCCAAACCGTCGCCGCCGGCCCCGGAGACAGCGGCTATTGTTTGGTCTACGCCAAGGAGATAGCCGGCCAAAGAGTGATGATCCCGGTTTTAGGCGGTTTTACCGTCAACGGAGTATTTTATTCGCCAGTTATTTTCGGTGATGTGAAGGAAAATATTCTTATGCAATTTTCGTCGCCGGCGGATGTTTCCGCCTACGCGGCTAAAGAACAATCGCGGCAACAGACCGGGCCGAGGCCGACCCGGCTGCATATTATCAGGTG
>Ga0155205_106_pt2 | contig 5352 bp, 3 predicted proteins | sample RifCSPhighO2_02_FD_106173 | JGI IMG/M metagenome (GOLD analysis project Ga0155205, IMG submission 106173) | Candidatus Andersenbacteria bacterium RIFCSPHIGHO2_02_FULL_46_16 | reverse complement strand
TTTTATCGCCGCAGTCGGCGCTCTCTTGTCCGTCTTGCTGGCTCGCTATGTGCAGGAAGCGCTGCGCCGTCTCACTGATCGTATCCTCTTTCAAAACCAGATCGACTACCATCGCGCCTTAGTGGATGCCAGTAAAGAATTATCTACCACCATCCGCATCGAAGATGTCACCCGAACAGTGCTAGATATCATGGAGCAAACCATCCGCACCAAAAAAACCATCATTTTCCTCCAGGAAAACACTCTGCGAGAGTAACTTCTCCATGCCGCAGGTAGGACGAGGAGGCATAGTCAAGCAGCGCCATAACGTATTATCATAACAATATATGGTACAAAGATTGGGCATCAGAGAATTAGCGGAACGGGCCAAAAGGGAAGGCGCTTATGATCTGGCCCAGGGTGTGATTGACGCTGACTTGCCGCAAGTGCTGGTAGACGCTATGCGTGAGATTCCTGTAAAAGAAATCTCCCGCTATGAAAATATGGGCGGAGCGCAAAAATATCGGGAGGCATTAGTGTATTATTTAGAATCACGGGGCTGGACGGTTAGTGCGGAAAACGTAATGCCGGTAGCTGGGGCGATGGCCGGTATAACAAGCGCTTTATTGACAGGGCTGAAACCAGGAGCAAAGGTTTTGTTACCGGAGCCGTTTTTTGTATACCATAAACTATTGCTTGAAACACTCGGTTACAAGGGGGTGTTTTTGCATACGGAAATAGGAGAGGAAATTGAGTGGGAAGAAGTAGTGGACAAGATGGATGACGTGGACGCGGTCGTAATTACTACACCGGCTAATCCGACGGGGCAGACGGCCTCGGTAGAAACGCTAACGAAATTAAGCGAAGCAGCCAAAGAGAAAGATTGTTTGTTGATACTGGATGAAATGTACCGGGAGTTTATTTGGAATAACCCGCCCAAGAATGACGCGGAATACCAGAAAATTGATTGGTCCAAAACCTTATTGGTACGCAGTTGGTCAAAGACTTTCGCTATACCGGGATGGCGAATTGGGTTTGTGGTAACCAGTCCGGAGAGGATTGAAAAGATGACAGAGCGACATGATGCCTTTTATATGGGGGGGTCCGTTATCGCCCAGTATGCTATGGCCAAGGCGCTCACGGAGAATCTGAAAGAACTTAATAGATATTGCCGCAATTTACGCCAAACATTGCTCTTGAATAAGGAAATATTGGAAAAGGCCTTCACGAGCTATGGTCTTAGCCCGCTGCCAGTGCCGGCCACTTATTACATGCTACTGAAACATAATCGGCCAACGGATATGGCGATGGTAGAGGAATTGATCGCGAAAAAGGTCGTAACCACACCGGCTAATATTCTGTTTGACGACACCAGCACAGAAACAGGGTATATTAGGATCCACTTCGCGGTGCAGCAAGAGACGGCACGAAAGGTGGCGGAGATATTAACAACATAAGGCGGGTGATAATCTATATTGTCAAAATTAGATAGAAGCTAATGTCCTAATTGGACTTTTTTAATCAAGGCTTATTATAGCCTTTATTCTTTTATATTTGTACTTATTATGTTCTTATTTATGGCTTATTTGTCAATCTTAGTTGACAAAACTGTCTTGTCATTTCCCAGTCTATATTTTATCATGCCACCTCGGTTTTTGATGCTGGCGGATAGATAAATATCTGCTGTATTAAGGGTGAAACAGATGGCACTTGTACAACTAAATAGGAGAAATAAATTACGTGTTGAAATAGGAGCAGACGAGTCTCTAATAAAACGCTGCTAGGTAGCGCGCAGATATTCATTCTCGTTTTTCTCATGTCAATGAAGGGTAGTTAGGAATTGTTGTAGGAATTGTTTATGGAGGGATTTGGATATGACTAAGTCGTAGTTTGTCTGGAGAGTCAGCCAGGGTTTTTTGATCTTGCTATAAAACCATAGGCAAGGTTAGTAACCAAGCCTATCCATTCTGAAAAGGAAACTATCATGTCACGCAGAAAGGTGAATATCCGACGCAGGCAACTTGGTTTTGAAGTGTTGGAAGAACGCCGAGTGCTGTCGCTGGGTGTGCCAGATTTGTATCTGGCCTTTGGTGGCAGCGCTAAGATCAATGGTCTGTCGATGGAAAGAGCGGATATCGCCCACTTTGATGGGGATACCCCTTCTCTCTTCTTCGATGGGTCCACGCACGGGGTGGGCAGCCTCACGATTGATGCGTTTGCACGGCTGTCGGATGGCTGCCTGCTATCTTTTACCATGGACAGCTGGGTACCAGATATACCGGATCGCGTGGATGATTCGGACCTGGTTAAGTTCGACACCGCCACGGGCAAGCTCTCCTTGCACTTTGACGGCTCCGATGTGGGACTGACTACTTCGGGTGAGGACGTCGATGCCGTAGATGCGCTACCTGATGGGCGAATTGTCGTATCGACGACCAGTTCGTTCAGTGTCCCTGGAGTATCCGGTAACAACCGAGATCTCTTCGCCTTTACACCTATCCAACTGGGCAATACGACCAGTGGGACTTGGGCGATGTATCTGAAAGGAAGCGATATTGGTCTTGATCGCTTGAGCGAGAACATTGACTCTCTGGCGATTGATAGAGAGACGGTATACGTCTCCACCAGCGGATCTTTGTCAGCGCTAGGGGTGACCGCGGCCGATGAAGATGTGGTGGCTTTCCAGGACGGTGTGGCCAGCGTAGTGCTACGCGGGGCGGAATTCAACCTGTCCCGCTACGACATTGCCGCCATTGACCTGCCGTCAAGCGAGACGGCATCAGCGCTGCATCCGGCCGCGCTGGTTAACGAAGTGTTTGAGGATGTGTATGGACGCCCAGCCGGTCCGGTCAATACGTGGTACTGGCAAAGCCGAACGGATTTAGCAGTTTCGGATTTGGCGCCAGCAATGGAGCAGGCCCAAGTAGAGTATGCCGAGTCGGCACCGCAAGTGTCGCTGGCACTCTATGCCTTTAACGCTCATGGGACACCGATTCTCTCCCCCACCGGTGTGGCGGAAGATGACTTACTGCAAGCCCACTTTGCTAACATTCCGGTTGGCGAAGAGGCGGGAATTCATCTGGTCTTTAACGGAGTGATTGTAAAGTCATCGACTGTCACAATAGGGACAAGCGGTGAAGCGGATGTGGATATTCGCGTACCTAATCCCCTGTTGCCGGAAGTATTTGCCGGCAACGTGTCCGGCATGATTGATGTGCTGTTAGTATATGGCGATCAAGCCCAGTCCCAAACGCTGCAGCTGCGGGAAGGACCTAGGCTCCTGCTTAAGTCCGCGGAGGTTACGGAAGGCGAGTATATGTATTTCGCCGTGAGAGGAGTGACAGCGGATGAACCGGTGATCATCACCGTGCGCTATGACTGGGGAATTGGTTCCAAAGAACAGTCGTGGACTATTGGACGAACGGACGGGTCTAACCGTCTGGACGAGGCCAACGCGAAACTAACGGCTCCGCAGTGGCTTAGAGGAGAAGCGCAAAGGGATGGGATTGAGGTGGACATAGTTGTCGGACAAGATCATCGCGGATACAAGGTTACTTTATTGAAAGGAGAATCCAGAGACAAAATCCTCGGTGACATATTACGCAGCAGCGGCACTTCCAGCGTTGAAGCGGAACTAGCCGTGTTGCTCACGGAGGAAGAAAGGATAGTGGCAGATAACCTGCTAGGAGACGACTGGGAAGGAAACGCCGCAGCGATTGGGAATGCATTGGATGCCTTTAGAGTGCAGGGAGGTGGAGGATTTGGCGGAGATTTGCGTTCCTTCATGGACCAACTGGTGCCGGGAGCGACGCAGAAGGTCATCGACTCTCTGCTGCTAATGCCCGTCGTGTCGGGACGGTATGGCGCTTCGCCGCCGCTGCCACCGGGACCGCAGTGTCAGATACTGCAAACCCTGCTGGATGACTTCATTGGAGCGCATAAGGACGCGCATCAGAATGAGGTGGAAGCGGAGAGAGGAGGAGGTGTCAAAATTGAGGAACTGTCGACTGGCCGTTTTGCCCCGTATCAAGACTATATGTCAGGAAGTTACCAACACATCGGCACGGATTTAGATGTGTCTCCTGGTACCATGATTCGTTCCTCGGTGAAGGGTACAGTAGTGTATGCGAATTCACCACCTTCAATGACTTACGGCACAATGGCCGTTACCATCAGAGTTGATCTGGATGAAGCAGTGTCCCTACCCTTACGTTACGGAGGTGAAACTAAGACAAACGTAGTCTATCTGACATACGGGCACATGCGGCCATCGAGGAGTCAACAACCGTTTAGTGTTCCCTCAAAACGATTTGTGGAGGGATTATCAGATCCTGACTTCTCTTTAGTGATAGGCCAACCAGTTCAGATCGGCCAAACCCTAGGCTTTATTGAAGGGTTTGGGCCGTCCGAAGTACCGGATGGGAAAATGCATCTGTATTACTTCGGAGAAGGTACCGACCCACACCTGCACCTCACCGGCACCACTTCTAGTGCAGCTGGTGATTACTTTGCAGGTAGAGCATTACCAGGTGATTTTGGTATCTATCTGGATGTGTTGAAAGCTTTACCGTTAATTAAAAAACACATGAAGTAGCATGTGTTTAGTCGTTCTTTTGTTCTAACGCCGATCACTTTCCGTGATCGGTTTTTTCTTACTCAATAAATCGCAATGTGCTAACCATTGTTTGTGCTATGCGGGAGTTTCGGGGGTAGCTGATATTAATAAATGATCCATTCTTTGTTTCAAAGAAAAGATAGACGATCTCAGCACCTGCCATATTATCTTTGTTAACATACGTGTTTTCACATTCGCTGTAGGAGTCTTTTGTCACAAAGCCGTAGCCTGAGTTGTTTCCAATCTTAATTGGCAATGTTTCACTACGTCGGGCAGAAATATCGGGATTCGTTACATGCCCTAATACTGATAACTCAATTCTTTCCTGAAAAGATAGCCTTTTCATTAAAACCATCTTTTGCTCATATGTATATCCGGGATAAGCTATTGCATTAAGACCACATAGATATTCATCTTCTCCTCCCGCAATCACCATAGCGCTTGGATTCATTCCCTCTTCTAATCCGATTATCATGCCGTGGGCTTGCTCATCGTATGTGAATAGATTCGCCTCGTCCGTCACCACATGATGTCCTTCCTCCCACAAGTTTCTGAAAGTTATCCCATATCTCGTGTTAGTGTAGCTGCCCCACCCATTCGCGTCGGTGGCAGAAAGCAACGAGCCTTCCGGTATCGCCGGTGGTTTGATACTTGGATCCACTTTAGCTACCGGTTGTATTTTGCGTGTCGGTTCTTCTACAAATGGATCCTGCCCCTGCTTATCTGCCCATACAACCGCCACGCCAAACAATACTACC
>Ga0155205_103_pt1 | contig 11008 bp, 10 predicted proteins | sample RifCSPhighO2_02_FD_106173 | JGI IMG/M metagenome (GOLD analysis project Ga0155205, IMG submission 106173) | Candidatus Andersenbacteria bacterium RIFCSPHIGHO2_02_FULL_46_16 | reverse complement strand
GTGGGGGTCCCCCGCGCCGCCACCCGTTTATTTAAGAGTGGCATTTCATAATGTGACATCTATAGTTAGCATTCCCTGTGATGTTCGTGCATCTATTTGTTCTTAGAACCTCAAAGGGTGCTACTGCACACTACTTGAGCGGGACGGACTTTCTATAACCGTATGTCTTTACGATGCTACGGCTATTGTCTTGGTATTTTTTTATAACCCTAGTTTCTCTTCAGTACATTTACTCGGCGTATAACCTGCCTGCTGTGCTTCTTCGACCGAGGCAAACCATATTTGGTTGGATTCTTTAATGTTCTTAGCCGCTGAACAGCTTGGATCGTGAAATAAGTTGGAGTTTATGCTACCAACAAATTTTTTGGTATTTGATGGTGTGTCGACCGTGGAGCCCGCGATTTGCGGCGACGCGGCGGGAGAATTAGCAGCGATGGAATTCTCACTGTCTGAGTTAGCACTAGTAACAGCTTCATCGGTAGAGTTCGGTGGGGTGTTATTAGTAGTGACGAGTGCATTGAGATCCTCCACCGTGCCGGAAGCACGCTCGCAGGCGTTATCCTCAAAGACTATAGGACTGGCTTGGTAATAAGGTGAGGTAACCTGTCCCAAGTACCATCCGCCAATGAAAAATATTAGTAGTAGTAGCAGTTGTCCGCTTTTTTCTTTATGCCTTTGCCAAAATGCCCAATAAGTAGATAAGTCCATTAGTTTTAGTATACAATTTACGCAAAACAATCAACTATGCATAAATATGTTTTTTGGCTCGGCACCAACACAGAACTTTCGCGATTAGAGCTGTTTAATGTGCTCGCCCGGAACACTGTCCCCTATCGGACGGTGAGCTCGCATGAGCGCTATGTAATGATCGAGAGTAAGAAAGAATTGAAGAATCACTTCATCGATCAATTGGGAGGGGTGGATCGAATAGGTAAAGTTGTCGGTCAGCAAAAGAAGATCTGGGACGCTCAGGCTATGTCCGAAACTCTCCCCCCTACTGATAAAAAGATGATGGTCGGTTTGAGTAAGTTTAATCTGCCCCAGATAAATTTAGTGAGATTAGCAAAAGATCTGAAAAAGTTGAGCCGCCAAGTCGGGATAAAACTAAATTATGTGGTGCCGCAAGGCAGGACAGAACGGCTGAATGCAGCGCAAGTACTGTTTAATAGTTTATATAAACTACCAAACGCAGAACTGACAATATGGAGCGATAATGATGATTATTACATCGCGAGAACAGAACAGGTACAGGACATTCAAGCGTATGAAAAACGTGACACAAGCCGTCCAGAGCGCGATGCGAAGGTTGGATTACTGCCGCCAAAGTTAGCCCAGATAATGCTTAATTTGATACCTAATACCTCTGAATGCTTGACCATTTATGATCCATTCTGCGGAATGGGTACGCTGCTCCAGGAAGGATGGCTGATGGGACACAAGATGATTGGTTCTGATATCAGTGAACGAATGGTTTATGCTTGTACTGCTAACTTACAATGGATTGCTGATAATTTTCCAGTGAATATTCAGTTAGCGCCTAAAATCTTTATACACGATGTTAGCCAAAGCTTTCCATCTAATGAAATTAAGGAATGTGACGCTATTGTAACGGAGCCCTATCTGGGACCACCACAGCTGGCTCCCCAATCCACAACTGAGGCACTAAAGCATCACCATACGTTAATAGTTTTGTACAGGAAGTTATTTATAAACATAAAGCCCATATTAAAACAGAATGGGTGGATTGTTATTATTTTACCAGCCATTGTTAATCAGGATCGCAAGCAGGGGTCACTCACGCTATTCCCTAGGGAGTTTATTGACGAGGTTGAAACTATAGGCTATAGTTTCAAGCAGTTTGGCAAGAAGGCAAAGGGGATAATTTATGCTAGGCCAGACGCTATCGTAGCCAGGGAAATTACGGTCTGGCAAAAGAAGTAGGATTTAACTAGAAAATAATTTTGCTAAAAAACTATGGCGCATAAAAAAGCGGGAGGATCGACCCAATTAGGTCGAGAATCAGAAAGCAAACGTTTAGGCGTGAAAATTTATAGCGGCCAGGGAGCGGAAGCTGGACAAATAATCATTCGACAAAGGGGAAGCCATTATACTGCCGGGGACAATGTTAAGGTTGGCGGCGACGATACACTGTATGCGGGGATTTCAGGAATTGTGAATTTTATAAAAAGAAAAAAGCGGACCTTTACCGGCAAATTGAAATACACGACTGTCGTATCGTTGAAGAAAACTGAAGAAAATTTGCGGCGATAAAATTATTCGGCGCAGCAGCGCGAGCAAGCCCAAATTAAGCAAGTTAGGCTGTTTTGTTTTTGATGGCTGCGCTGATAAAGGCATTAAAGAGCGGATGGCCGGAGATAGGACGAGAAGTGAATTCAGCATGATATTGGACGCCGACAAACCAGGGGTGCTCTTTGATTTCGACAATTTCCACCAGTTGATCATCAGGGGTTGTGCCAGCAATAACAAGTCCGGCTTTGGCTAGCTGCTCACGATATTTATTGTTAAATTCGTAACGATGCCGATGCCGTTCGCGAATCTGTTTAGTGCCGTAGGCAGCTTGGGAAAACGTATCGTCAGCCAAGACACAATCCCAACCACCCAGGCGCATAGTGCCACCTTTATTGGTAATATTCTTCTGGTTTTCCATCAGATGAATCACCCATGAACGAGAAGCAGAGAGGTCAGGCCGGGCGGTCCACTGTTCGTTTTCCGCAGCAAACTCTTGGCTCGTAGCGTGTTCGATGCCAGCGACATGCCGGGCGAATTCAACGACAGCCAATTGCATCCCCAGGCATAAACCGAGATACGGCACTTTATTTACGCGCGCATATTTTATAGCTTGAATCTTGCCTTCGATGCCACGCTGCCCAAAACCACCCGGAACAACAATGCCAGATACATCAGCTAAGAATGTGGCAGCGCTATTAGTTTCAATTTCTCCAGCATCAACCCAGCGAAGATTGAGATTATAATCTGACTGCCAAGCAGCTGCCTTGAGCGATTCAATGACACTCGCATATGTATCCAGCATCGAAGTGTATTTACCCACTAGCGCAATTGTGACCTCGGGCTTGGTTTGTTTAATTTTTTTCACTAACTTAGGCCAACGGGTATTGGTGCGTGCTGATAATCTGAGACCAAGTTTTTTAGCAATGACTTTGTGCAGATTATGTTTTTCCATCAGCATGGGGACTTCGTATACGCTCGGCACAGTTAGTAACGGCAAAATAGCTTCTGGCTCGACATTGGTATAGAGGGATAGTTTATCGACAATGTCATTTTTAACCGGATGGTCGGTGCGGGCGATCAAAACATCAGGCTGGATGCCAATACTGCGCAGGTCACGGACACTATTTTGTGCCGGTTTAGTTTTCACTTCATCAGAGGCTTTTAAGAAAGGCAGAAAAACTACATGAACATATAATACGTTCTTGCGGCCTTCGTCCATCATCATTTGACGCGCAGCTTCGATGAAGTGAAAGCCTTCATCGTCCCCTACCGTTCCACCAATTTCTACGATATGAACATCGTAATTGTTTTTAGTGGCAGCCTGGCGAGCATGATTTTTTACAGCATTAGTAACGTGCGGAATAACTTGGACAGTTTTCCCTAAATAAGCGCCCGCGCGCTCGCGAGCAATAAGCGACTGGTAGATATTACCAGTCATGATCGATGAGTCAGCAGTTAAGTTTTGATCCAAAAAACGTTCATAGTGGCCGAGATCAAGATCACATTCCGCTCCATCGTCAGTGACAAACACTTCGCCGTGCTCGCCGGGATTTAAGGTGCCTGCATCAACGTTGATATACTGATCAAATTTTTGCATGTTAACCGACAAACCACGCTCTTTTAGAATATTGCCAATGGAGGCAGCAGTGATGCCTTTACCTAAACCAGACAAGACGCCACCAGTAACAAAGATGTATTTTGGTCTTTTAGGAGGCACGCTTTTAGTATCGTTAGTCATCTTCGTCAACTGAGGCGGGCTTGGTTTTGGGGTTCGCTATGACAGTAACCTTGATGACAGTTTCCACGTCCGGCGACAAATTTACAGTGGTATCAAAGGTACCAATTGAAGTTATTGGCTCAGCGAGGCTAATGGACTTGGCAGTCAAGTTTAAGTGCGCCTGTTCATTAAGGGCTTTGATGATTTGGGCAGGCTTGATCTGGCCATAGATCTGCTCGCCATCCTTCAGACGGGCAGTAATAAAAAGCTCGGTATTCATAAGACTATCTGCCTGGGATTGCAGGATCGCTAGTTGGGTCTGAGATATTTTTGCGGCGCGCATTTTTTTTTCTTGCAGTGTTTTCTCGCTTTGGGTGGTAGCTAGGGCGGCTTTGGTTTGCGGAATAAGCATGTTTCTGGCATATCCTTCAGTCACTGCCACAATATCCCCTGCTCGGCCAATATTAGGGACATCCTCAAGTAAGATGATTTTTACTTTTTTAGACATGGCTTAATGTTTCTGATGAACGAGAGCACTTTTCATGTTTTATACTGAATGACTGATACTGCTTCGTAATGGGGAGAATGTTGGTGGTGACCTGATTAACGTGGGCGTGCTCGGGGCCAGCATAACATTTTTGTATAAGCTGTTCCAGTTGCGAGGATGGGCCTTGGGCTAGAATATAGACGGTGCCATCGGATTGATTAGTCACAAAACCGGAAATGCCAAGATCGCGAGACCAGCGCTGGACAGACAAACGAAAGCTAACGCCTTGCACACGGCCAGAAACTATTAATTCAACCTGTCGGGGTGAGGCTGAATTATTGGGCAAGTTTTTTAATTTCTTCAAGTGCGCGATTTAATTGTTCGTCAGCTTCAGTGCTGCGATCTAATTCAACTGGGATGCTTGGCGTGATCCCCTCTTCGTTAATAGATCGCCCTTTGGGTGTATACCATTTGGCAATGGTCACGCGCAGACTAGAGCCGTCGGATAGTTTAATGAATTCCTGTACAGACCCTTTGCCGAATGTTTGAGTCCCGATCACTGGCGTGGATAGCTGGTCATTCAAGGCACCAGCTAATATTTCAGAGGCTGACGCGCTGCCGCCATTAACCAGGATAACAGTGGGAATACCAGACAGTATGGTATTCCCGGAAGCGTTGTAATCCTTGTCCTTGTGTCCTTTCTCGGCTACGACCACTTGTCCTTTGGGTATAAAGCGAGAAGCAATATCGACGGCGGACTGGAGAAAACCGCCAGGATTGCCTCGTACATCGAGAATTATACCTTTCACCTGATCGGATTTGATTTGCCGGGCAATGTCATTAAAACGTTTGGCTGTATCACTATTAAAGTTCTTGATGCTGACATAGGCAATATTATCGATTACATCAAGCCGGACACTTTCAATAGCTATGGTATCGCGGGTGACGGTGATATCCTTTGGTTCCGTTTCGCCTTCATGCAATACCGTAATTTCCACCGGTTGACCATTTTCACCGCGGATGCTTTGGACTACTTCGTCGAGAGTAGTTTCAGCGGAGAGCGGTTTTTTATCTACACTCAAAATCAGGTCACCTTCCAGGATACCAGCTTTCTTAGCGGGCGATCCGTCCAAAGGGGAAATAACTACGACTGCGCCATTTTTTACACCGATTTCAACACCGACTCCACCAAAGCTACCTTCGATTGTTTCTTCAAATTGCTTCGTATCTGCCGGAGGTGCAAAGACCGTGTAAGGATCTCCGGCTGACCGGACCATGCCGGCCACCGCGCCGTAATAAAGCTTTTTGTCATCGACATCACCGATGAAATTAGCGTGCAGTTTATCCCAGGCTTCCCAGAAGGTAGGGAAAACGAGTTGTCTTTGCCCCTGTTCGACAGAGACAAATTGCAGAGCATCAAATGCCTTTAGCTCCCCCGCTGGAATGAGATACCGGCCAATAAATATACCTAGTCCAAATACCAGTAGAGCTGCAAAGAAAGCGAGCTGCTTACTTTTTTTAGATTTAGCTGGTAATTCGGAAGGTTCTTCCACGACTGGTGGCTGAATATTCATGTTGGTTAGTATGACCGCTTTTTGATTAGGTGTCGAGGTCAAGCGTGATATGCAGGTCCTTCAGTTGTTGGGGCGTTACCGGTGATGGCGCATTCATCATCAAATCTTTAGCTTTACTATCTTTAGGGAAGGCATAAATGTCACGAATGCTGGGCAGGTCAAGCAACAGGAAGAGCAGACGATCAAGTCCGGGAGCGATGCCGCCATGTGGGGGCGCTCCATAAGAAAAGGCACGAATCATACCGCCGAATCTTTTATCCACCTCTTGCTTAGAATAACCAGCGAGAGCAAAAGCTTTATACATGATATCGGGGTGATGATTGCGGATGGCTCCAGAACTAATTTCGTAGCCGTTTAAAACTAAATCGTACTGATAAGCCAGAATAGTCGTAGGGTCTGGTGCGTCTAGAGCCTCGAGCCCGCCCTGCGGCATGGAAAATGGATTATGCGAGAAGTCGATTTTGTTTTCTTCGACATTAAATTCGTACATGGGAAAATCAGTAATCCAGACCCAGGCGGTTTTAGCTGGATCTTTCAAATTTAATTTCGCGGCGGCGGCGTTGCGAACAACTCCTAATGTGGTGGACACGGGCATAAATTCCCCAGCACCAAAAAATATAGCGTCACCGGGTTGAGCATTTAAATGCTTGATGACCTGGACTGTTATATCGTCCCCTAAGTATTTAATGATAGGAGAAGTTGGGACATCTTTAACTAGAATATAAGCTAAGCCAGATGCGCCTGCATTAGTGGCAATCTCGGTGAGTTCGTCGATTTCCTTGCGGGTAAATTTAGCACCCCCTGGTACATGCAGGGCATGCACTATCCCGCCCTCCTTCAGGGCGGCCGAAAAAACTTTGAATTGGCTATCAGCAACAATCGCTGAGACGTCGTGAATAAAAAGATCGAAGCGTAAGTCTGGTTTGTCTGAACCATATTTGGCCATAGCTTCACGCCACGGCAAGCGAGGGAAGGGTTTAGTAATAATTTGTTTGGCGCTAAACTCCTTGGTTAATTTAATCATGAGCTTTTCTACTACCTGGAAAATGTCTTCCTGCTCAACAAAACTCATTTCTAAATCAATCTGGTAAAAATCACCAGCGGAACGATCGGCGCGGGGGTCTTCGTCGCGGAAGCAAGGGGCAATTTGAAAATAACGATCCAGGCCGCCAACCATAAGCAATTGTTTAAATTGTTGCGGTGCCTGAGGCAAAGCATAAAATTGACCGGGATAGAGACGGCTAGGCACAAGAAAGTCGCGTGCCCCTTCTGGTGAAGAGTTGGCCAGAATGGGAGTTTGTACTTCGGTGAAGGCATGATCAGATAAGTAGTTGCGAATATATTGAATAAACCGATGACGTGTATGCAGAATCTTTTGTAAACGAGGATGGCGCAAATCTAGAAAGCGATAGCGCAAGCGCAGTTCTTCATTGATGTCGTCATCTTTAGCTATGGGAAAAGGAGGGGTTTGGGACTTACTAAGCACTTCCATCGTTTCCACTCTGATTTCTATTTCACCGGTCGCTATGTTTTTATTGACCATGTCTGAGGGCCGAGCAATGACACTGCCAGTAACACAAACGACGTCCTCGCTGCGTAATACGTCTGCGGCTTTGAACGGTTCAGGGTAATCAGGATGAAAAGTGAGCTGGACTATCCCCCACTTATCACGAAGGTCAATAAATATCAGACCGCCATGGTCACGCCGGGTGTGTACCCAACCACTTAAGCGAACCGTTGTATCGGCCTCTTTAACTGAAAGCTCACCGCAATTATGAGTGCGGTACTTGTTAACAGTGATTGACTGTTGTTTTTGTATCTTCATTGTCCTAATCGTAGTTGACAAGAAGATTCAGAGCAACCTACAAAAACTTTTAATTCCCCATGGCCAATGAGCAGCAATTTTAAAACCATAATGTCCAGATTATTTGTACGATAGCCACTTAGTTTCATAATAAAACCCAAGAGAGTATTAATGAACGCTGCAACTGTTCAACGATCGTTAGCACTCTCCTGGGGTTTTCTATGCAAGCATAGAAAGGTCGTATGTCCCAGGATGCGCCCCGCTCCTTCAAGACGGGGCTCAATTGTATCCGAGCTCTCGTAGAGAGCCGGACTTAGAGAAGAACACTGTGCGCACGAGGCGCACATTTTGAAACACGCCTGCGTAAGGTGGGCTTTAAAATGTATACCTAGTGATAAGGCAAGAAAGTAAAGAACTAAATATTGTAATTTATTTGCTGAAAAATGCAAGGCAGGTAGCTGACAACGGGCATCGTTAGAAATTATCCAAACAGAGTAACTAGACTGACATGATAATTAACTGAAAAACGTAAAAAAAGAAAAAGGGTCCTGAAATTGGTTGTGACAACATGCTAGGGGCAGAAAATGTTGTTTCACCAAGTCAGGACCCAGTATGAAGAGAATCGAGATGAGGAATAGGGGTTCCTGTGTTAGACGCAGCATGCAAAGCAAATTAATTGCCGTAGAGCATGTTGAATCAACTAAGCACAGGACCCTCTATTGACGATAAAGAATAATAACAAGGGAGTCACACACTGATCAATCGGGGCAAGACCCGTTATGTTCAAATGTGCGACTCATTTTTTCGCCTAATACGTGATGAGGAGTAAGCAATTGGATTCTGCACGCAGAATAAAACGGCTTGATGTATCGTGTGATGCAGTAGATTCACGCGACAAGCGTTATAACGCAAGACACAGGAAGTGCACTACTGAACAAGCAATAGGACCACCGGAGCTTTATTGTTGTGACGCCTCTCCTCTTCACAAATTAGGCGAAAAAGGCTGGTTTCTAAGGAACAAAAGTAACTTAGTAGTATATCGTGACTGGTAATTTTGTCAATAGTATTAAACATTATTTGTCTTATGTTTACTATAATGGCTATTTACAGCGTATTATTATTCGTCCATAATGTTTATATTTAATGAATAAGTTGGTGTAAATCTCCTTTGACAAAGGTACGGTTGGTAAAAGTATTGCCACATTGAATGATTTATGATATTGATATGCAGCGACTTTTGTTCTCTGTAAAAGATAAAATAACGTGCTAGTCTAATGATATGTCATTTGAAGGGTCACCAGTCTTGCAATCATTAGAGAAAGATCCGAGTCCTGACGTTTCACTGGAGGATCTTCGTACTTCAGCGGAAGGTGATGAGTTACTAACAGAATTGTTTGGTGAAGTTCAGAATGGAGCCCATGGCTATTTCGATAGCGTTTTAAGGCATGAGAGGGTAGCACAGATCCAGGTAAATCGTTTAGACGCAGAAGAATATCGTGATCTGCACCAAAGATTAGATCACGACAGGCGCATTACTCACAATGCCTTGTGCGACAAACTGCGCGTCCTGGCAAGAGCAGAGAAAAAAGCTGGACGCGATGTTTCTTGGTGGAGCAAGATTGCTGGACCGCGTGAAAATCGCAACGCTATCAGGAGATGGGCATTAAGGGCTGTCTTCGCGGAATTATACAAAAATGAGGATAAACGACATGAATGATTTATCTAAGGCATTAGCGCGTCTGGCTAAAAAAAAGGACGGGCAGGATTTGGTGGACAGGATAAAATGCGCCTCTTTTGGGGCAGTTGGGCAGTTACATTCTAAAACACAACAGTTACCATATGACGCGGCTAAGTTGCGGCAATATCTGGAATCGTTGGATAAATTGATCGTTGAGGCAGAGGAACTTGAACCATCACTGGCAGATGAATTGAAAGGTTCAATGTCAAAAATAGCGATCACTATAGCAGAAGCCTGCGTTCTATAACTATTACCGTGTAAGACAAACTACTTACGCGGTTTTTTCTTGGGCGCTATACGATTTACGTCAGGAATTCGTGCGGTATTTCGTGGCACCCCGACAGATTAGCGAGAAATAGTGTGGACGGAGGTAAAATAATTCACCTTGTAGATCGCGGCTTGATTAAGTCCCTTAAATTTCCGACATTCTGGTTTGAGCCAACACCACAAGGATTGTTTATGCTGAATATTGCTTTCAGCCAATCAAAATATTTTGTAGATATTTTGCGAGAAAATGTGAAACGAGGATTGCGGCAAAAAATCAGGAATGGCGTTTGGCCCGGCTGGGCTCCGGTGGGATATGCGAATAATCCCAAGGCACGAGGTATTGATGTTGATAGCGAGAAAGCCCCAAAAGTGAGGAAGATTTTTGAAATGTATGCCACCGGAGCATATACGCTTCATTCTCTCGCAAATTGGTGCAGAGAACATGACTTGTGCGGTAATCTCGGCAAAGAGATAGCGTTGAGTAACGTGCAGAGTATCCTACAAAATATTTTCTACATAGGACTCATGAAATATGGTGGGGAAATTTATGAGGGACAACACGAGCCGTTAATCTCAAAGAAACTTTTTGATTCTTGCCAAGAAGTGATGGCGAAGCGTGGCAGAGTTCACGAAGTACATAAAAACAATTTTGCTTTTCTTGGCCTTTTGAAATGCGCTTCGTGTGGAGCGAGTATCACCGCCGAAAAACAGAAAGGCCACAACTATTATCGTTGCACCAAGAAAAAGGGTTTATGCCAAGAAAAGCATTATCTCCGCGAGGAAGCACTAACCGAGCAAATCACTTCTTATCTTCAAAAAGTTTCTTTGTCGAGCCAAGACACCGAGAAAGTTTTGGCGGCGTTGGACACAGAGCAAGATAAAGCGCGAGAGGACGCACAAAGTGAGGTTAGTGTTTTGAAAGAGCAATTAGCAAGCGTGGAAACAAAGTTAGCGAAACTCCTCGATGTCTATATTAGCAGACGCTTTATCCACAGAAGAATACGCCGCCAAAAAACAAAGTTTGCTGTCTCAAAAAATGTCGTTGAGTGAGAAAATTACCGATTTTGAGACAAAAGGGTTATCTCGGCTCGAACCGGCTCGTGAGTTCGTAAAATCCTTAAATCAAGCCGCTAATCTGCTTTCCTCTCCCAATCCGACTGCAATGACAACA
>Ga0155205_102_pt1 | contig 16910 bp, 19 predicted proteins | sample RifCSPhighO2_02_FD_106173 | JGI IMG/M metagenome (GOLD analysis project Ga0155205, IMG submission 106173) | Candidatus Andersenbacteria bacterium RIFCSPHIGHO2_02_FULL_46_16 | reverse complement strand
CCGCACAATCCTCCCCGATTGTGCTTTTTTATTGGTGGGTGCGGGAAGACTCGAACTTCCGACCTCTACATTATCAGTGTAGTGCTCTAACCAACTGAGCTACGCACCCCAACTACGCTCTGCTTTCCAGCAGAGCTACGCTGGGCGAGAGGTACGTTGTTTAACGTATACTCGTCCCGCATAGCTCCGAGAGAAACAAGGAGCGAAGTGGGAAGCTACACACCCCTCTCTCCTTACTACCCGTCTAAGCTATTTAACCGTGTCTGACCCATTTTTGCAAACACACAAAAACCCCAACTATGTATCATGTCTTTGACGTTTAGTCATTTGGACTTGATTGGTCATTGGGGTTTGGTCATTGGTCATTTCGTTTGTATGCAACTCTCTATGCGATTGCAAATATAAACGTCTATTTGCGCATCTCACATGTTTCAATCGGAAGAGATGCCTTCCGATACTTTTAAACAAGTAGCCTGTCATTTATGTCAAAAACATGAAATGACTCCGACCTAGTCAGTGCTAGGCACTGACATTTTCTCCCTAGAAAGGAGGTGATCCATCACCAGGTTCCCCTAGCGATGCCTTGTTACGACTTACTCCTAATCACTGACCTTACCGTGGCCCCCGCTAATGCGGGGTCTTCGGGTACTGTCAGCTTTTCTGAGTTGACGGGCGGTTTTGACGTCACAACATTAACAAAATAAAATGTCAAGTGTTGCGCCTCACACCACCGGACGAACGGTTTTCCCGTATCCTGGCGGTTCCCATCTTCTGTTTCTTCCCAAATTTCCTGATTTGTTTCCTTAATTCTACAATTCTTTTTAATCCCTTGGTTGTCAGATGTTCTTTTCTGTAAACCATCAAAACTATCTCTCGAAAAAGGCGATAAGTTTCAGCCTTTTTTACTTGAAGTGGATGTTGGTCCAAAAAAGGGATCAAATAATTAACCAAGAGCTTGTAGCTGGAAATGCGATATTTCACGTGCGGAAACCATCCATATCGTTCATATAAACAATCGTATAATTTTCCGCAGCCAACCGTGACCATAATCCGTTCCAGGATTTCACGGTCATCAGCTCTTAATTCAATCGCAAATTCAGGTCTGATTTCAATGCCGCTTCGGGTTGTTTTCTGCCTGTTAATACAGACAGAAAAAGATCCTTCGCCGTCAATGAATCCAGCAACATAATCTGGTGGAAGAGCAGAAACATGAGTTTGTTCCTTCCCTATCGGCTCTGCGCAATTTGGATTGCGCCGCCGATCGGCCGTCTCTATTCGAGACAAGCCTCGTCCCTTATAGGGACGGGTACTACGAACTCTGCAGACTTCTCGTATAACATCGGTGCCTGATTGCTCATGCTCCTTTATTTTTGTGCTCACGGTGTTAGTTCACACCGAAATACAAAAATATTATACAAGATCTCCCTTGATGACTGTATTCACCTTTTCATGCCATCTTCGATACTCCGATCACTACTGCCCCAATTTAACAGAGGACTTCCCCATGTACTCGATGGGTCGTCGCTGAGCAATAGCCTGTATGAGTATTCAAGCTGGTATGCATTACTTTCGCCATTCATACCAAACGTCACCGTTTGATACTGCGATTTCATTTCGTAAGTTCTGTTGACCTACGATCCGATTTACACGGACTGGCGGATGCAGCTGCAAGGCATCCGAGTACAAAGCCCGAGAACGTATTCACCGCAGCGTGGCTGATCTGCGGTTACTAGCGATTCCAACTTCATGAAGTCGAGTTTCAGACTTCAATCCGAACTGAGACTGGGTTTAGAGATTCGCTCCCCCTCGCGGGTTAGCACAAAGCTCGCTGTCCCAGCCATTGTAGCGCGTGTGTCGCCCAGGGCGTCAAAGGACCATGCTGATTTGACGTCATCCTCACCTTCCTCCGTGTTAGCCACGGCAGTCTCGCATGACATATAACATACGACGAGGGTTGCGCTCGTTACCCCACTGAAGGGAACACCTTACGGCACGAGCTGACGGCAACCATGCAGCACCTGTCTAGCAATCTCGAAGACGTCCACCGTTTCCGGCAGACCACAGCTAGATTTCAAGCCCTGGTAAGGTTCCTCGCTTAGCATCGAATTAAACCACACGCTCCACCGCTTGTGCGGGCTCCCGTCTATTCCTTTGAGTTTTAAGCTTGCGCTCGTACTACCCAGGCGGCCAACTTAACGCGTTAGCTTCGACACTGAGAGGGTCGATACTCCCAATGCCTAGTTGGCATAGTTTACGGCGTAGATTACCGGGGTATCTACAAATTTGTTACTAGTAACAAATTTGAAAATTCCAAACCTCAAGCACCAAATCCCAAATAAAACACAATGCTCAAAATTCGAAATCACAAACCTGCTACCGGCGCGAACATTTCTATCGCACTCCCCACATCGCTGCGGGGTTCAGACTATATCATCACGTTAGATAAAAAGACGGGTTACTTTGACCGCTGTCATTTCACTCAATTCCAAAATTATACTAACGGCTTGGCGTGTAGTCGTTGAGGGGAATCTATTCCTGAAAAGGAATAACCATCAGAAGATCGGTCACTATGTGGCGACAATCTGGATATTCCTTTCTCTTTTCAGCGATGATTTCAGCAGCTATTTTCTTCGCTGTCTCCACATCGTCTGCGGAAAATAATTCAGAAAACTCTCCAAGGTAAGTACCTCCTACCCTGGACTGATAAACCAGCTTAAAGTTTTGCATTACTTATCTCCATTTATAGATTCTTCCCTGCTGATTAGCTGGCTTCGCCACATAGCGAAACACTTGTCGGATTTCTCCTTAAGTACTCCAGCCGTCCCAGCATATAGCCAAGTTTTTCCCCGACCAATCGCATATAAGCAATCTCGGGGGGACTATTCCGGCATACCCAGCCGGCCGTTACTGCCACAACGCAACATCCAATAGCCAATTTACAAAGACCAGACAAATCTTCGTTCAAAATTTTGGGATTTTGAATTTGGGATTTGATTGGTCATTGGGATTTGGTCATTGGGATTTCCGTTGCGGCAGCAACGGTATTAATCCCGTTCACTCCCTACGCTGTCGTCCCTGAGCGTCAGGACAGAGCCAGTAAGCTGCCTTCGCAATTGGTGTTCCCCCTGATATCAACGCATTTCACCGCTCCACCAGGAGTTCCACTTACCTCTCTCTGCCTCTAGAATGGCCGTATCTACCGCGTATTTAGGGTTGAGCCCTAAGATTTAACAGTAGACGCACCACTCCGCCTGCGGACGCTTTACGCCCAATAAATCCGGGTAACGCTTGGGGCTCTCGTATTACCGCACCTGCTGGCACGAGATTAGGTGCCCCTTTCTTGTGTGGTACCGTCAGGCCGACGCCCCGCAGCGGAAAATCCAAATGACAAAATCCAAATGACAAATCAAATCCAAAATCCAAATGACAAAAGAGAGGAAAGTAAATCCTGTTTTTGTCATTTAATCATTCGGTCATTGATTTGACATTTGATATTTGAGCTTTGAAATTCCCGATGCGAAGCATCGGTAATTCTTCCCACACGACAGCAGTTTACAACCCGAAGGCCTTCTTCCTGCACGCAGCGTCGCTCGGTCGCACTTTCGTGCATTGCCGAAGATTCTCGACTGCAGCCACCCGTAGGTGTTTGGACAGTGTCGCAGTTCCAATGTTGGGGGTCATGCTCTCACACCCCCTACCCGTCGTAGCCTTGGTAGGCTTTTACCCCACCAACAAGCTGATAGGCCGCAGGCCCTTCCGAAAGCGATAAATCTTTACTGGCACAAGAGTTTCATTCTTGAAATTTTAATAAATAATGGACATCGCTGGGTGTGGTGTTATCTTGGCACGATGGAGTCTGCTTTTAAAGACAAACTCGATAACCCACAACACCAGCGATGTCCTCCTCGTGTATAAGAGTTCTGATACAAGCGCACACACATCGCAATTTGTGTGGTCGGTTTTCTGTCTGACGCTATTAGACATTAAACCTACTTCCTTTTTCACAGACCTATCTTTCCCCTCACCAACCAGCCAAGTGTGTAAAAAAGGTCAATCTCGTATCAGAACTAATTTCCATATTTATTCAAGAACAAAACTCATGTGCCAGCACATGGGGTATTATTCCACCTTTCGGTGGGTTATCCCCCGCTTTCGGGTAGGTTACCTACGTGTTACTAACCCGTTTGCCATGGCCGCATCTCGCTATGCTCGATACGAGAAATCCAAATGACAAAATCCAAATGACCAATCAAATCCAAAATCAAAATGACAAAAATTAATCGTTGTAATTTAGTCATTGGACATTTGTTATTGATTTGACATTTGAGCTTTGAAATTTGAAATTCCGCGTATCGAGTCCATCGAGACACGGCCATTCGACTTGCATGCCTTATCCACGCTGCCAGCGTTCACCCTGAGCCAGGATCAAACTCTTAGTATAGACCGTGAAACTCAACGTATTCACGGTAAGACGTTATCTTTGTTGCTAAAAGCAACATCGTTCAATTAAGCATCTAACAGATGCCTAATACCTTAAACCACTTTGGTTTAAGGATTTGCAATCGCACAGAGTTTTGCAATTAATTCTTTTATTCTTATTCAGTTGACGAAGTACTTTCCGTTGCGACCAAAAAAGAGGGAGCTCTCGTCCAACTCACTCTTTTTTAAACGCGACGAGATTTAATATTTATTATTCAATACCACTCAATCCTTAAGGATTATAGCTATTACTATAATTGTCTGTTCAGCAATGTCAAGCAGCCAATTAGTAAACACTCACGCTAGCGAAGTTATCTTAATTATTTATGCTTAGTTAAGTTATTTATTTAGGGTGCCTTAGCAACCAATTACTCTAATAGACTAAATTGCAGCAAACGGGCAATAGCCACATTATCAGCCACGTAGCCACGATTCCAATTATGGCCCCGACTGTCACCTCCAGGGGCTTGTGACCCAATTGTGTCTCTAAATACGGATATCTTTTCTGGTCTTCGGCCGGCAGCCGTATTACCAGCTCATGCAGGGCAAAGCCATGGCTGCCCAAAAATACCCGCATCCGCAGTGCGTCATCAATGACAAAAATCGCTAATGACACCATAATCGCAAAACTCACACTGTTTATTCCATCCACCAGTCCCACCATCGTTAACAACGAAAAGGCAAACGCCGTATGCGCACTCGGCATTCCTCCGTATCGGGGTAATTTTTCGCCTCTCCCGCGCTGCGTATACCAGTTTTTATTGAACAGCGGTTTTACCAGCTGCGTCGACAACCCGACCAAGATAGGTATCAAAAATAATGGCAGATTCATATGTGTATAGTAATCAGTAATTAGGAATCAGTAAATTAACTAGGCACCAGTAACCAGTAATCTGTAATCAGCAACCAGTAATTAGCCAAACGAAAAAGCGAAAGAAAAACGCCCCCCTTCGCAACTCCTACTTGCCCTGCTTGCCGACTGGCAGACGTCAGGCAGAATTACGGACGGGCAGGTAAAACAATACCGTACAATTCAACGGCAAATATTTTGTGCTCATCACCTGCTGTGGTTTTAGTTTTAAATTGTTACTTTTCGTTTATCTCTTTGCATTAGTTAGTTCATTCAACAGCAAAGCAATCCCCAAAGAATTGTAACTGCTCACCGGTTAAGGGTGGATTACTAGGTTAAGCCATATTTAGAGCCAGAAAAAGAAGGTTTTCTTAAAAGTGAAAAATTATAACGTCTTATCTTAGCCAATAGTCTTCCTCGACCAGTGAGCAAGTTACAAAGAATTCATTTGACATATTAGTCAATGACATTCATAATAGTCCAGTTCTGCACCCTTCCCAATCTACTCAATTCTCCCGAAAGGAGACAGGCATGTTGTACGACCACCATTGTCCGAATTGTGTTGAACTATTCAAAGTCCATAAAGCCACCAATTGGTTCCGTTGCACATTTATGGCAGGATTCTTCTTTGTTACCGGGATCTTTATGTTTCTCCTTCTAAGGATGTTTCTCCTTCTAACTATATCGGTAAATGCGTTAATCATTGGCTGTGGTGTGTCATTAGCCTGTCTGCTTATTGGACCTATCATTCACCTCACGCGTCGTTCCCAATTCCTCATTGGCAAAGACAAATCCGGCCACATTCACGTTCATCCAAGAAGCCAACCCATGTTAGACGCCACTATGGTTCTGGAAGTGAATGCTGGATTTTTCCGCCGTAAGTGTCGTTTGCACTCTGGTCTTCCCTGCGACTGGAAAGTCACCGCGGATAACACGCATATGTACTTCACGGATGTAGCGGGAGAAACAATTCCAGTGTGTTATTGTGAGCTTCCTCACCATGACGCAACAGGCTACATCTCATTCGTTAATCCGTTGTTACCAACTACGTTTTCGCTTCTAACCCATGTGACGTTAGTTGCCGATATACAACATAAAGCTTTGCAGCAAGTCCAATCAGAGGCCGAAGAGTCCCCCACCATTGCCGGCTCCATTCCAGCAACTCAGGGATGATCGCTATTTGGTCACCCTTGTTCTCTATTACAAATCCGTGCCTCACCGTGCGGATTTTTTCTTTTGTCCCTCTCTCCATTTTCGAATCTCTTCATGATTCCCGGATAGCAGCACCTCCGGCACCTTCCATCCGTTATATTCCGCCGGTTTCGTATACTGCGGATATTCTAGGGTTTGGATTTTATCATTTGTCATTGATTTGTTATTTCCACCGCCATCAGGCGAGGTCCCGCCCGAGGCGGGAGGATTTTGGATTTTGGATTTATCTGTATAGCTTTCTTCTTTCAACGACTCCTCGTTGCCCAGCACTCCAGGCAACAATCTGGCCACTGCCTCAATCACAACCATTGCCGCCACCTCTCCCCCATTTAATACATAAGGCCCAATTGAGATTTCTTCATCCGCCAGATAATCAGCTACCCTCTGATCTATTCCTTCGTACCTTCCGCAGATCAAAACCAATTCGTCCAACTTCGTCCACTCCTCCGCCTTCGCTTGCGTAAACTGCTCTCCTCTAGCACTCAACACCACAACCCGTCGTCGTGTTTTGGTCATTTGGTCATTTGAATTTGTTTGGGATTTGGGATTTGGGATTTGGGATTTGATTGAGCCAATCGCTGCAGCGATTGGCTCAATCTTTAGTACCATCCCCGCCCCTCCCCCGTAAGGCGTATCGTCCACCGTCCGGTGTTTGTCTTCCGTAAAGTCTCGAATATTATGGATCCCGATCCCTATTAATTCCTCCTCATTCGCCCGATGCAAAATACTGGCTTTCTGCCAGGAATCAAACAGCTCCGGGAAAATTGTCAGTATATTAAATCGCATTTTGACATAGTGTCTCAAGCGTGCTAAAACTTCAAGCCCCGCCCATTAAGGTGGGGATTGTGGCTTTTGGTCTTACCAAGTTACCTGACTTATCATCGGACAACCAATTACCCCAAGGAGTTCTTTTCATGTACACACAAGACCCTCAATATGTTGAATTGTTATCTCAAGTAGAAAAAAAGCCCTTTGTTGATGACCATCGACTTGAATTAGCAAACTTCCTTGACGGCGTATCATGCTTACGAGGCCAGCTTATCAGAGAACAATGCTCGGAACATCCAAACGAAGAATTGATCAAGGAACTGCTTAGAGACCGCGACAATTGTCATATGTGGGCAGCCCAGGACCTGGGTGTCAATCCGAACATTATCCCGCCAGGTTCAAAATTTGAATTCCACAAAGGCTTCGCCTGGTGGCCGGTCCATACCTCATTCCACAGCTTTTCCGCCGCTATCGCTGCCGGGCGATACGACCACATCGATCCTCACCTCACTGCTTCTAGTCTCTGCATTGAAGACGCTCCCGTCACTATTGATGCCAAGCTAGTCCTCTATGCACCTTCCAGAAGGATTTTTAGCGAAGCTGCGATTTGGGAAATGCGTCGTCGTCTTAATCTTCACGTCGAGCAAGATCAATCCTGGGAACTATGCGCCTTTGGCGAAAAATATCCAGATGTACAAGGAATAAGCTCCTGTGTGGCCCTTGGTTCCATCTGCGTGGACCCGCGCGGCCGCCGAAGCGTCCCGTATCTCGACTACTGGGACGCAAGGCGCAAGCTCTACCTGGGTGACTGGGGTGCTGGGTGGTGTCCGGACTACCGTTTCCTCGCCGCCCGTGATCAGTTCCTAGGAGTACGTGAATTCCCTATTTAAATTTTGCAACAACATTCATGTCCAAGCCCCTCACACCATCGTGACGGGCTTTTTATTATTTAGCCCAAATGAGTGTGGTCGCCTGCGGCGAACCACGAATTTGGATCAAAATAATAGCCAGCCTGCCGGCAAGTTTATAGATTGGCCTTCTCTACAATTCCGAATCATCCTCGACCGATGAACATTGCGCGTCACCCGGATAATCTATTCCCTCATCAGTATCATCATCCACGCCATTATCGCAGGCTAAGGTGCCTCTCTCGTTATCATCGCTCGGCTGATCACACCCTGGATCTTTATTTGGTGCTGTACCAAAGTCCACCCGGCCATCCGTATCATTATCTATACCATCATCACAGTCAGTCGTTCCTAACTCGCTAATGTCCAGCTCACTGTCGCAGCCCGGATCATTGTCCGGCTGAGTCCCAAAATCAATCTTACCATCGCCGTCATTATCTAAATAATCACTGCAAGCGGTTCCGTCTTCCTCAGGCGAAGTCGAAACCAAACATTGCGGATCTCCACTGCCGTTGGCGCGAAAATCAATCAATAAATCATTATCATTATCTTCATTATCGTCGCACTCATAACCAATCTCCGTCTCTTCCTGATCCTCCGCATTGCTACAGCCAACAGCTTCTCCTGGCAAACCTGTAGCACTACCGTCCGTATCAACTTGTCCGTCACCATCATTATCCACGCAATCCCTGCAAGCTGGAGTGCTACCGTCGAGCGGCCAATCAATCATCCCACCACGAGGACTAATCGCCGTCCGCACCACAGCTTCGCTTGGCTCCTGCTGTGTGTCCGCGTCCACCATGAAGTTTATCCTGATCCTTTTTACGGTCGGCGGTAAATCTATAGGCATACGCAGACAACATCCGCCCAGTGAGCCCTCATCGGGCAGATAACAAAAAACTTTTTTGTTCGGTTCGTTTCCCACAACACCATCAGCTAAATCTTGCTCAAGGTTGCGAATGCCGCTAGCCACCACTGTCGGGGGGAGCGTCATCTGGCCTGGTCCCGGTTCTTGCTCACAGCCAGATGACGATCCCCCTAGTCTCGTGACTTGTCGTTTAAGGTATGTGTCTTCCAGGAAATACCTAACTTTCACCGTCTCGCCTAATCGATCGTCAAATACGTAAAACTCCATTTCATACTGATCTCCTGACAATAACCAATATTCATTTCGATAATAGTCGTCTATGCGTCCATTCCTGTTCCAATCTATGTTCTGTGCACCGCGAAGTTCATCACTCACCCTGTCTAACACCCTCCTGGCTTCTTCAGTAGTGGTATTCTGCTCTCGTTCTCTTCTGGATACGCTAAATGCCGTGGATACTAAAGTAGCAATAGCCCCTATCATGAAAAGAACGATCGCCGTGGCCACTAGCACCTCAGCTAGTGTTAATCCTTTTTGCCAATAAAACTTTCTTGTCATAAAAAATTACGCCTATGAACCCGTACAGTTGAGAGTAGTTACGGCAGGCACAGTCGCCGCACAGTTTGCTTTATGGTAAAAATCTTGCCGGTTTATGTAGTATTTAGTCGTGCCTACAGAGGCCCAGGCCGGTATTATGTTAGCCATTGCTCTTTGACACCGTCGCGGCTTAGTTAGACTATACCCATGAGCTTCAACATTAACTCCATCACCAGCATTCGTGATATCAAGCTGATAACGTCCCATCTCGGTTACCCCGTCCGCATCTGTCACTGTTTGTACCAGCGGGCTGTTTGCCACTAGGTCATCAATAGTACAAGCCTCATTATTGAGCAGAAAAACAATGTACTGTATCCCCGCCTCGCTTATTTGCGATGAGCGCTCCACTTGCTCTTGATCCGCAACCACTTTTCTTTGTAAAGCCGCGACGCTTAACCACACCGGCAAAAGTATCGCTAATATGGCCACCAACATTACTATCAATACCATTATCCCGCCTCGGCTTTTGTGAATCATCATATTATTAAAGCTATGGTGATGGTGGTGGTGATGTCTCGCATAAAGCCCCATAACAAGTACCATCAGACGTATCAATGCATTCATGCAGCCCTGTCATTGGGTCTGTCTGATCGACACAGCCACCGCTGATAAATGAGGTATTCTGCCGGCACAAATCCATTCTTCCTCCCCAATTCGTGTCACAAGTGCTGTCAGCGGGACAGTGTTTTTGTGTGCAACCTGTCGGTGGCACCCAGCTGCAGCCGTTAGTGCAAGACTCACCTTCTTGCCCATAACTGTCTGCACAATGCAGTGACCATTGATTATCAACACATGCCCATGAAAAAATATCACGGCCGCATTGCTGATTGCCCGTCGGCAGATTCTTAAAATAACAGGGTCCAGCCGTGTTCGGTCGGTCAGTCTGGCAGTCGGTCGATGTGTTACATTCATCACTGCAAATCATGGGACCTGAGCAAATACTTGGTGGGTCCCCTGTCGGTGTGGGCTCTGGCCTTTCACAGCAAATTTGACTAGCCACAGCGCAGCTATAACCATTACGTATTAGACCGTGTTGGGCAAAACATGCTTGTCCATTACCAAGACAACTATAACCATTGCTTTCACAGTCAGGCGGCGGCTTGCAGCAGACTCCAGAATCACATTCATATCCCAAAGACAAGACACCAAGGCAGTCGCTCTCGGTGGGTACACAAGAATAGTTGCGATGGTGGGCCGCCGAAGCATAACCATCCCAGTACCCCTGATCAGTACATTGTGGCGGAGGGACACAGCATATGCCGGGATCACAGGCCAAGTCTGACCGCACGCTCCCATCAATATTTGCACATTCGCTCTCTGAGCTCATGCAGTCATAACCATAATCCGCTTCGCACTGATCCATTGTTTGGCAGCAGACGCCGCCGCCCTGCAAAGCACAGCTCCCGTAGATATAAGGAACTTCCCCATTAGCCGCACAGTCACTCTCTGTCGGCCTGCAATGCTGTTCAAGCTGGTATGGGTACGCACCGCATTGGGTCGGCATCCGACAACAAGATTCTCCTTCATTGGCACAGGTAAACGGAACAGCCTGACCCTCTACGCTTTCGCAAGCACTCTCGCTCTCCATACATATGTTTGACGACATATCGCTCATACAGTCCAGTGGCGGTTGACAGCAAACACCAGAGTCACAATGAAAGTTGACACGCAGATAACCTGCACAATCACTTGGTAAAGGTACGCAAGAATAAGGATCGTATGTATCGGTGGTTGCATTCCATCTGGATTGATCAGTACATTGTTCCGGCACTTGACAGCAAGTACCAGTACTACAGTCATAATTAGACCGTAAGCTACCATCAGCCTCAATACATTCATCTTCTGTGGCCAAACACGAAAAACCACTGCCGACGCAGTCTGGTAGTTCGGGCTCATGGACTTCCACACATTCGCAAAGCACTCGATCAAAGCGAAGACCTGGCGGGCAGAACTGGTCTGGACATATCTCGTCTTCACTGATGTAGGTTACCAGCGATGCTTGGTTAGTAACAGAGTTGGGTGCTAACCAAGACACTAGCATTTGCACTTTTTTGAAATCATCAGCTAAGGCAGTTAGCGGATCATCAACGTACTCTATCCGACGGGATATACTGTATGTTTGTCTGTTGCGTGTTACTTGCTCGTTATAACCAAGAATACCTGACGGGTCGTTGTCTTGCGGTGCATCAAACCCAACATCGTTATAGGCTATTGAGCGAACAAATTCCATCTCTTCATTAGCAATACCTAGCGCGATATTTTTTCGTTCCGATTCATGCGACACACGCATTGTCAGACTGGCGGCTCCAGATATACCCAATGCCAGCACCGCTAAAACACACATTGCAACAATTACCTCAACTAGTGTTTGACCTCTCTCTTTAATTTCTTTCCAAAACAGAAGAATTTTTAACATATGCTAATAGCTACCTTATTATAATATCATTGCCTGACAAAAGATACCGACAAATCAACCTCCAGAATATTTTCTATGAGTACATTCATTTCCTGCTACCTCTAAATTAGGCCTTTGATCACGAATAATACTAATCCAAATATTTTTTCACCAACGAAAACGTTATTGATATATATCGCCGGTAAATCTTTATTATGGAGCCCCATCCCGACCCCTAGGCGGGATGGCGAAATCCCACGTAGCAGACAACTATCTGCCCCAATTGTTCCGCTATCGGCGGAGCTACCCTCCCTTGCTCACAAAGCTTTGAATGGCAGCGCGGGGTTATAGCATTCCTTGTCGGCCAAAGCCTTGGCGACGGCTGATTCAACCACCCTCGCCACCGGCGGGGTGGTTTTCTGCGCAGTGGGATCAAAAAAACAAACCCCACTACATTAGCGGGGTTTGTTTAATTTTTTCTTCTTACAGATTCAGGTCGTCGATTGCTTCTTCAACGGACTGCGTTGGCGCTTCTTCGCTAACCTCTTCAGTCTTCGTCGCTTCTGCGGGAGCGGAACCCCTGTCCGAGCCTTCCGGCTCATTGATCTTTAGGTTCACGCGAGCGTTATTCTTAGCACCAATCACGCGCAACAGAGTGCGCACTGATTTTGCCGTTGCTCCCTGTCGACCAATCACCTGACCCATGTCGTCAGGACTAACGGTTAACGTGAGCAAAACGCCCATCTCATCAACCGTGCGATTCACTTTGACATCGTCTGGGTGATCCACAATTGATTTGACTACGTACTCGACGAACTCCTGATCATGACTCGGTCGCTCTTCAGCCATAATTTAGTTCGTGAATGTCAGTTAAACTGATTAAAATAGTACAACCGATGCTCGTATCTTCTATTAGAACCTTCGACCTATGGCTCAAATCAAACATCGGATAACTTTAAAACTACCACCAAGGCCCCGTAGAATGCAAGTTATTACCGGTCTATTGTATTGCATGGCGGGAGAAAATAGTCTCCTGCTTCTTCTTCAGTGCGCTTCCGCAGCCAATACCACGCTCAACCGCTGCCGGCAGCTTCTGTTCCTGTCCTGTAGACTTGGCCTTCAACACTAGTCAGGCCGCTTATCTAAACGTAGGCGCTGACGACGTCAAATCGTTCAGCGGTCCAGTGAATTACTGCAGCAAAAGGTTATACAGATGGCCGAGTTCTTGAACGAGCGAACCAGAGAAAAATCATTCCTGTAACACCGAAAACTACTGCTGCAGCGATGGATGCGAGCCAACCAAGGAATGCAAACACCATTGCATCCTGCGGCACAGTGTCCGTAACCATGGCATGTTGCACGTACGCATCGCCGCCGAACCACCCGACGAACGGGAGTGCGATTGCCAACACCAGCGCGCTTACGCCGAGTGTGGTCAATGCAGGTCGTCGCGACTGTCCTATGTATGAAGACATATTCCTAGCTTAGCACCACACGCAGTGCCTCGGCTATACCTCTGCTTTTTTGTCAGTTTCCTGTGCTGGGTTTACTTCTGTGTCTGCTACCTTTACCGGTTCGCTGTCCTTTGCTGTTTCCGCGCCTTTGCTTGCTGCACTGGCCTGCTCCCCTTCTTCTCCTTCTTTCTTCTTCGGACGCCAGCTGGTAACTTTCTTCCCTTTAATAATTTTCTTGTCAATTAGCAAGTTATGAATTGTTGGGGTTGGCTGCGCACCGCTGCCAATCCATTTGTTTACTGCCTCAGCATCGACTTTAAACTCATTAGTATGTGGATTATAAAAACCAACGTCAGCAATGAACTTTCCCTTGATAGGGGCTCGCTGATCAGCTATCACCACCCGGTAAGTAGCATAATTTCTTTTTCCTCTGCGCTGTAATCTTATTCTAACCATGCAGCGAATAATAATAGCTAGCAGCCTTTACGTCAACCTCTATTAGGCCTTTCCTGCCATTTCCCTCTGGTCGGTGTTCAAATCGCCCCACAATTACTTGCCCAATAATGACACCGTATTTTCTAGAAGACTGGCTCATTCGCTGATCCTGCACTTTATTATCCCTGTGAGTCTTTCTGCTGCCTTATGAACTCTCCTCTGCTAATAATCCGTATTAATACCTGTTTAAACCTTTGTATAGCCATCAGCCACGTTCCATATTTATATACACAGCTCATCCACAGCCCTCATGTACCGTTTCACACCAGCTTGCCAACCACACCTGATTGTAATTCGCTTCGAATGCCTAAAAAACGATTTTTAACAGGAAAACCAGAATCAATCCCACCGTCAGACCGGCTTGCACTATCTTTGCCCCCATAATTCCCGCAACAGAGAACAATACCGCCCTGCCGGCTTTCTCTGCAGTTTTACCTTCATACATTGCTCCCATTCCTGCCCCTAAGACAACACCAGCCAATAGTCCCACTGGACCGCCAGCTATTAAGCCAAGTACAGCTCCCGCTATAGTACCGAGCAATGCAAATTTCCCGCCTCCTCCTGCTTTCGCCCCAATTATTGCGCCTGCATATTCCACTAACCAGGCAGCTAGTGCCGTTACTCCGCTGCCAATCAGAAACCCGACGCTAATCTGCGCAAAGTCCGTCATCATCGCATAAAACAATATTCCTATAAAAACCAATCCCACCCCGGGCAAGCCAGGCACAACAATACCGATCAGTCCTAAAGAAAAAAACAGAACTGTTACAATCCAAAGCGCGACTATAGACATATACGACAGCCTAGCTGGTTATCCTCCAAATTAAAATATCACTGGGTGCAGAGTCACCCAATTACTCCTTCTTCTCCAGCCTCTCTAATGCCTCACGAGCTGCCTTCTGCTGCGCTTCGTGTTTACTGCTGCCTTTCCCGACACCCATTTGTTTCTTTCCTAAGAAAATTCCCACTTCAAAATGCTTGTCATGGTCCAATCCGTCCTCACTTAGCACTTCATAAGTGGGTGTGACTCGATATTTCTCCTGAGCCAATTCTTGAAATCTGCTTTTAGCATCTATGTGCTCCCCTTTCTCCAATACAGCGGGCAATTTCGCCACAATTACCCGTCTGATAAAATCATCCGCAGTCTGATAGCCTTGATCTAGATAAATTGCACCAATTACCGCCTCCACCGCATTTGCCAGGATATAATTACGCGCCTTCTCGCTGCCGTTTTGTTCACCTCGGGACAAGAGCAAATATTCTTCAATACCGACTTCTTTAGCAATCTTCGACAGCATCTCCCCTTTTACCACCGCTGCTCTTAGATTAGTTAGTTCCCCTTCCGGCAACGGATAATTTAAATAAAGGTAATCTGTTACTGCCAGCTCCAGCACTGCGTCGCCTAAAAATTCCAATCTTTCATTGTGGTCTAAGGGAAAACTTTTGTGTTCATTCAAATAGGAGCGATGAACCAGCGCTTGCTGCAATAACGCAATGTTTTTAAATTTGCACTCCAGTTTTTTTTCCAGCGCAGACAAGTCACTCATGGTAGACAGACTTAAATTTCAAAAAGAAAAACGTAATATAAAAAATCAAAACTAAAATCTACCAAGCAGACTCAGTCGTCATGTAAATAGATGTTTTAAACTTTGCGTTGTTGTCTTGCATTTTTAGCTTTTAGTTTTACTTCTCCTCATTCATTTTTGCGTGGCTCCCCCATCTCCTTATAAATCGTGCCTAAAACCCCGTTTACGAACTTGCCCGAACTAACTCCTCCAAAAGTCTTCGCCAATTCAATTGCTTCATTAATCGCGACTTTCGGCGGCACATCATCAGCCTTAGCAAACTTAAGCTCATAGATACCTAACCGTAAGACATTTCTGTCTACCACGGTAATCTGCTCAATTGGCCAATCGGGCGCCGATTCCACGATCATGGCATCAATCTCATCCAGATTTTCACTTACCCCGATCACTAAACTATACACAAATCCGGCGTCATCCATGCCGGGAGCAAACTCGGCTACATTATGCTCGGTAACCTTCTTGAGTTGACCTTTCTTTTTTCCTCGAAAATCCCACTCAAAAAGACTCTGCAGTGCGACGGACCGACTTAGATGTCTATTTGCCATGTTAAATAATCTATCAAGGAGCTAAGGTTCAAGCTAAAACAGTTATACCGTGACAATTCGAAAAACGCAAGACGCCCTCCTGTAGTCGCTCAATGGTTGTTAAGGAAAAGTGCGTATATCCACCTACTAAGGGAGATAAAGGTGGTTTGATTCCCGGATGTTAGTAAAAAACCTCTCCCGCCTACAGACGAGGCCCGCCGCAGCGAGGTTCGCCAAGGGCGACACGGTCCGACGGGTGGCGAACCCCCCGTGTCAGTAGAGGATTAACCTTCAGCTGTTAGCACTTACTCGCTCCTCTTCTCTCCTTAGTCAAAAAAAGAGCAATCGTGTCGATTGCTCTAGCACACTCTATTTTTGGGCTACGGCACGCTTAAGACGGTCTAAAATTTCATCCGTGAATACCTCCTCCAGATCCCATTCCCCCAGCAGTATCGGGATAGCCCCATTCTGATTCCATACTTCCAGGCAATCGATAACTGATGGGAACTCCCATATTCCCAGATCATCATCCCCTTGCCAATAAAACTCTGCCATTAACACTTGATCGGTCGGAATAAGTCGCACCTTGAACTCCTGGCCATCAAACACCTCTGCTGCCAGAGCACAGATAATCTTAGGCAGACGTGAAATCTCCGACCACTTAACCGGCACAGCGCCAGGCCAATCGCACTTAATTCTTCATCCCCAAGCCTAAATACGCAGGATTTGATACATTTGTAGTGTTTACACATAAACACAAACACTATGAATGCAACA
>Ga0155205_126_pt1 | contig 19706 bp, 22 predicted proteins | sample RifCSPhighO2_02_FD_106173 | JGI IMG/M metagenome (GOLD analysis project Ga0155205, IMG submission 106173) | Candidatus Andersenbacteria bacterium RIFCSPHIGHO2_02_FULL_46_16 | reverse complement strand
CTACCAAGCGCATGAAAGCAGCATGGGACGAAGCCTATCTTCTGCGCGTACTAGCTGTGAACAAAAATGGAAATTAAGTGCGATTGGCCTGCCGCATCAATGACTCCCTTATTTGCATCAGTCACCGTTTTCTGTGCGTCTATTTTACTTTTGCCATATGCCAGCTGGCTGCCACTGAGCGATGTTTTAGCGATGGCTTCATTTTTTTGAGCATCTTGCAGTTGTTGTTGAGAAGTCGTCGTGGCTTCAATATCTCCTAACATAGAGGCATAGGCTTGGGCGATATCTTTCGGAGTAGCGAGAGATTTAATACGCAGTAACGCTTGATCAGCTTTTACGATGTCTCCATCTTTAACCAATAGCTGCTCAACTCGTCCTTGTCCGCTGGTAGCAACGTCCGCTTGAATTTTAGCGACAACGGATCCGCTGCCACTGACTGCTTCTACAAGTGTGCCTCGTTCAACCTGAGCTGTCGTTGGCGTGGTAGTTGTTGTGCTTGAGCGAGAGCGATACCGCCAGATGCCGCCGATGATTACTAAAATGACAACGCCAATAAGCCACGGGTTATGGTAAGGGATTTTCATATGTAGACACTATAGAAAACTCTTTATGAAGAGATGATGAAGAATTTTATTTTCACCGTGGAGGGCTTTCATATCAAAATAGTCTTACAAAAATGTATCCAATGGGTATAGTCCTCTATATATGAAAGGGGGTGACGTACTATGATGCATGGAATGTTTGGTATGGGCGGTGAACATGGACACTGCTGTCATTGCCATGGCTGTGGTGGAGGTTGGGGTCATGAAGAAATGACTCCGGAAAAGAAACGAGAAATGTTGGCTCACTGGCGCGAAAAGCTCGAAAAGAAACTTGAGATGATAAAGAAGAAGGAAGCTGAGCTCGCTAAGGAAAAATAATCTACGCCGTGCGCTCGATAAAATACTGGCTTTGTTGCATAACTCCAGTCAGGAAGCAAACCTTCCCTTTACCCACCGGTAGTTACACTGTAACAGCGTAACTCTCCGGCATCCCGAGTTGAAACATGCGGTTCAGAATCAGGAAGCCAAGTTTCAGCTCAGTGCGCAGTCGCGAGTCTTCACGGGACAGCGCCCGCTCGCCCAAGATGGTCTTGTAGCGGAACATGGTTGTTTCTGCCAGCGAGCGGTGATGATAGCCGCTGGCTACTTTCCAACCCGCGCGGCCTAGCCGCCGGATGGTACGGAGATTCCCGTCCCGCGGATGCGCTGGACCAGCCCGGTTGCCGTGCTGCCAGATGACGGCCTCTCGGGGCGGTATGACGACGTGTGCGATGTCGCGCTCCCGACATGCGTCGTAGACATTCGCTGTATCGTAGGCGCCGTCCGTGGTCAGTGAATTAATGTGAGCTGTCTCCTGCTCCAGCAAGGCCTTCGCGATCGACGAGTCACCGGTGGTTTCGTCGGTGACTTCTCCCATTCTAATCTCACCATCAGCATCAATGCCGATATGAATCTTCTTCCACTTGCGCCGCTTACCTTTGCCGTGCTTTTTCACCTTCCACTCGCCCTCGCCGTACACCTTGATACCGGAGCTGTCGATGATGATGTCGGTGATCGCCTTGGTTCGCTTCGGTACCTTCACCGGCAGGAAGCGGCCACGGCGACAGAGGGTGGTGTAGTCCGGCACCCGTAGCTTCAGCCGCAGCTTGGCGAATAGCGATTGCAGGAATCCCTCGGTCTGCCGGAGCGGCAAGCGGAACAGCTTGCGGATAGTAAGAGCGGTGGCAATGGCTTGATCAGCGTACGTTTTCGGTGCTCCTGGCTCACCGGTGGGCTCTGCGTCCCAGTGCATCAGTGTGTACTGACTGATCCAGACGGTAAGCGAGCCGCGCTGTTTTAACGCCTCGTTGTAGGCAGCCCAGTTTTTAATACGGTAGATTTTCTTTTGTTTGTTTTTGTGTTTGGTCATGCCTCCAGCCTAACGCCGCAGCCGGTTTAGTTTAAGGGGAATTATGCAACAAAGCCGGTGCTGATGAGAAAATCGGCAGGCTAAAGAAATAATTTGACCTATGTGGAAAAGACAATCATCGTGGGCAGCTTGAATGATAGCGAAGTGGTACTGTTGGTCGGATAACAGAAACGAATCCCAATCGCAACAGTCTTTTTGGGCTTGCATGGGATCAACGATCCGTGTGAGATCACCAGGGACCCAGTGGTTGGCGGCCTGTTCAGCTATGTCAATTTGTATAGTAACCTGGAGACGGCGTAATGGGGCGGTGTCATGGATACCGTCTTTGAAAAAGAAGGAGAGAAACTTGGCGAGATAGTTCGGATGTGGGGGTGTGAGGAAGGTACCGGCCCCTCTACGTCTTTCTATAAGACCGAGCATCTGCAGTATTCCCATCAGTTCACGAAGCTTTAATCGGTTTATAGAAAGTAATTCAGCTAGGTTTTCTTCGCAAAGGATGTACTCTCCCATTTGGTAATTTTGACGAAGATAATTCCAGAGGCAAACAATGTTTTGCCAGTCGCGGTTGACCAGAGATGAGATAGGTTGTTGTTTTGCTTGATCCATCGAAGACTTCCTTTATTGTGAGTGTGCAAGCAGATTCAGTCGTAAACGAAGTATCAGACAGTAAGAAATAGCACTGATCGTTGATTGTGTCAAAGTCAGTACTGCGTTAGGGTGTGGGGGGTAGGCTCAAGATCAGGGTGTCAGGTACTTTTATTCCTTCAAGACAACAAGAAAGTTAAGATTGTGGACTATCATACCAACCACACTTAATCATTCTCACTGGCCGCTGGTCCGTAGCTTCCGCACCCCCACCGTGCTCGCAAGAGCTGCGCGCGGCGGGAGAGGCCTTGGTATAGTCACCCACGGCTGACGATAGAAGAAATAAGGTGTGGCTGGTATCAGACAGTTATTTTGAAGAGTTAAACTATTTAGGACTAGATAAACAATAGTGAGTAGCAGGGTGGGGTAGACTAACTTAACCTCAAGTCCGGTATGTAAATATTCTCATTTAGCCGCTGGAAAATAGTTTTCCTTCGACCTGGCTTCCTTCGAGTGTCGCACCCTTCAAAGTATTTCAGGGTATAAGGAGAAACAGGATAAATAATGTCCTTCAACGCCGTGGAGTCAAATAGAATAATTCTGTCCAGGTGTATTAATTAGACGCCCACTTTTTGCTCTACTCTAGTAACTCTTTTTTCTAACACGTCTTGTTTTTGTTCAATAAGAGATATTTTGTCTTGGTTGGCTCCAGCGACGTCCTGGTGAATGTTTTCAGCTAGTGCTTGGAATTCATTAATGATCCTTCTCTCGCTATTTTTTATTTCTTGTCGGATAGCTTTCATTTCTTGCTTGACTTCAGTGAACTGTTTATCTACCTTTGTGAACCTTTTATCTACATTAGTGAACTGTTTATCTACCTTATCGAAGCTTTTCTTGGTCGCTTGGGCTAGTTTGTCTATATCGTTCATAAATAAGAGTATAGGCGTTAAGTGATCTAGTAACAATAGAAAGCAGCTCTTAAACATTGTTTAGAGAAAAACTCGTGCGCATAATAACAACTATAGGTGTCACATCATGAAATGTTGCTAGACAAGAGACGGGTCCTGCCCTTCGACCTTGAGCTCAGGGTCGAGAGGTCGGCGCTGCTCCCCCACCCGACGGCATCGCCCTTCGACAAGCTCAGGGCTGCTGGCGCTCGGTGGGGGACCCCCGCGCCGCCACCCGCTTATTCTGCAGTGACATGGCATGATGTGATGCCTATATATAGCAACTGGAAATTGTGGCGAGGCGGGATTACCGAACTAGCGGTAGTTTGTTTGGTCTTGGCAGGTAATACTAATATGATTTATATATGGGAAAAGGATTTGGTGAAAGGCCTCCTATCTTTGGGAACGCAGAAAGGAGTGAAGATATAGAAGCTTCGCCATTGTCGGGGTTTCAGGAAACTGATGGTCCAACAAATGAACAAATCAAAACAGCTCTGGAGAGCGAAAGTAGCTTCGCGCGTGAAGGTGTCAAATCTTACAGGCTGGGCATGAGAAATGAAAGACCGTATTTTATAGTCACTTATATAGGGGGGTTGCCAGATACCTTAACAGAAGAGGAAAAGAGCAACTTTACCACTGTTGGCGAAGATACTTATCGGCTTGAATATGGAGAAGTACCAAAAGAAGCAGCTAGTAGCGAGCCATATTTGGTTAGGGTGCCACTAAAAAAGGAAGGAGGTAAACGGGCAGATAATCAATTTATTAATGAGGGCAAGTTAGCCGAGATGATGAGTGGAAAGAAGGTAGTTTTTTATACGGGAGCCGGAATATCCGCGGATAGAATTCATGGTTTATCTGAACTGATGGAGGACTTAGAAATTGATATAAGGAAGAACGAAGACGGTTTTCTTAAAAAGGGTGTAAGTAACCCAGAGGAAATTACTGAAAAATGGCACCGATTTAAACAATCTTTAATTAGCAGTGAGCCATCACCGGCCCATGAAAGTCTGACTAGAATTGCACGAGGGACTAACGGCCCTGTCATTACTGAAAACTCTGACTTACTGCATGAGAGAGCAGGAACAAAACCTTTTCATGTGTCTGGCCCAAAGCTGCAAAAACACGTAAAGCCAGAAGAACTGCGGGATGTAGATATGGTAGTCACCATAGGTCTTAGGGCAGATGACAGGGGGTTTTTAGCTTGGTACAAAGAGCAGAACCCAAATGGTACTATAGTGGCGATCAACAAAAAACAAGCTGAACCGCCGGAATATCCTGAATATTTAGGAGAAAATGATATGATAATAGAAGGTGATTTACGGAAAATAGTCCCGCAATTAGAAAAAGAGTTGAAGAAGAGGGGTTAGATATAGTGAGTAGCGGGGCGGGGTAAAGATAGGTATGTTGTAAGCATGAAAGGGTTAATCTTGGTCTTTACTGGTATAGCGTTGCTGGTAATAATATTCTCGGCCAGTGCCCAAATGATGGGCAGCAGTTTGCCTGCCGATGACCAGACCGCCCGCGAGGAAGTGGAAGGAAAGGCACTGTGGCAGAAATTGCAGAATAAAGAAATTAATTGTGATGCTTTGTCAGATGACAACTTCGGCGCGTTGGGCGAATACTTTATGGGGCAGATGATGGGCGACTCTCATGCGGCCATGAACCAAATGATGATACGAATGATGGGGGAGGAAGGAGAAGAACAAATGCATGTGGTCATGGGAAAGCGTCTCTCTGGGTGTGATCCTGCAGCCGCCTATCCGAACAGCGGCACCGGCTTTATGCCGATGATGAACATGATGTTCCTCCTTCGCCAAGGCTTCGGGGGACAGGTGGGAGGTGGCTTCAATATGATGAACTGGGGTTCTGGTGTACCCATCGGAGGATGGGGCATGCCTGGCTTGGGTGGTGTCTTTATGCTATTGTGGTGGGTGCTGATCGTGGCGGGGATAGTTCTGCTCGTTAAGTGGCTGATGAATCAAGGCAGGGGGCAAGCGAGTACTACAACTGCCCTGGATATTCTCAAAGCTCGATACGCACGGGGAGAAATAGATAAAAAGGAGTTTGAAGAGAAGAAAAAGGATATAAGTTAGCAACGATGAAAATTGGCATTATTCTGCAATCAAATAAGCCAGAACATATCTGGAATACTTTTCGTTTCGGTCTTACCTCTCTAAAAGCCAACCACGAAGTAACAATTTTTTTGATGAATGAAGGGGCGGAACTTGATACCATAGCGGACACTAAAGATTTTGATATTGCCAAGAAAGTTGCCGAATATAAGGCATTAAGAGGGGTATTATATGCTTGCGGAACTTGCTTAGAGCTTCGTGGCAAGAAAGAAACTGGAGTATGTCCAGTTTCCACGATGACTGATTTACTTAAAATGGTTGAGGAGAGCGATCGGGTTTTAGTGTTTGGCTAATCAAGGTTGCACGCTTATCTTCAATGTGGACTGGTTTGGACCTTCATAAATTACAATCAACCTGGATAAAGATTATGAGCCTTTGCATGTGAGTGTAGAGCTAAGTCACCGTCCAAAAATAACTTAACCATCTCTCGCCCACTATGCACCCTTCGACTGCGCTCAGGATAAACCAATCTACGACTTTTTCTCCCCACTACGCTAAAGCTACCCTCCTTCGCGCAAGGCTACGGATGGGCACGGCGCGGGGCAGGCAATCGCGAAACACTCGCCGTAGCTTGGCTACGCCTCCTGTTTCGCTCCATCGAAAAGGCCGTATCTTAGTGCGGATTGAACGATATCTGGCCAAGTTATTTTTGGATGGCGCCTAAAGGGAACCGTATGTTATGGTAAGAGTTGTGAGCTGGAAAAATATTCTATACGGGTTGGTTGGGATCATCGCAATTGCCGGCGTTGTCTTTGTCTTTAAGTTTCTGGCAACCTCCCAAAAATCTAACGTATCCATAAGCGGGTGGTATTTCGGCAATCAAAGTTGGAGCGGGGAGATGGCGGTGACCGGCGACGTGGCAATTATTGGGAACTTGACGGTGCTGCCCGGGACAACGATAAAGTTTTTTGTCGGGGATGATCGCCATGGAGGCGATGAAATACCGCCAGATGGATTTAATAATCGGGATCCCACGCGGCTAAAGTCGTACACTACCACTCATGCCGGACTTTTTGTGTGGAGAAAATTAGTGGCTGATGGTACAACAGCCCAACCAATTCTTTTTACCTCGGCGGCGGAAAAACAGGACTTGGCTGACTGGGAAGCAATTGTTTTTCAGGGCGACGGTAGTGTGATAAACAATGTTATTGTTGAATATACTCGCAATGGGATTAATCCGGTCGGTAAACAGCCAAACAGTATTATTCAAAATACCATTTCACGTCATGCGATGTGGGGGGCGATATCGGCGGCTAATTCCAATATTAGAATTATGAACAACCATTTATCTGACGCTGGGCACGAAGGGATCGATCTTAAATTTAACGGTGATCAAGAAGTAACGGGTAATGTGATTGAGGATTGTCATACGGGGATTGCATCGATAGCCGGCTCACAAATCATCAAAAACAATACCATTACTAATTGTGGAGACGGTGTGTATATTGATCCAAAATCAAGCGCGGTATCTATTAATAATACGTTTGTCTCTGCGCCGGCAGATAGCACACGCGTCTGGCGCTATGGCGATTACACGATTCCAGTATTCGACTATCCGGAATTATAGGGGAAGCATATTTTAGAATGAATTGGTTGTAATTGGGCGCAATCGCTGCTATTCCACAATCTTAAATATTTCCCGCTGGCCTGTTTGATAGAGCTCGGTGTAGGCAGGGGGTTTATTCATTTTCTTCGTTTTAGTCTGTTCTTTCTTAAAATCCATCATCATTTTTTCAAAGTCTGCCAAACTGGCTATTTTGTATTCAATCATAATCTGGTTGTATTTGGTCACGAAATCCAGCAATACGTGTCCTTTTAAAACCCGGCCAACTTTTCATCTCCTTTTTCATCATTTGGGCCAGCTGGCTGGCGTATCCTGGTTTGGCAGTGAACGTTTCTCGGACGATATACATATATTGTTAATTAAGGTGGTTATCTCCAATTGCGTTATCAATTTGGCGCCTGACAAGGAAAAGGTTTTTCGAGAGGTGTACCGAGTGCTGAGGGCGGGTGGTAGGTTAATGGTATCTGACGTTGTTTTGGTAAAGTCCTTGCCAGATGAATTGGTGAATAACGAGGAATTGCTCGCGGGCTGTATTAGTGGCGCTATTCTTAAAAATGATTACTTAAAGCTGCTGAAGAAAACCGGTTTCTCAAAAATTATTATTCACAAAGAAACGCCCGCATTTTTACCGGAATATGGATTAAGCATTACTTATTCAACCATTAAATAATTAAAGATGAATTGAGAGGAGGAGTACAAGTTTATGTGTAAGATAAATATTTGTTGAAAAGAATGTGGTGGTTAATGGCTAAATTCATTGGGGGAGTGTATCGGTTAGGATTGAAACCGGTGCTTTTTCGTTTTGATCCGGAAGTGGTTCATGATCGGTTTACAAAAAACGGTGAATTATTGGGTAAGCAAGCATGGATGCGATCTGTGGTTACCAGATTGTTTCGCTACGACCACCCGAAGTTAAATCAGACCATCGCCGGGATATTATTTACTAATCCGGTTGGGCTTTCGGCTGGTTTTGATAAGGACGGACGGTTGGTTAATATTCTGCCTGCCGTGGGATTTGGTTATTCGCAGGTTGGTACGGTGACAAAGCAGGCCTATCAAGGTAATCCGAAGCCGAGGCTCTATCGGTTACCGAAGTCCCATGGCATTGTGGTTAACTATGGTTTAAAGAATGACGGGGTGGAGGCAATTGTGGCTCGATTAAGAAAGAGGCAATCTGCCCAACCGTTCCCGATCAGTATTTCCATTGGTAAGACTAATTGTCGGGCAACGGCTAGTATGACGGGAGGGGTTGAGGATTATAAAGCGGGGTTAGCCGCAGTGGTTGATAGTGGTATGGGAGATTTTTATACGATAAATATTTCTTGTCCCAATACTTTTGGCGGCGAACCTTTTACTAATGGGTCAGATTTGGAGCAGTTATTACAGCAATTGGAAAAAGTGGCAGATAAGCCAATGTTCTTGAAAATGCCGATTAATTTACCGTGGCCGGAGTTTAAGCAGCTGTTGGAGGTAGCAATTAAATATGGTGTGACGGGGGTAGTGATTGGCAATTTAAATAAAAATCGTGAGGATCCGGCTATCAAAGATGTTATTCCTGCAAATATTAAGGGGAGTGTAAGCGGTAAACCAACCTGGCGGCTGTCTAACGAATTAATAAACAAAACGTATCAGGAATACGGTAAAGATTTAGTTATTATTGGCGTCGGCGGAATATTCTCGGCGCAGGACGCTTATGAAAAAATTAAACGGGGTGCTTCGTTGGTGCAACTGATAACCGGGATGATCTTTCAGGGGCCGCAACTAGTGGGTGAGATCAATTTTGGCCTGGTTAAGTTGCTGGAGAGAGATGGATATAGAAATATAAGTGAAGCTATTGGCGCGTATCATCGCTAGATAGCTAAGGCTGGTTGTTTGGCCATATTATACGGTGTTTTTATCAGAGTATTCATTCAAGGTTAGCCAGGACCGGAGAGCGTAGATTGGATTTGTGTCATTATATATAAAGCGTTAATCTGGGATGATGCTTTTATTGGGTACAAGAAATTATATTAAGTGGATTTTGATAACGCTGGGGGCGGTGTTATTGATGGCAATAATTGGGGGAATGAGCTGGTTTTATATACCGCAGAATGTTTTTACATCTAATCACGAAGATAAATTTGATTTTGTGAGCACAGGAGACGAGGAGCAGTACCCGCCTTTAGCTAAGGAGGATGCAGATATAGTGCTGAACTTTAATGAAATTGAGGCAAAAGCTACGGAAATAAGTACCTTTGAAGACAGGCCTGGCAGCGGCTGGTATGGCGATGGAGTATATGACAGCGGTAATGCGTATGAAGGGCAGCAAAGTCTACAGTTGATAAGTTTGGACGGGAAGACGGTAAGCAGCCAATATGATAGTGATATTGACTTTGCCGGCATAGATTATTTAGACATGATGGTGCATGTGGATAATCCGCTTGCCTATGACACGTTGGCGATTGATGTAGGTGATAAGGAGTTTAAGGGTTATTACCGATATAAGTTTACTAATCTTAGTCAAGGATGGAATATAGTACAGATTAGTACGGATCAATTCGTTGCCGAAAACAAGGAAGGTGAAAAAACTACCATGACTTGGGAGGAAGCGGGGAGTATCAGGGTATTATTAATGTCTCGGCCTAATTCAATTGCCACGGTCCGTTTTGACATGATGCAGGGGTTGATGAAGAATGAAGATTTATTAAATAGGCTTAGATTGCCTCGCGGATCGGAATATCGCATGACGCTTTATAGTCAATACGGGCAAAATCGTTTAGCCATGCGAAATAATGCCATGAGTATGGCAGCACAATTGGCAGAACCCAGAAAGGTGGATAATTTTATTTTGGCAGCAACTATATGGCCGCAAACGGAAGCGCCGTCAGGTCTTTTCTTTAGAGGTAACTACAATAATGGCGATGGGTATTATTTCACTGTGGCGGGTGACTTAGGGAAAGAATGGACGCTGCAGAAAAAATACGCGGAAGGGAATGATACTATTTTGCAAGGCGAGCTTAATAATGAGAGCATCATTAAGAATGAGCCTTTTGGAGTGATGGTGGAAACACGGGGCAACGTGATTAAGCTTTATTTAAGGAAAAGCGAGGAAGAGCAATTTACATTGTTAGGAGAAATTACAGACGAGGAGTTCACGCAAGGGGGGGTGGGTGTAACTGTCACGGGCAACGGCTGGAGCGTGTTTGATGATATCCGGTATAAAAAGCTGTAGTTTTATCCCACTTAGCCGAAAACCATGGCCTAAGGTCCATGGATGAAGGCAAGCATGATAATCCCGGCAAGCTCCGCAGCGCGGAGCGAAGTGTGGTACCAGGTTTTCGGCTACGTGGGATTCTGCTGCCCCACCTGCGGCGGTGCGCCCTGCTGCGGCAGGAACCACGGGCGTCAGGCCGTGGGGCTCCATTGTTTTTCGTGACGCGTTTTTTTATACCATTCGCCAATCTTTTTATCTTCCGATAAAATATGGCGTGTTAACCAATTCATTGAGAAGTTAGCGACCTCTTCCGATAACATGTCAATATCAATCCGAGGGTTTGTCATTTTATGCATTATTTGCATTATGTCACTCTGGTATTGTTTATGTGCATTGATTTGCGCTGTTATACCGGGATAAGCATACTCTTCACAATATTGCTCCTCCACAGAGAAATGATATTGAGCGTAGCCGGCTAATTGGTATATGAGGGAGGCTAAGTTATCTTTGCTAATTGTTGTGTTTAGCCGAGCCGATAAAATTTTATCAATGATTCTAAAAAATTGTTTATGTTGCTCATCGATAACTTTAATGCCTATCTCGTTTGAGCGGAACCGGATTTGTTTTTTAAAAGATATTGTGCGATAACTTGTTGGAATTTCTGAATGTCTTCTAAATCTTCCTGCAAGTTACGGTATACCTGTTCCTTGTCCACGGAAACATAATCGTGAACTAAAACATTACGGAAACGTTTGGCTGCGCTTAAATGGTTAGCCAAGTCAGACGATATTATCGTGGCACCGGATAAAATTTCAAATTCTCCCCTATTGTCCTGTGGCTTTTCCAACTGGTGTTCAATGATAAGCAAGCGGGCGGTATCAATCACCGCTTCCAAACAAATCTGGAAAAGCCGTTCGACGGCGAGTTCATTTCTAGGGTCATTGTTATATTCAGCGGGGGAAAGTTTTTGGTATTTAGACAATTGGTTGACTGCATCCTGCAAGAAACGCAGTTTCTTTTCCAATTTTTCCTGAATTATTTCGGTCATGATGATTGTTTAGCTAATCGTTGTAAAAAAACCTGCCGGCTCAATAGGCGGTAAGACTGTTCATCGTCCCGCTGGCGGATGACCGCCATTTCAAAGTCAACGCGCTTAGCATGGTCCTTTTCGTATAAAACAACGCCTTCGCTGATGGCTACAAATTTCAGTAGTATATTCGCATTATTTAAGATAGTAATATCCAGTGATTCCTCCGGTACCTTAAAGGCAGTGGCTAGCGCTCCGTGCAGGGATAGGTGCTCTTTAAATCTTTGGCGGGGCAGTGTATAGGCGGAAAAAAATACCGCGATATCAATATCGCTCTCATCGTGCATACGTCCGGTAATGGCGGAGCCGAAGACATAGGCAAACTGAACTTGGTATGGCTCTAAAGCTTGTTTGACGTCTTGTTTGAGAGTATCCGTGACAATTATCTTTTTCGCTCCTTGTCTTTTCATGCCCTAAATATAGGGTAATTTACGGATATTGTCATTTTTTAATGGAGCAGCGAAGTACATTGATACAGATTGTATATTCCAATATATTCCAACACCCGATGTTTGCAAGGTCATAATTTGGCATATAATAGTGGTTGATGGCATATCGTCCTGTTATGGTAGACGAGACCGTGGGACTGGACTACGTCCCACGAGCTAACGCTTGGGGAACTGGTAAGGGATGATTAGAAAAGACCGTTTCGTAATTCACAGACCATGAGTGGCATTAAAAATTTAACGAGCTATTATAGTTAGAAGTTATGTTTTCTTCTGGTTCAAATGAGTTTGATGCCATTCCGGGAACCGACATCACTTTAGCAGCTGCTAAAGGGCGACTGTCGGAACTGTTGCACCGGTATGATTTGGAACAATATGTCACAATCGATACAGTGGAACGCTGGTGCCGAGAAGCAGCCACCGGCAAACGTTCAACCACGGATATTATGTCGCTGCTGGCAGGTTTGGCTGGCGATATTCTTAAATTACCAGCCTTACAGGGTTTGATTAATGCGGCGATGGACTTTTACAACGTTCTGCCGCAGCCGGCTTTATCGGGCAAAAGTCCGCGGGAAAAAAGCGCAGATGCGGGTTTTGGCAGCCGGGGTTTTTCGACCGAGGAGAGGGAAGTTGGCGGTAGGGATTTTATGAAGCTGGTGACCGATGCCCACTCGTTAATCAGCAGTGATGACTACCCGGCAGCCGTGGAGAAGTTCAACACAGTCTTTGCCACTTTGCTTGAACAAAAAACTGTCAGGCCGGACATTTATCGTCTGTTTGCCAATGCTGCGGTGGCGCATTTTGGCGCTGGTTTGGAAGTGGAAGGCAGTCTCTTATTGGATAAATCTTTGGAGTTGAATCCCAATTATGATTTCGCGATCATGACCAAGAAGAAATATGACAGGGGTGATTTCGCGATGTTAGTGTTAAGAGGAAGAGTTGAACGATTATCGAAATCAAGCCAAAACGCAGAGCGATGGGATTTAGAACCTATCCGCAGCGAGTGGTCGACCAGTCAAATCATCAAGCAGCTAGCCGTTTATGGCATCAAGACTAACAAAAATGAATTCATTAAAGTAGCTAAGAAATATTTTTCTACTGATGATCTGGTGGAGGAGGAGTGGTATCTGCATTATACCGGTCCGGATGATTGGCATGAAGATTTTGTTTGGATGGCGTGTTATGCGTTGTGGGAGAGGTGGTGTACATCATGGCCGGCTGTCGATATTTTAGAAAGCACATTCGCTGATTTAAATGAAGCTGTTTTTAGCGGTGACAACAAAGTCGATACGGCGGTTGACAAAATGTTGGATGTTTTGCAAAAGTACCTTTCTATCTGCCACCCGGAATTCATTACTGTTTGGAAAAGCAGCTATCATTACGCCACGGATGTAACTTCTTTTTTAGACTCGGTGGAAGAATTGTTGACGACTGCGCAGCGTATGCGCATTTTGGAACTGGCTTCAGGTTTTCAAAAACTTACCGGGGATAACTTTTGGCGGCTTGCGCGAATTATGGACAAAGCCTTGTACCAGGAAGCTGATTGGCGAGCAGAGATCGAGGAATTTTTCGCTGAATTTCCTTACACGCCTTTGCCATTTTTATTTACTGCCAGGCAACAATTCCGTCAGAAAAATAAATCCGCTGAGGAAAAATATATGCGGCGGGCGCTAGCGGCGGCTGAACGCCGGGAGAAAGAACACCCGGGCAGCTTATCTTATAACAGCCTGGGTGCCTTCGACGACCAGAAGCAAGTGTTGGAATTGTTAGCTGATTTTTATCGGGACTATAAGGTAAAGAACAAATTAAAAAATATTAATCATAAACTTAAGAGCATTAGGAAAAGACAAGAGACGGATAACAAAGACGTCCCATGGCTGGAAAAAGGAGAGCGTATGGTAAGGGAAGCAGGTAACTTAGCTCGACGTCGGATGCTGGAAGGCCTGGCCATGAAATATTTTGCTTTTTTGCAAGACCTGGGCATAAATTTCAAGACGGCTGAATTGACCCAATCAGAATTAATTGCGCATGGCTTCGGTGACCAAAGAAAAATTGGACGCAATGACCCTTGTCTTTGCGGCTCGGGCAGGAAATATAAAAAATGTCACGGCAAGTGACTAGTAGAATGTGTTTAGTGTTTAGTCATCCACTACGTTTGGCCATGACGTCAGCCTTGAAATCCAAAAAGTTCAAACTTCAGGTGTTGGATTTGTATGGAAGACATGAAGCGGGTTTGTGGTTAGACGACTGTCAAAGCAAATATAGCAGTTTACCCTGGTTACACATCCGGTGTGGAAAGGGGCGATTGTTTGCAGTTCGAAGATGAAGCGCGTGACGCCGATGACGAGGAGGAAGAAGACTAGAACTTTATAATTTCAAGCAAGGAACTGGCGGTTACGGCGCGGGGGTTGTTGGCTAGGCGTTGATTATTCACATTTGAAGAAATTTTCTGGATATCCTGGGGGCTTTTTATGCCTAATTCTGCTAGGCTGGTTTTGAGGCCGATAGATCTAAATAGTTTCTTAATGTGCCCTTGCGCCTCGGCGGCATCCTGGGCAGACAAGAGGTTGAATAAGCGCTTTAGGGTATGTTGGACATAGGCTGGGCCTCTGGAGTCATTGTTGTCATGCGCGGTGACGGTGCTGTTATAGTCTAAAAAGGAAGGTAAAAAGACGGTTACGGCCTGGCCGTGAGGGATGCCGTACTTTAAAGTCAGGGTATATGACAACGCATGGGGAGCGGTGGTTTCGGCGATGTCAATGGCTTTGCCGGCGAGATGAGCTGCTTGGGACATGGCGGTGCGATCGATAAGTTGACCTTTTTTTACGGATGGTGCCAAGTGTTTAAGAATTAATTTGATAGCTCGCGCTGAAAATGTTTTTGAGCGGGGAGTAGAATTGACGGACCAGTAGGATTCGATCGCTTGGCATAACGCGTCGGCACCGGACACAGCTGTTTGATAGCCAGATAAACTTAAGGTGAGTGAGCTGTCAATGATAGCTGCATCGGGAAGCAGCGAGGAGTGAGAAATCGAGTATTTTTGACCGCGGTGATATATCACGGCAAAGTGAGTAGCTTCGCTGCCGCTGCCAGCTGTGGTTGGAATAGCAATTAGTGGCACATATTTTTCTGTGAGCTTGTTCTGGCCGGTCACAAAACTTTCAATCGGTTTATCAGAGGTAGCAAAAACGGCGATCAGTTTGGCCATATCTATGGCGCTGCCGCCACCGATAGCTAGGACGGTATTTATTTGATTCTGATGAAATAATTTAAGACCGCGACGGATATCGGGCAGTTTAGGATTAACAGTATAATCCGTAAAAAATACAGGGTGATAGGGTTTTAAAACAGTTGAATATTTTTCGGCGGCACCGGAAACGGTATAAGCCAAGTTGTCGGTAACGATCAGAATGTGCTTGGTCCGGTATTTTTTAAGAAGTCTAGCCAGGGGAGCGACGGAGTGATGAGTCATATATTCCAATTGGCCAGACATGGAATTAGGCTCTAAGAAAACTCATGAAGGCTTTTTTATTATTTAGAGGAGAAGTTGTCGGGCGACCGAGATCAGAGCGAGCGCCTGGACGCAGGCGTATTTCCAACAAGGCAGGACTGGTGGAAGTGAGGAACTTAGGAAGGATTTTTTTTAATTCCCGACGGTTAATCGCACGGTTAGCATATTTGTACCGGCAGGATAAAGCCAGAGAGGTGAAATCAACATTGAAACCGGCGGTGGCTTGGCCGCCAACAGAATCGTGGACACCGTTATTTAAGATTACGTGCCTAAAGTTAGGCGGGGAAGTTAAACCTATGGTCGCTAACGAACCCAAATGCATCAGGGCAGCGCCGTCACCGTCAATGCAAATTACACGTCGGCGCGGACGGGCTAAGGATATGCCGAGGGCTATTTGCGAAGCGTGACCCATCGATCCGACCGTTAAAAAGTCTCGGTTATGTGACTGTCTATTACGCGTCCTGATTTCAAAAAGTTCTCGCGATGTTTTGCCGGTGGTGGAGATAATCACATCAGATCTTTTTAGTTGGCCGGTAACAATTTGAATAGCTTCTTCCCTGGTTAGCTCATAAGGAATGTGATGTGAAGCGGCTGGGGTGGATTGGTAGGAGGTGAAAGTAGCCTTACGAACTACGATCGCAACGGGGCCTGATGATTTTGTGAGCTGCTTAACGGCTTTAAGGACAGGTTCTTTGGCGTGGTCGTTTGTACTGTCAATTATTTGGTAGGGAATACCCATGCTGGCAAGCAAAGATAAGGTTATCGCGCCTTGTTTAATGTGTTGGGGCTCGTCCTTAACGCCGGGTTCACCACGCCAGCCTATCAATAACAGAACGGGAATACGGTAAACAAGCGGATCAGCCAGTGATATTAAGGGATTGGCGGCGTTTCCCAAGCCGGAATTTTGTAGGTAAACCAGGCCAATGCCAGACGTGGCAAGATGATAACCGGCAGCCGCCGCCACAGCAGCGCCTTCATTAATGGCAATTATATGACGGCTGGGCGGGGTGTGATCGGTAATATAAGCGTTAAAATCTTTGAGCAGCGAGTCAGGAACGCCGGCAAAGAAAGAAATGCTATGTTTTGCCAGCTCGCGGTAAAAGGCAGCGGGAGTAATCATGAATGATTTAATTTGACAGCAGGCTCAGACAAGCGCTGTGGGAGGGGGTTTAGTCCGGCCGGATCATCCGGAATTAAGGTTAGGATATCCTTGATGGGTGTTAAGCGGCTATCAATTTCCAGAGAGCGCCCGTGGGTTAAAATAGACCGGGCTGATTCAACCATAGCAGGGTAAGCGCTGCGCAATAATTGATTAGCATAAATCACAATGCGGAAGCCTGCCGTCGCCAATTCGTCTTCGCTAATGGAATTATAAGTACTAGGCACGGCGACAAGCGGCACATGTGAGCCAAAGGCTTGATAGGCTCGTGCAAATTCTAGAATCTCCACGGGAGACGATTCTTTGCTGTGGATCATAATGGCATCAGCTCCTGCAGAGATATAGGCTTGGGCGCGGGCGACGGCGTCAGGCAGACCGGCTTGCAAGATCAGGCTTTCGATGCGGGCAATAATCATAAATTCGTCTGTCACTTGGGCTTTTTTGCCGGATTGAATTTTGAAAGAAAAATTGGCTAGGCTGTCTTGCGTTTGGGGAACGGCTGTCCCGAACAACGAATTTTTCTTTAAACCGACTTTGTCTTCGATGATCACAGCCGACACACCCAAGCGTTCCAATGTTCTGATATGGAAAATAAAATGCTCGGTCGTGCCGCCCGTGTCCGCGTCATAAATAATTGGTTTAGTAGTCACTTCCAGTATGTCGTGGACGGTGTGGAGGCGAGAGGTTAGATCAACGGCTTCTATGTCTGGTTTGCCCTTGGCAGTCGAGTCAGTCAGGCTACTTAACCATATAGCGTCAAACTCTCTGGATTGCTGATCAATTTTAACAGAGGTCTTTTCGGCTATTAATCCGGTTAAACCATTATGAGCCTCAATACAACGAACGATCGATTTAGCACCAAGTAAGCGGCGGAGTCGCCTCATTCTGATCTCAGGAGTGGTGCCAATTTCCTTGATACGTTGGTTTAGAATAGTAGAGGAGATGCCTTGGGTATAGGGAACTTCTATAAGCTTGCCTCCCCACGCAGCTAATGTATCAATAACTTGTTGGCGAATTTTTTGCTGAATGCCTGTTTGCCAATCGTCACCGTGGACGACAAAATCGGGCTTGAGTTTTATTAAGTTAGGAACATAGTCAAGAGTGGCTTGAGGAATGACATGGGCAACACCTTTAATACTGTTAATTATTTGGAAACGCTGGTTATAATCCAAATAAGGCAGCCTCTTATAACTAGCAATGGCTTGATCGGTGAGTAAACCAATAGTAACTTCACCATGACCGGCGGCAGTGGAAATAATATTAAGGTGTCCGGGGTGGACAAGGTCGGCACTCATGCCGACGTAGACTTGAGGTTTAGATGCCATATCTAAAAAATAATTAGAGATCTCTTAGTAAATTGTCAGACCATTACCGTAAAGATGCAAGACAGTGGATGAAAAGGACGATAAATCTATTTATTTTCTTAGTGTAATTCCCACATGAAGCACGTGACGCCAATGACAAGAAAGAAAAATACCCAGACGGCGGTGTGTGCATGGTGACTAAAATGAGCCAATCCACTGTGATACTATTAGTAGTATGAACAAATCAGAACGGGTAGCCATTTTGGTAGATGGCAGCAATATGTATCACTACCTCAAAGGTTTAGGTTACGAACCAAAGATACAATTTGAGTATAAAAAATTTGGTGATTGGCTAGCTGGTGGACGCCAGATTATCTCGGCAACCTACTATATTGGCAAAATACGAGCTGATCATAGTGAGCAAAGCCAACGACTACGCGCTAACCAACAACGTCTTATGGCTTGGCTCGCCCAATGTGGCTGGGACATGGAATTTGGCCACATGCTTAAAAACAAAAGTGTCTTTCATGAGAAGGGCGTTGATGTGCATATTGCAGCCGACCTACTGCGTGGGGCATATAAAAACTTCTACGATACAGCTATTCTTGTCAGTTCAGATACCGATCTTATACCAGCTATCCAATATGTCCGAGAAGAAGGAAAGAAGCTAGAATATGTGGGTTTTAATCACCAACCGTCTTACGGTCTAATTAAATACTCTGATGTTCGCACCCTGCTCAAAAGAGCAGATATAGACCAGTTTCAATTAAATAGCCACTAAAAAACCCGCCGTAGCTTGCGCTAGGGACGGGTGGTTTTAGTAGTTCTAGTATAGCCAAAAGGGTGGGACAGTCAAGCGAAATACCTTGGTATGGAATACAAATCCGTTAATATATGGCTTAGACAGGCTGGCTGGATCAGTGAATCCTCGTAGACGGCTACGCGCTCACCGATGGTTTGCTGTTAATGAAGAGAGAGAGATGTTTTAGACAGACAAAGGATAAAACGATATGATTTAGCATATGAGAATTGAGTTAATTAAACAAAAGGTGAGGGATTGTGTGGCAAAAATGCCACAGAGGAGTAATGTGCGAAAAATATCGTTGTTCGGTTCGCGCTTACATGGTGACTTTTCTGATACCAGCGATATTGATTTATTACTGGAATTAGCAGAACCAGTGGGATATTTTGAGTTAGTGCGAATGCAGGACTATTTTGAAGAGTCCTTAGGCGAAAAAGTTGATTTAGTAGAACCGGAAGCATTAAGCAAATATTTCCGCTCACAGGTATTAGCTGAAGCCGAGCCGATCTATGAAGGATGACAGGGTTTATGTCCAACATGTTTTGGAGTCCATCGGCAAGGTGGAGAAATTTATTGCCGGTAATTCATATGAGGACTTTGTAGCGGATGAAAAAACAGTGAGCGCGGTGTTGCATGAGTTGATGATTATCGGCGAGGCAGCAACTTGCTTGAGTGGGCAATTCAGGGAACATAATCCTCAAATTCCATTTAATGAGGTGATTGGCATGCGTAACCGGATAGTCCATGAATATTTGGCAGTAAGGCTAGAAACCGTTTGGCAAACCTGCAAGGAGGATTTACCGATATTGAAAAAGTCGCTTGAAGAAATTGATTGACTAGTTAATCGCCCGATGTGGAACCGGGGGATGATTTGAGTTCGAAGATGAAGCGCGTGACGACAATGACAAGAAGGAAGAACAACACCGCTATTCCAACATTTACTATTAGATTACGAGGACTAGTACCACCACACTTTAATTATCAATACCACCATACAGCTCAGGAAACTTCTCCTGAGCTTTTTTC
>Ga0155205_101_pt1 | contig 37199 bp, 30 predicted proteins | sample RifCSPhighO2_02_FD_106173 | JGI IMG/M metagenome (GOLD analysis project Ga0155205, IMG submission 106173) | Candidatus Andersenbacteria bacterium RIFCSPHIGHO2_02_FULL_46_16 | reverse complement strand
GCTTTGGTATGAAGGGGTTTTCGAAGGAGTGTGGCATGGTTTTATCGTACACCAAAAAGTGAGGCTGGCTATATGCCTTTATTTCTAAAAATTTATACCTCCTCATTAAGCCATTCCCGGTTCTGGGCGTGAGAGGGCAGGATTGCTTGATGCGTTTAATCTGTCTGACGAGTTGTCCTGATTGTGCACCCGGCAAGACTCGCCCGCCAATACGGCGGGTTTTCGCCTGATGGCTCAAAAACGGTTAGTTTGATAATAATCAACTGTTAGCGCTGATCTGGCTTGTTTTTTTGTGCACCCGGCAAGACTCGAACTTGCAACCTCCAGATCCGAAGTCTGGCGCTCTATCCGATTGAGCTACGGGTGCATGCATTAAATTTCAAATGTCAAAATCCAAATAACAAAAACGATTTAACGTTCAAATGTGATTGAGTTATATCAAATATTACCTGTTTTGGCTAGGATGTGATAAAGGACAATGCCGCAGGCAGTAGCGACGTTATGTGAGTTACCCAAACCTAAAATAGGGATTTCTATAGTTAGATCGGCTAAATTAATCAGTTCTTCGCGGATGCCAAGCCGTTCATGGCCGATAATTAACGTAATGGGCAGGCGGTAATCTGACGCCGGTACCTGATGGTAAGGGACGCTCTCCTTAGTTTGCTCAAGGCAGATGATTTGGTGGCTTTCTTCTTTGAGCTGCGTGACTGTCGGGACCGGGTCAGCAATGTGGGTCCAGGGCTGATGCGGCACGGCATAGACGGCCGTTTTAGTAATGCGATGGTTATGACGCTCGATAATTTGAGGAGGGCGACTGTCCCTTTTTTCCTGCGGATAGCCGGTGTAGCCGGCTAAATAGAGATGATCAACGCGGGCTAACTCGCACAGGCGAAAGATCATGCCGACATTGTCGAGACTGCGGACATTGTCTACGACAACGTTGAGAGACGTGCGGGGAAGCTTTTTAAGCTCTTCTGGGGTAGGGCGCTCCCCTACCAGGTCTTGGGTGGTTTTCTTGAGAGACATAAGAGTAATAATAAATCCAAATTACAAAATCCAAATGCCAAATCAAATCCAAATATCAAATAATCAAGACCTAAAGCATTTATCCTACAACAAATAAGAAATTAGAAACTTAAGAAATCCCTACCTACGGCAGACAGGCTAGACAAATACTAAAGTAAAATGTAAATCGAAAAACGTAAAATAACAACGCAAAGTTTAAAACAATACATTACAAGATGACCAGCCCTCAAAGATAAGGATAAAATCCAAGCGTTGTAGATAGATATATGTAATTGCAGATAACACTGTCAATGAGCCGTTAACGATAAGAAAAAACCCCGGCAGGAAAGAAAGCTGAGGGGGGTTTGTTTAGGGGTGTGGGGAATAATAGTGAGTACGGGCAACGCGTTTGAGGTAACTGATACCAATTAGAAGAAATATCAGGCCTGATGAAAAATAACAGTACTTCTGTGTAGGTGTTACGTACATTGAATAGAAAAAGCACGTAGCCCATACAATGTATGATGGTCCTCTAATAAATTCCTTAACCTTCGTGAAGAAGTTCTGACGTCTTAGAACCAGCATGGCGAACAGGTTGCAAATCAAAGCCAGTCCGTATAATAACAGCACAACACTCATTACGTAATAGACCATTTCTTTGTCTCCTAGTGGTTAGGAAGGGTTGTTTACACTATTCCTATCATTCCCTTACGTCCACGCCAGGTATGGACATCCACTTGCGTAAAATTTTGGTCAGTAAGCGGCTGGCGTGTGGTTATTGCATGACATATTGGTTAATCCGGTGGACGCAATAGCAGGCGGTAAAAAGTCAGACAGCTGTTGAATAACATCACTATCGCAACCCAGAAAAAGAATAATGAATCTGTGGTCATAGAGAACGTGCCGTATAAGCAAGCAAGGCCAAACAGAAGATAGAATATCCCATAGAAATAGCCGAAGATGGTAAGAGGTGTTGTGTCTGGGTAGACATACAGAAATACGGACATTGCAGTGACGACAACAATGGCAGCCAATTTTAAGATCTCTTCTAGCACTTTTGTCTCCCCTTTTCGCTGGTAAAACACGGTGGTGAAAAGTGAACGCAGCGGGTACACGGAATGATCGTCTGCTTACTCTACGCGACTAACGGTATCCTCCAAATAATTTGTAAAATGAACAAGCCTTTACAGTAGGCCAGGGAGCTACTGCAGTCAATCTTACTTTCTTTGATTTTTAGCTTTTGCTACACCTGCTGTATAAAAAACCCCGGGCAGAGAGGCGGTCTGCGAGGGGTGAATTAATAGTCAATGATTAAGGTTTGCTTGTCAGTGTGTGCGTAAGAAAGATTAGTGACCCGTAGAAGAAAAGGATAAGACCAATAGTCAGGTAGGGCACCCAACCCTCTACGAGTACTGCCAGGCATAAACACAGGGCTGTTGCACCGAAGGCAAACTCACCTTTCATATAGTCAAGTTGGGCACGTTCTCTTGGCTGGAATTTAGGGCTGGCGAAACGGTCAAACAAAAGTAACGTAATTATTGACAGGAACATGGTCCCGACACCAATCTTAAGGCTTGTGATCAACATGCTTGTCTCCTTTGCGAGGAAGCGCGGTAATGCTAATTCTGTTCCCGCTGTATAACTTCAGGGTGGACAGAAAGGGAAAGGATTTTTTGCGCGATCGGACCGAGTGCCTTACTTTTATGAACTAAAGGCATCATGGTCATGGCGGGATCACAAATATCCTCTGGACGGAGTCCAACCATAGAAATGCGGCAGTAGACGCCATTGCGGCTGAGACCACCAAGTGCTTCTCCGATGCGAGTAATGCTTGATCTGGGGTGCTGATGGAACACTTGCATTAGCTCTTGGAGTTGTACTAAGCCAACAAATAGTCGGCGAGCGTCGTGCAAAAGGTGGTGGTTCTTTGTTTGCAAAGCTTCTCTCTGAGCTAATACTGTCATATAGATGAGGCCATTTATAGCCCCAGGATCATCAATGGACCAGAAAGATGCGACGTCGTCTGGGTGCGAATCAGCATCGGTTACACTACCGGGACCGATTGTGCTCACTGTGTGGTCTTGGGCAATATGTCGCAACAAATCCTCTAAATTTTCCCACGTGCGGTCTTCGCTTTTTGCCATCAACCTATCTCCTAAACACGAACTTAGTTGTGAAATGAACAACATCTCACACTAAGCCTACGCGTGCCTAGTGTCAATTTATACAGTTTTATTGCTGCTTTACCAATGGCTAGTAATGCGCCATTGGTGCTCTATTCTGAAAATAGTTCGAACGCATTTCGCCGCCTGCGGCGGCGAAAACAAGCCCCCGTAATTTGCGGCTCGCCACGTTCTTTGACAATTCCAAGTTTTTCTATGACGGCAAATTCTATCGGGTCAGAAAACTCCACCAAGGTTTCTTTATTGAGACGATACTGCCAAATTCAGCACTTATTTTGGTTTCGATTTGCATTGATACGGAGATTATGAAAAATAATTTGGCCCGTTTGATTCCTTCAACAGAATATATTGGTTTTTGTGCTTCTTCTTTTAGTTCTATCTTTTTAATCAATTCGGTGTTGGGTGTTTCAGAAACTGCAATTGCATCTTCGGGCATAACATTAATTGGTTTTTCACCAACAGGGGTCTTCATGAATAATTTGGATTCTTTAACGGTCAATTCATTGGAATATTCGACAGATGCAAAAATCGTTTCTAATATGCCTTTATTGCCGGGAGTAGTTTTCCATAAAGATATATCGTGCGAAACCGGTTGTTCGCTTTGGCCTACCGTATAAATCACAGTTTGGGTTTGTAAATCATACGATACTGGTTCTTCAGCATTACTTACAGCTGGACATTCTGGACCAACACACTGACACATTATTTGACCGGGGTAACTTTCCGCAATGCCACATTGAGTTCCTTGGAGACAATTAAAATAACTACAAGGATTTGGTTGGGCACATCTTAAACCGATGCCCGGAAAACTATAACATTCTAATCCGGAGGGACAACGGTTCATAGCATCGCACCATTGATCAGTAATCTGTGGATATTCGCTAAGTTGCGCCTTAGTCATACTTGTCAAAAGCAGGCCCAATAATACAGGCAGTGCGCTAAATATAATTTTATTTTTTATCATGATTTATTTTTTTCTTAATATTTCGACTTCGACCTTTGGGCTAATTATGAATAATCAAAATTTTCTTTTACAAAATGTGGTTCGATTCGATATTTTTATCGGGTTCTTTGGCAGTTTTTAAGATTGCGGCGAAGCCGCTTAAATTTTTTGGGGCTTGCCGTCGCCGCCGCAGGCGGCGAAATGCGTTCGAACTATTTTCAGAAGAATAGAGCACCAGTAAGGAAAAGTCAAATTCCGTTGGCTCGCCTCGCTTTGCTCGGCGACCAAATTGTAAGGGATTTTGGGCGAAAAAATCAATTGGCGGTTTTGTCTTGAATTTAATTCAAAGTAAAAAAAATTTTCAAATAATTATTAACTAAATAAAGGAGAAAATATGAAATATATTATCTATGCTCGCAAGAGCACCGAAGAAGATGACCGACAAGTTCTTTCAATTGAAGCTCAACAAGTTGAGCTAAAAGAATTTGCCGCCAAAGAAAAACTTGAAATTGTCGCCTCGCTGTGCGAGGCAAAAACTGCCAAAGAACCCGGGCGAATGAAATTCGCAGAAATGTTGTCATTAATTGAGAGAGGAAAAGCAGATGGAATTATTTCTTGGCACCCAGATCGCCTTGCACGCAATTCTGTAGACGGCGGAAAGATAATCCATTTCGTTGATCGCGGCTTGATTAAGTCCCTCAAATTTCCCACCTTTTGGTTTGAGCCAACGCCACAGGGTTTGTTTATGCTGAGCATCGCTTTTGGTCAATCAAAATATTTTGTAGATAATTTGCGAGAGAATGTGAAGCGAGGTTTGCGGCAGAAAATACGAAATGGCGTTTGGCCCGGCTGGGCGCCAGTGGGTTATTTGAATAATTCCAAAACGAGAATGATTGATATTGATAAAAGTAAAGCCCCGAAAGTGAAAAAACTTTTTGAACTTTACGCCACTGGCGAATATACCTTGAAATCTCTCGCAAATTGGTGCAAGGAAAATGGTTTACGCGGCAATCTCGGCAAAGAGATAGCGTTGAGTAATGTGCAAAGTATTCTACAAAATATTTTCTATATTGGCCTTATGAAATATCGTGTGGAAATTTTTGAGGGACAACACGAGCCATTAATTTCAAAGAAACTTTTTGATAAGTGCCAGGAAGTAATGAATAAACGAGGAAAAGTGCAAGAAGTCAGAAAACACAATTTTGCTTTTCTTGGCTTGTTAAAATGCGCTTCCTGCGGGGCGAGTATCACCGCCGAAATCCAGAAAGGACACAATTATTATCGGTGCACCAAGAAAAAAGGAGTTTGCCAAGAAAAGCATTATTTGCGAGAGGAAGTTTTAAGTGAGCAAATTAAATCTTTTCTTCAAAAAGTTTCTTTGTCGAGCCAAGACACCGAGAAAGTTTTGGCGGCGTTGGATAGCGAACAGGAACAAGCAGAACAACAAGCTCATTCAAAAGTGGAAAGTTTAAAAGAGCAGTTAAAACAAGTGGAGATAAAGTTGGCAAAACTGCTCGATGTCTATTTGGCAGACGCTTTATCCACAGAAGAATACGCCGCCAAAAAGCAGGAATTGTTATCGCAAAAAGTTAGTTTGCAAGAGAAAATTAGCGACTTTGAACAAAAAGGGTTGTCTTGGCTCGAACCGGCTTGTGAATTTGTTTTATCCCTTAATCAAGCCGCAAAATTGGTGGAAACGGAAAACAAAAAAGAAATAACAACATTTCTAAAAAATATCGGCTCGAACCACATTTTACAAAACCGCCAATTGATTTTTTCGCCCAAAATCCCTTACAATTTGGTCGCCGAGCAAAGCGAGGCGAGCCAACGGAATTTGACTTTTCCTTACTGGTGCCCCCGGCAAGACTCGAACTTGCAACCTTCGGCTTAGAACGCCGCCGCTCTATCCAGTTGAGCTACAGGGGCCCGTACTTCGCTTTGCCTTACAGACAAAGCTTCGCAGGGCAAGCAGAGGTATTTTCACGCGCTACTTGTCCTCCGAAGCCTAATCTGTGATTAGGCGAAGGGGGAAGCTACAGGGGCAGGTGCTGAATATCAAATGTCAAAATCCAAATTACAAATGACTGGTTAATGTTCAACTTATTAAGCGATTGGAAGGCTTAATATTGAGCATACCATACGAGAATAATTGATTTTTAGCAATAATTAGTGCAAATTATATTCAGCTAATGAGCAGAAGGTGCACTTTTTGAAAGTGGAGATATTGGTTATTATTTAAAAATTGGGATTGGAGAATGGGAATATATGGCGATTGTAACTTCACACCATGCTCGTCGGCTGAGCGAGCTTTGCGGGACAAATATTGCGTTTAGATAGCATTGTTTGTTCGACGAAGCTCTGTCAGGAAACAGAGCGGGTACGGCGATTGTAGCTTAATGGTAAAGCAGCGGGTTGTGGTCCCGCCGACGTGGGTTCGATTCCCATCAATCGCCCTTAGTAATAAATAGGCAGAATGTCAGTATGATAATGATGGGTGAGCAAGAACCAAAATTTTGGGAACAGTCGGGGAGTTCCAATGAATTAGGCTCTTCAGAAAGAAGGCAACCTACTGAAGCTGAGCGGTTAATAATACATAAATACTCAGGTGGGGAAATATCTCGTTTAAGTCGCGAGGTTAAGGTTAACACCAGAGCTAATACACCCTTTTCAACTCCTGGTAAATTTAACTTATTTCACGATGGGGAAGGTCGTGATCCTGATGGGGTATTTCAGCAACTTGTCCGACAAAGTGGAACAGTAAGGGTGATAGATCTTGGTTCTTCCACAACTATGCTGAGGGCGACTGAGCACGAACTGAGGCTCCTAAAAGGGGCGGGCATCAAGGAGTATGTCGGCATTGATCTTGGTGTTGAAGGTATTGATTGGTTTGAGCACCCTTTAGACCGAAAATCGGCAGAAGGAGCTGAAAAGTTAAAATGTAAATATATTCAAGCCGAGTTTCTAAGTGCGATACATTCCTTGCCTGATAACTATTCAAATGCCTGGATGACTGGAATAGAAAGTGATAATGTTATTCAGAATTATAATCACTGGGGTTTCGCACTTCTTTCTGAGCTAAAAAGAGTGACCCCAAAAAATGGATTTATCTTTACCGATGAAGGGTTTATTAATTCAATATTGGCTCAAGTACCTGAGTACACTGATTTTAGAAACAACTTTAAGCAGAAGAATAAAGAAAGTTTACAAAAATGGGAAACTCAAGAAAATGACCGTTTTGTACCCGCTTCTTTAGCATACGTTGTTGATATGCCGACAATCGGATTGCGGGCCTATGTTTCGAAACAGGCTGCCTCTAGTATGGGTGCCGCGATTCTTTTAGTTAATACAGAAAAGAGAGAATAGTATTAGTAGAGATTATTGAGCGTCTCAGTTCTCCGTTCTCTACTCAAGAGCCAGTTGAGCGAAATAGCGGCAGGCGAATGGTGAAGATAGTGCCAAGTCCCGGAGATTTTTTGGTCCAGAAGATATAGCCGCCAAATTCCCTGAGAATGAGACGGGTTAGAGCCAAACCGATTCCAATGCCATCCGGATCATATTGGGCGGATTGCTCTCCCCTAGCCCATGGCCGAAAAACAGCATCCGTGTCTGAGGGGGCGATGCCAATCCCCCGGTCTTGGACGATGATGCGAGCATGCTTTTTACTCGTGTACTGGCTTGGCTGCTGCTCATTAATCGCAAGATCAAACCTGTCTGGTTTGTCGAGTTTAAGATCGTCGAGTATCTCGGCGATAACGTAGTCGAGCCAGTTATACAAAGTTGTTGGTTCAGCTAGATGGCAGATAAATGCTGAACAATAAGAGTGTCGAGTCTTCTTAACGGCATTTAATTGGCACACTTTGCGGTAGAGCATAGTAAACTCCCTGGATTTTGAAAAGAACAAAACAACCGCCCATTGAGGCGGTATATACGTTTGCAAAGTATCTACCCCAATAAGGGCTGGAGTTCGCACCCATTCTAAGTTTCCTTAAGGGTTGCGGGCGAGGCGTCGAGCCAGTTCTCTTAGCATCCTCGTACTCTGGATACGATATTCAGTTGTACAGCAAGCATAGCTCTCCTTGTGTGAGCGTCAAGGGATTCTGTCCTATTCTCAACGGTAAACATACAGAAATAGTGCGATGGCAGGTGGGGTAGTATAGTGAAATTTTGCCGTTTTAAGGTCTGGTATATAGATAGTCGCATTATTTAGCCGCTAAAAATAGTTCTAACGTCCTCTATGATAGCGCGCACTTTTTCAGAACACACTTTTTACTTGAGGTGGTTTTTAAATTGACAAAGCCATAGTTAGTAGAGAGTAAAGGCGTTAAAAAGAACGGGTCGTCCTTTAACAACAAGGAGAAAGAAATGGGCAATGCTATGCTATTGACTTTAGAGCCTCTTTTGCCCCATAATGACTCTATCACGATGAGTGGGCACACCTAAGGTTCGTCCGAAGGTTACTCCCGCTCGCTTTTATTTAAGCCGTTTTTCCAGCTTCTTTTGTAGTTTATTAACGTAAATAAAGCAGGGACGGAACTTTCTTAGTAATGCTGAATACTTAAAGGGGTTAGGAATAAGAAGGTATTTTAGCTTTTTCTGATTATCCAAATACTCAATCAAACAGTGAAAGTCCCCATCACCTGATACGATTATAGCTTTGTCATAGTTCGGGTATTCAATCATTGAGTGGAGGACCAATTCAGCATCTACATTCCCTTTAGTAAATCTTTCTTTGCCTTTCTTATATTCCAGTGTTGGCTTGAAGATAACAATGTACCCAGCTTTTTGCAAAGTAGTATATAACGCCTCATTACCAGCTACGTACCCAATAAACAGAAACGCTTTCTTCACTTTGTATTTGTCCCGTAAATAAACTAGAAGGCGGGTAAAGTCCAAATGCCAGCCCGCGTCTCGTATTCCGAGATTGAGATTCTGGCTATCAATGAAAGCGTAAATAGTTTCCTCTTGAGCCATATCATTATGCTACTCGGTCTTTCCCGTTGCTCCAAGTACGTTCACGTTAAAATGCGCCGTTTTAAGGTCTGGTATATAGATAGTCGCATCATTATAACTGTTCAAAAACAGTTCTAACATCCTATACGATGGCGCCCCAACGACAGAAACGCCATGATTATTAATAATCATCTTGAAGACATTGAATCTCGTCTGGGCGACGAACATCGAACACCCACAATTCAGAAAGCGAATTGGCAATATATTAGTGCTGCCCTACGAGGGGTACTCTGTTTGGTACCAATATCCTGGACATGAAAAGAATAAGCACCGCGGTATGCATGGCGGCATGAGCCGGGAGGAAATGCTGACGGTGCTTGGTTTCGCGACTTTGAGTGATTTGATATAGTATGAATTTTGAGCATACTGAAGCGGTTTATATATGGGGCTATTTGTGACATAATTCCTAATAATGACGATGAAAAAGATTATTTTAATGATACTGGGGCTGCTAGGGGTGCTGATTGTTTTATCGGTTTTTTTGTCTTCAAGGTCGGTATCCAATAATTTGCCAGGTACCGTTCGTGATACCGTAAATACAGAGATTAGCGATAGTTCTGCGCCCTTCCTATTAAAAACAACGGAGATAGCTTATAAAACCGAGTACGCCCGTATAGAAGGTGGTTTCGCTTATTTAGACCATCCTGTATTGAGAGATGTTACAAGATTGGCTTTTAGCCCGGACGGAACCCGGGTCGCTTTTCTGGTGTATACCACAAAAGGTGGCTATGTGTATGTAGACAACATGACCGTGGGACCTTTTTCCGCAGTTTCAAACCTAAAGTTTTCTAATGACAGCTCACAATTGGCATTTGTGGCAGGAAAAGAACAAAAGGGCAAATCGGGCGATATTATGGCGACGGGATCAATCAATTATGTAAAACTTCGAGGTGATACGAGTAATTCATTGATAAAGTCGCCGCCTCTGCCTGAGGGTGTAAATACTTATGGCAATACAAATTACTCAATTGACGATTTTACGCTGGAAAGCTCTGAAAATCCGCGTCCATTTTACCAGCCGGTCACATCATCGCGCGGGGAGACGGCGAGTATTAAAACAGTATACGCCTGCCATACCGAACCCTGTTTGCGCAAAAATGAAAGACAACTAATTATTACTGATCCGCAAGGGCGGGTTTATAATCATGAATCGATCACCGAATCATCGCAAAACAACGCGAAGATAAGTAATGTTAATTTTTCCCCAGACGGTAATAAGGTTGCCTACATTACGGGCAAGACGCCAGGTGCAGATCCAAACGGATCTTATGGTTCCGTGGTGGTAGTGGCAAATCCTGATGGAAGTGATACGACACGCGGCGAATCATATGATGAAATAGCTGACAGTTCAATCAAATTCAGCGCTGATGGAAAGTACATCGGATATGGGGCCCATCGTGGAGGTAAGATGTATTGGGTGGTAGAAAAGGTCAAATAGGTTATTAACGCCAAACAACCGAGGTAGAGGATCGCGAGGAAATGCTGACGGTGCTTGGGTTCGCGACTTTGAGTGATTTGATATAATGGTACGAAAGCAGTTTGTCTGCTGTCTGACGGCAAGGCCGGCGGGAAAGATTTAACAGCGCTTTGAAGTTTATTTGATTTGTGAGAGCGGCAGACGGATGGTGAAAATTGTGCCGAGGCCGGGTGATTTTTTGGTCCAGGAGATATAGCCGCCAAATTCCCTGAGGATGAGACGGGTTAACGCCAAACCGATACCAATGCCATCCGGATCATATTGGGCGGATTGCTCTCCCCTAGCCCAGGGTCTAAAGACAGCGTCTGCGTCTGAGGGGGCGATACCAATTCCCCTGTCCTGGATGATAATGCGCACATGTTTTTTGCCGCGAACTATATGGACAGTCACATGACCAGGGGTGCGACTGTAATAAACGGCGTTTTCTATAACGTGCGTTAAGGCAATGAGAAAGAGTTTTTTATCCACACGAACAGTGGCGCTGGGACAGAATGGCTTATATTGAAGATTGACGTTATGAGCAGAAGCAAGCGGCGCGATCTGCTGACGCAGTTGATCAACGAGCGGACAGATGTCCTGGGCCTCGATAGCTTGAGAGATCTTTCCTTCCTGGGCTTGCAGAGTTAAAAAGACGTCGCGAATGTTGTCCAGCACTACTTTAGACCGAGTAGCCATTTGCTTAACCCGCAGACGCTGATCTGATGGCAGATTATCGGAATTAACCAGCAAATTAGACAGGTCTTCTTGCAGTAACTGGAGCGGAGCGGTTAATTGATGAGAGACGCGCGCAATGCGATGATGGGCTATTTTGTCATCCTCACGGGCGCGCTGTTCGGCATAGACAATTAGAAGCAAGCCGCCAGCGGTAAAGATGCCAGCCATGACCGGAACGAGCGGTACGTAGTTGCGGGTAAGAGCAGCTTCGATCAAAAAATAAAGATCTAGCAAAAGCAAGGTGGCACCGCCACCGTAAAGAACAGCACGAAGGAGACGATCCGGGGGGACATACGACATAGGATTAAATATATTGTAGCAGATTCACAAGAAATTGGGTTGAAATACGGAAAGGAAAAAGTAATTGGTAAAAGAGATATATAGAGAAGAAAATAGAAACTATGGAAGTCACATTATGAAATGCCACAAATATAGTGACGGGCCCTGTCGGCGCTGCACCCCCACCCGACGGCTTCGGCCTGCCAGGCGGGCAGCCTGCAGGCGCTCGGTGGGGGTCCCCCGCGCCGCCACCCGTTTATTTAAGAGTGGCATTTCATAATGTGACATCTATAGAAATCCAAATGACAAAACTCAAATGCCAAATCAAATCCAAGAGTCAAAGTTCAAAGTCTTGAGTGAAATCATACAAACATCTTCTAGCTAACGAGAGTTTGGTAAAAATAGACATTTTCGCCGGATAAAGAAGACCGTTACAAAACCCACCCCAACCTCTCCTCTCGCCACGAGGCGAAGCTCGCCCTGTTAGGCGGCCCGCCCCACCGGTGATTAATAGGTTACTTATATAGTTTATAATGGGCGAGGTTCGTCTGCGGGCGGCCTTGTCCCAACTTCGCCTAAGGGCTTTACTGGGCGCGGCCGGAAGGGGGTATATTTTTTACCAGACTCAGACCGGCAGTTCAAACGAAGTCTGGCAAGACTACCTGTAATTGCTCGCGGTATTGGAGAGCTTCGGCGATGTGTTTAGGTTCGATGTGTTCTTCGCCGGCCAGATCAGCGATGGTGCGGGAAACCTTGAGCAACCGGTGAATACCGCGAGGCGAGAGGTGGAATTTATCTTCAGCCTGACGCAGTAATTTCCTGCTTTGTTCATCGATAATACAAATTTGTCTTACTTCTTTGAGATTCAGGTCGGAATTGGTTTTGTGCTGACGGGACAAAGCAAAGTGGCGGGCGGCTTGGGCAAGTTGGGACAATTCGGCGGAGGTAGCGCCAGTGGGCCTGGTATCAAGTATTTCATCCACGGAAATATCGGAGACCAAGACATGTAAGTCAAAGCGATCAAGCAGCGGGCCGGATACACGGCGCTGGTAGCGCAGGATGTCACCGGGTGTGCATTGGCAAGCCTTTTTATCACTGCCAACATAGCCACATTTACACGGATTCATGGCACCCACTAATTGGGAACGAGAAGGAAAAGTAATGGTGTGAGCAGCGCGGGAGACAGTAATCGTGCCGTCCTCGATGGGCTGACGCAGTTGATCCAGAACGTGGGAAGAGAATTCGGGTAATTCATCGAGAAAGAGCACGCCGGTATGGGCCAAACTAACTTCGCCGGGTCTAGGGTAGACTCCCCCGCCCACTAAGGCCACACTGCTGGCCCCATGATGAGGACTGCGAAAAGGTCGTCTATTAATTAATCCATGATTAGACGGCAGCAGACCAGCCACGGAGTAAAGAGAGGTAACGGTCAGAGATTCGTCAAAAGATAGCGGTGGCAGAATGCCTGCCAATGCCCGAGCTAGGATAGTCTTGCCGGTACCGGGAGGGCCGATCATGAGAACGTTATGGCCGCTGGCGGCAGCAATCAATAAGGCGCGCTTGGCATGATCCTGCCCTTTTATATCCGCGAAGTCTATATCCAGCTCATTGATCTGGTGGAAAAAGGGCGTAGGGGCAAGGGGGGTAAGTGTTGATGGATGATCGAGGGTAGCGGTTAAATGAGACAAGAGTTGTTGCAGAGAATCCAACGGATAGATATTTAGACGGTCGGCCACGGCAGCTACCTCGCTGGCATTAGCAGAGGGTATGTACACATTTTGTACCCCTTTTTTAATAGCAGCGAGAACGATAGGTAGGACACCGCGGACAGGACGTATGGTACCGTCGAGACCCAGCTCACCAACAAACCATGGGTAATGAATAACAGAGAGAAGGGTGGTTGGTTTTATTTGCTGACTGGCGATTAAGTAAGCCAGCGTAATGGGCAGGTCGTATAGTGATCCTTCCTTTTTTAGACTGGCCGGAGCAAGAGACACAATAGTTTTTCGCCGGGGCGGCGTGTAGTTGAGACTGACCAGAGCGCTGGTGAGACGCTCTTTTGATTCCTGAATAGCCTTGTCGGTCATGCCGACGACAGTAAAAGACGGTAAACCGGGTAAGACATTCACCTCGATATCAACGGGAATGGCTTCAATGCCGGAGAGAGCAGCGGATTGTACGCGGGATGGCACGTTAAAAAAGCGTAAGGATTAAAACGAAAAGCGTAAAATAACAAATTTATCAGTCTAAAGGTCTACTCTGGGAGCGATTCAAAGGTATTAAGGCTGACGAGAGAAGACATGCGATTATTATAGCAAAGAAAAAAGCTCCGGATAGAGCTTAGGAGAGAAAAGCTGGCTGCAGGTAGTGCATTGCTTAAATTAATGTTTTTCCGGTTGAGTGTAAAGGTATAAGCAATATGGGCTTGGTTAGTGGCTGTTCACACTGTTTGATGCAGGACTGAACAATAGCGAGGTTGTTAAGCAAGCTTGGCGTGGTCGGGACAGGAAACGTGCGAACGTCCCAAATTTCCTTTTCGTAAAAGTGCCACTCGTCATTGATGAAGTTGGCCGTTACGCGAACTGGTTCAACACTTTCCAAAAAATCTCTTTTTTCTATCCATTCAACTGATCTTAGCATTTGGCCACTCCCTTAGATTATGCACTGTCTAAGTCACCATCCGTAAATAACTTAACCATTTCTCGCCCACTATGCGCCAATCTACGATTTTTCCTCCAGCCTTCGCCAAGGCTACGGCCGGCAGGCAATCACGAATCACTCACCGTAGCTTGGCTACGGCTCCTGGTTCGCTCCAGCCGTCGCTACCACCTTCGCTAAAGCTATGGTGGTCAAGGAAAGCTATGGCCGGCAGGCAATTGGAAAAGCCGTATCTCGACGCATATTGAACGAGATCTAGCCAAGTTATTTTTGGATGGTGCCTAAGCGCTCCCTCGGAGTCTGGTGCGGTTTAATAGTTTCCACGCTGATGGTGAAGCGAGCGATGGTAGGTTCGATCTTAACAGTGCCAGTGCCGCTCATCGTAATCTCGCGGTCTGGTTTGGCAGTGATGATCGTTTGCATATTTTGCCCGGCGATGAAAAACAGACCACCGATTGTTACCGCGATAATCGCAGGTAAGGTGGCTTGGGCAAGCTAACGACATGGTTCATTTAATTCCATAATTATATTTCAGATGGTACGACGGGGACGAATTTTTAGCAAAGGCATGGCTAAATAGGACTAATTGGTAAAGCAGATTTTACCCTTTGTTACCCTTTGTACGTTCCTGGAACGTACAAAGGGTTAATTCGAGGTACAGAGGCCGTCGCATGGGGTGCCATTGTTGTCTGGATCGAGCTCGTGAATATCGGTGGAGCAGGCGTTATAGACATTAGTAGCTGCAGGGCAGGTGGTAAAGTCAGCACAGTCATAGGAATCAACGGAGCAATTAACTATGGTTGGCTGGGTGCTAATCTGGACCAGGGGCGGATCCTGTCCGGTATCTATTTTGACGTTTACTTTGTTACGAACGGGCTGGTTACTGTCGACCTTTTGCTCAATTTTAACTTTGACTGAGTCGCTGGTTATATCCTTCTCGATGACTTGCTTGACGTTGGAGTCAGCCTTGTTACTGGTACCGGCGACAGAAGGCGGGTTATCAAGAGAAGGTGCAGGCTCACTGGCAGTGGCATTGCTATCACTCTCCTCAACTGCTTGATTTGAATCCGGGCTGGTCTCTCCTATTTTCTCTTGCAACATCTGAATGGCTTGGGGGCGAAGCGCGCTGCCACGATCAATGGGGTAAGCACTGATAAACGCTAAAAATATGGTCGCCGTTAAAACTAAGCTGATTATCATGCTCTTACCTGGCATACATTAACGTTATAACGTGGGCGGTACTAAAGACAACAGTTTCTGTAATAACTGCTCATAGATTCGGAGTCAACTCTACGACCAGACTGAGTAACTGCCCACTGGTCGAGAAAGACTATTGGCTAAGATAAGACGTTATAATTTTTCACTTTTAAGAAAACCTTCTTTTTCTGGCTCTAAATATGGCTTAACCTAGTAATCCACCCTTAACCGGTGAACGATTACTACACTGAACAAAGGGAGCAAGGGGTAACTGTAACGCTAACCCGCTTAAATCCTCTTTATCCCAGCCTTCGCTCCTAAAGGGATCCTTTTGGGACAAGGCTTCGGGAGGACGCAGTCGGGGGGAGGATACCTGGCTTGATAATAACCGGTGAATATTTACTTTTCGCATAAGTTATACATGTTGAAGGATATAACTGACTTTCCAGTCGCAACCATAGGATGAAACCAATGAGTAATACACGTTGCGGAATGAGGGTCTAATAAGGTACGGAGACGAAAAAAACCACCTATACAGATAGGTGGGGGGCGCAAGGTTAATAGCGACAGGCTTTATCCTAACACTGGTTGGCCTGGCAGTTTCGTTAGCCGTAAGGGTTGACCAGCGAGGCTGGATTTGTAGACAGCTCCTGGGCGATTAGGACAATAGAGGGCGCGTCCATTGGGCCAATAGACCATGCCGCAGACGTTACAGATGACGGCTTTCCTGTGTGAGAAGAAGTTAACTTCAATCTGGTGAGATGTCCAATAGTCGATGTGTCCTGAGCAGCTTTCATCCTGACATTTTGTCATGAGCAATACCTAATCTCTTACTATCTAGGTGCGTTAAAAAGAACCAGAATAAACACTGTAACCTGATAAATCTGGCATGTAAACGGCATTCATTTAGTGTTTCCCATTTATGGTCTATGGAGCCCCGCCCCGCCTGCGGCGGGGTGGTTTTCTGCGCAGTGGGAAAAGCCGCTTGAGACCCATAATGAGCATGCTTGTGGCCTACTTTTGGTTTTTCCTGTTGTTCTGGTTAATTAAGCCAATATCATATAATAACATAGGCATTGCGTATGCAGTGCCTATGTTATTATTGACTCTATTTAGCTGATGCTAGTTGCCTAGGTGCGCCTGACACGTAGTCTTAATTAGGGATTTGCGGGGGCGTTTTGTGCGTCTGGGCTAGCAGTGGCAGCGGCTGGAGTAGCTTGCTGGCCCGTTCCTCCGCCTGTGGTGTTAGCACCAGTATTCGTTCCCGTATCGGTACCAGCGCCAGTGGTATCACCTTCTGTATCGTCAGCTGGTGCGGCTGCATCCTCGGGATTTAGCATCACAGGCACAACGTCAACAATGCGGTCTGTGTCAGGATTATAGAGGATAGCCCTAGTTTCCGTGAGGATAAGATGATCACCGTTTTTGGCTTCTTTATAGAAATCACTGGTTTCGCGGAGCCGATCAACGTCAATGATGGTGGCTACTGTAGGTTGAAGTTCCTCGGGTAAATTGATATGCTGCCGAACTTTGCCTAACACCTCGTCAGCTACTTGCTGACCACTGCGTTCGGTTGATTCTTTAATTTCCTGTAATTGCTGTTCGGTTTGTTCCAACTTGCTCAAAGCGTCACGTCGTTGCTGTTCCGCCCAGAAGAATAAGGCGACAGCACCAATGATGCCAACAAAAAGCAGAAAATTGAGGATTCCACCACGACGGCGGCGGTGCGGTTTTATTTTTCCTGTGGTGGGACTTTGTGGTTTAGTTGAAGAAGTCGATGGCTCTTGTGACATAATATTTAGTAATTTAAAAGTTGATATGCGTGTACTGAAAGTAGCACTTCGCATTTTTTTGGTGAAGGGTAGTTATACACACAGAAAGAAGCTGACCTTTATATACCAATGCTATTTCACCTTAATTAAATATACGTATTGGTGTGTATGGATGGTTAACGCGGAGCATTGGCGCGTATTTTATCCAGCAAAGCTATCAGGTTGTTAATTAAGTTTTGGCAGTTGGACTGCTGTGGTAGGAAGTGCAGCGCCCGGTTGATTTCGTCCAAGTGCTGATAGAAGGAGCGTAATTGCCGGCTGGCTGATGATTGGCGATTATTGGCTAAGCGTTGTTCATAGTTGGTTAGGTCGCTTAGGGCGTGCGTGGCTGGCCGGGTGATGTTAGCGCGTTGGTAACCTTTCAACGGGCAATCTTTTTTGGTTTGTTTGGCTTGGGCGATGAGCTGTTGGAGAAGTTCTTTGATGTCTATTTTTTCCATTTGAAACTGGCCTGCGCCGATAGTGAAGTAGTAGGTGTCAATTTGATCTGGTTCCGTGGGTTGAGTTTGCTCAAAAAATTCAGTGTCGTCCTGGTCAGCGTAGGAAATAACAATGGTGTATTCGCTGTCCGCGGCTAAGGCGAACGGAATGAAAGGTAATAATCGTGACATGAAGGGCTGGCTGGCATCGGTGCCGGTAACTTGGACGGTGTATTCCCCATCAGGTGGGTCGGTAATGGTCAGGGATTTGATCGTATCGTCAGGATCCGTTTGATCCCAGTCGTAGTCAGCGTTGGGGAAGGTGTTCTGATCAGGCGAGAGTATTTCACCGTTCGGTCCGGTTACTGTGGGAACGGCTGGCGAGAGAATGTCGATGCCGACGGCAGCCTGCGCCAAGATGGCGGGGATGAAATCAGCCTGAGGATTTTGCGTGAGAAGTTGGGCCAGATGATTTTGAGCTTCACCGGGAAGCTCTTCGTGTCTGATATTGTCGAGAACAATATTACTGTTCGCGGAAATGCTTTGAACGCTTTCCGTGAGCACGGTTTGATCGCCTTGGCTGGAGTTCGGTTGTGGAGGGTCAGGATTGGCGTGCCCGTCGCGCCAGCGTTGGAGGTTAATGTCTTCTGGTGTGCGAGTTTGATTGAGCGGAATTGAGGCGATGGTTTGAAGCTGGTTACCGGCGATAGTGTGGACTTCTATTCCACGTTCGGCTAAGCGATACTCGGTGGCCGACAGATTTTGCATGAAGTCATTTTGCTCGGTTACGTCCCCGACCGCGATTGGATTACCATCTTGGGTGAGGTAGTCTTCGATTGGCAGTAGATCTTTGAGCGAAGGGAAGAAGGCGCGGAAGGAGAGGGGGCGTTTAAGGTCTGGTTGATATCGAGTTTTTTTGAGTGCCTCTTCTATTCTTCTAATCCATTGTCTTGTCCAAAAATCCCATGTGGGAGGAAAATCTCCACCCTCCCAGGCAATGTATGCACCCGCGGCACCGGCATTTGGTGTCCCCAAAAAAATCAATTGGTCTACGTCCTCGTTATACAGATTTTCACTCTGGGCGTAGGCTCGAGCGACCAGCCCACCCATGCTGTGCGCGATAATGTCCACTTTATCGCCGCCTGATATCTGTTTGGCTTGATTGATGGCGGGCACAAGGTATTGGATAGCGGAGTACAAGTTAGGCTGGCGCCAGTCGTAGTGAACAATAAACAAGTCTTTGCCCTCTTCGTAGCCTTCATTTTCCAATCTGGTTATTAAGGAATCAAACCAGTCCACGCTGGGCGCAAATTTCCAGTTATCGCTGGCTTGGTCTTTAAGCATCAGTTTTTTATTGTAGGAGGCGCCAAGTCCAGGAACGATAAGCACCGGCTTACGGCATTGCGGTTGAGTTGGATCAACGAAACAAGGCGGATCACCCGGACCGATGACTATTTCGGCATGGGAAGAGGCGGCTAACAGTAGCCCTGCTACAACAAAGATATAGACGGCGAGGCGGTTTAGCTGCTTGATTAAGTTACTCATAGATGGCGCGGAAAATAACGGCCTGACCATAACCGTACGACCATTCGTTGAGCCACCACGCGCCGTAAGCCAGTAGGGCGCCGATAATTACAGCAAGAATAACATTCAAGGCTGTGAAGGGGTTTTTCCGGAATTTGATAATTAGTAAAGGTAATATAAAAAGCCCTGTAATGACGACTGGCACGAGCAGGTCTGTCAGGTCGGCGAAAATTACTGGCCATTTATTTTCTGGTCGAGGAAATTCAGAGGGATCAGTACCTAATATCTTTAAGATCCAATCAGCGAGCATAACAAAATTATATCACAAGCAGAGCAGAGAGTTCCCACCTCACTAACCCTTTGTACGTTCCAGGAACGTACAAAGGGTTAGTAGAGATGATTATTCCAGAATTTGTTTTTTTATGACGGCAAGTTCGCGCTGGTAAGTTTTTTGGTTATTGACGAATGCTTTATACTCACTGGCTTTCATGTCGATAATCCCCGCTCGATTGGTCAGAGGATGCTCAACTTCATCCGGCGTTATGTATTCCCGGTAAGAAGAGTATGGCCAGTCTTCCGGTTTTTTAACGAGACCAGCGGTGGTGGGATTAAGATGAATATACCTGGTGACGTGTAGTAGCTGCTCATCGTCTTCAATTAAAACGTTCTTGAATGGTCCGGTCCAAAGCGGACCAAGGCGCTTATACTTAGTATTAAAATAGTGGCTATAACCATCCAGTGTCTTACGTAAAAGATTGGTTAGTCCACTAGGAGTCAACTGTTGAACCAGAAGGTGAAAGTGCGTGGGCATCAGACAGTAAGATAAAAGTCTTATGGAACTGTTTTGTGTTTGAGAAATCTCTACTACGGTGGATTCAAAACCAATTTGTCGCACTCGGATATCCCGATTAATAAATAAGGAAAATTTGGCGGGTGGTTTTGGAAGAGAAAAAAATCTAATGAGCTGCATCATGCGGTTGTAATCCTGCACACTATTGAAAATCTTGAAGCCAGCGATGCTTTTATTCATGACATGATATACCTCTCCGGAATCAATTGGATATTTGCGATACATATATTGATGTAATTATACCAGCATCTTATTACCTATGTTACCTTTGTACGTTCCAGGAACGTACATGTGGTTAATTTGGGTTGTGGGGGCAATGTACGTTCCAGGAACGTACAAAGGGTAGAACATGTACACTACGGGGGGTGTACATAATAGGGGGTCAACCTGCGGTGGTTTGGTTAGTTGCGGATAGCCTTTAACGCTAAAGTGACGCTGGAGTTATTGGTGGGTAAGACTTTTATTTGATCAGGCTTGTACTCCTGCTCTAAGCCGTGCATAAACTCATCAATCCAGGAAGGGGTGAGAACAGTTACGTGACTGAAATCCAGCTCAATTTTTGCATTAGTATTTTTGGGCAGTGAATAGGCGCGGGCAGCCAGAAAGGCTTCGCGGCCGGCTGGTCGAGAGATTAGAAATCGGCCAAATTGATTCATATCAATACGCATACGGGTACCTTACTTGACATTACTGACTATTACAAGTTTTGCATAAGTGCCTAACACTGTTTTATTTGGGTTGGTTAAAAGTGAGGCTAGGTCAGTATTTCCAAGGGGAAATACGGCATCAAATCTTGTCTCTCCAGTATGAATAATAAATCGTGCCCGAGGAAATTCTTGGTTGAGTGAAGCCATGATGAATTTTAGCCCACGACCTCTACGCTCGGGATAACGACCACTTATTTGTTTAGTTAGAGCTACAATTAAGGCATCATGGTCCGAGTTTAGATTAGCATCGACATGTTTCAACGATTGAAGTATCCCCTGCCCCCGATCGGCTACGACGATGGCAAGGGATTGATTTACATATTGAAACGACAGCCAGCAGCCGAATATATCACGCCAGGAACCGAGATTATGATCGAAACAGTTGGCAGTTAGCTCGGCAGCCAGAGCCGTAAGAAGAGAGGCTTTATTCTCACTAAGGCTATTTTGAACAGCTAAGGCAAATAATTTTGGTAATCGGCCATCGGCTACATCGCGAGTAGGACAATAGTAATCAGCGGGTGGTTCACTGCCAATGTCAACGGTAGTCCATGATAAAGCATTGTCTGTCATATCTTAGGCATACACCCACGGAAGATACATTTTCGGCAAAAGGGAAAGGCTAAGCTTATTTGAGGTGTTTTCTTTTTTATTCTCTTTTAAGTCAGTCAGTATAGTATCTGCTTGAGGTTGAGTAATGACATTCCTGTTAATCCACTCATTGATTGGTTTTTCATTCAGAGCGACCATGATTGAATAGTAACATTTCTTTTGCTTTTATTCATGACATGATATACCTCTCCGGACTCAATTGGATATTTGCGATACATATATTGATGTAATTATACCAGCATCTTATTACCTATGTTACCTTTGTACGTTCCAGGAACGTACATGTGGTTAATTTGGGTTGTGGGGGCAATGTACGTTCCAGGAACGTACAAGGGGTAAAGGGGGTTTACCTACCCATTGTCTACCTCCGAGGTGGACAGGGGGGAAAGGTTGAGGTTGTTGAGGAGGGAGATGATCATGATACGACTTCTAGCAGCGACTGCGGTGAAGACCCAATGGGGAGTGCTTTCGGCGTTGTCGTTGTTTCCCCCGTTAACACAGGTAGTATCCAGACAGGTGATATCACTGGTGGAGGCGTTAGAGTCTTGAGTGTTAATGTAGGTAAGAGTTTGGGGAGAGGTGACGTCGAGGGTGTAGCGGGTGGTGGGGACGCTAGAACGGAGGGAGAGGAGGTTGGAGATGGCGCCATCGAAGTTGAGGGTGCCGGCGATGGTTTGAGTTTTGCCTGTTTCGAAGGTCAGAGTGTCTGAAGTGGTTTCCTGGTCAGTTAAGTTATTGAAGGTGGTGGTGCCACGGATGGTTTGGCTGGTTCCGTCTAAGGTGACGGTGCCGGTCTGGTCGGTGAAGCTTGATGCTCCTCCATAATTGTTCCAGTCTTTGGCGAGAGTGATGTTGTAAGGAGTGGCGGAGACGTCGAGGATACCGGATTGGAGAGTGAGTGAGTTATTAATGTCCAGGTTAGCATTGAGGGTGAAGGTGGCAGTACCGGAGTCACCGTTGGCGTAGTGGCCGTCGGAGAGATTAGCTATTTCAGGGGCAGAGAGGGCGGCGGAGTAGATGCGGACGTCGTCGAGGGTGCCACCAAAGTATCTTTCCGAAAATAACGTTACAAACTCACCAATTGTAAAACTGTCTAATGTTTCAGTAGTAACAGTATCTGAACCAACACTTACTCCATCAAAAAATAACTCAACAGGAGAACTAGCACCCGTAGCGCTCTGGGTATAAGTAATATGATGCCATTCTGTCTTATCTGTCCAGACATTAACCCAAGTTTTAATGACATAACCGTCTGTATTCAAAAGAGCTATACTGCCGTTGTCATAAACTATCAAACCTGCGTAATTGGCATTAGTTGAGTAAATTACGTCGTAGGTGCTGGAAACCGTGTCCCTTTTAGCCCAAACGGAAATAGTAAACGCATTTTGTGGAGCTATGCTTCCCACATTCACATAATCATCCGTCCCATCAAAGTCCAGGGAGTACGGATTGTCGTAGGAGATAGTAGAGGTGACGGTGGTAGACCACTTGGGAGCGTTAGTGAGGGTGCCGGTGTTGCCACTACCACTAGAGTCTGCGGCAGTGGTGCCCTGACCTTCATCGAACTTCCAGTAACCGACGAGGTTGGATTCGGTGGGGTCTTCGGTTTGGAGGTTGTAGAGAGAGGAGGCGGCTTGGATGGTTTGGTTGGAGGCGGAGTCGATGACGACGGTAGAAGTGTTAGGAGTGAAGGTGCCAGCGGTTTGATCAAAGTCATTGGCATGGATGGTCCAGTTGTCAGTGGAGTTAGTGTTTAAGGTGCCGCTAGATTGGGCGAGGGTGCCGTTGACGTCGAGGTCATCTTGGAGGGTCCAGGTACCGCCACTGCCGGAGACAGTGAGGTTATTGAAGGACTGTCCCCCGCTTTGGAGTTCGTGGGAGCCGGAAGTGCCGTCGAGGGTGACGGTGCTGGTTCGGGGATTAAAGAGGGCGCCGTTGTTGTCGAAGCTACCTGCTACAGTGATGGTGTAGTTGGCGGAGGAGACGTCGAGTTCACCGGAGTTTAGAGTGAGATCACCGTTGACGTCGAGGTTAGCGTCGAGCATTTGGAGACCAGTGCCAGTGGGAGAGATGCTGCCTGCGGCTAGAGTATTGATTTCTTGTTCGGTGAGAGCGTGGTTGTAGATGCGGACGTCGTCGAGGAGACCGTTGAAGTACGTACTTGGTCCGGAGAGACTGCCAAGATATTTAGTTTCGTTATTAGACACTGTGCCATTTATTGAGGAGATAGTTAGTCCAGAGTATTTTACACCATCTTTAAAGGCATACAGTTTATCGTCGCGATCAAACACCCAGACAGCGTGGTGCCAGTTGCCATCATTGACGAGAGAGCCGGAGACAACCTGATCAGTACTGGATCCTGAATTAGCAATACAACCCGCGAGCTTCCCTGAAACAAGCCTGACATTGAATCCAGGATTTGCTGAACAACTACTAGTAGCGAGGCTGTGGAAGACTCCACCATACGTTTGGGATGTTTTAAGCCAGGCAGTCACCGTAATATCATTGGTGCCGATGTCTAGAGAATCACTGTCGGGAACGGTAATATAATCATCCGTCCCATCAAAGTCCAGGGCATAGGGATTGGAGAAGTTCAGGGAGGCGGCGTTGTTAGCGTTCGCCTGGGGAGTGTTGTTAGCGCCAGTGGCACCAGCGCCGGTGCCGTGGTTGCCGTAACCGGAGGAGTCGGACCAGACGGTAGTCCCCGTCCCATCATCAAACTTCCAGTAACTAACTAGACCATTATTGATGATGAGGTTGTTGTAAGAGTCCCCGGCTTTAAGACCGTTGTATTCTCCGGTTCCGTTGTACATGACGGTACCATTGTTGGTGTCGATGGTGGGGATGGTTTCGCTACCTTGAGCGATGAGGGTGCCTTCGGGGTTAAGGACGAAGTCGTTAGCGACGGTTAAGTCGTAACCAGATAGGTTTAAGCTGCCACCGGAAGAGACGCTTAGATTACTGGCGGCGGCAGTGCCATTGAGAGTGACTTTGTAGGTAGGAATAGTGGCGGTGTTAACAGAACTGGGATAGTCAGTGCCTTCGGTGCAGGAACCACTGCAAGCCCCGCCCCAGGTGGTGCCGATGTTCCAGAAGCCGGAGACGGCGGCCTGGAAGGAGGCGAAGAAGGCCCAATGGGGGGAGGCTTCCGCATTGTCGTTATTCCCGCCATTGACGCAAGTATCGGTTAAGCAAGTGATATCGCTGGTAGAGGCGTTGGAGTCTTGAGCGTTAACGTAGGTGAGGGTTTGGGGAGAGGTGACGTCGAGGGTGTAACGGGTAGTGGGGACGCTAGAACGGAGGGAGAGGAGATTAGAAGAAGCACCGTCAAAGTTAAGAGTACCGGCGATGGTTTGAGTCTTACCAGTTTCGAAAGTAAGGGTGTCGGTGGAGGTTTCCTGGTCGGTTAGGTTGTAGAAAGTGGTGGTGCCACGGATGGTTTGGTTGGTGCCATCGAGGGTGACGGTGCCGGTCTGGTCGGTGAAGCCGGAGGCGCCAGAGTAGTTGTTCCAGTCTTGGGCGAGAGTGATGTTGTAAGGGGTGGCGGAGACGTCGAGGATACCGGATTGGAGAGTGAGTGAGTTATTAATGTCCAGGTTAGCATTGAGGGTGAAGGTGGCAGTACCGGAGTCACCGTTGGCGTAGTGGCCGTCGGAGAGATTAGCTATTTCAGGGGCAGAGAGGGCGGCGGAGTAGATGCGGACGTCGTCGAGGTGGCCGTCCCACGATCTACCTCCCATGCTATGGTATCCGAGACGAAAGTCCGCCCCCAGAGTTAGCGACCTATCGGCTGCGACGTCAAGGCTTCCGTCTACGTACTGCGAAATCGTTGTGCCATCGTAGGTCACTGCGACGTGATACCACGTATTGTTAGCAATGGGAATTGTTCCGGAGATTTCTGAACCAGCCCAAATTTTAAAGCGGGATGATTCATTGTAAAAATTGAGAAACGTCCCATGATCATAAAACCATGTATTAATATTCGTCACGTCACGTGAATAGACCATCGCTGACAGTGTAAATGGCGACGAGAGCCTGTAGTCTGATTGCAGATAATCATTTGTCCCATCAAAGTCGAGGGAATACGGGTTGTCGTAGGAGATGGTACTCGTTACGGTGGTAGTCCACTTAGGAGCGTTGGTGAGAGTACCGGTGTTGCCACTACCACTAGAGTCGGCGGCAGTGGTGCCCTGGCCTTCGTCGAACTTCCAGTAGCCGACGAGACTCGTTTCAGTGGGATCTTCGGTTTGGAGATTGTAGAGGCTACTAGCAGCCTGGATGGTTTGGTTAGAAGCGGAGTCGATGACGACGGTAGAGGTGTTAGGAGTGAAGGTGCCAGCGGTTTGATCAAAGTCATTGGCATGGATGGTCCAGTTGTCGGTGGAGTTAGTGTTTAGAGTGCCGTTGGATTGAGCATAGGTGCCGTTGACGTCGAGGTCGTCTTGGAGAGTCCAGGTACCGCCATTGCCGGAGACAGTTAAGTTATTGAACGACTGTCCCCCGCTTTGGAGTTCATGGGAACCGGTGGTGCCGTCGAGGGTGACGGTACTAGTTCTGGGGTTAAAGAGAGCGCCGTTGTTTTCGAAGGCTCCAGCAACGTTGATGGTGTAGTTGCTACTGGAGACGTCTAGTTCACCGGAGTTGAGAGTGAGATCACCGTTGACGTCGAGGTTGGCGTCGAGCATTTGGAGACCAGTGCCAGTGGGGCTGATGCTGCCGGCGGCTAGGGAGTTGATTTCTTGTTCAGATAAGACGTGGTTATATATCTTAAGGTCATCCAGATAACCGTGGAAAGGCTCACCGGCATCAGATTCGGCACCGAGGGTGAAGTTAACGGCATTGCTGGCATCACCGATGTTGGCGATGGTGCCGGTGTCAGTAGCGTTGTCATCCAGACCGTCCAGGAAGATCTCGCTATTAGCGGCAGAGTCCTGATCCCAGACGGCAGTGAAGTGGTGCCAGCCGGTGGAGGTGTAGGCGGTGGTAGATTCCAGATTGTACTGGTTAGCACCGTCGGAGATGGTGAAGTTGACGGTGTCAGAGGTGTCATTGAGTTTGAGGAGCCAGCCGAGGTCAGAGGCTTCGTCGCTGTTCTTCTTGGCGATGATAGTGTCGTCGGTATCCGAGGAAGAGCGCTTAAACCAGCCGGAGATGGAGAGGTCAGCGGTGTCTGATGCGTCTAGGAAGTCTGAGCCAATGGCGTAGTCATCAGAGCCGTCAAAGCTTAAAGTGTAGGGGTTAGAGTATTGGAGAGATGGTTTGGCGGCAGATTCCCAGGCGGTGCCGTTGGTGGTGGTGAGACCGTAGCGGTAACCGGAGGAGTCAGAGACGGTAGTAGTGCCGGTACCGTCATCCAGCTTCCAATAACCGGTTAGGCCGTTATTGATGATGAGGTTGTTGTAAGAGTCCCCGGCTTTAAGACCGTTGTACTCTCCTGTTCCGTTGTACATGACGGTACCGTTGTTGGTGTCGATGGTGGGGATGGTTTCGGTGCCGTTCAGAGCCAGGGTACCTTCTGCCTCGATAGTAAAGAGACTTGCAGCGGCCATGTTTAGCGCATTTCCGGCCAGGTTTAGGACGCCTTGGGTGATGGTGATGTCTTGACCAGCGACGTTCCAGTCGGCGGCAGAGGCGAGGGTGACTGTGCCGGATGGTTTGTTTATAGTGATGTCGCCGTCGGGTTCGTTGCCGCCGGAGTCGGTGTAGGTTTGGGCGGCGGAGCCAGCGAAAGTAAGAGTGGCGGTGCCGCCATCAAATAATGAACCTACCGTAACATCTCCCTGCGCTGCTACAGAACCTGCGGCGGGAATGGTGGTTTGACTGATAAGACCGTCAGTTAAAGTAGTGGTGCCATTAACAACTATGGTGTCGTTATCGGCAATAGTTAAAGTATCGCTACTGCCCTTACTCACCGTAAAATCATTGACAGTAAGAGAGGTGGAAACATCCCAGGTGGTGCTGCTACCAGTAACCGCGATAGTCCCGCTATTATGATTAAAGGTGCCGCCGGTTATGGTGACATTGCTTGCGAACTGCGTCGTGCCGGAGGAGGCGGTGAATGTGCCTGCTTGGAGAGTGAAAGAGCCTTCCATGGTGGCGGTGGCACCAGCGGCAAAGCTAATGGTGGTTAGACTGTTGTTTAAAGTGATAATGGGAAGCTGGGCGCCATTAGGAATAACAAAACTTTGGTCACCCGTGCCGTCTATGAGAAAAACGCTGGTGCCGTAAGTAAATCCATCAAAGGTAGCAGCGACAGATATAGGGCCTTTAGCGTTGAGGGTGCCGTTTCCGCCGATAGAGCCGAATATGCCATTTGTTAGGGTAGTGGTGCCATTAACAACAATAGTGTCGCCGGTGGCGATAGAAAGGGAGCTTGTTTTATTTATCGTAAAGTTATTGACAGTAAGAGAGGTGGAAACATTCCAGGTGGTGCTGCTACCAGTAACCGCGATAGTCCCGCTATTATGATTAAAGGTGCCGCCGGAAATAGTAACGCTTCCAATAAAAGTAGTAGTACCCGAAGAAACGGTAAAAGCACCATTACTTTGCGTAAAAGCGTCGTTAAAAGTAATGGCAGAATCTCCGCCCACGAAAGTGCCGCCAGCCTGGATATAGTCGCTTGTGCCCACGGTAAGAGTAACGCTGGCAGCCTGAGTAACCGTGCCGATATAGTCAATGACGAAACTGACGCCGGCGACACTTTCCGATACGTCCAGCGCCATGTTGTTGTCGCAATCAGGGTCAAAAATAATGATGTCGGAGGTGCCGGGAGCGGCGCCCGATGGGGTGCCAGTGCAGTCGGTGGGGTTGGTGGTGCTCCAGTTAGAGGCGGTATTGTTGCTGCCGCCGGAGGCGCCAATCCAGTAAAGGGAAGCGTCAGCGGCGAGCTGCCAGGCATGAGGCTCGGACCAGAGGACCTGGTCCTCGGGAATGCCCAATGACCAATGCCCAATGCCCAAAGAATTTTCAATATTTGAATTTTCAATGACTGATGACGGGGACGCTTCCGAAACCCCCTCTTGGTCTCCCCTTTCGTAAGAGGGAGAAATTGTGCCGGACACATCCGGTGTGTTACTGGGCGCGCCTTCCTGCGCCCAAGCGGTGGGAATAATTTTGTGATATAGTGACACAATGGAATTAGCCATGAACTGGAAGTGGACATTAAAGAGACTGGATAAACTGGCCGACGTGTTCATCGGTCTTGGACAGATAGTATTTGGCGCGACTGTGCTGCAAGCCTTACTGGGCGAGATCCCGCTTTGGCTAGGTACCACCGGTCTGCTGATTTCTCTTGTGCTATGGGTAGCAAGTTTGGTAATATTACCAGCATAGTTATGATAACTATCAATCCCGACAATGTTCTCATCTTGCTTTACCTGGCTGTAGGAGCTATGTTTTTGGGCTTGGCTATCTTCTTTCACGCTACCTATCGTCGGCAAGATCCCCACAAGCGCAAGTGATAAGCTTGAAAAGTAATCAGTAACCCCAGGAGTAGAAACTGCTGTTTCACTTTTATTTGCTCTGCTATACTGTTGATAGGTTGACAAGCCTGAGTTGTGCGTCAAGTTAGACTCACCAAAAACTGCGCTCTGCGCGGTTTTTTGGTTGCCCGCCGCGCTTAATTTATCATTCGCTGCTATCAACTGTAGCGGTCCGAGAAGGTAAAATTCTGGGCTGATGTCGGGGGCGTCATAGGTGTAGGTGAGGGTAAGAGAGTCGTTGGCTTGGAGGGTGATGTCGTGCCAGATGATGTATTGGCGGGCAACTTGGGGGGCGGCTTCATCCCCCACACCGGGTGAGAGCACCTCCTCAACACCTGGTGTTTCTCCGTCAACACCAGGTGTTTTCCCGGTGCTTGAATTCCTGACCTCCACGGCGGGTGTAGGCCCGACTTCCACACCGGGTGAGTCCGGCCCGGCAGACACACCCGGTGTGGCTGCAGTGGCGGCCTCCTCCACACCCGGTGTTTCTCCGTCAACACCAGGTGTTTTCCCGGTGCCCGGTGTGTCAACGACGGCGGTATCCTCGGTGCTCGGTGTTTCTTTATATTCAGTAATTAGCTCACCATTGTTAGAGATGTTCGTGATAGCAAAGTCGGGAGGAACGGGTTCGACGATGGAGCCGGTGAAAGGTTGGTTAGCAGTGAGGGTGACGGACATGGAATACTCTGTGGGAGGATAGAGACGGGTGGCGGACTCACGCTTGGTAACAAAGGGGGCGTCAGAGGTAGCTTCAAGCTGCTGACGCATACGACGGGTGCCGTTCTTGGTTTGGGCAGTGAGGAGCAGGTTATATGTGCCGGTTGTGTCCGGGATGTAGGCGGTCTGGTAATCCGGGAGGACGGTGTGGGTGGTACCGCCGCAGTCAGGAGATATTTGAATATCCTGGGGGGTGTGGAGGGTAGTGGTCTGACCACTCGGTGAGGTTATATCCAGGGATAACACTGCGTCGCAGATGGTGCGGCCATAGTTATCTAGAACACCAAAGCCTAGCTGGGCGGTTTCCCCTACTTGGTAGGTGGATTGGTTAATATTCATGGCAAGGACACCCCAAGTGAAGTCTTGCTTCGCTTCAGAGATGTACCCGTCTTGGGTGACAGTGACCTGGAGAGTGTATTTGCCAGGGCGGAAGTTGCTGGCGGGTTTGGCTAAACTGATGGTTGTCGTGCCGTCTACCTCTTGGATAATCGGTTTGATGGAAGTGAGGGCGCCATCGGGATCGAGAAGTGCAGCGGTTGTAACGATTGTTTGGGCAACGGGTTCGGTAGCGGGGCTAGCGGACGGTGAAGGGGTAGGGGTTGTTTCTTCGGCATCAGCTGAGGCGAAGAAGAAGTTGCGGAGGAAGGAGAAAGGAGAGGCGGAGGGGGTGACGGCCTCCTTCACACCCGGTGTTTCTCCGTCAACACCAGGTGTGTTCCCGGCCGTTGTTGTGATGCTACCGGCGACAGCGGGAGTGGGAGAAATAACCGGCACTCTGGACGGCTCCTCACCCTCCTTCACTCCAGGAGAGGTACTGACGTACCCTCCTGGAGTGCTCCCGGGTGAGGCTGGCACCTCCTCAACACCTGGTGTTTCTCCGTCAACACCAGGTGTTTTCCCGGTGCTCGGTGTTTCTACGGCGTCGGGTGAGGCAGCGGGGGTGGTTGAAGGGAGAATCGTACGACCTTCTATATTGTCCTCTTTGGAGACTATTTCGGCATCGATAGGCTGGAAAATGACGGCTTTGTCCACGGGTTTGAATTCCAGGGTGAAGGCTGGGTCCTGATCGGCATCGAACGAGACGACGCCTTCTTCGCCCGGGGTGGTGATTGTTTCGACTACGAGAGGCTTGGCCGGGAAAAGACCGGACAAGGGGGAAAGCTGGGGAGGGTTGCCGAGGGCAGGCGGACCGGTGACAGGTTCTTCTGTGGCTGGTGTTTCAGGTAATGGCTCAGAGCCTGGTTCTGGGCTAATTGACGGGCTGATAGAGGGCTGGTCTTGGCTTGGTTTAGCGTTAATGGGGGGTAGGAGGTTGGTTACAGGGACAACTTTTTTCACATTGTCGATCACGCCGCTCACTAGGCCTTGGTCTATAGACGGAGCGATGGAAGCGGGCAGAGACGGAAGCGTCCAGCCGTTATTGTTGCCGGAATTGATGCAGGTGTCTGGGCAGGAGATTATATTACCGATATTGATGATGTCTTTGACGTCGACGAATGATACATCTGCACCGCCTTGCGCGTTAATTGAGGCGGGCTGGCCGTCGATTGATGAGCGCAAGTCGAGAGGAGCTAGGATAGTGCCGGAAAGAGTTAGTTTACCTTGAATGTTTATGAGGCTGCCGGATTGCAGTTGAAGATTATGGTAAGCAGTGACTTGTTTGATGAAATTATTAAGCGAGACAGAGCCAACGATAACTTGGTCGCCGCCGGTGAAATAGATGGTGCCGGTGTTGTGGTCAAATTGATCGGTGAAGACGGCCAGGTGCTGTTTTATTTCAAGGTCTTGTTTTGGGGCGATGAAGTGTCCTGCCATCACCTTTACAGAGCCATATACTATCATAGGTGTTTGGCCACCGTCGAAGGTACCACCTTTTTGGGTGATACCATCAGTGCCGACTGTTATGCGCTGGGTAGAGGTAAGGGTAACCGTACCATTGTAATCTTCGTCAATTTGAATGCCGGCGACACTGATATCATTTTCTATGAGGACGTCCTTGATGGATGTTCCATTAAATGTAGCTACGTCGTCAGCCCCCGGGACGATATGTTCGTTCCAGTTCTCCTGGTTGCTCCAACGGTTATCGCTGCCGGCGCCGGTCCAGGTGATGTAAGAGGCTTCGGAGGTGAGGGCGCCGAGAAGTTTGAAGTGCTCGAGCTTGAAGGAAGGGAGAATGGGACTGAAAGTCAGGATGAAGGCTAAGAACGATGATATCGCTACCTTAAGCAATTCACGTTTATCTATTTTGAAGGGAAGAATGCTCATAAAATCCAAATGTCAAAATCCAAATGTCAATTCAATGACAAATGCCAAAATCCAAATAGCATAGCCTGTACTTATGCTTCCACGTTCGTTGAAGCCGTCATCTTTACTGAAGGTACGATAGATAAAATGACGGATAAGTCGGCCGGCAGGCAATTCAATGCCAAATGACAAAGCCTCCAATGACGGCAGAGTAGGTATGGTTTGCACGTTTAGAATGAGTCCTGCCGCTGTCATATTAAAAATCATTTCTTGGGTGAATTAATAATCGAGGAGAATATCAGGGTGAATTCACGGGCTTCCTGCCAGAGGATGCGACATTCCTTGGTTTGCGCTGGGTTGGCCTTAGCGATCATACGTAACCAATGGCAAGTTTCTTTTGACTCTTTCTTACAGATGGCAATCTTGTGACGGAAATCCTTTTTGGATTCTGCGCAATCTGCTTCCATGTAGTTAGCGCCGATACTTGTGCCAGAGCGGACTATTTGGCTGATGAGGGGCTTGTTAATGGGCGAATAAGGGATGGAATGGGAAAAATCTATAACAGCCTCACCAAACCTTGATGTGCGCTCCTCCAAGTCGAATTTGGCATTTGGATTTGGGATTTGATTTGTCATTTGGATTTTGACATTAGGGTTTTTTAGACTTAGTGTTCGAGTATTTTGGATTTGTTTAGGATTTGGCATATTTAGGATTTATATGGGGTTTCGTCCCTCGGTAATATCCCTCGTTTTTTTATGCAAATAAAGACTTGACATATCTTCACTTATTGTTATCCTTATAAATGTTGGGAGTCGCATAGATTGGATCTATACCGGCTCCCGTTTTTATTCTTAGTAATTCCGCAGCTCGTTGAGATATTTCTCTTTTCAGTTGGTCTTTACCAGCAGTTTTTATATAAGCAGTGGCTCCTAAGAGAACATCAGCAACTTGAAGCAAAATGCTTCCTTGGCTTTCAATTTGTAAAATATTGATTAAATTAGGAGTGTTGTTGAGGAGGCTTGAAAGGCCTGCTTTTGACCTTTTTGGTTTATTCAAGTGATCCGCGAGGACAATTAATGGTTGATCGGCGGAACCAAGTAATTTAGTCAGTAATAACAGATATTGAGACCAGAAGGGCTGACGATTGCGCTTTGCTTGAATGGAAGTGAAGTGCCAGTGATCTTTATATTGGGAAAGGATGTCAATAATTGCTCTATAGTAAGGCAGACTGCTATGGGTAATATATGTAAATTTGAATTTAAATCTTTCCTCCACGGCTTTCATGTCATGAACGGCACAAAGAAATACTTCTCGCAAGACTTGATTAATAACGAGAGGCTGACGATCTATAACTAACAAACCAAGGCCAAGTTTGGGTTGTTTTGGGTCTTTGGTGATACCCGTTTCGTCGACAAAAGCAAACAATGGGGGTTGTTTCGCCTTGAGGATTTGTTTAGGATTTGGCATAGTTAGGATTTAGAATTTTGTCACTGACACGTTTACTGGTTTGGTTATGTTGGAGTACATCCTCGGCCAGGAGTTTATACACTCCACTTTGGCGGAGGATTTTGTGTATAAGGACATGCTATACTGACCCTTGAAGTGGGCGTGACTTAGTGTGGGATCGGGTTTGTCAGCCATGGTTCCCTGGGTGCAAATCCCCGCACGTCCACTTCTTAGTGGTGACGAAAAATTAGACTTGACAGGTAATGTAGTTGACGCTAGACTAGCAACATTGGCTGACAAGCCCGAAACCTGCACTGGTTGAGAACCAGCCCCAAAGCCCGCGAAAGCGGGTTTTTGGTTATCATTTTTGAGTGTTGAAAAACCCTCCTTGCCTCCTCTGGCCAGGGGGACATACACAACCTTCCTTAACCGGTGAGCGCTTACCCAAATAAATCTCGACAATTCTTTAAACATAGCTAATCTTCTTATTAGATGGCCTGCGTGGTCTGCGAATCGTCCGGCTTTGTCCGGAGGTGTAACAGTTCTGGGGCCATTTTTAGTTGCCTCTAATAGCTCCTTGATAGAAAATGGCTTTAAACCCTTATTTGTATCCCTTATCCGATAGGTATTGACAAAACTGTTTGAAGCACTATACTGGTAATGGATCTCCGGCCGAGGTTTATATACCTCACATGGCGGGAGATTTTTTTGTGAGGTCCTAAGACAATTAGAAGAAAAAGAGAATGGCTTTAAAACCCCATTTGTACCCCCTATCCGATAAGTGTTGGCAAAGCTGTTTGAAGCGCTATACTGGTCATGGATCTCCGGCCGAGGTTTATATACCTCACATGGCGGGAGATTTTTAGTTTTTTCTGTTGTAATCATGACTCTTGACATAATGTGCTGCAGCGTTATCATATTAAGTAATCTCACTTGGATGGATGCTTGCATCGGTTCGAGTGAGTTTTTTATTTGTCATATATTTCTGTTTTAAGCTTGGCCAGCTAACAATCTTCTCGGAAATGATATTATCCTTAATTAAGCGATAATATTGAGAATTTTTACCCGAGTATTGCCAGTGAATTGCTCCAGCCGCCATATCGGCTATGTTGACTACCTTATTTTGCTGGCTATCAACGTGTTTGATCGTCTGTGATGTCTTTTTATCTACGCTATTGCCTAGATAATTATTAAGCTCCTTTTGGTGGTAGAGACTTTGAAAATGCCTATCAGAAGTTACTTTAATTGGTATTGGTTTATACCAAGCAACGGCTTCATTAACTATTTCTGTAAGTAAAATGGCATAATTGACGGGACTGTCTGCAATTTTTCTGCCCTTTTTATCTACAATTAAGCAAAATATATCAAAGTTGGCCGAAACTATTCCAGAAAGAAATTGCCTTTTGGTGTTATGACCAGCGTAATAAAACTTGATTTCTTTAATTTCTTTTTTCTTTGTTTTCCTTAATGAAGACTTAATCCGGCTAATGATATTATTAGCCTCCTTCAGGTTTCTTATGCCTACAGCGCTGATGACTATCAATCTATCTTTTGGATCTGGCAATGTGCCTGACTCGTCGATAAATACATTGACAGGTGCTGCGGTTTTATTGTTTTGAATTTGTTTAGGATTTGGCATAGGATTAACGAAAATTGCTAAGAGAAAAATGAAAAATAACAACTAAAAGTTCAAAATTTCTTCTTACCCTTTAGGGTTAAGACGCTGGAACTTAGCCTGTTGGCGATTTGTGAGTAATTTAGGTTGAAAAATGCGATTGACATAACTTTATTTGGTGGTTCGATGGCGAGTAGATGGTCCAATGTGGGCTGCGAATCGTCCGGCTCTGTCCGGGGGTGTAACAGTTCTGGGGCCATTCTTAGTTGCCTCTAATAGCTCTTTGATTGAAGCAGAAAAGTCTGATTTCCTTTTTTTGATGCAAATAATACCTTGACAGATGAATCGGCGCTGGCATAATGAGATTAAATCCCCGGCCCGAGGTTTATATACCTCAGTTAGCGGGGGGTTTTTTTGTTTAAGATAGCTAATCATAGGGGAGAAACGTCAGGTTTGTTGTTTTTATGGCTTGTAAGTTTTCTTGACATAGCTATTTTCTTCTGTTATGTTTTCTTTTGACAGGCCGGTTGGACTGCGAATCCGTGTAAACTCTCGGTGTAACAGTTCTCCGGCCGTCTTTTATGGCTAAAATATGCCTTATATTGCTTTTATTAATGACACTGTTCGGTACAAGACGCGTCTTATAGGTGAAATACGCTTTTTTGTGAGCGGGAGAGCTTTTACCGATTGACGCAAATGAAATATATATTTTTCTGAAATGCCTAGAAACGGATTGGGAGATAAACTCGTTGTATCCTGGATATTCCAAATCAATAATTAACTCATGCATATTCAATGATGATTGAGATATGGTATAGATTAAGGCTTTGGAAAAAATCTCAACTCCGAATCTTTTTGGCTTGCCATATGTTCTGTATATTTCGTAAAGTGTCCGCTTCATTTTTGCCGGCATTAGTAAAGCATAGGCACATTCGTTATTAGCGATGGCAATTATAGTGGGACGTCTTAATTCCTCTACTCTGCCAGACTGATCCACTTCGAAGCGAAATTGTTTTTGTGGCTGCTTTTTTGAAAATTGAGTCATTGGAGGTTTATTTGAAAATTGGTATTTGTAAATTGAAAATTACTTTACCCGCACACCTATTTTTCTTAGAAGGCTTTGGGCGATGCGGCGTTTTAATTGAGACAAAGCATTTCCACGGAGTTTTAAGCTACTTTCACGATGCCGAGCGTCACTTTCGTCAAGGTAGGCTTCATAATAGACTAAGCTGAATGGAGCTCTATACTTAGTAGATAAATTTTTTCCATGGTTGTGTTCCCAAAGCCTTCGTCGCAGGTTATTTGTCGAACCTGTATATAGTTCCTTATCCTTGTCACTTTTTATTAGATATACGTAATACATAAGAAATTATTTTATAAAGAGAAGTAGTGTTTTGGGTTTACCCGCACACCTAATTTTCTTAGGAGGTTTTTCGTCGAAAAACCTCTGTTTTAGGTAATTAGTAATACTAAAGAGGTAATGATAATCTTTTGTGTCTATTGACATATTTAAGTAATACATAAAGAAAAATAGGTGTGCGGGTTTATTGTGCATCCGCCGTATAAGTCACCGTTACAGTCAATTGTGTGACTGTGCCGGTTACGGTCCCGATATCTAATGACACCCAGTCGCCGGAGTCGATAGGGCCGTTGGAGAGGGCGCCATCATCGGCGGCACCGTCGTTATCGCAAGTGATGGTGGCATCAACAGTCGCGGGATTGTCCCCTGTCCCGTCGCGCTCCTGGACGTCAACGACTGCGGACTCTCCGGCACCGGCGGGGTCAACGACGCATTCGATATCTGTGATGGTCAGAGGATATGGTGCTTTAAATAGGTTAAAGTTATCAGCATCGGTCGGGCTTTCGAGAGTTACGCTCTTGTACTCTTTAGGTGTGATTACTTGTTTGGCGGTGGCGCCAAAGAAAACAAACTGGTCGGCTGTGGTGTCGATAGCGACTTCACCTGAAAGATCAACTGTGGGGCCAGTACCGACGGGGATTTGGGCGGAGCCGGTGGTGGCAATGACTAAAGTAGTGGTTTCTACGCTATCAGAGAAGACATTGAGCCATCGAGTGGCATCGGAGCCAAGGTCGTAGGAGCTGTCGGTACTAGGAGTGATGTCACCGTAAGCGGTGATGGAGTCGACGTAGAGGGAGTTCCAATGAAGAGCGGTAGAGCCCAGGTCGTAGTTACCGGTAATAGTTGGGACAATGTGGCCTTCGGCGTTGATGCTACCGACATATAACCCATCCCAACGAAGCAACGGAGAGCCGAGGTCGTAAGCGGAG
>Ga0155205_112_pt1 | contig 41915 bp, 31 predicted proteins | sample RifCSPhighO2_02_FD_106173 | JGI IMG/M metagenome (GOLD analysis project Ga0155205, IMG submission 106173) | Candidatus Andersenbacteria bacterium RIFCSPHIGHO2_02_FULL_46_16 | reverse complement strand
GAGGCGCTTTGCGCCGAGGCTGTTTCTTACGATTTCACAAAAAGTGAAAATTGGCGGAGAGGGTGGGATTCGAACCCACGGTCCGTGTGAACGGACTCCGGTTTTCAAGACCGGTGCACTAGTCCACTATGCGACCTCTCCAACGTCAGCACTATACACATATTCTACAACCCAATCAAACCAACAAAACTATTGGCATAAAAGCGATTTCGTGCTTATATAACCCAGCGTTGGCTGATATGTATGTCGTGCCAACTTTAGTTCACTTCCCAATTGATTCAGGAGACCAGCTATGTCCCAGGACACAACCACCACCGACCGTGCAGCAGTTTCTCGAACATCAGGTAAAGTACGGGATATTTACGATCTCGGCGACCGCTTAGCCCTTGTTAGTACTGATCGTATCAGCGCGTTCGACCAAATCCTGCCCACTCTCATACCCAACAAAGGTCGCATCCTTCATGCTATGTCTCTTTTCTGGTTCAAACACTTATCCATTTTCCCCAATCACTTTATTTCAGATGACGCCAATATCTTAAGAGAAGCTCTGCACCAAAAAACCCTAGATCCGCAATATCTTGGTCGCACCATGATTGTACATAAGCTCAAGATAGCCCCCATCGAATGCATCGTCCGCGGCTATCTGTCTGGGTCCGCCTGGCAAACCTACCAAAAAACACAATCGGTTTGCGGCATTGCCCTTCCTCCCGGCTTGACCGAATGTAGCCAATTACCTGCGCCAATTTTCACCCCCTCCACTAAAGCTGAATCGGGCCAGCATGACGTCAACGTTTCTCTTAAGAAGATGACTGATATAATCCAAGAATGGGTCGGTAACTCTATCCTTGGATTAGCTATCGCCATCGAACTACAAGAAAGCAGTTTAGCTGCCTATAGGCAAGCCTCTGAATACGCCCTCAAGCAAGGTATCATCATTGCTGATACTAAGTTCGAATGGGGACTTCACAAAGGCAATCTTACTTTAGCCGATGAAGTTCTGACCCCAGACAGCTCACGCTTCTGGCCAGCCGATCAGTATCAGCCGGGTCACAGCCAGCCCTCTTTCGACAAACAATATGTTCGTGATTGGTTAACCCAAGAAGCCAAGTGGGACCAACATAGCCGTCCGCCCCAACTCCCTGACCAGATAATTGCCCAAACCATCGCTAAATACGAGGAAGCCTACCGTAGACTTACCGGGCAATCTCCCTCCCTATAACCTGAATCATTTAACTCCAGTTCGGTCCCCACCGAACTTTTTTTCTGTCCTACTCAAACAAAACTATCTTAATCTTAAACCTTCACTACCCTCACTGTTGGATCCCAGCCGCTCCGCCCGCTTTTCAGCCCAGACACAACTACCACCTGACCCGACAAACTAATTCGTTTATCTTTTTTTATTATTTGTAAAGCTCTTTTCACCATCTTGTCTGGTTCGGTATAACCTTCTACGTAAATTGGCCAAGCACCCCAACTAAGCTGCAGCTGTTTTTGCACCCTAACACTGTCTGTCACTGCCATTATAGGAATTTCTGGTCTGAACCGAGCCACCGCCCGCGCCGAATATCCGGACCTGGTCGTTACTAGAATGGCAGCCGCTTTCACTTGCCTCGCCAACTCCACCGCTCCTGCTGCTACCGCCAGTTGGGTTGGCGCACCCTTGGAATCACGCTCCGGTTTTAAATTATCCAATGATGACTCCTCTGTCGCTTCAATAATATCGGCCATTGTTTTCACGCTGCGCACCGGATATCTGCCCATCGCAGTTTCCTCCGACAACATGAGAGCATCCGCATGATCTATCACAGCATTGGCTACATCTGACGCTTCCGCCCGGGTTGGACGCGGCTTAAGCGTCATTGAGGATAACATGTGCGTTGCCACCACCACAGGCTTGCCTGCCACCAGACATTTAGCAATCAGCTCTTTTTGCATCACCGGCACCCGCTCAAATGCAGTTTCTAGTCCCAAGTCACCTCGCGCGACCATGACCGCATCCGCTTCTTCCAAAATGCTGTCAAAATTGTCGATCGCTTCCCGCTTCTCAATTTTTACAATTACTTGCGGCGGCTCGATGCTATCTCCGCATAAACGATTGATTCTTTTCTTTAATTGCTGCACATCTTCAGCGGTACGCACAAACGATAACGCCACCATATCTACGTTATTGTTAATTCCCAGAATCAAATCTGCTTTATCCTTATCAGTAAAACCTTCAATGGCTAGCGCTCTGTTTGGCACTGTTAAGCCGCGATAAGAAATTAATGTACCGCCTACTTCTACCTTCGTCAGTATTCTCCTGCCCTCTACCGCTATGACCACCAGTTCCAATAATCCGTCACTTAACAAAATTGCATCGCCCCGCTTCACTTCCTTAGCCAGCGTTACATAAGGCACTGGTATCAAGCCATCTTCCGCACTGCTCGCACCGGCCAGCAAGACGACCGTTGAACCGTCCAGCAGTTCTAGCCCTGCATCTGGCAAACGGCCTACCCGCAATTTTGCCCCCTGTAAATCCTGCATCACCGCTACTTCCCGTTTTTCTTTCGCCGCCGCACTGCGCAACTTCGCCAACAGCGCAAAATTTGTTTCCGCACTGCCATGTGAAAAATTCACTCGCGCCACATCCATACCGGCCTTCAGCATCTCTCGTAATGTCCCTTCCGCATTACACGCCGGACCTAAGGTAGCAACAATCTTAGTCCGATTGACTCCTCGGTCTTTTGTCTTCTTCATCTTAAAATTTTACCACACCTCAAGCGGGACCGTCTGGCGACATGTCTTCCCGCTCAAGATTAAATCCGAAACTTACTCGCCAAAGTACCCAGCAGTGGTATCTTCCAGCTCTTACCCATCAACGCCTGCACCAGCGCAATAATATCTACTATCATCACCACTAGAAACAGTACGTTGCCGACCACTTCGATCCAGGCAGACGCCAGTAAAGACACAATTAATACTCCGAGTACCACCAATCCCTGCCTGATATGCCAATTAACAAATGGGTCATCTTTGCGCACCAGTATCGGCACCAATACCAACACACCCACGTAGCAAAGCGCGGCAAAGACATTCTTTTCTTCCATATCCAATATTTGTTTCTCTTCAGCCATATTTATATGATATAGCATTTTACAATTGTTGCACCGAGATTTCCCACGATCCACCCCTTCTTCCTCTTTTCAACACTGTATATAAAAATTTCCCCAACTGGGGAAATTTTTACTGCTCATTGCCAATGTTACATCATGCCGCCCATACCACCCATGCCGCCCATATCATGACCGCCGCCCATCTCTTTCTTCTCTTCTGGCGCATCGCTGATAATCACTTCGGTGGTTAACATAATCGAGGCAATAGAAGCCGCATTTTGCAGCGCTGACCGCGTCACCATCTTCGGGTCAACAATGCCGGCCTCGAACATATCCACATACACGTGGTTTTGTGCATCATAGCCAACCTTGAAGCCCTGTTTGCGAATTTCTTCCACAATGACTGATCCTTCCCGACCAGCATTGAGCGCTATTTGTCGCGCCGGCTCTTCCAATGCTTTCATAACCAGTCTCATGCCGGTGACAAAATCCCGCTGCGCTTCTTCTTGGCCTTTCTCTTCTTCTTTCTTGATTTCTTCGGCTACCTTCTCAGCTGCGACCAGCAGTGCTAAACCTCCGCCCGGCACAATGCCTTCGGCTACTGCGGCCTGCGTCGCCGACACTGCATCTTCCACTCGGTGCTGACGTTCTTTTTGTTCGGTTTCCGTTGCCGCGCCTACGCGAATAACCGCTACTCCCGATGCAAGCTTAGCCAGTCTCTCTTGCAGCTTTTCCTTATCAAAATCTGACGTCTCGGTTTCAATGGCTTTCTTGATCTGACTGACTCGTGCATCGATTTCTTCTTGTTTTCCTCGGCCGCCCACAATCGTGGTTTCATCTTTATCGGAAATAACCCGATCGGCCTGGCCTAATTGATCGATTTCAACATTCTCCAATTTCAAACCGACTTCCTCGGAAATCACTTGTCCGCCAGTCACTACTGCAATATCTTGCAGCATTTCCTTGCGACGATCCCCAAAACCGGGTGCCTTGACCGCTAACGCACTAAACGTGCCGCGGATCTTGTTCACTATCAAGGTAGCCAATGCTTCACCTTCCACATCCTCAGCAATAATCACCAGTTCCTTGCGACCGGCTTGCATCAACTTTTCCAGCAATGGCAATAAATCGGCCACCGCTGAAATCTTTTTATCAGTAATTAAGATTGCCGGACTTTTTAGCTCCGCCTCCATTTTTTCCGTGTTGGTAACCATGTAGGGACTGATATAGCCTTTATCAAACTGCATACCTTCCACCACTTCCGATTCCAAACCAAAGGTCTGCGACTCTTCCACAGTGACCACACCGTCCTTCGTGACTTTTTCCATCACGTCTGCGATTAAATCACCCACTTCTTTGTCCTGGGCAGAAATTGTTGCTACCTGAGCAACATTGTCTTTACCGGCTACGTCTCGCTTTTGCTCCTCTAGTGATTCCACTACTACTTTAGCTGCTCGGTCCATCCCCCGTCTCAGCACCATCGGATTAGCCCCAGCGGCAAGATTCTTCAAACCTTCTCGAAACATACTTTGTGCCAAAACAGTCGCAGTTGTCGTTCCATCTCCTGCTACATCATTAGTTTTCTCCGCCACCTGCTTTACTAACTCAACACCGACATTCTGTTCTTTGTCAGCCAACTCAATCTCTTTAGCAATCGTCACTCCGTCGTTAGTAATAATTGGCGCACCGAACCCTTTATCCAGTACCACGTTCCGTCCTTTAGGACCTAGCGTCACTTTGACGGCATTCGCTAATTGATCGACGCCTTGGCGTAATTTCTCGCGGGCGGCTTCATCAAAAGTTATTTTCTTAGCCATATATAAGTTGAATGTTAGAAATTAGAAATTATTTATTTAGTCTCGGACGATACCCAGTATCTTATCCTCTTCGATTACTAAGTATTCTTCTTTATCAATCTCCACCTCATCCGGAGCATATTTGGTGAATAAAACTTTATCGCCTTTTTTAACGCTCATCGGCGCTGTCTGTCCGTTTTCCAAGCGCTTACCTGGACCGACTGCTATTACTTCTCCCTGCATCGGCTTTTCCTTATCAACTGTATCCGGCAGCACAATACCAGATGCCGTCACTTCCTCTGCGTCCAAAGGTTTTACCACAACCTTGTCATATAGTGGTTCTATTTTCATATTTTTTGACATTAAAAATTAATAATTAATGAACCTTACATTATAGTTGAAAATAGCCTGCCTGGCAAGCTAAATTCATCTGCCTCCTACTAATTAGCACTCTATCATCACGAGTGCTAACGCGCAAGTGCATCATCGCCCAAACTATCTACCTTCTGTTATTAGGCTGTTTCACCGGCCTGCTTATTCCAAATGGTACCCCATCCCGCCCCCTCAAAGGGATGGTGGAATCCCGCGTAACAGAAAACTGTCTACCCACTTTGCTCCGCAACCCTCAACTTTGAATGGCAGCGCGAGGTTATTCCATTCGCACCTTGTCGGCCAAAGCCTTGATGACGGCTGATTCAACCACGATCTCACGGCCATGGTTTTCTGCGCAGTGGAATAAAAAAGAGCCCGATGTAATTTTTCAAATTGCAAAGGGCTCAAGGGACAAAGGGTCTAAGAAGACCCAAGAGCTCAAGCAGCCCTTGACCGCTTGCGGGCACGGAAGACGAAACGGTCGTCAGGAAACCAGAGACTGCCAAGCCAGCCGTGTTCGCTGTGGAGCCACAGACCAGCGTCATTGTGCCACACGAGGAAGACGCGGAGGTTGCCATCCGAATCGCAGATGGCTTCCATTGCGATCACCAACCACTCACCAAGCGGCTGGTCGGGGTATTGCCAACGAAGTTGCGGACCGACTTCCGCCGGACACAGTTCCAGACCCATCTCTATGGCGCGGGCGCAGATGGCGTCATAACGGGCACATTCCTTGAATCCCAGATCTGCGACGGACAGCCTGACCAGATCAACCTTGGTCTCCTCGGTAGCGACGGTAAACACCTTTTGACCCAGCATGGCACGATCCTGGCTGCCCATCCGGCAGTCATCCTTCTCCAGTTCCGAGCAAAAACCTTTGCCGTTCTTGATGCCTGTGCCGATCCTGATGGTTTTCCAGACTTTCCAATTGGGAGTAGCGACAATCGCCAAGGTCCTTCGTCCCATCAGAAAGTCTCGCACTTGGCCGATAGGTGGCAAAATGCCCGCCCTCTTGGCATCGCGTAGTGCAGTGAAATACCCACCCTCCAATAACTCCTGCGCTTGCTCAGTGGTCAGGCCCGATAGCTGTTCAAACAACTTTTTTGCCTGTCCAGAAATAACCACATCGACCGAAAAGGGGTTCGTACTCATGTGAACGTCCTCCATTTTTGGGGCTCCCTTAGTTTAAGCACACCTTAAACCAAACAAGCGTCCAGGTAGTGAAAAGAACCAACACGATGCATTCTAGCCTCTAAACAAACTTATCAAAGCCAGAACGCAACCCCCGATACTACGCCCATATAAAGTCTTTGTCTATATTATTACCTTCTATCTCACTGTCACATCTACGCATTCACACTTTTTGGCATTTGTCATTGAATTGCCATTTGGATTTTGACATTTGGATTTCACGAGCCCAATTTCTATTTTCTATTTTTTTTATTTCTAGTTTCGAAATTTTTTAGGATTTAAAATTTGTTTCGGATTTCCTCCGTTTAGGATTTGATTAGACATTAGATTTTTCTACCTCGCTGTTTGAAAATTGCAGCCTTGATGCTTCTTTGAAAATTGGAAATTGGAAATTGAAAATTTGATCTTTGTCATTTGGATTTTTTAACGCTCCGCTTTGTTTAGGATTTCTCCAGTTTCGTGCTTCGGATTTTATAACAAAGTCCTCTGCCCTTCTTCCTCATAATACTTCCTCAATATTAACGGCACCTTTGTATTCGGATGAAACGCCAATTCATCCTCGGACAGCACAACCCGATCATGCAACCTATCGTTAACTAATCTTCCTCGTCGTCCCTCGTGTTTCTTTATTGCTCTCAGCTGCCACCATCGCAATGTTCGTTCTATTAAATCGCCGGGCAGTTCTAGTAACCAGTTCTCCAGCAGCTCCTTAATCCTCTGCCGCCAAACCCGCTCCTGAATAAATAATCTCGACTTAATCAACGGCCGCTCGGGATAAATCACATATTGACGTAGCCACATCTGATTAGCCTCCCACCAGCGGCCAAATACATCTAAACCAATTAGCGGCACCATCGCAGTATACTGCTGCGCCATGTACAAGTTTCTTACTGCCCGATTCATTAATAGAGCATCCTCGGTTATATAATGATTTAAACAAATATTGTCCGGCGAAATCTCGTCCCAATATTTTCTGCGGCGCCCGGATAATTGGCTGATCAGCAGCAGCAGCGCTCGAGCTGTCCATATCCGGCCGCGCCTAGCCACTACAAACAAGTCCACATCACTGGACCAGCTGGTATTGAACCACGCCAGGGATCCGCTGCCGCCAACCATTCTTACCAGTGGCACTAAATCAAACCACCACCCCACCCGTCGGGCAATCTTCCATTTTTGTTGGGCCAACGCATGCCTGGTCAATCGTTGCCGCACATAACGTATAGCTTCCTGCTTTTCCTCTTCTCCTCCTGGCCCTTCTTTATGCACCGCACTTCGCAGCCAATAATAACCCCACAAGATGCCCACTTTCTTTTTTAGCATCGCCGAATTACTCAGCGTTTCCGCGACATCCTGCAAACTCGGCGCTTGATGACCATGCCACCGCTGCCCCGAATCATCCCGAGCCACCACCAAAGACCGCCATATCTGCACCTTCGTTAAAGGCATTTCAAATAGGCTATAAAAACGCAGCGTATCAAATACTGCCTGCTCTAAATACCAGTCCCCCTGCATAACTCAAGCGTAAATCCTCTTTAGAAAAGATAAAATAGGGATTTGATTGCATTGCCTTCAGCTATGGCTTGTGGCACTCTGGTGCTTATGAAGAAAACACGAAAAAAAAACCAACTGGCAGCTTTCAGTAATAATAGTCAACACGCGACGACTAATGACATCGAAGAGTTAGCAGCCATCACTGCCAAGCAATTTAATGTCGTCGATGAGCGATTCAACAAAGTCGATGAGCGACTTAAAAAAATAGATAAGCGATTCAACAAAGTCGATGGCCATCTGGGACGACTCGAACGCGGACAAGAGGCTGTACTTAACGTCCTTAACGAGAACAATCAACTCCTTAGAGAAATTCGTCACTTGCCCCAACGCGTGGAACGCCTGGAACGATCAGTCTTCCGTCGATAACACCAAGGCAATAATAACAAGACCGGCACCCCCCCCGATATTCCCCGCTCCCAACCAATCTATTAAGTTTTTAGAAATCACCTAGTTTCAAAGCTCACGCCTTTGATCATTAGGATTTAGGATTTGGCCTTGCCCGCCGTAGCCCAGAGCGAAGTCGAAAGACGAAGGCTGGCATTGCCCACCGTAGCTTTATGCGAAGGCTGGAGTCATTAATTGGACATTGGACATTGGATATTTATCCCGCATCCAAATCAAAACCTCTGTCCTCACCATCATCCCGTACTCCCTCTACTTGAGAAGCACCGTCCTGTAATCCATAAACTCGCATCACTTCTTGGCCAAAACGATTCATTCGCTTTTCCAGCAGTCTTACTTCTGAATGTGTCTGCATATATCTATCCGCATCAACCATAGTGGACTGCGTGAAAACTATTATCTCCCCCGGCTTAAGGGATGTTAAGTGACTTTGCGCCGGATCCAATAATTCCCACTTATGCATTTCAACGTCCGGATGCGGTTCGTCACCAACAGTATATTCATGCGCCGATACAGTAGTCAGCCAATGCACTGTTTGCACAGAAAAACTATCAAGCACTAAGTATGGCCTCTCTTTATCCGCATTATTTCGCGTGTACCCATTTATATACTTGGCCACTTCCGTTAAATCTGCTCGGTAAGCATAATGCGCCTGTGCATCGTTCCGTGCTACCAAAAAATAGAGGGCTCCATCATATAAGATACTGAGCATTACTACTCCTATAATTGTCCCTTGCCAAACACCTGCCCACCACTTCTGCTTCATGCTCTGGTTCGCCTTTTTCATTCCCCAATGCACCATTACCGCGGCTGCTGTACCTGCCAAAATAAAAATTGGCGGTAACAAGCCGATGGACCGCAGTCCGTGTGGCATCCCTTCCGCTGTCATAATAACCGGCACTAACATCCCGGCTAATAAAAGCAGCAAATAGGCATATATCATCCCCAGATGCACTTCCGTCCCTTGCCAAATTTTCTTTAACACCACCAGAGATCCCCATATCGTCCAAGCTACACCGAGCAAGAATAACAATCCGGTCAACTGATTTAGTAAGGAGAAGCCAGCTACATTATGTCGCCAATTCAAATCACCCTGGCCTGTAAAAAATGCCAACAATGTCTCCCTGGTCGAATAGGCTAATGTGCCAAGCAGTGTTCCTCCTCCATATTCTTTCTGTAAATTCTCGCTAAACACTGATACTTGCCCCGCCCGACCTACAAATGCCTCTGGCTGCTGCACAAAATACCACCCCAGAGGCACCAACACTGCCGCTGCCGCGATCACACCCGCCACTAATTGCTTACCGTATCGTCGCCAGTGCGGAAAACCAATCTTCGGATGCAATGCCGCTAGCGCTAATAAAATAGCTACCCCAACCACAACTCCCACCATCACCCGATAAGCAATATATGTATAGAATCCTCCGCCCCATGCCATTCCCGCCAATATCGCATACCCATAAGACCGCACTCGTTGTTGCCTTTTAACCGACTGGATCGTATAGCCCATCCATGCCGTAAATAGCAGCACAAACAGGGGAATCAAGATGGCCCTGAATCCTGTGCGCGACAATGTGACATGCCAATGATTAGTAGCCATTAGCAATGCCGCCATCAATCCCGCTAGTCGGCCAAACCAAACACGAGTCGCAAAATACATCGCCAGCACCGTTAACACACCGACCGTCGCCGCCACTATGTGCAGTTGCCAAACCCCTACCCCAAACATCCAGACTGCTGCCGCTTGCAGAATAAAAAACAATCCTTCGCGGCCATTGCCGCGCGGATAAAATGGACGAATGTCACCGCTCAATATCAGCAACACATCTTCGCCATTAGCCGCTTCGTCCGGAAACAACCCCGGCGGATAATTCTGAATATCATAAAACCGGAAAAATATTGCCAACAATAACACCCCGCCCATACCGATAATTGTCAGCCACAGTCTTTTATTCATCCTCCCAGTGTATAACAAACTTCTAGAGGAAACGACCCAATCAATATTAACCCCACCTAATTTTTACGACAGGTGGACTTTCTCCGTCTTATTCAAAAGCCCGACGCAAATAGCTGCCCGTATAACTTTCTTTCATCTGCGCTACTTCCTTCGGAGTACCCACACCCACTAAACGACCTCCCGCCTCTCCACCATCAGGTCCCAGGTCAATGATATAGTCAGCGGATTTTATCACATCCAAATTATGCTCAATCACTAAGACTGAGTTGCCTTTATCCACCAATTTCTGCAGCACCACCAGTAATCTTTTCACATCATCAAAATGCAGACCGGTTGTCGGTTCATCTAATATATACAACGTTTTGCCGGTCGCTCGACGGGATAGTTCTGTCGCTAGCTTTATCCGCTGTGCTTCACCGCCGGATAAAGTGGTAGCCGGCTGGCCTAAATGGATATACCCCAAACCCACATCAAATAATGTTTGCAGCTTATGCTTGATTACCGGCACTGCCTTAAAGAAATCGAGTGCCTGTTCAACCGTCATATTCAAAACATCCGCTATCGTGACACCCTTATACTCGATCTCTAAAGCGTCGGGGTTGTACCTCTGGCCATGACACTCGTCACAATCAACATACACGTCCGGCAAGAAATGCATCTCTATTTTAAGTACACCGTCACCCTGACACCGTTCACACCGGCCGCCTTTGACGTTAAACGAAAAACGTCCCGCCCGATAACCACGAATCTTAGCCTCCTGCGTCGCTGCAAATAGCTCCCGAATAGGCGTGAATAGCCCCGTGTAAGTCGCCGGATTGCTGCGCGGTGTCCGGCCGATAGGGGACTGGTCAATAGTTATCACCTTATCCAAATACTGCAAGCCTTGAATCTCCTTATATTTACCGGGTGGTAATTTAGCTCGATGAAACTCCATCGCTAGTGCCCGGGATAAAATGTCATTAACCAATGTAGATTTACCGGAGCCCGAGACACCGGTCACACAAACGAACATCCCCAGGGGGATCTCCACAGACACATTCTGCAAATTATGCTCCACTGCCCCCACCACTTTCAGCTTCCTGCCATTTCCTTGCCGATAATCATGTGGCGATTCAATTTTCATTCGACCCGACAAATATTTCCCCGTTAAAGTGTCGCTTCGCTCGATTTGTTTGGGGGTTCCCTGAAATACCACTTTGCCGCCATGCTCTCCTGCCCCTGGACCGATATCCACTACCATATCGGCAATTCGGATAGTTTCTTCATCATGCTCAACGACTACCACTGTATTTCCCAAATCCCGCAAATCAAGCAAGGTCTTTATCAGCTTGCTATTATCGCGCTGATGCAGCCCGATCGATGGCTCATCCAAGATGTACAACACGCCGACCAAACCAGAACCAATCTGTGTCGCCAATCTAATCCGCTGTGCTTCACCGCCCGCCAGTGTTCCCGCCCGACGGTCTAAGGTTAGATACGACAACCCAACCCCATCCAAAAATGTTAGCCTGGCTACAATCTCCCTCAAGACTTGTTTCGCAATCTTTTTCTGTTGTACTGTCAGCAAATTATTCCCTTTACTCTGCAGTGATTGAAAAAACTTTAGCGCCTCTTGTATAGACAGTATCACCACTTCATGAATATTTCTGCCAACTACTTGTACCGCCAGTGGTGCCGGCTTTAATCTCTTACCCTGACAAGTCGGACATTCTTTCTCAATCATATATTGTTCTATTTCCGCTCGTGAATGATCCGATTCCGTCTCTTTATATCGCCTCATTAACTGTGGCACCACTCCTTCGTATTCCGTTTCCCAGCGACCATGTCTGGTCTGCACAACTATTGATTCCCCATTCCCGTACAGCATCAAATTAATCATTTCTGACGACAAGTCCGACACTGGTATTCCTAGATTAATGCCATATTTGCTCGCCAGCGCTTCCATAATCCTGCCATACCATCGGCTCCGGCCCGACTTGCTCCATGGCTTAATTGCCCCCTCCGCCAAACTTAATTTCTTATTCGGCATAACCAAATCTGGATCAATTTCTTGTCTGGTACCAAGCCCCGTACAGTCCGGGCAAGCCCCATGTGGTGAATTAAAAGAAAAATCTCGCGGCTCCAACAAGGGCAAACTGACATTGCATTCTGGACAGGAAAAATTTTCGGAGAACAACCATCCTTCCTTACTGCCAGCATCTTGCACTACCACTAAACCTTCCCCCAACTTAGCTGCCGTTTCTAACGAGTCGCTTAAACGCGGCCGATCCGGTTTATCCTCTAAAAAGTAGCGGTCAATAACTACTTCTATTGAGTGCCTTTTCTGTCTGTCCAAAGTTAATCGCAAGGCTTCATCTATAGAGTAAATAACTCCATCCACCCGCACGCGAGCGTAGCCCGCCGCACCGGCATCCTTTATTACCTGACGATGCTCACCTTTACGATCCCGCACCAGGGGTGCCATTATTATTAGTTGCGACCCGACCGGTAATTTCAATACCTGTTCCGATATTTGCTTAACCGTCTGCCTTTCAATCACCCGCCCGCAACTCGGACAGTGCATAATTCCGACTCTGGCGTATAACAAACGCAGGTAATCATAAATTTCCGTCACAGTCCCCACCGTAGAGCGAGGGTTACGCGATGATGATTTTTGGTCAATGGAAATGGCTGGCGGCAAACCATCAATCTGATCAGCATCCGGCTTATCCATCAAACCCAAAAACTGTCTAGCATATGCCGATAAAGACTCAACGTATCGTCTTTGTCCTTCTGCATATAAAGTATCAAAGGCCAAAGACGATTTACCGGATCCAGACAAGCCAGTAAACACAATCAATTTATTACGCGGGATTTTTAAGCTGACGTTCTTCAGGTTATGCACCCGCGCGCCTTTTATAGAAATTTCTTCCGGCATGGTAAGCAAGCAGTATAGAACAAATAGAGCTTGCTATCAAGTACGGCTGCCTCTACTCTATTAGGCGCCGTAAATAAATAACTTGGCCAGATCTCGTTCAATCTGCGCCGAGATGCGGCTTTTTCGATTGAGTGAAATACGAAGCGTTGTTGAACTACGGTGAGTGTTTCGCGATTGAGAAAAAGTCGCAGATTGGTGCATAGTGGGCGAGAGATGGTTAAGTTATTTATTTACGGTGCCTTAGCTGCCTTCCTTATTATTTAGCGTATCCATGTCTGTCACTAACCAATTAGCCACCTTACCAGCTCATTCCGGTGTTTACCTCTTTAAAAATGAACGAGGTGATATTTTATACGTGGGAAAAGCCAAGTCCCTGCGTCATCGAGTCCGCAGTTACTTTCGGCTAGACAAAGACAACCCAGCCCGACTTCTTCCCAATCCAGCCATAGATCCAAACAAGCAATATATGGTTAAACGCATCGCTTCTATTGATACCATTACCACCGATACTGAGATAGAAGCACTGGTTCTTGAAGCTAACCTAATCCACCAACATCAACCGGCTTACAATGTTCTCCTGCGCGATGATAAGTTCTATCTTTTTATCAAGATCACTACCAACGAAAGTCCGCCGCGTATCTTTCCCGTCCGTCAGCTAAAGAGAGACGACGCACGATATTTTGGTCCTTACTCCTCCGCCTCCTCTGTTCGACAGACTTTATTATTACTGCGCCGAATTTTTCCCTACCATCCGGAAAAAGAATCACCGCGCGACCAAACATTTCCCCACCCTCTTTTTGATCAGCCGTCTGCGTCTTCCCACCACCCAGCTGCCTCATCTTTCCCAAGATACCAATCAAGCTTCCCGGAAGATAATATCTCCAGCATCATCCATTTTCTGCGCGGTAATCGTAAAAGTATTATCACCACCCTGCGCCGCGGCATGCTTCGAGCCTCCCGGCAAAAGCGCTTCGAACAGGCTGCAATTTTTCGTGATCAGCTGCAGGCGATAGAAAGGTTAGAGGGCAGCCAAAAAGTATATTTACCTCGCCGCGAATCATTCGATATCATCAGCTTAGTGTGTCAGACACAAACTAGCGCGGTTAATGTCTTCTCCGTTCGTCATGGCAAACTCTTGAATAAAAATACCTTCCTGCTCCGTCACCCCGCCACTACCCCAATCGCCGACCTGGTACGCCAATTTATCCTTCAGTACTACCAAGTAGCTCAAGATATTCCCCAGTTAATTCTCATCCCGCACCAGATCAAAGACCAGCAAGCCATCGCTCAAACCATCAACTCCACTGCCCCGCCAACTTTTGCTATTCCTCATCGCGGCCCAAAAAGACAACTCTTAATCATGGGAGAGCTCAACGCTAAACAATTCCTCACCCAGCAAACAGCTACTTTCACCAATCTAGTCCAAATCCGCCGTGCTCTCCAAGAATTATCGGCCCTTATTTTTAACCTTTCGGTAAAAAACAAATCCCTGCCCACTCTCTCCCGTATCGAAACCTATGACGTGTCTAACCTCCAAGGACAATTAGCCACCGGTTCCATGATAGTATTTAGCAACGGCCAGCCAAATAAAAATCAATATCGCAAATTCAAAATTAAATTGAATGACGAACCAAACGACTACGCCATGCTCCAAGAAATTTTACTGCGCCGCTTCTCCAAGCAACGCCACGACTGGCCTCTGCCCGATCTAATTTTAATTGATGGTGGTAGGGGACAACTTAACGTCGCAAAACGTGTTCTAAACCAACTACGCCTTGACCTGCCCGTTGCCGCCATAGCTAAGAGGGTCGAAACACTCCACTTCTTCTCTCCTCCCACCGCATCTCATCAAACAGTTACTACCGTTAATCTACCTTTCGACTCCCCCACTCTCTTTCTCCTGCAGCAAATGCGTGATGAAGCACACCGCTTCACTATTACCTACCATCGCTTATTGCACAGCAAGCAACACACTCGTTCTTTACTAGACGACATTCCTCAGCTAGGCCCCAAAACAAAACAGAAACTTTTCCGCCACTTCGGTTCACTCCAAGCCATCCGCGCTGCCAGTAATGACGAGTTGATTCAGGTTATTGGTCGCGTCAAGACGAATTTATTGCGAGATTGGTTATAATAGTTCAATGACTGCACATCGAATCTCTCTTTCTCTAATTACCTTACTGATTGGTCTGCTTATTTTAGTGGGTGTCTATAGCTTGCCACTCACCAAAGAATACCGATTGCTTGCCCCCAACGATTTAACTGTCGAGTCCTTTTTACTAACACCCGGACACACCATTAAACAAACCTATCTGTCGCACAGTACAACTCAGTCGGGTATAAAAATTTTTACGTACATCCCCGTTATTACCGACCAAGAGCTTTTACTGCAAATAAAAGATGACAACGATCTGCTCCTCGCCACCGGGCACTTAACAGGTCAGTCCTTCCTTGCGTCCAATGATGCCGTTGTCCTCGACTACTCCTTCCCCTGGTTCACGACAAAGCCAAACCAGCCACTTACCCTTACCCTGTCCTTATCTGCTGGCAGCCAATTGCCCATAAACATCTCTGCCCATAACACTTATCATGGCGGCACTCTTTATTTGGATGATGTTCAACAACCCGGCGACTTAGCCTTAGCCACTATCCACCCGACCATTCTTAATACCGACGCTAAAATTGGCGCTACCGTAGGAATCGCCTTCGTCCTAGCCGTCACGCTTATTTTTTCCTTCGTCCCCTCATATTATCAATGGTTAGCCACCGCCGCTTTACTTATTATTGCCACCCCTCTTTCCTTGCTTGGTTTTTGGTTCTCCACCGGTGATCTAGGTATTGCCGACTGGGATTTATACTTCTCTTATCATGAAGTGATTCGCCGCACTGTTCTGAATTTTCATGTTTTTCCCTTTTGGAATCCCTGGCTGTGCGGGGGCACGGCAGCTCTAGGCGACCCCGAATTTCCGCTCTTTACTCTGACTTTTTTACTGGAACTCATCTTCGGCATTCCCACTGGCTTCCCGCTAGCCATTTATTTCTCCGTGGCCACCACCGCCGTCGGTCTTCTTTTGCTCGCGAGACACCTGCGTCTATCACTACTCGCCTCCCTACTTGCTGCCCTCGCGGGCACTTTTGGTGGAGTCACCATTATCGAAATCGTTGAAGGACATCCCAATGTCTTTGCTGCCATGTGGATCCCTTGGATATTTTGGGCTTGGCTCCGTGCATATCGTCAAAACAACCAACGCCAGCAACAAAATGCACCCCCCAGTACAAGAAATAATCACGGCCACCAAAAACCGCCTGTGTTTTCTTATTTAAAAATTAAAGCTTCTAATTTGTTTAGGATTTCTAAGGTTTCCCACCGCCGTCAGGCGGGGTCCCGCCCGAGGCGGGAGAATTTCAAATTTAATTTGTGGTCTCTTGTCTGCGGTTTATTCCTAGCCCTTACTTTCTACGCGGGAGGAATTTACCTCTTAATGTATACCCTCCTCGCTTTCATTTTTATTACATTCTTAGTCAATCATCCTCTCACCGCTATTCTCATCACTTTTTCCTCTGGTCTCTGGGCCTTGGGATTTGCCGCTTTCAAGCTGCTGCCTGTTCTTTTTTGGCTCTCTAATTATCCCGATAAAATCTATGCCGGTTCATCTTTCTCCTTGCTTTACCTGACCCAAATTCTCTTCGGTCGCCACCTGCACGGTTCCAATATTATTTTTCGACAGGACAGCGGTTGGCATGAATACGGCGCCTACATCGGCTACTTTGTTTTTGCCCTAGCCCTCCTCGGCATTAGCCAAGTCAAACGACATCATATAGTGCGCGCTTTACTGGTTGCCGCCACTTCTGCCATTCTTCTCTCCTCCGTCGGACCAGCCTTGCAGCCTTATTTTGATCATTTACCCTTCTTGCCACGATCTAATATTTCTCGCTTTATTCTTTTTGGCATCATTCCCATTTCTCTGCTCGCCGGTTATGGCTTAGATGTTTTACTTGCATCGTTCTCGGATATCACTCGACACAAAATTCTTCCTATCAACCGGACACCAGAATCAGCCCCCCTCACCACCAGCCAAAAACAATATATCGGCGCTTCTCCACTGCCTCAACCTCCCCCTACGAAACTTCTTGCCACTATCCTCGCGCTGTTTATTATTGCCCTTATTGCTATTGATCTCTTCTCGTTTTCTGCCCAACTCTCTAGCCAATCCTTCGTGCTGCCTCGCGTCACCACTCCTCCCCCCCCTGCTCCTTATCCAATTGCTCATACCGCCCAGAGATTTGACCAGACCGGTGACTCTTCTCGGACCACCCGTTCTTACGCTGCTATCCTCCAAGGTTACGGTACTCTGACTTACTGCTCCGTGCTTGGTCCGGATCCGATGATCCGTACCATACACGATGAAGTCGACAATGGTCTTCTGCTCACCCAACCCAACCTAGAGGAAGTGAAGTTGATCGACTGGAACCCCAACGAAGCAACCTTTCAAATTACAAGCTCCCAACCAGCTAAACTAATTCTCAACACCAACTTTGCTCCCGGCTGGCAAGCTCAAGCTGTCTCCGACCAGACAGTCACACTACTTCCTGTCTTTGGTGACTCTGGACGTGTCGCGACGAACATCCCGCCTGGCGAGCAAACCATCTCCTTTATTTATCGAACCAAGGGTTTTATCCCTGGACTTATAATCACCCTTAGCACACTAGCTCTGGCTTTATTTCAAGCGTACGCTAATAGAAAATCTAATCTTTCTTAGTTTTTATGCGTCTTCGCACAATTATTATTACCGCCACTTTACTTCTCTTGATCGGCGGGGCCATTGCCTTCTTTGTCACCCGGCCTAGCCAAACGTCCGTCCGCACTTTTGCTGTCGCCCGCCAGGACGTTCTGCAAGATGTCGCCTTCACGGGTCGCCTTCAGCCCAAACAAACTAGCCAGCTCAGTTTTGAAACTATTGGTGCTATTTCTGCTATCTATGTTGCCATCGGTGATATTGTCACAGCCAATACACCACTGGCTCAACTTTCCACCACGGTCGCCAATCTCAACGTGTCTAAAACATCGGCCGACCTAGCCGCCGCGCAAGAACAAAGCAAGATCACCTGGCAAAAAGCTGAACTAGCTTGGCAAAATACTTCTAACACCAACACCAGTACCATAGCTCGACTTCGCCAATCTGTTCGCGACAAGAAGAAAGAACTAGACCAATACCGCGCAATACACGAACAAGTGGCTCGCGAACAAGGAGAAAACGATAGTACCGCCGCAACTGCCGTCGCCAGTGTTCAGGCTGCCCAGACCGCTTATCACACTAGTCAACAAACCCTTAATGAAAATCAGCAATTAGCACAAGCTAGCACAGCTGCTGCCCGGCAAGCCGCTGATCTGGCCCGCGCCCAATACTTGGCCACCACTCAAACCTCCGGCTCCGTCGTCGGTCTCTCCAGCCTAGAAGCAACCACTGCCATCGCTCGTCATAATCTAGAACGACAAACTATTGTTGCCCCTTTTCAAGGGACAATCACCGCTGTCGATAAAGAAGTCGGCGAAACCGCAACCACCGGCGAAACAGTTGTTACCGTTGCCACTATCGACCAATTAGAGCTCAAAGCCAATATCACCGAAACTGACGCGGCCAAATTGACGGTCAACTTGCCCGCCACAGTTACTTTCGATGCTCTGCCGCCCCAGGAACAATGGTCCGCTGTCATCAAGAAAATATCTCCCGCTGCTGTTATTAGTGAAGGTGTTCCCAATTATGAAATAACTTTGCTTATTGATCAGCCTGACTCCCGTTTTCGCGCCGGACTAACTGCCAACATCACTGTTCATGCCGACCGTCGTACCGGCGTTATAGCCATCCCCCGCCGCGCTGTCGCTACCCGTGGCGATGCGCAATTTGTCCAAGTCCTCGAACCCACCGGGCAAACCGTCGAACGTCGAGTATCGACCGGACTAGCTGGATCTACCGGCACTATTGAGATTATTAATGGTCTGACCGAAGACGACCAAGTCATTCTTGAAACTAGGCAACTGGAGCAATGAGCCAACCTAATCTGATTGAGGTAAAAAATGTCGCTAAAATTTACCAGGAGGACACCGTTGCTACTGCAGCTTTAACCAACATCAGCTTTAATGTCACCGAAGGCGAATTCATTGCTATTATGGGTGCCTCTGGTTCCGGTAAATCAACCTTACTCCACATCCTCGGCCTACTTGACCACCCTTCTCAAGGGATCTATCGACTGAACAATGTAAATACTGCTGAACTAACCGACATTCAGCGATCGCGCATTCGCAACAATAAAATCGGTTTCGTTTTCCAAGCCTTCCATTTGCTCGCCCGCACCTCGGTTCTGGAGAATGTTATGCTCCCCTTACAATACTCATCTCTACCGCGCAGCCAGCATATCGCACGCGCCAAACAAGCCTTAGCGCAGGTCGACATGACTCATCGCATTGATCACAAACCCAGTCAATTATCTGGCGGAGAGAAACAGCGCACCTGTATTGCCCGCGCCCTAGTCACGCAGCCCCAAGTCCTGCTCGCTGACGAACCAACCGGCAACCTCGACTCTATAACTGGCAATACCGTCATGGAATTAATTGACCATCTGCACAAACAAGGACTAACTATTATTGTTATAACGCACGAGACACCCACGGCCGATTACGCTCAACGCATCATTAAACTCAGGGACGGCCAAATCATTTCCGACCAGCTATCACAGGCTCGCCATCATCATTATCAAAAATAATCTTTCTCTAGTTTTTACCTATGCTGCTCCAAACTGCTTTCACTAGCTTACTGGCCAATCCCGGTCGTTCCCTCCTGACCATCCTTGGTATTGTGATCGGCATTATCGCTATCGTATTAGTGATCGCACTCGGCCAGGGCGCCCAGAACCTTATTGTCAGTGAACTTGAAAATTTTGGCGCTAATTTCATTATTATTCGTCCCGGCCGTCAGCCTGACACACCCACTGATATTGCTGAAAGTATCCTTGGTGATTCTATTAAAGAAAAGGATATCTTCGCCCTGCGCCGGCCAGAAAATGCTCCGGGTGTCGTTTCCGTCGACCCGGCCGTTTTAGTCACTGGTGAAGCCACCTACCAAGAGAATATCTTTCGTCCAATGATTTTTGGGTGGACCGCCAATGCTATGGAGGACGGTTTCGGCATCCGGCCTGCCATTGGCACTACTTTTACCGACGAGGATATTCGCCAGCGCGCCAAAGTGGCCATCATTGGCGCAACCATGAAAGAAGAACTGTTCGGCAGTTCCGATGCCATTGGCCGATCCTTCAAACTTCGCGGTCACAATATCCGTGTCATCGGTGTGTATCCGCCCAGCGGACAAATCATGTCCTTTAATATGGACGAAATAGCCATCGTCCCTTACTCCACCGCTCAAAAGGACATCCTTGGTATTGATTACTACGTCGAAGTATTTGTGCGCACTGATCCAGACGCAGACATTGAAACAGTCGCGGAAGATATCCGAGCCACTCTACGCGAATCACACGGCATCACCGCTGCCGCCAAGGACGATTTTTTTGTCTGGACACAGAAGGATATTGTTAACCGCCTGGGATTAATTACCCAAACCCTCACCCTTTTCTTAGTCGCCATCGCCTCAATTTCACTTTTGGTTGGCGGCATCGGTATTATGAACATTATGTTGGTTTCCGTCACCGAACGCACCCACGAGATAGGCTTGCGTAAAGCAGTCGGCGCCACTAACAGTAATATCATGCGCCAATTTCTCGCCGAGTCCATCATCCTAACCGCCACTGGCGGCTTGATCGGCACCGGCATCGCTGCCGCCTTAGTCTTTATCATTACCTGGATTGCCCAAACCCAATACCAGATAGCTTGGCCTTTCTATCTGCCGCCTTTCGCAATTTTATTAGGCATAGGAATGGCGACCATAGTGGGACTTGTCTTTGGCATCTATCCCGCCCGCAAAGCCGCTCTCAAAGACCCTATTGTCTCCTTACGCTACGAATAGCATCCGCTCCTACCTAGTCCTATCAACCCGATTCCTTTCACAACAACTAATACCCATTAAATCATTAGTCTAGGAAACCCTCAGGCATCAACCGATCAAGCTGCCCTACTGCAAAAAAGATTAATGTATTACAATTATTAATAGAACAAGTCAACACTTGACCAGACCATAACTTTTCCATACCGTGGAATGTTATGAAAGCTATCAGTCCAGTCTTAACCAAACTTATTGTTCTAATCGTTTAATTACCGAAATTTCATCTTTAAATAGTCACTATTTCCTATGTATTGGCTCAATATACTTCTTATTATCTTTGGCACTGGCCTTACGGTAGCCATATTAATTCAAAGCCGTTCTGCCGGTATGTCCGGAGCCTTTGGCGGAGGAGCTGAAGGATTTCATATTAGACGCGGTAGCGAAAAAACCATTTTCCGTCTGACCATTGTTCTAGCTGGTCTGTTTTTGATTACTGCCGCTGCTCATTTATTTGTCCAATGAACAAACTCTCCCCATCGGGAGCCACCGCGCCAGTTTATATTGCGTTTGTTTTTCTGATTGTCGGAGGTGTCTTCTTGCTCGATCGAGCTGACGCACAAGCTCGCGACACCACTCGCAAACACCACTTAGAAGACATTGAACAGTCTCTCTACTTAGCTCGTCTTACCCACGGCACCTACCCTCCCTACGATCAACCCTCCTGGTGCGGCACACTGGACAATCAAGACAATGCTTCTGTTAAATCCCAAATCGAAACTGCCCTACGTCGTCAAAATGAAAAATACGCTAATCCCAACAAACCGTTCCCTTCCGATCCGCTCGCCGTTATTAAGTCATCCGCCAACCCTCAAATAAATTCTGCCTCCAATGCCACCTCGCCTCCTTCGTATTTTTACTGGAAACGCAGCCCCGCCTCCTTCGAGCTCTATTCCATTCTAGAGGCCGATTCAAACCAAGACCGTTCAACTTCCGGTTGCCCCAACACCAATTTACTCTTTTATGATTACGGCATCGCTTCGGTATGGAGAGAGAACCACTAACAACTAATACCTCAGCCGCCTCTGGACGTTGGACTGCTTGGTCACCACGCCCGCGTCTTCATTTACCCCACTGGATACCCCGTCTTTACCAGGCCACTACCACAGCGGAACGCATTAGCTTATCTGTGCTGCTGGTTCTGCTGATCATTTCCGGATTATTCAGTATTGTAAATTACATTAACAACCACACACAATTAATACCCCAAACCGGCGGCGTCTATCATGAAGCGGCTGTCGGTCAGCCTCGCTACATTAATCCAATTGTTTCCTCAGCCAATGATTTAGATATGGACCTGACCCAACTGATCTACTCCGGTCTTTTTCGCTTTAATAATAACTTGGAATTGACTAATGACTTGGCCACCGGTTATGAGATTTCTTCCGACAACAAAGTTTATACCGTTCACTTGCGTAATAATGTGTTGTGGCATGACGGCGAGGCTTTTACCGCTGACGATGTTCTTTTTACTTACCGCAGCATCCAAACTCCCAATTACGGCTCTCCTTTATCCTCGTCCTTCCAAGGAGTCACGATCGAAAAAACAGATGACTACACAGTAACCTTTACCCTCAAGGAGCCTTATGCTCCCTTCTTAACCAGCCTAACCGTCGGCATAGCCGCTGAACATGTCTGGTCCCAAATCGCTCCGCAAAACGCCACCCTAACCGAACAAGTCCTCAAACCAGTTGGCACTGGTCCCTTCCAGTTTGCTGAAATAGCGACGCGCCGTAAAACCGGAGACATCACCTCTTACCGTCTTGTCCGTAATGACCAATATTACGGATCGTCACCCTATCTTAACGAAATAATTTTCACTTTCTACACCACTTATGAGGAGGCTCTTCAAGCCCTGCAATCCGGCAAAGCCGATGGAATCAGCTTCTTGCCTTTAGCTAACCTTAAGGCTGCCACACAACATCGGTCCACTGATATTAACCAGCTCCTTCTCCCGCAGTATTTCGCTATCTTCTTCAATCCGCAAAAAAACGAAGCTTTAAATGAAGCCGGCGTCCGTGCAGCCCTCTCACTAGGCACTGATCGTTCTGCCATTGTTGAACAAGCCTTGTTTGGACAAGGTCGCCCTTTACACCTGCCCATCCCTCCCAACTTTCTGTCTTTCGACGGTGATAATAATCCGCCGGCTACCAACCTGGAAGCGGCTCAACAAAACTTATCCGAGAGCGGTTGGGAAGTGGGCAATGATGGTATCCGACAGAAAGACGGCAAACCACTCGTCATTAAATTAACTACCACCGACTGGCCAGAATACATTAAGACCGCCCAGATCATTCAAGAACAATGGCGGCAACTTGGTATTGATGTTCAACTAGAGCATCTCGGCGCAGGTACCATTCAACAAACTATTGTCCAACCTCGCGACTTTGAAGCTTTACTCTTCGGTGAAATACTGCCCGCCGATCCCGACCCTTACCCCTTCTGGCATTCTACCCAAACTAGAAGTCCTGGGTTAAACTTAGCCTCATTCAAAAATCAAGCGGTCGATAAATTACTCGAGGAGGCTAGAAAAACCACTGACCAGCCTAAACGCCTTGAACTCTATAAAGAATTTCAGAATAAAATCCTTGAACTTAATCCCGCCATTATCCTCTATCAACCTTACTACCTCTTCGCTACCAACCAGGTTTATGGTATTGATGCCAAGTACGCCGCCCTTCCGTCTGGCCGTTTCAACAATATAGAAAAATGGCACGTGCAAACTAAGCGCGTCTGGAAAACAAACTGAGATTTTATACTTGAGTAAGACTACCTTTGTGTCTAAACTTTATTTATGCGCGAAGTAATCCTTAAACAATCCGAGCAAATCATTCATTCCCTGGCTGTCAATCAAGATGTTAAGGTCAAAGGTGCTTTTGACTCAATGATTCTGGCCGGCATGGGCGGCTCTGGCCACCCGGGAGACTTACTGAACGCCCTCAACATCACCAATCTGCCTCTCTATGTCCATCGCAACTACGATCTGCCACTCGACTACTTGCGCCACATGGGGCTCAAGCAGCCGCTGGTCATCATCAGCTCCTATTCCGGCAATACCGAAGAAGCCTTATCCTCTTATCGCGTAGCCCGACAAGAGAGTTTAGGTATTCTGGTTAATTCATCGGGTGGTACATTAGTTGACTGGGCTAAGCGCGACGGTTTACCAATCACTCACATCGACTTTCCCGGCATGCAGCCCCGCCATACTTTATTTGCTTCTTTTAGCGGGATCTTCGCCGCTCTGAGAAATAGCGGCTTAGCAGAGGACATCACTGCCGACCTGACACAAACAGCTGCTCAAATAAAGAAAATCACCCCAGACCTGGAGCAACCTGGCAAAACACTAGCCCAAAAAATCAAAGGCCGAATTCCTGTTTTTATCTCCACTGATAGTCTTGGCTTTGCTGCAAAAAACTTTAAGATTCAAACCAATGAGAACGCTAAATACCCCGCCTTTTGGAATACTTTCCCTGAGCTTAACCACAACGAACTTGTCGGTTTCAGTAAATTAGCCGCTACTAAAAATCCCAATCAATTTATAGCCCTGATACTTAGAGACGACCACGATCATCCGCGCAACCAGGTTCGCATGGACGTCACCACCAAGTTGTATGAACAATGGGGTGTTCCAGTGGAACAGTTCACCGTCCCCGGCACTTCATTATTAGAAAAGATATTTGCCGCTATTACCTTTGGTCTTTGGACTACATATTACCTGGCTTTGGCTTATGGCATCGATCCCGTCCCTGTCGAAGGCGTTGAATCGTTTAAGGGCGAATTAAAACAAGTCTCCGGCGACCTAACATAGCCATAGTCACTTTCCTCTCCTTCCTATCTCCCTCTCACGTCCTCAGCACTCACTCCCCCCCCCATTCCGATTAATATATTTGTCAATAAAGTCTGACAAATCAGCTCTTGCCTTTTTATAGATTTTACCGCATATTGTAACTGCTTAAATATTGCCCTTTTCAACACCATTTTTTTAGGAGTAAGACCCATGTCTCTCATTGCCGCCTTGCACAAATGTCACGTTTCTAAGCACCCAAGGCCCCAGGAAAGCGACAATCCCATTGTGCGTCTGATCATTCACCAACACCACGTCCATCGAGCAAAACGGCTGGTAAAAGAAAGCTTGTGGTTCATGATCCCCTTCGTCCTGTCTGTCGCCGGTGTCCTCTTCCTCCACTAAATGTTTGTTCTCCCGCAGTTCCCCCCACCCGGACAATCTTGCCCGGTTTTTTTGTCCAAAAAACTAGCGTAAACACTCACGCTAGCGAAGTTATCTTAATTATTTATGCTTAGTTAAGTTTTTTCTTGTCATTGCCCGGCTTAACCGGGCAATCCAGCTAATCATAAAAAATGGCTCTGGATTCCCGCTTTCGCGGGAATGACTTCGGAGGAGTGAGTGTTTACAAACTAGCCGCTGGACAAACTATCATTAACGAGGTACCATACGTTACCCGTTCTCTTAACAACTTTCACTACCCATACTCATCACGGAGATAGGAATATGTCAGACAAAGAGATCACCATCATCCTCCGCTTGACCAGACTAAAACTTAGCATTTGGCCCACTAATCATTATGCATGGTTTGGGCTAAGGGATTTCGAAGATGATACGGCCCGCATCGAGGAAGCCTGCGATAAGTTGATGTCCCAGCTGCAAACCATCATCTCGTCTAAGAACTTTGAAGCTACCGATCTAGAGAAGGATATGGCACGACAATTCTCATCAGACAGCGTTTTGAAGAGAAATATCCTGCTAAGTCCAACACTTAAACCACAGTACGATGAAGCCATTAGAAAAGAGCGGGAGTTTCTCAAGCAAGCCAGAGCTCAATATGCCACCAAAAGTCCATACCAACCAAAGAAAGTATCACCGACCTCTAACCAGCCAAAAAGAGCTGCCGCCTCAAAAGTGACCACTCCCGTCATCCGTGAAACTGATGCAAAAAAGTCTATCTCTAGAGCACTGGAAGCGATTAAACGAAAACAAGCTCAGCGACACAAGCAAAAGATTCGCACCCGGGTACTCCTTCTTCTGGCAGGGATAGCATCTGGCATGACCCTTGGCTACATGCTCCTTCGCACCCAATTCTAAACCAAGCCGGGAAACATCCCGGCTTTTTTAAAAAATCACTATTTTTACCACCCCCTCAATCCATCCATCTTCATTACCTCAAATTAATTTCTACTTGTAAATTAATAAAGATAGAATATATTATCACCAACACACATTCCCCCCTGTTCATTAGTAAATCTAATATATTCTATTTTAACCCAGCGAGTTTAGGGTTTGAAATTTCGAATTTAGGATTTTAATTTTAGGGGACGTGGCGGAATCGGTAGACGCGCACGCTTCAGGAGCGTGTGGATTACATCCATGAGAGTTCGACTCTCTCCGTCCCCACTAAATCATCTTCCAGCAACCAGCCTATTGACACTAACCAATGGCGCGCCAACCTTGCTGTACCCTAAGCTCTGTGTTTTATACGATAAATATCCCTGCCACCCTACCAGTTAAACCATCTTCTTGGGCCTATAGCCAATTCCATATTCACCGCTCTAATAAGCTATTTATTAACTAACATACTTATCCCCATTTGACATTCTCTGCCATTCTGCTACAGTCTATGTATAGATTAATCGCCATAAACGAAAGCTCAGACGCCATAATTTCTGATTTCTCGCTTATTACGATCGACGGGCTAACAACGTAAGGACCAGTACAGTGCACAAAGCGTTATTGCTTTATGTGTTTACCGAAGCCTAGTTATATCCTGTCATCAAAAAAACTAATTTTTTAATCATCAAATGATACAACCAAATACACCACCAAAGAGTCCGTCGAACAACCCTGTTCCGCCGCCTCCACCAGTGCGCCCAACCCAAACTCACGGCACACACAAAGTGGCACCAGCATCAAAGCCTAAACCAGTCCGCCATAATCCGCCTCGCCAGCGCTCCCCTCGCCGACCCCACCAGGGTCGTCGAAATCCTAAAGCAGTTCACTTCGGGCCTTCTCGTTCACGAAATTTGCCCGACATCAAACAGCCACCGCGCAATCCTGATGGGATGTATTTGATCCCCTTAGGTGGCCTTGAGGAAATCGGGCGCAATTCCGCCGCCGTTGAATATAAAAATGACATTGTTGTTATCGACTTAGGATTAATGTTTCCCGGCGAGCAAATGTATGGTATCGATTATGTTATTCCTGACATTTCCCCGCTATACGGTAAAGAAAAGAAAATTAAAGGGGTCATTATCACTCATGCTCACTACGACCATTTTGGTGCTGTCCCCCACTTATTACCAAAACTGGGTAATCCGCCCATTTACGGCTCTGAATTCACCATGCGCCTGGTCCAAAAACGGCAGGATGATTTCCCCCAATATGCTAAGCCGAATGTCAAAATTATCGACACCACAAAACCCTTCCAGTTAGGCCAGTTCACCATTGAGCCCTTTCACGTTAATCATTCTGTCCCCAATGCCTTCGGTGTAGTTGTCCGATCCCCGGCCGGCTCCATCGCCTTCACCGGTGACTTCAAGTTTGATAACAAGCCAGTTAACGATCAGCCGGCTGACGAAAAACATATCCAGGAATTAGGCAACAAGGGTATCTCTGTTTTGTACTCTGATTCAACAGGGGCTGAACGAGAAGGCCATTCTATATCTGAATCAACCGTCGAAACCAATCTCTCCAAACTCTTTGATGACCATCCTCAACAACGCATCATTGCCGCTACCTTCTCCTCAATGATTGACCGTCTCCAGCAACTGATCGCTGTCGCGGAAAAACATGGTCGCAAGGTTGCCATTGATGGGTACTCTATGAAGACTAACGTAGAAATCGCCCGTGAAATCGGCTTCATGAAAGTCAGTAAAGAAACAATTATCACGCCAGAAGAAAGCAATAAACTGCCGCCCAACAAAGTCCTCATCCTCTGCACCGGTGCTCAAGGCGAAGACAATGCCGTATTAATGCGTATCGTTAACAAGGAACATCGATCCTTAGAGTTGCAAGCGGGCGACATAGTGATCTTCTCCTCATCCGTTATCCCTGGCAATGAAGCGTCCGTACAGATAGTAAAAGATCAAATCTATAAGCAAGGTGCTGAAGTCTTCCACTACAAAATGATGGATATTCACTCTGGCGGACACGGTCACCGGGATGATTTGATGCATATGATCCATCTAATGCAGCCCAAATATCTTGTTCCGGCCCACGGGTACTTCTCCCACCGAGCTGAACACGCCAAACTGGCAGTTGCCAACGGTATGAACCGCGGTAATATCATGCTGCCCAGCAACGGCGAAGTAGTTGAAGTAACACCAGAAAAAGTCCGTCTCAATGGAGAAAAGTATGACATTAAATTTGTGATGGTTGACGGCCTCGGTGTCGGTGACGTTGGCAACGTTGTCCTTAGGGACCGCCAAGTACTCGCCTCTGACGGTATGGTAGTTATCATCGCCATGATCAACGGCCGCTCTGGCGAAGTAGTAGGCGAACCAGACATTATCTCCCGCGGTTTTATCTACATGAAAGAACAGCAACAGCTAGTCCGCGACACTAAAAAGGAAATAAGTAAAATCGTGAAGAAACAAGCTGGTGAAAACCATGGCGGTGAACCCAACTGGACCCACCTTAAGTCAAGTATCCGTGACGATATCGGCCAATTCTTGTACAAGCAAACCGAGCGCCGTCCTATGGTTCTGCCTGTAATAGTAGAAGTATAATTTTACTTTCAGCAGCCTCCCAAACCGAAAACAAGTAAGTGAGTCCGCCATTTTGGCGGACGAACGCTGATCAAAAGCCCTGCAACAACGCAGGGCTTTTGATTCCGTTTTACTTGGGTTTTGACTTTTGGATTCCCTCGCTTCGTTTCTAGCTTGAGCAATACAACCAAAAACCGTACTCTTAACTGCATGACAACCCCCAAAAACAAAGTAGTTTTCTCTGGTCTACAGCCATCCGGCACTTTGCATATCGGCAATTACCTCGGTGCCATCAAGCAATGGATCACCCTGCAGGAAAACAATTCTGCTTTCTACTGTATTGTGGACGAACATGCCATCACTGTTCCCTACGATCCGGCATCCCTGCCCACTACCGTGCTAGACACAGCCGCCCTCTATTTAGCTGCCGGATTAGATCCCAACCAAAGCACTATTTTTGTTCAATCGCATGTCCCAGCCCACGCTCAGTTAGCTTGGCTGCTCGCTACCCAGACTCCGCTAGGTGAATTAAACCGGATGACCCAATTCAAGGAAAAGTCCGCTAACCATCAAGACCGTTCTACTCTTGGACTTTTTGCCTACCCTGTTCTTCAAGCCGCTGACATCCTGCTTTATCAAACAAACATCGTGCCAGTTGGCGAGGATCAGATCCAACACATAGAGCTCACTCGCGATATCGCCAAGCGCTTCAACAATAAGTTTGATGCTGTCTTCACGTTGCCTGAAGCACTCGTTAATAAAAACACTGCCCGTATTATGTCATTGACGGATCCAAACAAAAAGATGAGCAAGAGTGACGACACCGCCAAATCATATATCACCCTGACCGATACTGCCGACGCTATCCGTAAAAAAATCTCCATGGCAGTCACTGAAACAGAACCTAATTTTTCCTTTACTAATAGCGGTCCAGCCGTAACCAACCTCCTGGCTATCTATCAAGCATTCAGCGAACAATCTGTTCAGGATATTGAAAACCAATTTGCCAGCAGCGGATACCAAGAATTTAAATCCTCCTTAGCTGACCTCATCATTGAACACCTCTCCCCTATTCAAGAACGCTTTCAAACCATCCGTCCGGACACCAAACATCTAGAAGAAGTTTTAGCCGACGGGGCAGCCAAAGCTGCTCAAGTTGCTACCAAAACCCTGGCAATCGTTCACGAAAAAATGGGCTTAGCATAAGCCCCGATCCAACTTATCCACCAAATCCTGTCAAAATCGTTTGACATAATCATTGCAGCTGCTATTATTAAATTATCAGTTCCCTTACAATTCGTTCTTTTAGAGCCTTACCCTTCTCCTTTCCTCATTTCTCTCTCTTTCCTCCTAGGCTCTCTTTTTTTATCTAAAAAGTGCCACAAGAGCCTTTTCTCATCGTACCTCCCCCTTCCCTGCTAATCCCGCATTTACATCAAAACTAATTGGATTTCTCTTATTTTAAAATGGGCTTAGCATAAGCCCTAATACAACTTATCCACTAAATCCTGTCAAAATCATTTGACATAATTATTGCAGCTGCTATTATTAAATTATCAGTTCCCTTACAATTCGTTCTTTCTCTTAGAGCCTTACTCTCCCTTCCTCTTTTTACTCTCTTTCTCTCCTAGGCTCTCTTTTTTTATTTAAAATATTTATATTACCTTGAAACGACACGCATTATTAATGCGTCCTTCTTAGAGTATCGCTAGACCATAATTTTTCTATCCTTCATTTCCCCCTATTTCCCATCTCCCTTTATCAATCCTTCAATCTCTGCCTTCTTCTTCTCCAGTAGCTCGCTCGTCTTAGCCTCCATATTTAAACGCAACTTTGGCTCCGTATTGCTTGGCCGCACACTTGCCCACCAATCCTCGTACTCAAAACGAATTCCATCAAAATCAAATATTCTGGATGCATCGCTATACTGATTTTTTATCCGAGCAATCGCCGCCTCTTTATCTGGCACATCATAATTTATTTCCGGTGTCTTCACGTATCTCAGTAGTGGCTTAACAATCTCAGACAAAGACTTGCCTTCTCGCCTAACAACCGTTAAAACATGCCCCATCGCCAGCATCCCCGACTCTGCGAACCAGGGAGTAAAGAAAAAATGTCCCGACACCTCACCAGCAAACTTAGCCCCCACCTCTCTCATCTTGGCTTTAATCAACGAATGTCCCACCTTCCACATTACAGGCTCGCCGCCCGCCTCTTTAATGACATCGGGGGTAGTCCAGGAAGCTCGAATATCATACAGCACCGGTGCCCCTTTATGCTTCGCCAATACTTCTTTAGCAATGATAGCCGTTGTTATATCCCCCGGAACTGTCTCCCCCTGATCAGTCACGAAAAATACCCGGTCAGCATCCCCGTCAAACGCCACACCTAAATCAGCCTTTTCCTGCTTCATAACCTTTTTAAGGTCCTCCAAATTTTCTTCCTTTAGGGGATCCGCTTCGTGGTTAGGGAAAGATCCGTCCAACTCCCAATACAAAGGCACCACTTCGCCACCTAATCTCTCAAACACGTCTTTTAATATATATCCAGACATTCCGTTGCCTGCATCCACCACTATCTTCAAACCCTCCGCCGAAAAACCTGCTGTTACCATCTGTACGTATTCATCTTTAATTTGTTTATCTTCTGTCTTGCCTGCCTGCGTAACTGCTTCCCAGTCTCGCTTCTCCGCTAAATCACGTATATCCATTAAACCCGAATCTCCGGCAATAGGTACCGCCTCTGCCCTCGTCATTTTCAACCCATTATATTGACCCGGATTATGCGAGGCCGTTACCATCACCCCTCCATCAGCGCCAAAAAAATGCACCGCGAAATAAAACATTGGCGATGTCGCTAAACCAATCCTAATCACATTCACTCCGCCCTCAGTCAATCCCCTTACCAACTCCGGCTCGAACTCATCACCGCTCGGTCTCATGTCGCGTGCCACCACTACCCTCTTTGCCCCGGTAAATTTGGCATATGCTCGGCCAATATGATAACACTCTTCTTTATCCAACTCTGTTGGCACTATGCCCCTAATATCATACGACCGGTAAATACTTGCATTGAACATAATATCAATAAAATTACTTATATTAATAAAATCAACCAATTATAACTCCTTTATACCACCCCTTCTATACCACTAACCACTCTGGCTTTAACAGCATTGTTAAACCTAACAGAATCATCAATATCCCACCGATTAAAGTCGTCCACTTACTATACTTATGTGTCAGGCCAATCTTCTCAAAACTCCATAATGCCAAGCCAAAAACAATAATGTCATCCAACATATACATCAGCATGTACGCAATAACCAACCCCTGGGTTTTTAGCCACCCCAAGCTATTCAACTCTAAAATCTTTGTAAAGGCCTGCGGGATTCCAACCGAACACGCAAACTCAAAAATGTTAACAGACAAAGCCAAGCCAATCACCCCAAGCGCCACTGCCATTGTCATCGGCTTGCTAACCAATGCCGTCGCGCGCGTCTCCACTTTTTGCTGTTGTTCGAAACTCGTCACGCTGCACACAGGCTTGAAGGTTTTGAACTTATAAAGAAAGTACACACCGCTGCCCAATGCCAACCAGCCAATGAGCGGTGTCACGATCCGGTCTAATGCCACAAAATCCCACACGGCAAACCAGACCATCAGTATCAGGTAATACATGATTGCTTGGGCGAGCACGAACAAACCTGCGAATTGCCACATTTTCCGCCTGTCTCCAATCTGCACCAGCAGTAGTAGGAACATTACTAACACCCACATCGCACAAGGATTAAAACCGTCAATCAAACCCAAAACTAGGGATAATCCCACCAATGAAAATTTACCCACATCAACCGTGTTTCCAATAATCGGAATTGTTACTAATAACGGATTATCTATCGAACAACCTTCTATCTCATCGCACACCACGCTGTCCGTCCCCAATCCGCCGACTTTCGCTCCTCCATTTTTAATTTGCTCAAATCCCAGAGCTGCCACTCCGTCACCTTTAATAGCGTCCCGCAATAGAGCACCCGTCGTTTCTGGTTTATCAAAACCCGATATCAATTGGCCTCTTACTAAAGTTAGCGGTGTGCCTTTGGTTATTCCGTAAAAATCAGTTATTTCCTTAAACAGATTCTCATTATCCAGTTCCGCTAGGTCGTAGTATTTAACTTGCATCGCCGGTAATTCCTGCTGCAAATTATGTAAAAATTCCTTTTCCGCCTGGCAATGTCGGCATGTTTCCCTAGTAAAAACTGACACAACAACTTCTTCCGCCGCCTGCGCCTGACCGCCAATCCACCCCGACATCAACACTAAGGCCAGCAAACACGCCATTATTCCCGCTTTTTTTATTGTTTTTAGCTTAAACACCTGAAACCCTAGTATAGACCATTTGCCCACCCCAGCCAAAAATCAGCCTCTAACTAATTCGATCAGCCAGTCTATCCACACATTTCTCTATTTTCAATCAAACACCACCATCGCCTTACCTTTTGTCCCTGCCTGCCGCCCATCGTAATCAATCATCGCCCCCATCAATTTATCCGCCCGGTAACGATAGCCATCGCCTCTTTTTGTCCCCGGGTCATTAGTTATAAATCCATCAGTATCAAACCCTTTGATCACCAAGGCATGCTTGTCTGGACCGGGTGGCGAATAAAATGGATTTCCTAACTTTCTTCCGTCTACCAGCACAATCACTGGCCGCCCTGCCCTTAATTCATTCTTTATATCCTCCACACCAATTTTATAATCCACTCTGCTGGACAAACTAAAATACTCTTCGGCTAATCCAGCTGTCTCTGCACTATTTGTATCTTTATGCGAACCATATTTTTGCAGCTGCCATTCTATCATCCGCAAAATCTCATTATCCATTTCATCGACAGTCAACCCTTCCCCCCTGATAAACCTGTCCACCATTATCACTGCTGCCTCTTCGCACGCATCTTGGTACGGTTGACCCCAATTACCTCGTGGTGCTTGTGGCACAAACGGAACAGTCAACACCACCTCAGGCTCCTCCGCTGCCACTTCTGTCCACTCCTGGTTCATCACCTGTTTAATCTCCGCCACCTCTTCATTTACTTCTAGCCCATCTAGCTGATCGCTCACCCGCGCCTCACTCACTCCATCCGCTAGCGGACTCTCCACCATATCTCTCCTGCTCTCGCTTGACTGGTTATCAGCCTGCCTCGCCTCATTGTTCCTCTCTCCCATTAAATCTTGCGCAATATCCATACCCGAACGTGTCGTTTCCTGTTGCGTTCTTTCCATCACCATCACCTCTTCTACTTTCTTTACGGCCATCGGCCAGATTAAAAAAACCGCCGCCCCTACCACGACTAATATCATCAAGATCTTCATAATACATTCTCCTAAATCCATTATCTTGCAGCAACAAAACCGATCAGCACTAGCCATCTACTTACTTGAGTACTTGTCGGCCTGCTTCCTCCGACTCCAATACCTGCTTTACTTTTTCTACCTTCGGCGCAATCACAAACTCACAATATGCCTGCTTGGGATGCTTGCGCCAATAGTTTTGGTGCTCATCCTCTGCTGGATAAAACTTAGTCAGCGCCTTCACTTCTGTGACAATTGGTTCATTGTACTTACTCGACTCCTCTAAGTCGTTGATAAACTGTTCAATTTTCAGGCACTGCTCCACAGTTGTATATAAAATTATTGACCGGTACCAACTGCCCACATCGTTGCCTTGTCGATTCAGAGTCGTCGGATCATGCGCTAAAAAAAACACCTCCAGCAGCTTCTCTAACGAGACCCGTGACGGAAAATATTCTACTTGTACTACCTCAGCATGCGCAGTGTTGCCCGTGCTTACCTCCTTATAGGTCGGTTTGCTGGTCTCCCCTCCCGCGTATCCTGGCCGTACTGCCGCAATGCCTTTTAATTGCTTAAAAACTGCCTCCGTACACCAAAAGCATCCGCCCCCCAACACAATTTTGGCCGTTTTAGTTCCATTCATTCTTTTCTAATTGCCTCATCCGGTTCAAATTCTAAAGACACAGAATTAACGCAATGACGGACATTCTTTTCTGTCATTCCCTCGCCATCAAACACATGGCCCAGATGTGCTCCGCATTTCGCACATTGCACTTCCGTCCTTAACCCATCCTCATCCGGCAATCGCTTCACTGCCCCCGGCACTTCTTCGTCAAACGCTGGCCATCCGCACTTGGCATCAAATTTATCCTTTGATCGATACAGCACCACCCCGCACCGTTTACATTTATATACTCCTGGAGCAAACCAATTCTCATATTCGCCCGAATAAGGCACCTCTGTCCCTTTCTCCTCAATCACTCTCTTTTCCTCTTTAGTTAGCTCTTTCATCTCACTATCATTCCTGTCCTTCTCCTGGCCTGCAAGTCAAAATAACGGCACCCCGCCGCAACCAAACGTCCCCAAACCCACCCCCGTCTCGATACCGACTACGACTCATACCCGATGACCACCTGCTTGACATTCAATGCCCCCAGTGAAAAGATGCTATTCATGGGCATTTTTGACCATCTAGCACGTCCGTTGGATCGTTCATTTTTCCCCACAATCAAACGTCCTCTAACCAACTTAATAAAGGAGACCCCCTGTGTCAGCCGCTTACCCTGCTCCCCTCTACTTCGTTACTGTCGATGGCAACCCCGCCAGCCAAGCTGTCCTAATACAACTCAGCGCATCGTTACCTACCGCAACCAAAGACCTTTACTCTTTGATAACCCAGCCCACTCCCACTCGTTTAATTGAATCTTTTACTACTATCCCTATCCATCTCACGGTCGCATTATTCGACGTCCCCAGCGGTACCATCAAGTACTATAAACCACTCCACCTTACCCAGCCAGACTCAAACCGGCCAAACTGGGCTAGTCGACCCCTCTGGTCAGTAGCAATTAGAACCGATAAGGCCAAGTATTCGAAAGTTATCCGCGACTGCGCCCAAGAAATGGCCGCCTGGTTTAGTACCGGTATTAAGCGCGCGATTCCCGGCCAAAGCTACCCTTGGGGACCCATCCCGACCAGTGAAAGGAATACTGTCCTGCAGCGCCTCGCCCAAAATCATGTCCGCTAATTTTGCCTCCTACTAATTAAACAAACCTCCCCCGCACAACATAACACTGCGGGATTTTTTTATTCATCAAATATAAAAATCTATAATTACAAGCCGTCTGCTATCTTATCCAATTGTATCGCCAGCTATTTAAGCCAGGATATTTTTTGCACCAGTGTCAGACTAGACCACCAGCGGCCCAGCCCCCACCACTCTCCCGCTGGCATTAATGCAAATATTACCAGCAAGAAAGCATAAATTACGTGCTCATCCACTAACGGATTATTTTCCGGCGGCATCATTGACGCATAAAGCAGTGTCATCAGAAGCACTCCGCTAATTGCAGCCAGCCGCAACATAATGCCCAATATTAAAGCTAGTCCAATCCCCAGCACCCCCATCATAAACAACCAGTCCACTGCTCCATTTCCTACTAGCGACTGAAAAAAGTTAACCAACGGTCCTTCTGTGCCAAACTGTAAGAAACCGGCTGTCGGCGAGCCACCCTTAGACCAAGCCTTACTGGATTCCGTTGCAAAACCTAACCCCCACATCTTGTCCATAAAAGCCCAGACAAAAATCCATCCCAGACAAATTCTGGTCAATCCAAATAAGCTTTGTTTAACGTCAGGCATATATAGACATCACATCATGAAATGTCACTGCAGAATAAGCGGGTGGCGGCGCGGGGGTCCCCCACCGAGCGCCAGAGCCCTGAGCCTGCCTACCGGTAGGCAGGCTTGTCGAAGGGCGATGCCGTCGGATGGGGGAGCAGCGCCGACAGGCCTGCCGGCCGCAGCCATAGCGAAGGCTGGACCCGTTTCTTGTCTGGTGACTTTTCATGATGTGACACCTATATCTAAAATAAAAGTTAGTAGTCAGGCTCATTAGGTGTACCTGCCTACCCTATCATATTAAGTTGTTTTTCCACCGATAGCTATGCTCAAACCCTTAGGCCGCCCTTACGGCACCGGACTTAACTGCACCGCGTTGCCCTTGCCATGCTCTACTGCATTGCTAGCCTGGTTTTTCTTTCTCTCCAACCTACTTTGTTGTCTATAATACAAAATCGGAATCAATACTAACGTCAGAAGCGTTGAAAAAGACAGTCCTGTAACTAATGTCACAGCCATATCCCGAAAGAATTCATCCACCCAAATCAAAGGCACAATCCCTCCCACTGTCGTCAATGTCGTTAATAATATTGGTCGTAACCGTGAATTTGCCGCTTCCTTCACCGCCTCAATAATAGTCGCCCCTTTCTCTCTCATGCTGTTCATCCGGTCTACCAGCAGTATGGCGTTGTTAACAACTATTCCCGTCAAACTAACCAACCCAATAAATGCCGCGAAATTCAACTGCCCTTGGAAAAACAGTAGCCCAAACAACACCCCAATCAAGGCTAGTGGTATCGATAAAAATATAATGAACGTCTGTCGAAACGAATTAAACTCAATCACTAAAATTAACAGTATTAGCAAGATAGCAATCACCATCGATCGATACAGCTGATTGAACGTCTCTACCGTTTCTTGCTGTTCTCCACCAAATTCCACACTGTATCCGTCCGGCAAGCCCATTGCTTCCACTTTCTTTGTTATTTCTAGTGTCAGTTCATTCGGCGTAAATCCCTTGTCTGCATCTGCCGTTATAGTCACAGTGCGTTTGCCATCACGATGTCTAATCGCGTCCACTGAAGACGCTAAATCAACTTTCGCCACCTGCCCCAATGTCACTGCAGTAGCTTCCCCCATAGTACTTTGTCTAGCCATAGATAAAATTGGCATCGCCAGCACGTCGTCTATCGAATTAACTGCCTGATCAAAGGCCGCCATCGATACCCTTACCTCCTCATTGGACTGATCAAGAAACGTTGTTACTTCCGTACCAAACACACTAGCCCGTAAAGTCTGCGCCACATCACTTACCCCGAGACCCATAGCCGTTAATGCTTCCTGATCCAGCGAAAAATTAAATTCACCGGCACTGTTCGTCAAATCCCTGTCTATATCAATCACCCCATCAACTTGATCCATCTCCTCCATCACCAGCCCGGACAGCCTGTCTAGCTCATTCATGTCATCGCCAATTATTCTCATCTCGACCGGCGGGGCTGAAGGCGGACCGGCCGTAAGCTCTTCAACTGTAACTTGCGCGTCAGTGATCTGTTTAAAATTCTCTCGCAATTCATTTGTTATATCGAGAGAGGACCTCTCCCTTTCATCTTCAAGATTCACATACAAAGACGCTACTTCTTCCCCGCTCGACCCGCTGCCGAAATCAAGGCTAATGCCGCTACCAATATTAGCTACATAACTTCTGACTTCCGGCACACCCCTGATTATATTTTCCACACGTTCGACCGTCGCCAGGGTTTCTTCCAGCTTTGTCCCTGGCTCCCTCTCGATGTTAATAAACATGAAATCAATATCCACTGCTGGAAACAACCCGGTATGCAAGAGACCGCTAAAGGGCAAGCTCAACCCAAACACCAGCAATACTGCTAACACAGTGATGAATAGGGCTTGGAACCGTTTTGCTTCCAATATTCTGCCGATAATATTCGCGTACCAGTTTCTAAATTTATCAAACTGTCGATCGAACCAGCGCTCCTGTCCCTCATCCTCGCTCCGGCGTCCCAAAACCTTCACCGCCACTGGTGGCAGAAAAGCCAACGATACAAACAACGAGCTGATTAAAGTGGCGGATAATACTATCGGGATTACTTTCAAAAACTGGCCAATAATACCCGTCACTAATAACATCGGGAAAAAAGCTGCGACCGTCGTCATCGTTCCGCCAATCAATGGTTTAGTGAACTTGTCGACCATTTCTGCCGACCTTGCTTGAATTTTTTTCTCCTTTAACTCCTTACTATCCCTGTCCCTCAATACCAGCCCCTCACTGGATTTGGTCGCAATCTCATCTTGATGTCCACAGATTCCCTCTACTACCACGATAGCATTATCTACCAACATACCCATTGATAAGATCAATGAAAATAATGATATTCCATTCAATGTCGTATTTGTCTGAGCAAAAACCAAGAATGAGATTGCGAATGTTAGTGGTACGGACAGGGCTGTAATTAATCCCGGACCCCATCCCAAAAATAACCACAACAAGCCAAATACGATCAGCAACGTTTGAACGCCGCTACTATACACATTATTTAATTGAGTACGTATATCCTCCGCCCGATCGGCAAAAAGCTCCACCTGGATGTCACTATGTAATTCCCCCTTTTCTTCCTCTATTTTCTGTTTAACCTCATCCACGATCCGCACAATATTGCCCCCAGTTTTTTTCCGGACAGACAAACTGACCGCCGGTGTGCTCTCTTCCCCTCCCCTACTCATCCGTGACTGGCTCTCACGCTCAGTCAACACCAAATCTACTTCCGCGATCGTGCCCAGCGGAGCCACAGTACCATCCGGTAGTGCCACCGGAATTTGCGCAACATCCCCAATACCATTAAACCGTCCCGTCAGGCGCAAATCATAGTTATATTTATCTGTTTCCAATTGCCCGAACGGCGCATTGATATTTGCTGTCCTGACAGCACTCATTAACTGCCCAATACTCAATCCTAAGTCAGCCAATCTTTTTGGCTCAATTCTTATCCTTACCTCTTCGTTAATACTGCCCGCAATATCTACTGACGATACGTCTGGAATCTCTTCAATCTTCTTCGCTAAATTGTCCGCATATAAAGACAGCAACCTTTCGTCCTCAATACCGCCCAAACTGACCGAAATAATTGGCTCGTCGGATATGCTTATTTCCATCACCTCAGACCGTTCTGCTGCTTCAGGCAATCCTCGAATACTATCTACCTCTTCTTTTAACCTTCGAATAGCGTCTTTCAGATCCTCATTAGCAGAAAATTCTACTACCACCGATGATATTCCCAAGCGCGAGGAAGACGTTAAATTATCCAGCCCCTCCAGATTGGTTAGTCTCTCCTCAATCGGTTTAGTAACCAACTCCTCCACGTCCCGCGCTGACGCCCCAGGATAAGCCGTCACCACTACGGCCACCGGAATTTCCACTTCAGGTGTTGATTCACGCGGCAGGGTAACAGCCGTCCATGTGCCAAAAATAGCCAAGCCGATTAAGACTAAAAATGTGACTCGCCATGATCGCAGCCAATAATTTAAAAATCCGGACAGCCCCCCTTGCCGCACACCCATCTCATCTAAACTGCCAGCCGGCTCTTTGTCGGACGCCAAGTTCATGACCCAAGCTTCACTACATCGCCAGCCCGTAATATCCGCTGTCCCTGAATTATCACCACCGTATTATCGTCTATCTCAAGCTTCGCTTCCATATAGTTATCGGTATATGAGATTGGTGTTACTATCCGCTCCTCTACTACCCCTTGCTCATTTACCGTCATCAAAACAATCCCTCCCTGCCTGACCACTACCGCATCTAGCGGAATAAAATGATTGTCACTCTCACCTACCGTGACCGGTAATTTTACCACAACCAAATCGCCCGGATGTACTACTTCTGGCGTACCCGATACAAAAATATCCACTTGCCATAACGCCATGTCAGTACGCGGTGCATCAGCTAATCGCGCAATCACACCAGAAAATTCTTGTCCCCTCGCACTAATCTCGACTTGATCATTGACCGCTAAACTCTCCCGCACACCTGTCGCCACATTAAGACTGATCTGGGCTCCTTCGAAGGCAATAACCTCGCCTACTTCCTGGCCTGGCCGGACAAAATCACCCTTCCTCACTGCTAATCGTGTTACCTGACCATCTACAGGACTAATTACTTGTGCCAGCTTTACCTGCTCAGCTGCTACCGCCACTTGTCTTTGTAAACTCACCCTTTGCGCCTGAATATCGACATGAATTTTATCGATAGTTTGTTTTGCTGCTGCCACACCCTGTTCCGCCTGCTTTAGTCCATCGCTCGTTTGTCTGGCTGCAACCTTCTGCGCAATCGCTGCTTGTTCTTGCGCCAATTTTGCCGCCTTTAAACCAATATCAGCTGCTCTCACAACCTGGTCTACTCTCTGCTCTGCTTCTGCAGCATCGTTATACGCTAATTCCGCTTGCCTAACCGCTAAATCCGCTTGCTCTTGACTCTTGGCTAACTGTAAAGTCGTCAAGCTCCTGCCAGCCTTCGCTGCTTCCGCTGCTAATTGAGCCATCTTCACTCCATTCTCACCTGCGCGCACTGCTTCTGCTTCTATACCGTTAATCTGTCCCAAAGATGCTTGGATTGCCGCTAATTGTGCCCGCCCCGGACTAGCTTCTACTCCCGTATCTATACTCACTACGACACGTCCAGCTGTAAGCTCTTCCCCTAAGTTCACTTCAATCGAACTAACTCGACCGCCCGTTCTTGCCACTAGAGGAGCCCCTGCCACAGGTTCTATGGCTGCTATCTTTTCAATTTTTATATCCCTGACCAATTCACCAAACGTTTTAGTCATAACTTCAGTTGCTTCTTCTTCAGTCACATCTCCAGTCACGTCGCTTGATTTCTCCGACCAATACAAATAGCTGCCGAGGCCAATCAGCACAATTACCCCCAATAACCCCAAAAACATCCTCTTATATCGACTAAAAAACCTTCTCTTCTCCTCAAAAACATCATTGTATCGTTGGTTTTGGTTTATCATAAATAACCGCCCATCATAAACCATCCTTCACCAGACGTCAACCGCCCGTTTTGTAATCGCTCACAGGTCAAGGATATGGTAAACTCCCTCGTAGGTAACAAATACAAACAACAAGACAAACAATCACATGGCCTTCAACCTATCCG
>Ga0155205_127_pt2 | contig 48563 bp, 43 predicted proteins | sample RifCSPhighO2_02_FD_106173 | JGI IMG/M metagenome (GOLD analysis project Ga0155205, IMG submission 106173) | Candidatus Andersenbacteria bacterium RIFCSPHIGHO2_02_FULL_46_16 | reverse complement strand
CCGAGATCATTTGGCTGGACGATATGTTGGCATGCCAGCAGAGCTGGTCGAGCGGATAAACACGCAGATAGTTTTCTTTATCGACGAGAGGGATTTGTTTGAAGTCTGCTATGGTCTTAATCTTGTCCGGTTTGATCTGATTTTTCTGCAAATAATCTTTATAGGCAGGTACAAGCTCGGCCGCGGCATGGAAAAGAGCGAGGGCCCTGGTTTCTCCCCGGTGTTGCCATTCTTCCTCGCTAATTTCAGATAACTGGCGGCGGGCTTTAACAACAGAGAAGGACGTTAATATTTGGTTAACGTCGGCGGTGAGTTGCTGGGAGGCCAGATCGACTCCCCCGTTTTTTTAGGGACGGGCGGATAGAGGGGCAGGTTGAATAGCGAGTCACGGTGATTGTTATTGGGACGTCGGAGCCATGGGATCATGGTTTTATAGTATAGCAAGAGGAATTTTGGGGCTACTGTTTGCGCGCAAGGTTCTTGCGTGGCTTATTTTCCGGAGAGCTGATTCCGAAAATGATTGTAACCACACGCGCCGATATTCTATTTGACGACATCAGCAAAGAAACCGGATTTATTAGGATACACACTTTGCGGTGCAGGAGCAATATCGCGAAAGGTAGAGGAGAGGTTGGACACATAAGGCGAGAAATAATCTATATTGTCAGAATAAGATAGTAATAGACAGCCTGATAGCTCGGTTAGTGCTAGGCTTTACATAGCTTAGCATTGTTTATGTTTGTGCTTATTGTGTGCTGTTATGCGCTATTTTTTGTCAGCGTTGATTGACAATACTATTTGTATATAAAAGCAATAAGCACAATACTGACAAATTACTGGTATAGAGCTGTCCTTTGACAATTCCAGTCACCAAGACTTCGCAAGTCTTGAGATTATAGTCGCGCTTGTCTCCGGTAAAATAGTCAGTCTTTTCAGCAAAACAACATAGGGGACCTACACGTGAAAATCACCGCGCTTCATATTGATATTACAAATAGGTGTAACTTGAATTGTGAATATTGCTTTGTGACTCGGAGAAGAAAAGGTTTGGCACATGGCAATATTAAAAAGTTCGTCAAGCTGATAAAGGGAGCCCTGGAGTACGGGGTTAAAAGAATCTCGATTTCTGGTGGAGAACCTCTACAACATCCAGGGATCCTGGAACTGATTAGAGCATGTTCTGGTGGCCATGTGATACTATTTTCTAACCTTTATGGAGATCAGGTTAATGACCAACTTATTTCGGACATACTCACCACAGGACAAGTCCAAGAAATAAAGGTTTCATTAGATGGATTGGTATCACATGAGAAAGCCCGTCCACCAAGTAAGGCGAAAGATGTGATCAAAAAGATTGAGCTTGTGAAAAAAGTGGCTCCGCAATGCCATGTGACCATTAACACAATCCTCACCAAATATAACCTTCCCGAGCTGAGAAGTTTTCAGGAGACACTTGTGCAGATGGGTATCAATCACTGGCGTCTCGATTTACCTATGAAATCTCCTTCGACTTCTGTCTATGCCTCGTTTAGAGAAGTAATAACGACTGTTGCTGACATCATTAAAGATAGGTACGAGAATGGCCATTTGCAAAGAATGGAGTTGACCGCTTTCCGCGTGTATAAAAGTTCATTGGAGAACCTTGCTGCAGACAATATGGATGATCCGGGTTTTGACAATGCTCACCCTTGCGCATATGCAATTGGTAAGATGGCAGTTGGAGTAGATGGCAAAGTTTCTATTTGCTCACCGTTGCAGTTAGAAATTGCTCGAGCCTGGGAGTATGACGATTTTTTACAACTAGTGAATGTGTACTCTACACACCCCTTTTTCCTGCTCCGTCAGGGGGAATTGGGTAATTGTAAACGTTGTCGTTATTACCGCTTGTGTGGCACGGGTTGCCGTGGTGAAGCCTTGGAATGGATGGGAAAATGTGATGCGATAGACCCATTGTCGTGCTCGGTGATGCCACTTGTGGAAGAAAAGATTGTGCCAATACTATCTTCTCGGTTGCGCACTATTTACAAGAGCTTGATAAACGAGGAGGGGCTTGATCCGGAGTTTGTTTTTCCATCTCAACGAGAAATGGAAGAATCGTTTACTAAATCCAGAAAGGAGGTGTGACATGTTGAAAGGTCACTGCTGCGATTAGCGACGACCTGGGTGGTTTATTCAAATAAACCACCCTCTTTTTTTAATGTTCTATTACTTCAATTTTACTGTTGACTGAGTCACTGATACTAATTTTCGCTAACCCTCCTATTGGCAATGTGACCATCGGTTGTGTGTGTCCAAAATCAACATTGGCTATGATCGGCATTATGCTTAACTCTTTTTTTGATTTAATAATTCTTATCAAGTCGTTGTCGTTGATGTAGCTCTCCTTCTGAAACCGACCAAGAACAAGTCCTTTAACTTTTATGAATCCGGGCAAATGTAACAGTGCTTGAAGTTGTCGATCAAATATTGCTGGTTTTGAATTATAGTCATCTTCCAGAAAAAGAATTGAGTTTTTTGGCTGCGGAAAGAATTCGGATCCTTGAAGCAAATTTATGGTGCTGAGATTTGTACCAATAATTGTACCTTCCGCACTGCCTTTATTAATAATCAGATGCCCGGTGTTCTTGATAAGGTTTCTTTGTTGTTGATCAATGTACCATTTGTCATCACTCCATAGCTTCGATGGTTCTATCGTAAATTGGTTTAGTGAAAAGAGGCACCGCCTAACATAGTCCAAAGTATATTCAAAGTTTATTTCATCATTAAAGGTTGCATATACGGGGCCAGAGTAGGTAATTATGTTTGTCTTTGACAAGATAGCAAGATTGAGGGCAGTAATGTCAGAATATCCACAAAATATTTTTGGATTATTGGATATTACACTCCAGTCGATATATTTTAATAGTTGATTGCTGTTGAAGCCACCCATAACAGCAAAAACAGCCTTAACTTTCTGATCAGAAAAAGCGGAGTGTAAATCGTCTATTCTTGATTCAATACTCGTACTGTTCAATTTGTCTGTATGGTTTATATGTTTTCCAAAAGAAACATTCAGGCATAAATCTTCATTAAATCGCTTAAGCGCATTTTTTGAGTTTATCTTTACCGTTTCACTCATCGTATTAGATGGTGCAATAACGCGAACCATGTCACCAGGTTTCAATTTTTCTGGAATGATCATAACCATTTGAACTTAGGCTGACAAAATGTTTGAGAAATAGATATTTAACCAATACTAAGGGTTACCCATTCCTCTTCGCTGGTTTCAGATAACTGTTGGCGGGCCTTGGCGACGGAAAAAGAGGCTAGGACTTGATTAACGTCCGCGGTGAGTTGCTGCGACGCTAAGTCTATCCCACCCTTCTTATTTGGGGCTGGTGGATAAAGAGGCAGGTTGAATAACGAGTCGCGGTGATTGTTATTGGGACGACGAAGCCAAGGGATCATGGTTTTATAGTATATCAAGAGAATAATTGGGGCTATTGATTTGGATTAGAAAAATCTCGTTCCGGGAGACTGCATCAGAAAATGTGATGGCCATTATTGGGCAACTACTATTATTCTTGGATGTTTGTCCTCCTTAGTAATTTGTGTGCTGAAATTAGAATAAATCTTCTTGATGTGCATACCGTTTACCTCTAAGGCGTGTTTTATTTCCTCTAGCGTATATAATTTTTCATGATGAAATTCTTGTCCACTGGGTGTATGGATATTTATATCCCAAAAGGTGCCATGGGTGCGGTCCTTGTAGGTTATTTTACCTTTGCTTATTAGACCAAGGGGTTTTTTGTGAATCGTATTAAAATCGAAGATGAAAATGCCTTGCTCCTTTAACAGTTTTTTAATATTGCGAAAATATTCTTGGACATCATCTATATTCAACACATAATTTAATGAGTCAAAGGTGCACGTAATAACATTGTACATACCACTAATTCTAATAGCAGTCATGTTTTGTAGGTGAAATTTTGTTTGTGGCAGTTTTTTTCTTGCTTCTGCAAGCATGCCTGCAGACGAGTCAATTCCAACAGAAGAGACGCTATAAGGAACAAGCTTGGATAACAATCTTCCGGTGCCGCAGGCAACGTCTAACAGGTCTATTTTTGAAATTTTATATTGTTGTGCTTGGGACTGGATAAAGATAGCATACTGATTATAAAAGTCGTCAGAGTAAAGCTGGTCGTACCACTTAGCTAATAGGGAATAAGGTATTGTCATAAAAAAGTCCGCTAGTTAAAACTATCGGACATTTAGCATTATTTAGCAATTCCTTGCTGTCGAAGATATGGAAGAACCTGATCGACAAAATACCGGACTGCCTGACAAGCGTAGGGATCTTTTGATGTTTTGAAGTCTCCTCCCAAGAACGAGGCATTAGCTCTACATCCAGCAGCGCAGTACCCCCTCAATGTACAATCGCAACATTCGGTCACATCACAGATCCGCATGTTTTTGATTGATTGCATCGAACCGGAGTACCAGATACTCTCCATCCTTTGTATTAGGATGTTTCCTAGTGGCATTTTACTACAATAAGCACATGAAACGACATCGCCATTGGGTTTAATGCAACAACTGTTACGCCTTCCTTCGTAGTCGCATACATAGGATGAATCGGGCAACATTGCCATATCTGCAAAAAGCTCGTCTCTATATAGGTACTCAATCTGGATATGGAAGGGATTGCCACATTCAAGGTGGTGCCGAAGCAGAGCAAAAGAGGCAGATAGCAGATTATCCCAAGGTACCTCCAAATCGTGATACGAATCACGAAAATTGCCTGTTCTTTTTGGGAAACCAAGGCGCCAGCTAGCAATACCAAGATTTTTGATATATTCATGCATGTCAAATAACTTAGATAGGTTGCATTGATTAACGGCGGTGTTGATTACGATGGGCAATCCTTTGCTCGTAATCATTGTGATACCATCAAAGACTCTACCTAGTGCTATTTTAGCTGCCTTACGTTGAATGCTTCGAAAGCGAAAATTCTCTGGAACTAGGGTGTCTAGACTAATGAAGATAGTCGGTTGACTTCGCCAGCTACTAATCTCTGCCGCTATGTCCTTATCCAGTAAAAGTCCATTAGTGAATAACGAGGTGACTCTCATGTCGTTGCGTTCAACCTCGTGTGCTAGATGAATTGTTTTACTATCAAGAAGTGGTTCTCCGCCACTAATACTCACCCCTTCAACTTGCATGGTTGATAGCTGAGCAATCAGTTCATCACAATCAGCTCGAGTGATGTTTTTATATACGGGATACATTGATGCTTGATAGCAATGAGCACACGATAAGTTACAGACACTTGTGGCTTCGAGTTGCACGTTCTTTAACCGGGGAGATGAGACAAGTTTTCGTTGCGCTTTCCTTTGTCCCCGCTTACTTGAAGAAGTTATTGCTCCAAGCTTATTGAGCCTAGCTAAGAATTTTTCAATTACTATTTGCGAAGCTCGATCATACTGGGAGTGGATTTGGCTTAGGGTGAACGATCCGTCAAAGAGGCACAACAGATCATATTGATCCCGCGTGAGTTCATATTTCTCTCCTCCCGCTAAGTGCAACAATACCTGTTCTTCGTGTGATCCTTTCAAAGTAAAATCCGTTGATAAAATCATGTAATCTCTCATTAAAATTCCTTCCATTTAATGAAAATAGGGAGCTTTCTTGATCTCTTAAATGAAGGAAGCTCCCTTTAGGTCTACTTACCACGGCGCGGTTTGTCACCGTCGAAAGCATTCAGAGCTTGAGTGAGACGGTAGCGAGAACGTTCACGTCGCAATGAAGAATTACGTATTTTCTTCTTCGATAGCTTTCGTGCCTTGCTCATAGCGTTTTCTCCTTTCTGTTCTGAGTGACAAAGGTTCTACTATGTACAGGAAATGACAGTCCTTAACATGGGTAATAGGATGTTTTATGATTCAGTTGTGAGCGAACAAGACGGATTCAGAATTTTATAAGTATAATCAATCGTGAATTGGGATCAATAGGACGTAGTATTGATTTTGTCATGGTTGAATGACATATTTAAGGCTTGGGAGCAGCTTTATTTACTTGTTATTGAAGTGAAGCGCTTGTAGGTCAAGTAGTGAATTGAACAAAGAATCACGATATGAACTACCCCCTTTATTTTTAGAGAGATTTGGACTTAGTCTACTTAACTAGGCAATTTTGAGGGCTTTCTTCCTATAACTTCAATAACTTTGTGCCAGTGTTGATGTTCATTATCATAGAAGCTGAATATTTTTGCTTTAACGTCAATAAGACCACCGTCTTTTAACAGATTCACGATACAGTCTTTATCAAAACCCTTGGCGCTCTTATCCGACTTATCAAAAGTATGCAGGAAAAACCAGCCACCTTCTTTTAAGTTGCGGTAAGCGGAAGACACCAACACATCTTTGGAATCCAGCCTCTGAATAACGTAATTAGAAAAAACCAGATCATATTGTTTGTTTCCGATGTATAGCTTATTTAGATCCACTCCCGTGTTAAGATCTACGCCATCGCAAATCCAACCTAGTTGTTTAAGGCAAGCCACATCAAAAAAGTCGCCAGCACCCAAGTCTAATGCCTTGCCTGGTTTATCGAACTTATTTAGAAATCGTTGTAGGTAAATGTTCATACTAAGAAAAAGGCTATCGTCCATGATAGCCCGAAAGGGTTACAACCAACAATGAGGATCGGGAGCAAGGTAATCATTATACTCGACGAAAGCTCTAGCCCGACAACCGCCACATTAAAACTTCTGCGCTTTCTCCTTAGGAAAAGGGATTAGCACTGTCATCGCTACCAAACATCATACCCAACCCAGATGAATTACCTCCTTTCTCTTCTATCGCAGACAACAACCGTCGTAAATGCGCCATATCTCTATCATACCCATGTTCGCACAAGTATTCCTTGACACACTTTTTAATGAAAGCCTTTTCTTTGTTTGTTGCTACTGGTTCTTTCTTGGCAGGTTTTTTCTTCACTGTGAGTCCCCTTAAATTGGAAGGTACGAAAGAACTAAAAAAGAATACACTGAATCTGTATTATATCAAGTAGTTTTAAGTAATATTTGTCAATAATTATTGACAAATATATAATAGTGCTTTTTGGCTAAATTGGTTCTCTTGTTTTTTTGCGGAGGCGCCGGTTAAAGGGGCAGGTTGAATAACGAGTCGCGGTGATTGTTATTGGGACGTCGGAGCCATGGGATCATGGTTTTATAGTATATCAAGAGGAAAATTGGGGCTACTGAATGGCGCCCACAATGCTCAACCATTCTCAAAGACTACCCTACTTAGAATGTAAACGTATTTGTGACATTAATTATATCTTTTGCGCTACTACCAGGTAACGCTGTGTATCAATATTGTATGTCTCATCACTGAATGAACCATACGTTTTTCTAATAACCAAGCCTCGCTCGCTAAGAAGGTGATTAATCTCTGGTGGCGTGTACAAACGCAACTTTCCACTAAACGAAACCTTCTTTGTGTTTTGAGAAACTTGCCACTGTAAATCTGCACGAAATGTTTCCGGGTTGAAATTAAGGGTGCGAGTTGTCACAGTTGCGTTCACGTTTTTCTGAATTTGTTTCCCCGTCAGGCTCCAATCTTCGTAAGATCTGTTCACTTCTCATTGCTGAATAGCTGTCGTTGTCATTAAAATTTGAAGATGGCCTGCTCCACCTCCAGAAAAAACCTAGAAAGCTGTAAAGAGTACTACACCCACACCCAACAGCACAGAACGAACAACTCGTACGCATATAATACGGTTAGTTATAATATTAACAATAAGGAGTTTTGTTTGTTTTCATAGGTAAGTTCCAATAACATACAATTATGAATGTAATAAAAGGACAAAAAGCAATTCAGACTTACTATGACAAGTATTACCTCGATGAACATAAGGACTATTTTACTGCTTCGCGAGCTGCACAAGAAGTTAACTTTTTAATAGAGTCATTAAGCAAAAAGCCGCATTCTGTTTGTGATGTCGGTTGCGGAGACGGGCGTCACTTGAAGGTATTTCAACAATTGGGAATACCAAACGGTTTAGGAATTGACCTGTCTAACCAACTGGTTAAGCAAGCTAAAAAAAATGTCAACGACAGTAATTTCACTATCCAAAACCAATCTTTCGCTGACTGGCAACCTGAACATGAGTGTTACGATATCACTTATTGCATTTTTTCATCGTTTAGTTATTGTCGTGATTTATCTGAAGCTCAAAATTTAATCACCAAAATGGTTTCCGCAACAACAATGGAAGGTATTATTTGTGTGGATATAGACAATGTATTTAGACTAGTTAGGTTCTTAACAGAACATAACAAAAAGGCAGAAGATACTGATGAACTAGAATTCGACGCTATAAACCTACATCTTTTAGCACGAGAAAAAAGAGGTCGTGCTGTGTTAGAGTCAAGTACGCAATATTTTATGGCACCAGAGATTAAGACATTGTTTGCAACAGCAGGAATAAAAAATAGTAACCTTGTTTTTAAAGGTGGTTTTAACAAAGATAAATATTCATATAGAAGTGATCGACTAATTGTGATCGCAAAAAAGCAGGATAAATAAAATATTTGTCCTGCTAAGATATCACGCTTGCCTATCCGCGTTCATGACATATTCGGCACTACGTTCAGCAAAGAGTTCAGGGCTCTCGGAAACAATCCACATTAATTCTATTATGGAATCATGCCTATCTAAACAATGCGCATAAGGAGAGTAGAGATCGCCGGTCACTTTGAATGTTTCACCGCGGCAGTCACCTCCGCAAAAGTAGCGAACGTCACATTTTGCACAAATATCATTGAGATGGTCGACATCCAGCGTTTGAAGCTCAACATATACCGGCTGTTTTTTGCTCAAACAATCGACTAAGCTACGCTCCCTAATATTGCCTAAGTAAAATTTGGGATCCTGCGTGTTAGAGCAAGGATACACGTCTCCCTCTGGTGTAATGTATACACAAGGCCTGTCCCCTACTCCACAAGAGACACAAATTATTCCTCCCATGAGAGCAGCGCCCAAGGAAGAAAATAGCGAAGTTTTCCTGAACATTGCTTGTTGCTCTGGGTGTGTAACCAAGTGGCCAGCTAATGTTCGGAAAATCTCTGCCTCGGGGGCTCTCTGAAGTTTTGATTTCCTTGCCCTACCTAGATGAATTAGGTTTATGGGGTTAAAGGCAGCACAGCCGAGATCATATGCAAGGCTTATGGTCTCACCCAACTCGTTGATATTTCCCGCATGCACCAAATAGTTCACACTCACTCTGATTTCTCGTTCCACTAGCATCCGTATATTTTGGACAGTTGGCTTGAACGTGCCTGGGCCTCTAATTATTTCGTGTGCGTTGGCGGATGACCCATCAAGAGAAATAGATAGTGCCGCATCAACCTGATGTAGGAGGTCTAAGTGTCTATCTTTAATTAGTAAGCCGTTAGTGCTTATGCTTACTCGGAAACCAGACTCATAATAAATGCATACAATCTCAGAAATATCTGAACGCATAAACGGTTCACCGCCGGTTAGGTTAACTTGATATTCAAGAAGGTCGTTTGTGGCCAGCACTTCTTTAACCTGCTTTGCCAGTAACTCATGCTCCTTGAGAGACAACTCTATGCCTTTGGTTTTCCTAGCATCAACATAGCAGTGAGGACAGGCTAGATTACAAGTTCTTGTTAAGCTAATCATTGCAATGGTCGCATGAGAAGTAAGCGGTTTATTAATGCGAACCTCGTTTTCTTTACTTCCGCTTGTTAATTCAACTATTTCCGCGCATGTGCTTTGCACTACCTCTCTTTCTTCTTGTGGATAAGAGGCCACAATTTGTTTGATGCTTTTCTTTTTTAAGAAAAGATTATCGGCTATATCTTTACCAACATCATCTACTACTAACCATTGCGGCTGGTCAGCGAACACTAATAAGTGTCTACCGTTTCTCGAATAAACATTCATTCTCATAGTTCAGCTCCTATCAAGATTTGAAAAAGGGTGTGAAAAAGTGTTTTTCTCACACCCAAGATGGAGGTTAACTGGCTACTGTCCTTTGTACTTGACTGCACCGAGTGCCTCACGATGAGCAACAATGCGACGGCGATTGCCACGGCATACAATGTGAGAAACAGGTTTGTTCCTCTGTTGGCTCTTTTTTCTTTGCTTCACAACACTCCCTCCTTTCCACCTTTTGGTCTGTTACCGAATCGCAAGATGACCATTATCTTTGGTGGTCATTTAGGCACTGTGCTCTGGCGACAAGATAAACTGAACCACAAGGATTTTTGTAGATTGCTAAAGAACCATCACTAACACGAACGGTGAATGGTATACTATTTGTAGTATATATCAATGGCTTACTTAGCCTTTTTGTCAATAATTATTGACAAATACGAATCAAGTATGTTTAGTCGCAGTGTGAAAGATAGCTAGCGCTCGTTTTTCTCCCCGGTGTTGCCATTCTTCCTCGCTTATTTCAGATAACTGACGGCGGGCTTTAACGACCGAAAAAGACTTTAGTATTTGGTTAACGTCGGTGGTGAGTTGCTGGGAGGCAAGATCGACTCCCCCATTTTTTTAGGGGCGGGAGGGTAGAGGGGCAGGTTGAATAACGAGTCGCGGTGATTGTTATTGGGACGTCGGAGCCATGGGATCATGGTTTTATAGTATATCAAGAGAAAAATTGGTGCTACAGTTGGAATACACGGCTAAGGTGTTACGTATTTATAGAAATTTAAATGCCGCAAATAAAATTTAAATACGATATCGGGAAAGACGCTTGGAGTTGGGTTTTAATTGCTAAAGATAAAAATCTCTGGGGATTGGACTGGAAGGACGAAGTCGGCCATATCCCAAAGAATTTATTATCGCAGGTGTTAAAAGCCAGTTTTACAGACGCTGAAGAAATAATCAGGGAGTATCTGCAAAGTGATCGGAAATGTAAATACAAAGACTTGATAATTAAAGAAGAAATGAGATCACTAGAAATCGCCTGGAAGATGGTGGAGCAACAGTACTGGCAAGCTTTGGAGAAAATGACAGGTAAACCGATTTTTTCTGAGGAGTTTAATTGTTTTTGGACGACAGGATACATGTGTCCATATAACGAAAAGGAAAATTGGTTCATGGTTTCGTTGTGGCGTAGCCTCCCGGATTCAATTACAACAATTTGCCATGAAATCATGCATCTTCAGTTTCTGCATTATTATAGAAACTATTTGAAAAAGAACGGATTAAATATGAAGCAAAGCGATAATTTGAAAGAAGCGCTAACGATTCTGTTGAATGAACCTGAATTTGATGCTGTGATTTTATCTGAGGACAGGGGTTACCCCAAGCATCAAGAGCTAAGAAATAAGTTGCGACAATCTTGGAGAGAAAATAGAAACTTTCAAAGATTAGTAAAGGAAGCCATCCTGGAAATTAAGACAAATGAAAGTTAACGAGCAGTCCTAGCATTGCCTGCCCTCTACTATAGTGACTATTATAATACATATAGAAATTTGCTGTATCAATTTGTATAGCGACTAAATAAAGTTCATGCCGTCAAAAACAATCACATTTCTCGGAACTGGCGCAGCTGATGCAACAAAATACTACCATTCTTGTTTCTATATACAGAACAAAGATATCGGTTTACTAGTGGATACTGGGGGCGGAAACGGTATCTTGTCGCAGCTTGAAAAAATGAATATTCCCCTCGAGAGCATTCGGCATCTTTTTGTGACGCACAAGCATATTGATCACCTCTTAGGTATATTCTGGATTCTTCGCTTACTCGGAGCAAAGATAGCGAAAAACGAGGCAAAAGATCTTACTATCTACGCTTCTCAAAACGTGATCAAAATCATTCAGGATATCGCCCCAACTTTCCTTTCGGAGAAAGTAACCAAACTTTTTGCAGGAAAAATTATGTTTCATCCGATCGATGGAGAAACGAAAATTACTATCGGATCATGGCAACTGGAACCATTCAACCTTCAAAGTACGAAAGAAGAACAATTCGGATTTAGACTTCAATTCGAAGATGGACAAAATTTTGTCTGCCTTGGCGATGAACCATACAAAGAAAGCCTCTTGGTAGCATGCAAGAATGCCGATTATCTTCTCCACAATGCCTTTTGCCTCGAACGAGATAGTGCCAGATTCAAACCTCATGACATGCACCACTCCAGCGTCAAAGATGCTTGCGATGCGGCTACCACAACAAACGCGAAAAATCTAATTCTCATCCATACTGAAGATAGATCGACATTTAGTAATCGTAAAAAGGCTTACATTGAAGAAGCAACAAAATATTATAGCGGAAATGTCCTTGTCCCAAACGATTTAGAAACGATTGTTCTGTAAAAAAATACCGAAGGTGATTATCCGTCTGCGGTTTGTTAATTTCGCTTTTCTTTCATAGTCACTCTTCCAGCTATAGTTGAAGCGTTTTAACGATTTTCCCCAGGCATCGATCTTGATTAGACCGAACCCATTTGTCTTTTCTTGCCAGTCTCTCCGGAAGCGCTGGATCATGCATCCATCGATCAACCCCTTCATATACTTCTTCTAAGGTTGAGCATTGGTGTATCAATCCAGATTCTTCATAGAGCCATTGATACGGCTTCGGAATCTCCTTGATAGTTCCACAAAGAGTATGGGAACTAATTATAGCCTCAGGGGGTTTTTAATACATCGTCCAAGCATCGTTTTAAGTTTTTCTTTAATTCTTCAAGTGTAGCAGGGGTAGGCTTCGCCGTTTCTGCTGTACGAATTTCTTTATTAATATTCCAGATAGTGTTGTTCGGCAGTAGGTCGTTTTTATGTCGTGGGAAAATATGCCAGTGCATATGTTGATCAGTATTGCCCAACAATTCATAATTAAGTTTTTGAGGTTGAAATGCGAGAAAGACCGCTTCGGCAACTAAACTCATTTCCCATAAGTATTTCTGTCGAAACTCTATTTCTAATTCATGTAGTTCACGTTTGTGCTCCTTACACAAAAATAAGGTGTACCCCTTGAATAATTGATAATCGCCAATTACTACATATCCGGTATTAAGCTCGGCGACCAAATATGGATTGTTGTTGCTCTTAATTGCACTGATCCGGTCACAAATTCGGCAGTCACCATTTATTTTGTCAGCTTGATTCATACATCAGACATAGGGTTAGGCAAGGTTTTTGTAAATTTTCTGTACATTCGCTCAAACAGAGCTTGGATAACGAATTTAATCGCCATGTTAACAATACTCGATTGTCTGCTTAGTATTTTGCTTATGTGCCTGTTGCTGTGTAGCGATAAAATTGGGGCTACAGTTCTTGAATAATTCTTTCCCGCAGCTGGCACATGATAGTTGTAGTATTCTTGAATATCCTCCTCTTGCCTTGCGATATTTATCGTTTTTCATTGTTTTTTTGAATGGCAATTAGTTGCCGAATAATCATCTCGTCCCAAGAAGTAATCTGGCTGCTTTTAAAATCAAACCAAACCCGCATAAAATCGTCACGCTTTAGTGTACGCATTTTCCCTATTTCCGGATCTTGCAGATAGATATTGTCCTTATCTAACCCAACTACCACCGAATAGTGCCCATCCGGCACTTCCGAATCGTCATAATCGGCCCGACCGCGAGTAAACCAGTCAACAATAACCGGCACTTTTTTATCGAGCCAGCGTTGAATATCATCAAACGAAGAATCATTCTGAATTTCAGCTTTGAAGCCAAAACTTACGGCTGCCTTCTTGATTGATGAAGCATCGGTCCTTATATCAGGATCGCGCCCGCATATTTTAGCCACTTCTTCCTCGGTTTTCTCCACGCCGTAATAGTCCAACACTATCCTTAAGCTGGCAGGACCACAATAACTGCCATGCAGGGTTTCTTGAAATGGTTGGACATTAAAGAAGTAGTTATTCTTGAGAGAACAGCTTTTGCCAACCTTCACCCAAAGGCAGTAGAAAGACTTGGCGCAGTCAATGGGCAGGACAATGTCCTGGTTAGGATAATACTTCGCCACCCTGACCGTACTTTGCGAAAAGAAGAGGCTGCGGATATGTATTCTATGGCATATCCTATTCTGCATCAAGGTAATGCGGACGGATATAAATTGTAACAAGATCATCTGCACATTTTGTGTCGGGTGGTTTTATATGTGCCATAAGGAAGGTAGTGCCCCACTTTTTCCGTACCTGTTAAGTGTATCCAAGATCAAACAAGCGCACTGTGCCATAAATGAGATTGAAACCTAAAGCAACCAACGCATATCGACCCAGCGATTAGCCCGTTTAGTGTCAGATGAATAAATATATCCATGCCTTGATTACACGATCCATGAACCTGCTTCTTCAATATTTCAAAAGATATGCCTAATACGCTTTGGCAAACAGCACTCGCCCTGCTCCGTAGAAAACCCCTCAAACTTCAGGCATAACAATCATTACGTCGTGGGTGAACAGTCGCAGCATGATCTCCCGGCACTGGCTCCAGTAGGAGCGAGCCCGCAAGGCTGAACCAAGATTGCGCTTGAGCATACTTGACTTTATCACATCAGCTTCCCTCTGTATTCTGTAATCGTATGAAAAAGGCCCGAAAGTGTATTCAGGCCCGCTTTGATATTTAGTGTAGTTACTCCTTAAGAAGAAACCTCTCCAATAACCAACATGGAATCCCCACGTTTTGCATCCACGTATTGAGAGAACAATTCCCGAATGACTGGCGATGGGTTTTCCGGAAATGGAATGGTGTCATAGAGCGTATCCCCATATGTCCCTCGGTCAACCAACCGCTGTCTGTCAAACGTCTCCAGAGTACCGTTCACTTTCTGCGCCACACACAGAGCAATTTGCTGGATGTTTTCGGGCGTCCTCTCATGCATCTGGGGCCAGACCCGAGAGCAAGTGAGTTGCAATGTCCTGTAGATATTCGGATTCTGAGTCCGTGACGCAACAATCTCAGCACCGCGCGATTGAACGATCCAACGAGTCAATCGTGTATTAACGCCACGTCGTTGCCACTCTAATGCGATCACTGTGCCTGCATTGTATAATACGCTTCGCTGACAGCATGAAAGCATCCGTACAAGCTTCATGCCTATTAATGCCTCACCGCACCTGAGAACATACATCTCGCCGTTGCGAATGAACCTCATAACGTCTTCATCGAACGATGTATCGGCAGTTTCTTGACCAAAGCTCTTACTGATCAGCAATCTACTCTCTTCGAAAACATACTCTCGTTGCTCTCGTGCCAATCCATCATATTTTTCTATGTACGCGACCTGAACGTTTGCAACCCCAAGCTCAACAGGACATGGTGTGCAATCCACTCGCATTGGCCTGCCTCCTCTTAATTGTTATTACTTACTTTAATAAACCGTAGACGATACAACCGCAGAAAATCACTCCATGTCATGCTCGACGCTTGATTCATGAATGGTTTCTCTGGTTTTGCCGGATCTAAGTAATGCACCCATCGTTCTCCGCTCGCCTCCGATGCACCAACAAGGACAATTAAATGCCCATCTCCAATTAGCGGGTTCACCCCTTTCCCCTCCTTAATTGATACAATCAGGACGTTATTCTGACGAAAATTGTGAATGATCATCGACCACAAAATCAAGCGCCCGAGCGAAACCTTGAGCCCCTTGTGTCCCAAATATGCTGTTAGGCTGCGGTGTGTCCATCCCCGGTCAGCTATAACATCGTAGCCTCCATGCAATCTACACCATTTAGTAATCGTTGCAATGTTCGCCCCAAGATCAATCTGAAAATAATTCAATACGATCTTTAGACACGCGATACCGCACAATCGCACACACCAGAATTCGTACTCTTCTTTGGTCTCAAAACCGAATGTATGCCAATGTAGACTTTCGAATGACGAGGGGGTTTCCTGCAAAGGAACAAATGAAGCTTCTTGGCTTTGATAAATATCCTTAAACGCACTTGTGAGGAAGAGCTCTATATCTGCCTTTGGAGCATTGATACGCCATAATGCGTCAAAAAGACGGGCTGCGACATAGAACAGCAACCACTTAATCCAGGAGACGCCTTGATTCGTCCGCACTAAAGTCATATATAATTTCTCGCATTAGGTCGTATAGTTCCCAACCCTTATTTCGCACCGCCTCGTATGGTTCTCCTCCTTCTGCCAAGAAGGGTAAGGTGTTAATCTCAAGTACGAATGGTGTTTGTTTTGTAACAATCGCATCCAAGCGCCAGAGACTCCTCAGGCCGAATACATCGACCACTTTTTGCACAATTACCTCAATTTGTCTACTCGCAGCTTTCTCAATCTCCGCAGGCTCTCGATATCCGATATGTCCCTCTAATTTTGTCGCATATGTATACATGCGATCATCCTTCACCAACTCCACGACCCCAAGTATGCGTGCCCCTATACACACAACGGTAATTTCGGTTCCATCGACAAACTCTTCTAGAAGGATCTTGCTATCATCCAAAAATGCTAACTTCGCGGCATCTTGTAACTGATTTGGCCTATCTATAACTGACATACCGTGCGAACTTCCTCCCCGCACAGGCTTAACAATCATCGGATAATCAATAGTAATCGCATTTGGTATAAGGCTATCTTCTAGCCCGAACGATTGCCACCGAGGTGTAGGTACGTCAGCCTGATCAAAAAGTACTTTAGTCAACAATTTATCAAATGAGAGCATAGTTGCTAGCGGACCTGAGCCATTATACTGAATCTTGAATGCATTTAGCATCCATTGAATACCCACATCTTCAGTTACGCATAGAATCGCGTACCGAGGGGCTTTTTGCAAACGCTTAAGCCATCTATCTGTGCCGTCTATGAAAATCGGATAGACATTATGCCCATACAACCGAAACAGCTTCATCGTTCGCTCTCCTTCTTTTGTGCTTATCTCTTTTTCTTCAGATACGCCTCCATAAACCACGGCAATATCCAAAGGTATCTTAAAATCGGGAGGACAGAGACCCCCGGGAAGGTCAGACTCCATATTAAAGCTTCTCCCCAATAACAGCACTAAGAAATTGGTAGTGGTCCATGTTTAAAGCATGAAATGAGGTTGCCATAACTCCCGATGTCCCCCCAAGATACGGAAGAGTGTTCACCTCAAGAATAAAAAGATGAGCCCCATCCCAGATAGCGTCAAGTCGCCAAATATTTTCTAAAGAAAAGGTACTTCGGAGGATACCAACTGCTTCTTCTAGTGCTACATGCAAGAACTTCTCCGATTCCGGTATTACACTATAGGAGGCCGTAAGATGTTCTTTGTGAGAATAATCGTAAATACCAGTAGGCGTTTGCACCTTAACAGCTGGGAAAATTCGATCTCCCAATACAGGGCAAGTCACTTCGGTTCCTTGTATATATCGCTCAATAAGTATGAGTTCACTGTGCTCTATAGCTCGTTGAAGAGCACCAGGCAAAGCCGCCAGCTCAGTCACAAGGCACACGCCGACTGAGGAGCCACATGCATTTGGTTTCACCACTATAGGAAAACTAAAGCCGATGCGTTGTTCTATCACCCTCCAATCCATATGAGAGAGAATACTTTTAACGTCTTCCACACTAAAAATGTAATACGCAGGCGTATGTATGCCTGCAGCTACCATAAGCTGTTTTGATTTTTGTTTATCGAAGCAAAGAGCGGTAGTAAGAACCCCCGAACCGTTGTAGGGAATCCCTATAATATCGAAAGCTCCTTGAATCGGCACCTCCTCTGTCATACACAAGATGGCGAAATCAGGACGCTGCTGTAATATTTCAGGAATGAAGTTATGACCTCTTCGTACCTCAACCCATGCGGCATCAACATTATTCTCTACAAGAGTCTTTTGAACTGTCCGAGCCCCAGTGAGATTCTCGTTGCGCTCGGCGGACCACCCTCCTGTTACGATTGCAAGTTTCACGTCTTTCAATGAGAGCATAGGAGACCTCTATCTAAAACTTCTTGAGAAGAAAAAGAACGCAGGGCTATATTACCCATCGAACAAATACTCTCCCGTCGGATCTTCAGTCGCAAGGTCAGTCCTCCTTGATTTTTGATGACATGAGAATCATAAGCTCCCCCCGGATACAGAATTTTACAACGGTTTACCCCCCGGAGCCATGAGTCTATAGAGACAGCTAAAGCACCAGTTCCGCACGCATCTGTTTCAGCATCGACTCCCCGCTCGAACGTGCGTGCCCGCACTTCTGAGCCAGAAAAACTGTACATAGTCAAATTTGCCTTCCAACGATCTCCGGTCTCTATACCCAACTGATGAAGAGGTGCTTTCTGGACATCGGATACAGTCATCACCACGTGCGGCGATCCAGTGTCGTAAAGCTTGCCACCATTAGGCATATCGATTAGCTGCTGATCATAGAGACTGTACGGAACCGAAAGGGTGTATGTAGCTTCATTAATTTCCATGTCCGCAGGTGCATGTTTCGCTGGCGAAAGGGTTATCTGAGAATGTTTACCTGTTTCGAGAGCGTGCGCTACTGCGAAGAGACCATTACCACACACACTTTCAACGGAGCCGTCAGGATTAACAAAACCGAATGCAATCTCCTGACCATTCCTTTGGAACCAGACCACGCCATCAGCAATCCGACGCCCTTCGTCCCAACAGGCTTTTGCGAGATTGTTCGCATCATTCTCTATCTCGCCACCCCCTTGACGATCACAGACAAGAAGACGATTACCACATACCTCATAAAGGCGCATTACGACGTCCCTATTCATCTTGCTATTGTATCCAGTTCAATACCTGTGTCAAAGCATAGATTAGGTATATAAACAAATTGAAACAGGTAAAGATACTGAAGGTGTCAGGTATGCTCCGCAGAAAATCTGACACCTTCAGTGTCCCTTTAACCTACTTATTCAACAAAATCGTAAAAGATATACCTAATACGCTTTGGCAAACAGTACTCGCCCTGTTGAAGGCCTGCCACTTTTGATACACGCACCAGTCTCTTGTACTTGATCGAAAGGAATACAGCGAATAGTCGCACCTGTTTCTTCTTTGATTTGTTTTTCGACCTCTGCATCGCCGCACCAGTGGGCAAGAACGAAGTTTCCTTCCTTGATCGCTTGAGTAAAGTCATCCCATGAGTCTGCCGTCTTTGTATGAGCAACTCTTCTTTCAAGTGCTGTTGTGTAGAGGTCTTTTTGAATCGTCTCTAAGAGCGTTGTGATTTCGCTCGCAAGAGCATCGAGCGCTATGTTCTGTTTCTCGCCTGTATCTCGGCGAACAACTACCGCTGCATTCTTTGCGACATCCTTAGGTCCCAATTCAATACGTATAGGCACGCCCTTCTTTTCCCACTCATAGAATTTCTCACCCGGACGCAATTCACGAGCATCAATTTCTACCCGGACACCAGCGTCCTGTAATGCCTTCATTATCTCCCGCGCCTTTTCTTCAACGTTGGTTGCATCACTACCATGACCGATTGTGGTAATAATGGCCTGAATCGATGCCATGCGAGGCGGTAACACGAGACCTTTGTCATCGCTATGCGCCATAACGAGCCCACCGATAGTCCGCGTGGAAAGTCCCCAGCTTGTCTGTGAGCCATAATGTTGCTCGCCGTCTCTGCCAAGAAATGATACATTAAACACCTTGGCAAAATTGGTACCAAGGTTGTGTGAGGTCGCCAGCTGGAGCGCTTTACCATCCTGCATCATGGCCTCGATTGTATACGTTCGAAATGCACCGGCAAATTTCTCTGACTCCGATTTAATTCCTCGAACAACGGGAATTGCCATGACGTTCTCGGCAAAATCTCTGTACACATCGAGCATTTGTCGTGCACGTTCATCAGCCTCTTCCATGGTTTCATGAACCGTATGACCTTCTTGCCATAAAAATTCCGTCGTGCGCAGAAAAAGTCGGGGACGCATCTCCCAGCGCACAACATTAGCCCATTGATTAATCAATAGAGGCAAATCACGATAGGATTGTATCCAGTTTGAAAAAGTGTCATATATTATAGTTTCTGAAGTTGGACGAACAATCAACGGCTCCTCAAGCTTTTTACCACCGGCATGTGTTACCACCGCAACCTCCGGCGCAAATCCTTCTACGTGATCTTCTTCACGCTTGAGAAATTTTTCCGGAATAAACATCGGAAAGTATGCGTTCTGTACTCCAACTTCTTTAAAACGCGCATTGAGAATAGTCTGAATCCTCTCCCAGAGCGTGTAACCATATGGCTTAATAATCATCGTGCCGCGCACTGGCCCATTTTCCGCTAAATCAGCTACAGCGATAATATCTAGATACCACTGCGAATAATCCTTTGCGCGAGGAGTTATCATTTTTTCCTTAGCTTTATTGTTTTCAGTGTTCGCCATATATATCTTACTAAATTATTCCACGAGTTTTCTCACCGACACATCAACCTATCATATTGGACTCAATGAAACTTCTGGTTTCCGCAGGAAAAACCTGCCGGGGAGTAATCGTAAAAGCAATGACGGGAATATCTTTTGTTTTTTATCGCTAGAGCTGTTTGCAGCGGCAGGTTGAATAACGAGTCACGGTGATTATTGTTGGGACGACGGAGCCAAGGGATCATGGTTTTATAGTATATCAAGAGGAAAATTGGGGCTACTGTTTGCGGTGATGTATGTAGCTAGTGATCCAACACGCTAGTGCACGTTTTTAGAAAGCGGTACTAAGAATTTTCCTTAGATATGATATAAGCTTCTTTCTCTTCATGGGTCATACCTTGCACTTCATGCTCATGCTCTAGGTGGATGATCTCATGTTTTACAATTTCCTCCACGGTATATGACGTTTCTCTGGGGCAGACATAAATCTCATCGGGTGGGAAGTAACTTCCACCAGTACCGGCGCTTTTCCAATAGCAGGTAATGTCTTTGTCACATTGATAATCTATCTTGGGGCGGATGAAGATCAGTTTCAATGTTTCCCACGGGTTAGGGTAGTGGATGGTTACAGGCAGTTTTTTAAGTTCACGTAGTGACATCAGTACATCGATATGATTCTTAAGGTCTTTTATTAAGTTGTAACGGTATTTAATCATTGATGATTTTGTTATGGGATTACTTAAAAGCGAGTTCGGATAATCAACTGCTTTCAACTAACTTTTGTTGTGCTAGCAGAAGGGCTAGGACAGTGTCGCTGACTTTGAGTTTACCAGACTTGGCCATTGAGACAGCTTCGTGAAATGATCTTATGACTAATTCAATATTTTCATTGTCATCGAGTACTTGTGGGTGTGTTTCTTCGGCATTAAGGGCAAGAAATAAATGGATGGCGTTACCTCTGGCCTTGGTTGGATTGCGGTAGAAGAATCCCAGCTTATGCCAGGTGGGTGCTGTAAATCCTGTTTCTTCTGCAAGCTCTCGTTTAGCGGCGGCTAACGGTTCTTCGTCATCCTCAATATAGCCCGCTGGTAACTCAAGCAAAATTTCGCCTGCCCCATGTTTATATTGTTTAACAAGCGGAATTTTGCTGTCGGCAGTGATGGCTGCCACCATAACAATATCGTTGAATATTCCGAGAAAGTAATCGTCCGCGATCTTGCCTGGTTTTATCTCCACTTTTTCCTGGCGTACCTTGTACCACTTTTCGTCGAGAACGAGTTTGGAATCAAGGACTTTCCATTTATTGATTTTCACGATTTTATTGTATATCAAGGAGAAAGTTGGGGCTACTGTTTGAAAGTATCTAAGGTGTGCTGATGAGTATTTTTGGCTTAAGGAAGGGTTTACAAGGAGAGTGCTGGTGTGACTGATCTTTTAAAACTATGATATTTTTTGCAACGACTCATTATGCATTGTCAAGACAAGTTATCAATGAATTATTTATTTGTCTGTTATAATATAGTGGCTTATTATAGCCATTATACTTTTATATTTGTACTTATTATGTTCTTATTTATGGCTTATTTGTTAATCTTTGTTAATCTTAGTTGACAATGTTAATTTCGCAATGTACAAATAATTTTCTAGAAACCCTTACTTAAGCTGGTTTCTGGAAGAAATGGTAAAATGTGACGACACGTTTCGTACGTGTTGAGTAGATTAATCGTGCACGTTGAACAACAAAAGATAAGGATCTCACAAGTGAGTTTAGAAAAAAAGTTTGTGCCAGAATTGGTAGATGCTGTATTTGCGGGCGATCAAGAACTCATGTTGGATACGGTAGGTGGTGCATCAGTTTCTAATTTAGTGTCTGAATCTGAAGCAAGACAACTGCATGATGCAGGTTTTGAGCTTGTTTGTCGGAGGATATACCCCGCAACAACCGACACGCAGACTAGTATGACTCGACTTTATAGCATCATTCAGTTCCGCAGAGAGCAGGTGCTTTGGGCAGAAATATGCGGAAATAGTTATGTGTCACTGCAGAACGGTAAAAACATTGCCTGGATGGTGATTGTTCCACCGAGTCATCGACTTATGGATGAGCAAGATAACGTATTTCAGGCGCACTGCCGTGACGGATTAAACATTCTCTCTATCAAGCCAGTCAAGCTCACTCACATATGGGCTGGTATTTTTCAGGTTCATGAGGCCGGCCATCTCTATGACATCGCTATAGGCGCTGAAGGTGCGACCCGTAGCCTAGACGAATATGTGGAGGGTGAGGTCAGGGCATATCGTACTGAAGACGCCTTAGTAAGTGTCATAACTCAGGGTAAGTTCTCAACAGTTATCGACGATATTATTATTACGAATGCTTTCGATGATCCCACTGATATACTGATGGTCGTCCGCAGTGATCATCAGAAATGGGAACAAATATCCTTACGGCTCGGTACGTTGATAACTCACGAGTTTCCGGCAAGTGTGTCAGAGATGGCTATGCGCTATGGTTACTATGTAACAGCCATCGCCTTTCGGATCGCCGAGCGTCAAGCTTCGAATGACGGAGATTTAATGGTTAAGCAGAAAAAGGCTATTGTCACGATCATGAGAGCTGAACCTAGTGCGGCCCGAATAATAGAATCTCTGTAATCAAACACGAAGGATCTTCTCGTGGAGTTACAAAACATTGGCTCGCTACTGTGAGCCTTTTTTCATAGACGCCCACGGGCTTACGCCCGTGGAGCTCCCGCTAGGTTAGACCAAATATATCATTGCGAAATCAGTAAAGTTCCGCACTTCGTGCAACCTCCAGTAAAATCTGCAGATCTTTTTCTTCCCCACAACTTACCATGAGTTCATAATTATGTTTAAATCCGAAAATAATAACGTAGTAGTTCGTACAATAATCGCTGATACTGTAATATGCGATAGTTTTACCAGACACTTTTTCAACTTGAAGATCAGTTATTAAGTTATAGTCGTCATTACTTTTTAGCGCATGGTAATCAATGTCATGCAGATCTATCGGCTCATTAAACGTTAGAGTATATGGACGCAACCAACCGCAACCACCTTCAAACATACTGCTAATCGGACCAAAGGTAATTTGATCCGCGTCTCTAATATTTTTCTCTGTTTCGAAAGGAGGTATTAAGAATGTCTCTCCTCCCCAATCATTGTTAAATGGCAATTTTAATTTTATACCTCTTATTAAATCGTCAAAAATAATCGTTTCGCTAGGTTCAAGTCGCGATTTAAAGTCAACTTCACATCTGGCCACGGACCAGTGATCCGGATTAATCTTATCAAGATATTTTCCATATTCCTCATTAGTCAAAGATATGCGTTGATTTCCGTTTTCTCTCCTTATAGCTGCTAATTTTTCATTGGCCAATAAAGTATCTTCTACTGTCGCATCACCGGAGTGCCCTTCCAATTGCTCAAAAAAAACACCTTTTTCTCTTACTTCTGAGTTTATTTCCCTCTTGTCCGCCCAGAAAACAGACACGCCCAGCAATGCTGCCAGTAGCACTGATACATACATGTAAGATTGGATCTTGTTCATAACCGTTGAATATATGTTAAATATACCGTAAAAACAAGCACTGTTGAGGCACGTCACCTTCATCGTTCATCGATTCATCCCCACACTTTATCCACTGCGGCTGGGTGAACATATGTGGCGAACAATCGTGACTGTATGGAGGTAAAACTTTTTGGGCGGCGGCATAGGCCACTCGCGCTGTTTGCTTGGGTGATTTTGATGTTTGCATATTGAGACTATTGTCTTACAGAAATGAGGGGTTTTCTAAGGAGCACTCCTGACCCTTAATTCTTTACTTACCCCTACTACAAATAAGATATATAGCAACCATATCTATAACCGCATTGAGCTGAAACCGAACCACATACAAATAGCTATCCATAAAACCGTCAAGATCGATTGCACAACCAGATAGTTTCTCCATTTATTCCCTGGAAGAAGGTTTTCTAGCGCAGGAAGAATTGACGCTCCAATAACACCATACGCGAAAGTAAACAATCCATAATAAATGTATTTTTCGTTGTAAATCAGCGAAAAAACCGTGAACACTGCAGCGATAATAGCAACGTTCAGCTGCCAAGTTAATTTAGTAAAATCCGGTATTTTTATTTCCATAGTGTAAGTTAATTCTTAACCCCATTTCCAAATACCCACAGCAAAGAACAGCTTATGAGCTTTAAACGCAATCTTGCTACCCCAGATACGAAACAGATGCCGTAAATAAGGAATTGGATTACCTCTCTTGAGTGATTCGAACGTATTTACTAATGTCCATTGCAAATCAAGTTCCTTGCGATTCCGCAATACTCCGCGTTCATCGAATAGATTTTCATTCACGTCAATAAAAGCCAAGGAATAGTTGTGTTTTGGAAGCCAAGCCATACCCTCTTCCAAATCAAGCCGTCTGGAAGCGTGGACTAAGCTTATATCGTGAGTACCAGTCAGGGGAATTTCATAAGTCAGAGTCAAATGTTTACCTTCTCGTGGTTGAAACGAGATAGGAAGTCGTACCTTAGCGTCACTTCCCTTGTTCACAATTTCAATAGGCGTATGCCCAAAACTAAGATAGCGGTTACGTTTTTTGTTTTCCCACAACACGAGATGTATAGCCGTCAATGAGTTGGGATCCAAGCTCTGATTCTTTACGTAGCCATCAAACATGAAGCGGCAATACTCAAGATTGTCCTTGTTAAACAGCTGGCGATTGCTTCCTCTAAAATCAAACTTAAATCTGGGTCGCCGTCTCAGGCTTTGTGTCACTGTATAAATTAAGGCAACAAGCCCCGAAACAGACCCTGCATCAAGAATCCAACGAGTAATGTTACTACTTGTCATAAGTTTCCTTATTGACCTTATTCAATGACTCAACAATTGCAATCTCAGAGTCGGTCAGGTTATAAAGCTTATACACCAGCTCGTCTATCTGATGTTCAATGTCCAGGACTTTTGCTTGTTTCTCTGAGCTGACCAGATAATCCGGTGATTTTATAAACTCAATAATTCTGGCTGTAAGATTTGTCAGGTCTTTTTGTTCTTTTGTGGGAGCTTTATAAATTGGGAGATCAATGATTGGCTCTTTATCAATTTGATAGTTATTACCCTGCATTTTTCCTTTATGCCGGAGCCAAAAAGCTACTAACTTTGAATTCAAGATGGCCAGCAAATATTTTTGATCAACTCTTTCAGTTTTGATCACATAAAAAGTTGCCGAAACATAACTATCGAAGTCAGCGTAAGTGAAAGTTGGCTTAGAACATTTCCGTAAGGCAATAATTTTCTCTCCAGTGAAAAAGTGTGCGTCTCTGGCTCTGTGTAAACCATAGGGTTTGTTATCAGAAGTAATTACTTTTTTGTAACGATCAAGGTGGGCTTGAATACCGGGGTACTCTTCAATTTTTTTCTTATCTTTAAAACTAGAATCAGTATAAATTATCCAACCCTTTATTTCAGGAATCCCATACCATCTTTTAAGTTCGTTTGTCGTATAGAAAGGCTTAATGAGGGATACATCTTTTTTAGAGAAATTGAGCATTTTCATTTCATCGTCAGACAATACAAATATGCCATCTCCGACTTTAGAATTTCCACCCAATATTTCTTGACTGGCTTTATTTACATAATCTTGGGGAGAGACAATTCCCTGAGCAACTTCTTTGGTCGGATCGAGGTGGAAATTCGCCTTGTTTGAAATTCTTTCAAGAATAGACTCTACCCCTGAATTACTGAAAGTAAGCATTTTATCCCTGAGTTCATTCCTACTTATTTTTGCAGTAAGATATTCTGCATTGATATCGCTCTCCTTATTTAAAATAGTAATTACATCTGCAAGCTCTAACGTATTGCCCAGAAGTCTTCTGTAATCAAATGAATAATTATCAATCGCAACATTTTTCTCAAACATCATTACCATAGTCTGTATGCCCGCTACAAAAATCTTAAAATCCCCGAAGTCTATTAAGCTTAAGATTTGCGTGTCGGCTAAAACCTTATTCCTCATTTTTGATGCACCATAACTCGTGACCCAATTATTTTGGGCAATAAATGTGATTATGCCTGAATTATCCTTTGCTAAATCTATACCTTTGCATGCAAAGAGATACCAAAGGTCCATCTTGCCTTGATAATAGAGAGAGCTTCTTAATCCATCGAATGCGGAACGATGGACGTATTCTTTTACGTAGGGTGGATTTGCAATAACAATATTAAATCCACCACTTTCAAACACATCGGCAAAGTTAAGTTTCCAAAGGAAAAACGGTTTGGTATTGATCGCTTGAACTCCTCAAGTTTTTTGAGAGCAGAAATTTTGTTCTGTTCTTTGAGTGTCGCTTCGATAAGCTCCCATTCCAGCTGTTCAATCTGCTTTTTGATACTGTCCTTTTTGCTCTTTTGCGTGGCTTCAAAAAATTCCTTATGCAGAAGCTTAAGATCGTCGGCTTTTTTCTTAGCCTCGCTCATCACATCAAAGAGGCTCGCCTTCGCCGAGGCTTCGGCGGGCAGGCCGGCATTGTTAAGTTTTTTTAGTTGAGTTTGTAACTTCTTTAATTCAGCATTAAGTTCGGCCTGTTTGACCGGCGTTAGTTTATTTTGCGAATGAAGCTCAAAATATTCTTTTTGCAAAACAGCTTGTTTTTGCTTGATGGATTCAAGTTGTTTCTCTTTACCAGTATCAATAGCGGCGATCAGTTTTTCATCAAATAGCTTTATACCCTCAAACTCCTCAAGCAAGCTATTGCCTTGCATGATTTTGTAGTCCAGGTTCGGCAATGGCTTGATCTGCTTGATGTTATCCTCATCAACGACCAGTGAAAGCCATAAACGAAGCTTGGCGATTTCCACCGCGCCGGGATCGATGTCCACGCCGTAAAGAGAGTTTTGAATGCAGTCGCGCTTGAAAGCGTAGAGCGTCCGGTTTTCTCCCACCCCCTCTTTATCTCCCCCTCGGGCAGGTGGAGAAAGATAAGCGGACAGCACCATGCGAGCCTTAACAATGGCGTTCATCATGCCAACAGGAAAGGCTCCGGAACCGATAGCCGGATCGCAAACCTTGATGGTGGCAAGCTTATTGTCGATTTCGCCAGCAAATTCTTTTATGGAGTCCGGCAGGAGTCTTTTATAATCACCCCCATAGTCTGGATTGTCTTCCTTGGATATTGATACCGCTTCATGCTCGACGACGTTCTCGCCAAATTTGATAAGCTTCTCTATGTCCTCTTTTGAGACTTTGCTTTCAAGCTCGGTAGCCAAATAATTCACCAAGCTCTGCTCGCACATATAGTGCACGATCTCGCGCGGCGTGTAATAAGTGCCTTTGGATTTACGATCCTTAACCTCCAATAGATTCTCAAATACTTTGCCAAGCATTTCCGGATCAACAGCGACTTCTTTTTCCAACGGTTCGTCTTCTTTTACCGTAAAGTTATAGCGATCAAAGAAGTCCAAAACACCATCGCCGATGTCGCCGTCTTTAGTCTTTCGGGTATTGGAAAAAATATCATTAGGCAGATCAATGGCCGTATTTACCCAGTCGTAGTTGCTAATCGGATCAAAGAGTCCGCCGTTTAGAAAAGGTATTTTGCATTCAAACCGGCTGTAAAAATCATCGTCCCTTTCCTTGGCCAAAGCTTCATAAAAGAGAGGTTCAAGATAATCGTTAAAATAGTTCTTGTCTTTGCCAGCCGCCTCTTCAAACAAGGTTCGCAAAAACTTCTTATCGCCCTCGCCCCAACTTTTATTCATCGGCACTCCGAACCAGCCCTTCTTTTGCAAGAAGTACAAAAACACGATTTGACCGAGCAGTTTTTTGGAAAAATCTACTGTGTTAACGTTTTTATCCGCAAAGTCCGCTTTGATGCCAGGGTGTTGTTTGATGACATCATTCAAAGTCTCGTGAACACGCAAAAACAGTTCCCGATACTTTTCAAAAAATTCTTTTGTTACTTTTTCAATGTTGAACGCTTCTTCTAACCGCGCCAAGGTTATAACGTTTTCGTCCTCAATAATTGGAGCCAATTTTGCTTGTGCCGTATGACTATGCTCGTTTGGGCCAACAAGAAAAGACCACCGGCGTGCCGGTGTAAACTCTTCTTTAACTTTGGTTTTGCCATTTTTTCCTTCGGCAAATTTATAGTCCATCTTGATCAGCGAAAATCGCCAATCCGTATCATTTGGGGAAACAAAAGCAACCAGCGCGGCGTCTTTCATCTTGCCGCCCCGGCTTCCGTTCAAATATCTGGCGATAAAATTTCTTTGAGCAGTACGAGCGCGTTCAAGAGATGTAAATTTTTTAAGCTGAACGATAAGAATATCTATTTCGTGCTCGCCATCTGAATATTTACCGACTCTTTTTAAGGTGCTGATATACGGTTGAAAAGCTGTAGCAATAAATTGTCCGCTATACGGATGGTTATCTTCTTCCTCAATATGATTCAACAAATTTCTAATGAAATCACGAAAACGCGCTTCCTCAAAAGGATTTTCAAAAGTTTCTTTTATTTTATTTTGCGCCTGTGCTTTCTGCATGTCATTTACTTTTCAATTTTTTCTGTTCCTTGCCGCGCAACGCCTTTGCGTTTTTACTGGTTATAACATTTTTACCGGTTTTAACTTCAATTTCCTTGCGTGCGTTGCCCGCTACCGTTCCGCCTTCTCGCGCTACCGTTCTATTTTCGTCAAGATTTTTCGGCTCGCGTTTCTGCGATATTTCCGTAGTTGCGGTTTCTGCTAACATATTCAAAACCAATTCCAAATTGGTCATATTATCGCGCAAATTTTCTTTTTTTAAACCTTTGAGGCTTTTGTATTGTTTGGTTGTTAGTCCCGCCCAAGCTTTGGATATTTCGTCAGTGAGAATAGCAAACTCAAGGCCTTCTTTCGCTCCGCGCTTTTCCCATTCGTCCGTCAATACCTTGCGGATTTCTATGCTTTTTAGACGTTGATTTACCCACTCGCGGCTATAACCTTTTTGCAAATAGGTTTTCAGAGCGCGATTGATAGCCAGTTCCGGGTCGGCGGTTTCTTCCAATCGCTCATACCCAACACGGGCCAGCCAGAGCTTGAACGGCTCGGCGTTTGGCGAGGGAATAGATTGGATAAGGCGAAGCATCGCTTCCGTATCGGCTGCATCCGTTAAGTAATATTTTCCGTCAGATGCTCGCATTTTCAGTTGGTCACATTTTGTGACGACCTCGCTTCCTTCTTGTTTTAAACGGTTTTTAAGTGTTGTCCAATAGCTCTGAGCTCTTTTATGATCGGGCTGTTCTGTTAGGGCAGCTATGACATCCACTATAGAAAAATACCAAAGTTCTTTATCCTCGTCCCAGTGGCGGCGGATTTGATTCCTTTCAAAAATAGCAATAGTTTTATCCTTTGATTGTTTTTCCATAAAATTATAAGTTAATTCGTTAAGTACTCTGACAGAATAACTTCTCGCTTACCAAAGTGATCGGCGGTAGTTTCAGCAAAATGACCCTTAAGAAGCCGGGTCGAGATATGGCTCTGCAAAACCGAGAGAATTTTTAGAGGATTAATGCCTTTCTCAATTTCTTTATTGAGAGCCTGCAGGGTTACTCTGGTGGTTTGTTTTGGCAAGCCGCCTTCCTCAAGCTGGGTGATAACCTTTTTAAGGTAGAGGTCTTGATCTTCGGTGAACTGTCGGCGATCTTTCATAGTTGCTTTGAGAATACGTAAAATTTGCGTGGCACTGTCCCTGCCTCCGCGCATTTTTACATCCGGCAACCCTTCGGTAGTGGCAAAAATAAATGCTTTTTTATTCTGTTCAATTAAGCCGTAAAAGTCCTTGTCTATTTTTTGCTGTTTGACATCTTTTGATGCTTCCAGTGTTTTGGCCGTAGTAATAAAATCCAATTCTTTGGCACCAACAGACGAGGCCATAAAGAACTTTTGGATTTTACCCCGGCGGAAATAAGTCACCAGATGGCTCGCGTTAGTTTTATCGGTTTTTGCTGTTCTGGCTTTCTTGGGGAGATGTTTAATCTTTTCAAAAGTGTCCGGTTCTTTGTCTCGGATATTTTTAATCACATGGAGATACTTGAGCTCGCTCTCTTCGCTCTCGTCCTCGCCGGTAATAATTTCTTTGGAAGTAAGGCGACTGAATAGCTCGTGAGAACCGATTGGTTCGTTTTCAGTCAGCAAATGAGCATCCCCTCCAAGCAGGGAAAGAAAAGCGTTGATTTTCGCTTCGGCCGCTTCCCGGAGTTTGATTTGATCGTTGGCTTGTTTGGTTGGGAAAAAATTAAAGGTATAAACAGTATCAAACTTGGTGTCCACGCGATTAATACGGCCGACCCTTTGCATCATGCGAGTCGGATTCCATGGGAGATCATAATTTATGACCACGTTGGAGCGGTGCAAGTTTACGCCTTCCGCCAGTATTTCAGTACAGATGAGAATGCGGTAATCATCTTTGGGAAACCGTGCCCTGGCATCAAAGTTTTCAATGACTTGTTCCCGAACCAACGCGCTGGAACTACCGGTAAAGCAAAGAGTCTCGTTTGGAAACTTTTCGTCAATATTTTTAGCAAGATATTCGGCCGTTTCTTTTGATTCAGTAAAGACAATAAGCTTGTTCTTTTTTAGGATTGGATTTGCGGAGAGTTTATCTATAAAGGATAAAAGCTTCGGGTCTCTGTTAACGCCGATCCAAAGCTCGTGAATTTCTTTTAGAATATCTAAATCGCCCTGCAAATCTTTCCGGAATTCATCCCGGAAATCTTTGCTCGGCAAGCGTTCCGCTTTGCCCTCGCTGATCAGCGCTTCAACCGCGTCGTCATTATCATCGGCAAGAAGCTCAAAAATCTTATTGGTATATTTTTTGCTGACATACACATTGCCATTATCCACTTCGGAGATAACTGACTCGTAGGAATGAATGAAGCGGCCGAGAGAATTGCGGAAAGCATGGAAACTGGACTCAAGACGTTTGATGAGCAAAATCTTCATAAATTTACCCATATTTCTTTGCGCTAATTCTTCCGGCTGGCTCACTTCACCCTTGTAATAAAGGATCGGGGTATAACGGGCGTATTTGAATTTTTTGGCGATCAATTCAACGGTCTTGGTAAAGACAACGTCTTCCTTGTCGTTGAGCTCGTAAAAAGCCGCCTCCGGTTTTTCAATGTCTGGAAAACGCAATTTTTGGGAAGCCAAATCCTCGGCAAAATATTTCGCAATCTCTGTACGAGTTCGGCGTACCATTAAGTACTTGAGAACCTTTTCCCGAATTTCTTTGGCATTTTCCTTTACGGTCTTGATGTAGTCGGTGTAATCTTTCTGGCGATCAAGGTTTTTGAGCTTGCGTTCAAGGCTGGCAAAAAACTGTTCAAGATCGGGTAAGTTTGGGATTGTGCTTTTTCTAGCTTTTTGGAAAAGTTTTACCTGGCTCAATATATCTTTTGGTGAATTGTTATATGGAGTAGCGGTAACAAGCACTACTTTTTTGCCGCGGCTAATCTCGGCCAAATTTTCATAAGTGGCATTATTCTCGGTTCGGAAGCGGTGAGCTTCATCCACAAATACATGGCTGTATTGCTCAACACCATCTTTGATGATTTTCTCAAGCTCTCCGACTGATCGGAATGTAGCTGGCACATTAAAATCTCGGAACACGTTTGGCCATGAGCCGGGGTTGGTTTTATCCAAAAGTACCGGTGGCGCAATAACAAGAATCCTGCCCTCGTTAATGAGCTGGCCAGCAAGCATGGCCGAGATATAGGTTTTACCAAGACCGACCACGTCTGAAATAAAGACACCGCCATACTCATCAAGAATCTTTTTAGCGTTAAGAACGGCCTGCTCTTGGTACTCCAGTTTCTTGAACTCACTCGGTAGGTATTTGAGAAACATCTCGTCGTGCTGACTCAAGTCGTCCTTGAAATATTCATACAAGAATTTGAGGTAAAGTTCGTAGGGAGTGATTGTGTCATTCAACCAAGTCTTTGTGCGAATCGTATCGACATATTTCTGGTTGACATCAACAGAGTCTTTCCAAAGCTCATTGAACTTTGCCAATGCAAAATCATAGTCGGCTCGATTTTTAAGCTCGACGTTGAATTCCAAATTATCTACCAGGCCTGCCTGTGTGAAATTGCTTGAGCCGGTGATAACCCGACCCTTGTCTCGATCACCCTCGCCAAAAGTCATAATGTAAACCTTGGCGTGAATCTTTTCTGATGGGTACGCTCTGATTTCCAATTTGCCATTTTTAATCCAATCAATGAAAGTATTAATACCGTTTTCTGTATTTTCGCTGTCATCAGCCTCCTCTATTTCCTTTTCAACAACCTCACCAAGCTTCTCTTTAGTTTCCGCACTTGAAAATTGCAAAGATGACTGTTCGACAGTTTTTGCTTTTTGCATTAAATCGTATGTTTGAGGACTGGTACTAATCCCAATTATAATTCTAACCTTGTCGGTTTTTTCCAGAGACTTATAAATGGCGTGAAAACCACTGGCATAAAAATAGCCAACTAAACAATCAAAAAATCTTGTATCTTTAATTAAAATCTCGAATCTCTCTTTGAGATTTTGACCTTTTTCGTTTGTGATAAATGTTAAATCAGTGCTCATATTTTTTATTTAATAAAATCATCAACGCTACTTATCTTTATACTTTATGTTTGCGCTTCACTGTTTTGGTTGTTTAGTTTTTTCTCTGTATTGTGTGACTCCAGTAAACACTAACGTCTCTAACGTCTGAAGAATGCGTCCAATGTGCAGGTATAAGTGCAATAAGGGTAAGGGGGTTCAAGTATAATTACTGCCTGTTGCTTTATTTTATCACGCGCGGGGATGGCTTGGGGGAGACTATATTCTGGCATACAGTAAGCGTACACCGACGGCCGCAAACGCGTCCAATGGGATTAAAGAAAGGCTAATATGGCTTCTGATTACTGCTCCGCAGGCTGACGAGCGACCAAATGATATAAATTAGCAGCGAGTACGTGATGGCGACGGCGAAGCTGCCGGGGAGGAGGGGGCCGTCGGGGGCGACAACAAGACTGTTGCGTGACCACCAACCGAGCGGGCGCAGAAGATTTTCAAATGGAGCTGATATAGTTACTTCGCTAATATATAAAACACCTCCGATAATTTCTTCGACATCAAAAAGAAAATTATCTACATCTACATATAAGTCGAATGTTATTTGAATCCATAGCCAAATTTCAAATAACGGAAAAATAAATGGGACTAGCGATACAATCACTTTCCACTTCTTCGGTTGGAACGCTTGCGTCCATTTCATCATCTTTAATTGTACGCCGCGTCGTATATAATCAGAAATATGGTGTACGAAAGACCACGAAACCCCTCTTCGTCTCCCCTTCCCCCAGTAGTAGAAGCTGCTGCTTCACTACGGGGCTTCGCAAGGGAGAGAACGGCTTTGCCATGTTTGCTGCTTGTAGTTTTTTTACTTTGGTATTTTCCTGCACCTGCCAACGCCCAAATCATTGAGATCCCGGATTGCAATGTGACACCGCAGGATTATTTTTGCCAGGAAATGTGCCAATTCGCGCCTTATGAACCTTGGTGTCCGCAGCCAACCCCTTCCCCGTCTCCGTCACCTACCCCCACCCATGACCCGATCGTGATCGTGCCGGGAATTACGGTCTCCCAGAACAAGAAATTATTGTACAAGGATCAAGAAGGTGGCAAATGGAAATTCGCTTTTGGGTTTAACATATATAAGGGGTTAATGACGAAACTGGAACAAGAGGGATACGAGGAAGGCACGGACTTGTTTGTCGCCCACTATGACTGGAGAAAACCGGCCGAGCATAATGCTGTCACTTATCTCAAGCCGATCATTGATCAAATTAAGCAAAGCACCGGAGCCAGTAAGGTTGATGTGGTCGCCCACAGCTTCGGCGGCATCGTGACGCGGGCATATATTCAGAATGATATTTACGCGAACGACATTGACCAGTTAATCACTCTTGGATCACCGCATAGGGGTTCGGCTGATTCTTACGTCGCTTGGGAAGGGGGAATTTTCCCCGAGGGGTGGAAGTTTTGGATAATAAACCGTGTAGAAAAAGTTGAAGATTCATTAAAGAAAACGCACAACCAAAAAGATCTAAAGCGTCCCGCATCTTTCCGCGCCTACTTCCCTTCTCTACGCGACATGCTGCCGACAAGCGATTTTGTTCGGCGAAGCGGAGAGACGGTGGCCGTTGGCACGCTGACCGAACAAAACTCCTGGCTGAAGAATCTGAATGAAGCTTTAGGAAGTATCGTAAGCAAGGGTGTAGGCCTGACAACCATTGCGGGAAACAAAGAGCAGACGCTGAATAAGGTAAGTTTGACCGGTGAGCGCAGCCATGAAGACGAGGCGCTGGCTCGCTGGCGGGACGGACAACCCGCAACCATTCCCCCGCCGCTGGATTCAGCGGAGGGAGACGACCGGGTGATGCTGGCCAGCGCGCACGCGGGTGAAACTAACATCACGCTAGATAACGCCGAGCATCATAAGCTGCCGGACGCGGCGCAGGATAAAGTGCTGGATATTTTGGGATTAAATCCGGTGGCGCAGCAGTTTACTACCCAAGAGCCGAAAAGTATCTTTGGTATTACTATTCTGTCGCCGTTAACGGTTTCCATTATGGGACCAAATGGAAAAGTTTTGTCTGCTAACCGCAACGACTTCGGGGCAGAGAACGCGGAGTATGACGATGATCCGAACGACCCTGACGACCCGATAGAAGTAACCATTCTTAATCCGCCAAATGGCTGGTATACCTTGGCTTACACCGGCACGGGTAATGGGGAATATACCATCATTACTTCTTACGCGGATGAAGATGAGAATGTTTCCTCAACAAATGAGGGGGAGGCTACGCTGGGACAAGAAACAAACCAGAGAGTTTACATTGGTAATAATACGATTTCTTTGATTGATGACGGAGATTATATTGCTTTACTCAAGGAAATTGAACGGCTTGCTAAACAAGCCAAGAAGGATAAGTTAATCTCTGGCAATGAGATGGCAAATGTTACCAGGCCGGTCACACACGCGCGAAATGATCGGCGGATTTATGAACAAAGGATGAGACAGGACAGGGAAGAGGCCGCGCTGGAACGGCTGCGGGATTATTACCAGGAATTGGATAAGATTGGGAATGAAGTGACGCGGTGGTTAAGACAGGGACGGCGCGCGGAGGTGGCGAACCGGATACTTGAATTGGTGGAAAAGATACGGTTGTCTGCGCCGGTGATGTAGAAGACATAAGCTTCTTTCGTATATACTCACAAAACTGAGAAACCCCCTCTGTCCCTTATCGGGGGGAAGATAGGAATGTGGCTATGAATGCTTGAGAATTTGCTGGACAATGGCGTTGAATTGATCGCCGAGTTCGTGGATGGTCTTAAGGCGCTGCTGCGTGGTCGCTTCGTCGGTGTAGCCAGGCTCGAGGAGAGCCGGGACAGAAATGTTGGCGCGGTTATCGATGAGCGGTTGACCAGTTAGGATACGGCGAACGGCCACAGAGACAACGGCGCCGTTGAGGGTGGCAGCGGAGCCGAGCTGCGGCCAAGTGGGTATGGAGCGGCCAATTTCCAAAAGAGAACGCACGGTGCGTTCCTCGGACAGGTCATAACCAAGTAATTCCCCGCCGATAATTTGTCCGATGGCCGGCAAGGGTAATTTTTTGCCGACTACGCGCTCGGCAATATCTTTACCACCGCGGCCATGAAAAGGCGGAATATTGTCGTCCAGGTCGTGACGTTCTATGTCTATGACACCACTATCGCCATTGTCCGTGGCCATAACGATAGGAATCTTTTTTGCCTTGGCTTCCTGACGTAAGCGGATTTTCATTTCCAGATTGTCTATTTCTTCGACCATCACATCCAGTCCATCGCAAAATTCCTGAAGGTTATCTTCGGTGATGCCGTCGGTGAACATAGTGATGTCAGCATAGGGATTCAGCTCATAAATTTGGCGGGCGGACATATATACTTTTGGCTCGGTCAGGTCGGCAATGGAGCCACGGATGCGGTTTAAGTTAGTCAGCTCCAGCGTGTCCGGATCGGCAATTTTGAGATGTTTACCGCCGCCGGTTAAGACGATGCTCAAAGTGCAGCTGTTGCCGACTGATTGTCCGGCGATGCCGATGGTGCTGTTATAGTATTTAACTTGTTCTTCCGGGGTGATCAGGTTGCGGTTGCGGCCGGTGCGCACCTGCTGGAAATCATCATCCTTGAGCAGATGCAGTAAAACATAGCGCCAGGGCAAGTAAACCCAGTTGCCGGCGGCAGAGGGGTCGTTGTCTTGGTAATGTTCTGTTTGGTGAACAGCAAACTGTTTTTCCAACTCGGGGGGATTCATTTTTAAAGCGGGATTATTTAAGGTAAATAATTCCTTGAGCTGGGTGTCGTAGGTATCGATGACCTTGATGTGCGGATTCTGGTCTAGGAGATTTGATAATCGGGCAGCATCATCTGGATTAGATAAATTAAAGAAATCTGGTTTGGGTGCCTGCTCTTTGGCAGACGGTGTTGGTTTGAGTTTTTTAATGAGGTTTTTTGTCATAGTTTAAGTATAACCTAAATAATAAATTATTTGTGAAAACTGGCAGTGTTCTATATTATAAGGCGATATGACACAACAATTAGGTATCAGAGAGTTGGCTGAGAGAGCCAAAAAGGAAGGGGCAATTGATTTAGCGCAGGGGGTAATTGATACGGATCTGCCCACGCCGTTAGTGAACGCGCTACATAAAGTTCCCATACAAAAAATTTCCCGGTACGATAATAAACGAGGTGTGCCGGCATATCGGGAGGCATTAGTGAATTATTTGGGGTCACGCGGATGGAATATTGAAGTAGACAACGTGATGTCCGTAGCCGGAGCGATGGCCGGGATAACCAGCTCTTTATTGACTGACCTAAAACCGGGTACCAAGGTGTTGCTGCCGGAACCTTTTTATATAGTGCATGAAATACTGCTGAATGCACTGGGTTTCGAGATAGTTTTCTTGCCAGCCAAGATTGGGGAACAATTGGACTGGGATGATGTGATAGACAAAATGGATGATGTGGATGGGGTAATTATTACTTCCCCGGCCAATCCGACGGGACAGACGGCTTCTTTGGAGACTTTAAAGAAATTGAGCGAAGCAGCGAGAGATAAGAATTGCTTATTGGTATTGGATGAAATGTATCGGGAATTCATCTGGGATAATCCACCGAAGGATGACGCGGATTACCAGAAGATGGATTGGTCAAAAACAGTACTGGTGCGCAGCTGGTCAAAGGCATTCGCTATTCCCGGGTGGAGGGTTGGTTTCTCTGTGACAAGTCCGGAACGGATTGAAGAAATGGCCGTGCGCCATGATGCTTTATATATCGGCGGATCGACAGTGTCCCAACATGTCCTGGCGGAGGTGCTGCAAAATAATCTGCCGGAATTAAATCAATACGTGGTTGAATTGAGGGAGATGCTGCTGCGAAATAAGGCGGTGCTGGAAGAAGCGTTTACGAAGTATGGTTTTATTCCCCAGCCAGTGCCGGCTACTTATTACATGCTAATGAAACATGACCGGCCAACAGACATGGCTGTTGTAGAGGAATTAATCGCGAAAAAGATTGTAACAACGCCGGCAACGATATTTTTTCATGACCGAAGTAAAGAAACGGGATTCCTGAGGATTCATTTTGCCGCTAAGGAAGAGGCCGCGCGGAAAGTGGCGGAGATACTGATGAAGTAAATTTTTTTAAGTTTGCTAAAAACCTGAACTTAGCGGAGGCACTCGTCTAGGGTGCGGCGGGGTGTGGCGCGAAGATTTGTTTTGGATGAATGACCAATACGCAACATTGATTGGGTGAATGGTTTGGCTTGGACTACGTCACGCACCTGGCTGCGAAATTCTGCACCGGCTTCGATAGCGGCGACGACAGGCATGGCAGCTAATCCGGCAGCAGTGGCATTGAGCCAGACTTGCTGGAGTTGCTGGCCGGCCCGGATGTGGTCAACCGGTGTATCAGTAGCTGTAGAAAAGACAGCTACGGCTGAGGCGCTGGTCACTTGCTGTTTTGTTTTTGACGCTTCCTGAATATGGATCGGGGCAATGCGCACCATCATCGGCGCAACTAAGGAAAGAGGCGCAGGAATACCCATGGCATAACCGGGCATACCGTCGTGCTGATAGGTCCAGCTGTTGCGCACCCAACGAGATAGCTCTTCCTTGAATTCGGGCCGGGATAATGTACTGAAAGTGCCTTCGTGTGATATATCAGCAATTTTTTCCAGCTTGCTTCGGTCAGAAATGAAGGTGGCGATGTTATGGTCGAGTGATTGATTGAGAATTGTTGTTTCATCGTCAGTTAATGTTTTCTCATCAAAGAATGACCGATTGGTGTGGCGCTGCACGATGGCCGCGAAAATATCCGCTTCTGTTTGATTGTGGTCAATCGGTTTGTTGGCAGGCGCAAAGGTCAGGCGAACGACCGGCTGGTTTTTGCCATTACCTTCAGGAAAATATTGTACGGCAGCAGTTTTGTTCCAATACTTGGCAGCATTTATAGCATTTGTCGTGGCACAACCGAGACTGACATATAGCTGACGGAGGGTCGGATCCGAGACAGTTAAATGCCGGCTCCAGTCGATATAAATGTCGATAGTGTTTGACAAAGCCTTAAATTTCCAAGGCTGGGTGTTGTGCGCGGAGGGCGCTAGAATAGCTGATGGGATGATCTGCCGCGTTATAGTATCGGCAGAGATGCGTTCTTTGACTGTTGGTTGAGGGCTTTTTTGTTGCATATCGTATTTAAGTTAAAACAAGTCTTTATACGCCACAAATAGCATTTTGTCAATAGTTTATGACAAATTAGATTTAATGAAAAATATGACTGCTCTGGCAGTCGACTTGATAGAAAAAATAGATTGGGGGGGTATGAATATACAATTATCTGGAATCCCAGCCGGCGGCAAGGGGCTGTTTGTTGTATAGACACATTTGCTGGGGCAGTTTGTCCCCTTTTCATGAACCCCAATACCAATTTAGGCGGGAGTATAATTCTCTATATATTAGAGGGCTGCTGATCGTTTTTTAGCGAATTTGAATTATTGACCAGTTTTTTTGTAGGTAGCTTCCGCTTCGTCCTTAAGAGGACGCCACCATGATTCGTTGTTCTTATACCACTCCACGGTTTCCTTGAGCCATTTGCTGAAGGAATGTTCAGGTTCCCATCCAAGGTCTTTATTGATCTTTGTCCAGTCTACGGCGTAGCGACGGTCATGGCCGAGGCGGTCCTTAACAAATTCGATACGATCCTCCTTTAGATTCATGAGCTGCAATATGAAGTGCGCGACGGTCAGATTATTAATGTCTTCTGTCATACCGCCGACGAGGTAGGTCTCCCCTATTTTGCCCGATGTTAAGACCAGATCGATCGCTCGGCAATGATCTTGGACATGCAGCCAATCACGCACGTATTTACCATCGCCATATATTTTTATATTCTCGCCATCGATCAAGTTCGTGATCATGCGCGAGATGAATTTTTCCGGATGTTGGTATGGACCATAGTTGTTGGAGCAGTTGGTAATGGTAACCGGCAAACCGTAAGTGATGTTGAAAGCGCGGACCAAATGATCGGAAGCAGCCTTGGAAGCTGAGTAAGCGCTGCGCGGAGCATAGGGTGTTTCTTCGGTAAAAGTCCCTTCATCAAGCGGCAGATGTCCGAAGACCTCATCGGTAGAGATGTGATGAAATCTTTTATTGTTTTGTCTGGCGGCTTCCAATAGCTTAAAGGTGCCATTGATGTTGGTTTCAACAAAGATGCCGGGATCGAGAACGGCGCGGTCGTTATGAGATTCCGCGGCGAAGTGAACAACAATGTCTGCAGCTTTAACCAGCTTATTTGCAATCTCAGCATCACGGATATCCCCTTTGACGAAGGTGTAGTTTGGGTTGTTGGCTACGTCCGCCAGATTAGCAGGATTGCCGGCATAAGTTAAGACATCAAGATTTACAATCTGGTCCTCCGGATGATGTTCAAGCCAGTAATGGATGAAGTTGCTGCCGATGAATCCCGCCCCGCCGGTGATTAATAATTTCATATAATTGAGTGATAACAGTAAAGAAAATTAAAATCAAGTTCCTCGCGTTCTTAAGTCTTGAAGAAAGAAAGGTGTTTGCCCCCTTAACTAATAAGGGAGGGCTGGAACACGAATAATAACCCCTCTTCATCTCCCTTTATCAGGGGAAGAAAAAACTGGTCGATAAAATGCACGCTAGGTGCGTAAAGATGGGAAGGTAAATGTGGATACGGAGTGCACGGGTAATAGGAAAGACATTTGAGGAAGTATGCGGAAATAATTTCATAAAACACTGGGAGCCGATACAAACTGCACAGGAAACGAGCGGAGCAATTCAGGCGCGATAAGGGAGACGACTGTACAATTTAATAAAGTAGATTGGATCAGAGCGCGTTGGTGTGGCTGATTACACCAGCTTCGACTAGTTGGTGAAAATGGTCCGGCTGGTGCTTCTGCAAGTAGTGAGCGACTTTGCCGAGATGTCCTTGCGAATAGGCGATGTGACGCTCGGAGAGATAGTCTTGCAGTTCCTTTTCTGTTTCTTTTACTTGAGATGGATCTGAGATTAGTTTCTCGATCTCCCCTATTGCGTAGCCAAAATCAGTGCGATCAATATCAATATGTAGTTCACTATGCTGGTAGGAGCGTCGGGTAGTGTTAACGGTCGCAAATGGTGCGATGTGGTTCTGCTGGAGAGCAGGCGCTAGGCCCAGCCCGGTCAGATTTAGAGCAGCCATGATCTCGTTGTCAGTGGTTAACTCAATGTATCGACGAGCAACAAAGGCAGAGTTCTTGGTGCTTGCATCTACTGGGGTCTTGAGCTCGAATTGGCCATTGCGGCAGCGCAGCCATTGATCGGACAAGGTGAGTTGGTTGGTAGCGTTGTCGTAGTAGACATCAGTGACGTTTTTTTCACTAATAAACTTTGCATCAGCCGTGATGAGCTGTTCGTTATTCTTGATGAGAGGAAACTTTATTTCGACTTCAATCATTGATTTTACTTAATGGGTAATAAAAATTGGTAAAGTTGACATTTTTTATTTTTCACACCAGGTTTTTACACACCAGGTGTGGAGAGTGGGAAGACATAGTCTAAAACGGCGTGTAGGCATGCATTTAACCCGTTCTTTACACACCGGGTGTGGTGTGGACATGGGAACACCTGGGTGTGGGCATGAGGAATAACTAAGCCTTGCGGGCAAACAAAGGGTCGCTGGGTTTCTTGATAGGGCGGGCGCTGAGCAATTGGTCCAGCTTGGCGTGAGTGTCAGGCAGGAAAGGAGCGATTTGTTTATTGACGGCTAGTAATATTTGGAAGAGCTCAGCGAGTACTTTTTGTGCACGATCTTCCTTTCCGCCCTTCATCAATTGCCAAGGTTTGGTTTCCTCGATGGTGTTGTCAGCTGTTTTGACGACAGACCAGATGACCGCCAGGGCATGATGAAATTCCAGCTTCTCAATATAGTTATCAACTAGCTTTAGGGTGCTTTTAACTTCACGAGGAAGAATTTTATTATTAGCCTGATAGTCCTGGTCGGGGGCATACTGCTGGATCATGTTGAGGGTGCGGGAGACAAGATTACCGAGACCATTAGCTAAGTCGGCATTATATCTGTCTTTCAGACGAGTATGGGAAAAATCACCATCGTTACCAAAAGGAATGTCACGCAGGAGGAAATAACGAATGGCGTCGGCACCATAGTCCGCTACCAGATCAACCGGATCAACAACGTTGCCTAGGGTTTTGCTGATTTTCTGGCCGTCGATAGTAAAGTGGCCGTGGGCAAAGACTTGCTTAGGCAGTTCCTCCCCTATCGCGTCCAGCAAAGCAGGCCATATGACACAATGAAATTTTAAGATATCTTTGCCGATTATGTGAACGTCGGCAGGCCAATAGCGTTTGAATTTCTTCTTGTCCTTGCCGTAGCCGATCGCCGAGCAATAATTAAATAACTCGTCCAGCCAAACGTAGATGGTTTGTTCTTTATCCCAGGGCAGCGGCAGGGCAAATTTTGCTGTACGGCGGGAGATAGCAATGTCTTCCAGCCCTTGTTCAATTAACGATAAGACTTCGTTACGTCTGATCTCGGGAGATATTTTTAGGGCACCGCTGGTAATTTTATCCCGCAACAATTCGCCATAGTCGGATAATCTGAAAAACCAGTTGCTCTCTTTAATTTTTTCCGGCGGCTTACCGTGGTCGGGGCAGTTGCCTTGGTCGTCTAAGTCCTCTTCTTTGATGAACGCTTCATGACCGACACAGTAGAGTCCTTCATATTCCCCTTCATATAACTTGCCTGTTTTATATAGTTTGTCGAAGAAAAGATTAACGGCGTCTTCGTGTCGTTTTTCCGTCGTGCGAATGAAATCGTCGTAGCTGATACCGAGGGCTTCCCAAGCCTTTTTAAAGAATTTGACATTTTTATCAACAAAAGCCTTCGGTGATTGGCCAGCGGCTTTAGCGCTGCCCGCTATTTTGGAGCCGTGCTCAGCTGTGCCAGTAAGGAAATGGACGTCATGGCCTTGTTGCTTGTGGTAACGGGCTAAGACGTCAGCGGCGATGGTGGTATAAGCCGAGCCGACGTGCGGCTTGTCATTGACGTAATAAATGGGTGTGGTGATGTAGTACTTCATGGAAAGGAATTGTACGGCCAAATCAAGTAATTAACAACTAAATGGTTAGATGTATTTTTGTATTATACAGGATTATATCAATGAAAACGCCCTCCATCTCACCCTTAATCCCCTCTGCCATTGGCGTCGGGAGGGCACTATCAGGGGGGGAAGGTGAGCTGAGATCACAGGTTAACTCCCTGACGTCCCCCTTATCAGGGGGGAAGGTTATGTGTTCAGCCGAAAATCGGAGGGACGGTAAACATATAGCCGAGAGCATTTTGGTGCATGAATAACTTCTAGCGGCTTGAGATCTGGAAAAGGAAAAGCATAGATAAGCACATAGCGCAGGTTAGGCAGGTGCTGCTTAGATAGAAAAGATTTCACTTTAGCCATGTGCTCCGGCATTAAGAACGCGAAGATGACGGTGGTTTCAACGGGGAGTTTCTGTCGGTAAAAATTACGCATATAAACGGTGAGCCGTTTTTGTGGTACGGACGGTTGGCCAGACTTGGCAGCTGAAGAGGAGCGGGAAGGCAGCAGGTGCAACCGGGACCAAACGATGAACCACATGATGGGCGATAATTCATAACCGACGGCTTTGGCTCCGCGCGAAGCCGCTTCGAGCAGTACACGACCATCGCCGGCGCCAAGGTCGACGATGACGTCCGAGGGACCAAGTGAAATGTGCGAAAAAGCGCGCTTGATGGCAGCCATGAAAGTGGGCGCGTATGGCGCACCGATCTTGGCGGCGTAGGCGGTCGGAAGCAAAAGGGCGAGGCCGAAGAAAATGATCCAATTTATGATGGCTGACATATGTTTTAGTAAATATAATGGACGAAATTCAAATGACAAAACCCAAATTACAAATCAATGCTGAAATCCAAATGACAAAAATATTTAACCAGATGATGAGTGCTTGGAATAAAAAGTCCCTGGTTTTGACCAGCGAGATTTGAGAATAATTACCTTGTTGAATTAGGTGGCTTTCACTTTGAGTTTACGGGTCATGGCGGCATTGGCCTTGGGAATTCGAATGGTGAGGATGCCGTTTTTTATTTTGGCTTCCGCGCGGTCGGCGTCGATTTCAACCGGCAGAATAATGGAGCGGGAGAAAGTGCCCCAGTAACACTCTTGGTAAAAGAAATTCTCTTCATCTACATCGTAACCGCGACGACGTTCTCCGCGAATAGTAACCATGTCATTAGTGATGGATACATCGAGATCATCCGGGGAGACACCGGCAATAGTGCTTTGGATAACCACGTTCGTGTCATCCTGAAAGACGTCAACGGTCAGTTGGCCTTCCTGTTCGTCGCCTTCTTTGGTAGTGTCAGCCTCGTCGTTATAATCCTCTTCCGGTTCGGTTTCGGTTTCCTCGGTTGCTTCATTTAAATATTGCTGATCGTCTTTGTCTGACTCTTCCTCAACTCCTGTGTCGATTTCTTTTTCGTGCATCGCCACCTGTTCCTCGTCGTCATCGCGATTCATGATGCGAGCGCCGGTTAGCCTTTCAAAAAATCCAGGTGTGTTTATTTTTCCCATAGTTAACGAGTTAATGATAACACAATTGATAAATGTAAACTATGCGTTGATTGTAGCACAATTGGGGTGAAGATTTTTACACAACTCGAAATTTTACGCGTTGTATTGTCTATCCCATGATGTTCACGTTATTAGAAGGAGATACTTGTAAGGGTTACTGAGAAATCCTAATGTCAAAATCCTAATGTCAAATCAAGTCCAAAGCCTAAATGTCAAAGAACTTAGAAATTATACGCTGGGCTATAAATGCCCAAAAAGATTAGTGACCTTGCAGAGCGTGGCGGCTGCGATCAATTTCGGATAGTTTCTCGGCAAGCAACGCGAGTTCTTGTTTCTTGGCTGTTATGGCTTTGGATGACGCCTTGCCCGTCATTTGCCGCAGTATTTGCTGGTATTTGGTTTGCTGAGTGATGAGGGCATTATAGTCATTGTCTAGTTTTTTAGCGGCAGCTTCGATACTGTCGGCGGTGATGTCAGAGGAACCAATACCAACCACACCACCGATAATTAAGGGGAATTTGAGGAAGCTGGAAGCGTCAGCGTCAACGAGACGGGAGTGCGTCATAGTTTGCAACGCTGGAGCAAGGTCAGACGGCTGCGAGATATATAAATCGATCACTGACTTAGTCGGCAAGTCGAGCAGACGACGGGCACTGCGGACGGTATTAATGATGTCCTGAAAAAGATCTAATGATGGAGGATTCTTGGCAGAAGCTTTGTTGGTGATCCAGGGGTGACTGATTAACAGGTCTGCGTTATTTTTATTACTCCATAATAATTCGGTGATGTGCGGCAGAAATGGGTGCATTAGAATTAAGGCGTCCCTGAAAACAGCATGAGCAACTTTAGTGTCTCCCTGCACTTTTAGTATTTCTAGATACCAATCAGCTAGGTCATGCCAAATAAAATCGTAGAGGAGTCGGGCGGCCTCACCGACTTTATACGATTCTAAATTACCGGTAACTTCGACTGCTACTTGTTGGATGCGCTGCTGGATCCAGTGGTCAGCGTATGTGGAAGGTTGGTCGCGATCTTCAATAGATTCCAGGAAGCGAGCGATGTTCCAGATTTTATTGGCGAAATTACGACCGGAGCGAATACTGACAGGATCAAATTTAATCGCTTGGTTGTCGTAGCTTATTTGATGAAGCAAGCCAAAGCGGGTGGCGTCGGCGCCATATTCGTCGACAAGTTCTAAGGGATCAATACCCGTGCCAAGACTTTTACTCATGCGCTGGCCGGTTTTAGTTAGGACGGTGGGATGGATAAAAACATGTTCAAAGGGGATGCGGCTGGCTTGATCGGGCCGCGCATATTTTTCATCCTCCATAAAATTAAGTCCGGAGAAAATCATGCGAGCGATCCAAAGGTAAATAATGTCACGGCCGGAAATGAGGACAGAAGTAGGGTAAAAAGTCTTTAGATCTGCTGTGTTGTCAGGCCAGCCGAGGGTCGCCATCGGCCATAAGGCAGAGGAAAACCAAGTGTCGAAGACGTCAGGGTCTTGCAGCCATCCGTCACCTTCGGGCGGATCAATTGAAACAACAAAGTTGCCTTCTTCTTTGGCTGTGCCTCGCGTGTCTTCCTTCCACCAAGCCGGAATGCGCTGACCCCACCAAAGCTGCCGTGAGATGGTCCAATCATGCACATTGTCCATCCAGTTAATGAAGTGTTTTTTCCAGCGAGGAGGAAAGAATTTAATTATTTCCTGCTCCGCCACGGCAGTGGTGGCGCCTTTCAACTTGCTCATGTCGACAAACCATTGGCGAGAGATTAACGGCTGGATGGGAGTGGAGCAACGATCGCAAAGAGTGATGGAGTGGCGGTAAGGCTCGGTTTTAATTAAAAGTTCAGCGGCGTCTAATTCGTTAATGATTTGGAGGCGGGCTTCATCAAGCGGCAAGTTGGCATAGGCACCGGCAAGGTTGGTGAGCCGGCCATCTTCGCCGATAACATTAATAATCGGCAGCTTGTGAGTGTTGCCTATTTCGGCATCGAGCGGATCGTGGGCTGGAGTGACTTTAACTGCGCCGGTGCCAAAGGACTGGTCGATGCGTTCATCGGCAATAATGGGGATGGGACGGTTTATAAGAGGCACGATGACCATCTCTCCTACAAGCTTTTTGTATCGTTTATCTGCAGGGTGGACAGCGATGGCAGTGTCGCCCAGCATGGTTTCGGGGCGCGTGGTAGCGACAGAAATATGACCGGGCTGGCTGGAGAAGGGATACGCGATGGTATAAAGCTCGCTCGCTTGTTCGACATGATTTATTTCGAGGTCCGAGATGACAGAGGTGCAACGGGGACACCAATTAATGATCCGATTACCGCGATAGACAATCCCCTGCTCATAGTAACGAACAAAAGCCTCCTGTACGGCTCTCATGTATTTGTCGTCCATGGTAAAAACTAACCTGCTCCAATCGCACGAGCTGCCCAGCCGCTTCATTTGTTGAATAATCTGATTACCGTATTCCTCGCGCCATTCCCAAACTTTAGCTAGGAATTTTTCCCGACCCAGGTCATGGCGGGAAATCCCCTGATTGCGCAGGCTTTTTTCGACAACGTTTTGAGTGGCAATGCCCGCATGATCGGTACCGGGCTGCCAGAGCGTCGGATCCCCTTTCATCCGGTGATAGCGGATCAATACGTCCATGATGGAATACTGGAGGGCATGACCCATGTGGAGGCTGCCGGTGATATTGGGCAAGGGCAGCATTATGGTGAAAGGTTTTTTATCCTGGCGTTTAAACGGTTGCCCGTTATTGGGCTTAAAGGCATTAGATTCCTCCCATTTTTTATAAATGGCTGGTTCGTGCTGCAATGGATCATATTGTTTAGGTAAGGGAGCCATAATATGCCAATTGGTTTCGTTTAGTTAATGGAGATTACTATTTATAATACCTTGTCGGGGATAATGCGTATATTTTTACTGTCTTACGGACAGACGAAGTTGCGTTTGTCCGGTTGGTCGCGATCTTTGTCGCAAAATGGGGTAGATAAAAAGGCTTGTCGCAGCCGTATTGATAGGAAACCTCAAAAATAGCACAAGATCAACCTGGCACGGATCGTTTTTTACGGTATAGTAAAGAGATTATGGCATATCATTTAGGAATTGGTCGTGTGCACGTGTGGAGTTTTGACGGCTTCCGAGTTAAGTCTAGATGTAATTGCAAACAAGCTAAAGGCGGTTGCCGGCCAGCTTTTGTGTTCAGTATTCCAGGGCAAGTAGGATTTCGTACTTCGTTGAATCATTTGAAGACCTGCAAGAAGCGGTCATGCAGTAAGCTCCGAAAAAAAGTTATTACGAGTATTAAGACAAAACTTGATTGGCTGTGGGAGGAAGGCAAATTATTGGGTTGCGTGCAGATACAGCCGTTGCTGTATGGTTCATCAAAAGTGATTCTAAAGAAAAGAGATTTTGAATTTGTGGCGCATCATCTAGCTAATTGCCCACAAGAAAGTTGTGCGCAATTACGGCGGGCGTTACTGCTAAAAATTCGAGACCAGGTTGGCGTGAGAAATTTTCTTAAACCGTAGGAACTGTTCCGGAGAACGCAGATAAATCAGGGCGCGCACAGGCATCAATGTCTGACCAGTCAGTCAGACGACCTGCCTGATAAGCGAAGACGGCGGGCAGTGCGATCATGACAGCGTTATCTGAGCATAGGGACAAGGGAGCAATACGCAGCGGTATACTTGTTTGTGCAGATAAATCGGTAAAGGCTTGGCGCAGCTTTGTATTGGCAGCCACACCACCGGCGAGGAGTAATAAGTGGGGCTCTCCTTGGCTGATAGCCAGGTTTGTTTTGGCGAGCAAAGAATCGATGACAGCAGCCTGAAATGAGGCAGCGATGTCGTTGACGAAGGAGGCGACCGGCTGGTCTTTAGACAACTCGCGGACTTTGTACAGGACTTCCGTTTTGAGGCCGGAGAAACTGAAATCAAGGTCACCGGATCTAAGCATAGGCCGCGTAAAAGGATAAGCGAG
>Ga0155205_129_pt1 | contig 70193 bp, 69 predicted proteins | sample RifCSPhighO2_02_FD_106173 | JGI IMG/M metagenome (GOLD analysis project Ga0155205, IMG submission 106173) | Candidatus Andersenbacteria bacterium RIFCSPHIGHO2_02_FULL_46_16 | reverse complement strand
GATAAAAGGTAAAGAAAGATTATGAGTAGTATATCAGTATTTTAATTTAATGTTTATAGGTACTAGGAGGCGTATAACGGCATTGCAAACATCGGGTGTTGGAAATTTCGGGTGTTGGAAATTTTCGGGTGTTGGAAATTTTAACGGCATTGCAAACATCGGGTGTTGGAAATTTGTTGGAAATTCTTGGAAATTTTCGGGTGTTGGAAATTCATCTAAAACGGTTACGGAAATGAGAGACAGCCAGTAAAACACCCGAGCTGGTACTGGTGCTTAGGCTTCCTGGCGCGATTCCCACACAAGCCGCGCTACACCGATAACTAATAGAAAGAAAACCCAGACGGCCACGCGCTCGGCCATCATTTCGGCAAGTGGCGAGACGTAATGATTAGCGTAAGTATTGATAATGGCTGTGATGACCAGGCCTATCAGAGCTATAGCTACGGGAAGGCGTCCATCTAAGCGCCACCAGAGGACCAAAATAAGCAAAACCAGAAAAATGCTGGTTTCAATGGTGGCAATGTTGTTTTTTGTCAGAGCCAGGTAGATAAACACCGTGGCGGGAATTGCCAAAGGGTTATGCCAGCGGGAGCGGTTATTAAGCCAGATCAGTGATTTAGTGATGTAATTCATATCTAATTAGCGTTTTATAACCCCTCACCGCTCCCCTTATCAGGGGAGTAACGGATCGTGCTTCCCCCTGTTAAGGGGGGTTGAGGAGGTTTTCTTTTTCTAACTCTTAAAACTAAAAACTTAATACCGGCATAACCCAAATATACCAAGCACCCGATAAGTGTAGTGCCGGATACTATCAAACCGACATAAAACCAACGCTGCGGCCAAAACTCAATCACCATATCCATATCGTAAGACCCGTCGGCATTCTGCCGGCAAAGCTTTTGTTTGACGCACAACTCGTCCGTATCCACATACCAGCCGTTAAGGAACGAATTCAATTTGTAATGATGCTCATTGGCAATGGCGTCAGGCACAACCCACGGCACCCAACTAGCCAGCTTCCCTCGCACCTTGCTATTGTCCATCATTAACCGCCACTGGTCGTGATAAGATTCGCTCATGTTGAGGTAAAAAGGTGTCGTGGCGCCTTTAATCCGCGCTAACTTTTTTGCCGGCATAATTATTTCGAAATCTACACCAGTAGGATTTTGGAGTTGTTGGCCGGGGGTGCTGACAAAATAGAATTGGTTATGCAAATCAGGTATTTTCATTAGGCGTAAGTTGTCAAAGCGCGTGACGATATCGCGTTCGATTATTTCGGCGTAGGAATAAAGATAAATGATGGCGCTGGTGGCCTTCGGCGGAGCGGTAATCACCTGATGAAAATTTTGCCAGGCATCGCTTCTTATTGGTAACTGCCCAATAATGTCTTTGCCCTGGTCAAAATCTACCCAAAAGCTTGTTTCCTTAGTGGTATTTCCACGGTAATCAAAACTTAGTGAATAAGAAGAATTACTCATGATCGGAAGAGGTCCGATGCCGGCGCAAGTATCTTTGTCTGTGGCTTCCAATAATAAGGACTTAATTCCGTCGCTGGCTAGCTGTTCATCCACGCGGTTTGATAAACGTCCAGTACGATCATATTCTAGACAGCCTTTATTAGGTGGGTCTAGCCATAAACCATTTTCCAGTGATGCGTTAGGGATGATATTTCTTCCTATGCCTTCAGGCAATTCGTATTCAAATATATTCTGGTCTTGGGATGATAGTGAATATGTATAATAATCTGCATTTTTATTTTGTAAAACAGGGTATTCGGAGACTTTTTTCCCGTTGATGGAAAACCTACCGGCATTAGTTGTACTGTCCTGCCAAGCTTTGTTTATGTATAAAGTGTTGTTGGCGAAGGGGGGGGTAATGGCGACACGGATTTTATCAGGCGTAATATTATCCGGAGTCAAATCTTCATAAATACTTTGGATATATATTGAGGGGATGGCGGTGACGTTATTACCTTGTTCGTTTTGGGTAATTTCGGTGAATAAGAATTCCTGGTTTAACTGGTCGGAAATATATGAATATTTGTCATCTGAGTTGGTCAGATTAGTAATAGTGGCCAATGTGTGAGAAGCGGTGATGTATGGTTTATATCCCTCGTTTTCGTAAACAACTAATTCCTTCGTGCCAATATCAATCTTTCTTAGAAATGGTATACGGGCTAATTGCTCTAGGTACCATCGTCGGATATGGGGATTCTCCCGGCCGCCGAAGTGAACAAAAAAATCATCATCGTTTTTAAAATCCTGTATCGGAACAACAACGTATTTTATGGAAGATATATCAAGAAGACCATTGGCGCCATTGATCTTAAATAGTTCTATTAACCTTTCATTGAATGGCAATGACTGATATCCCGGCCTCTCCCAGAAATATTTTTTCCATGTGCTATTGATAATAGTAATATTACTTATCATTGGTTTTTGACTGGCATAAATACTCCATCGGGATGTAGCCGGTATCCATGATGTCCGAAAAAAGCCAGGTTGCTTAAGAAGGAAATCCTTAAAAGTCAGATAATCTGCTGGTACGTGGCGAGGGGTGAATATTGTTCCAATCGCGCCGGTAATGACTGGGAGAGCATTATTTACAAAAAGGATCATCACGAATAAAACCACAAAAAACCGGCTGTAGGTAGGCCATTTTTTAAAGCGCGGGTTTTGCCACAATGAAGCTACTAGGGCGCCAATTAAAATAGAATAACTAAGGCCGAGCAAGTAATAAAATTTACTAGCTTCGCGATAAGCATTGAAGCCGGGAAGATGCTCGTATAGCCATAAATAAACGTGAGGGAATGGAGTAGCGGATTGTTTAGACAGAAGTATTCCTAATGCGGCAATGATACCGAAAAAGACAACATACTTATTTTTGCGGCCAAAGATTAACCCCAGGAAAGCTAGCATGGGAACGAACCAAAAATATACGGGGATTGGCTGGTTTATAAAAGTAGTTGGTGCGGCTCCCGCCCAAAACGGATGGAACAAGGTAAGTGAGTTAGTTAAGTACATAAAATTGCTTCCAAATAATCCACGACCCAAAACTGCGTTACTTTGCAGAGACCTGGTGGCGATTAAGGGAATAATCCAGTATGTACTTAATATCAAAGTGACTAATATTGGAATAACTGCATATATAGAGTTGCTAATTATATTTTTTTTTGAAATCTTCTCAATTAAAAAGGTGTGATACAAATAATATAAAAACAGCACCCAGGCTACGATATAAAAAGCCCGAGCTTCGTAAGCACTGACTATGAAGCATACTAAGCCCGCGATGACGGCAGTGATCAGTTTTTTGTTTGTCAGGTTATTTATAAAAAGATATATGGCCAATGGCGACCAGGCAAAGGCGGTAGCCAATGTTAGGTGTCCGGTTTGCAGAATGAGATAATATGTATTGAAGCTAAAAATTGTGGCAGCAATTAAGGATGAGGCCAAGTTACTGCCAAGCATCTTTTTCGCTAACAATAAAAAGGAAAAGAAGCCGACAAAAACAGTTGGAGCTATAAACAACAACCGCAGAATAAATTTGAACTCCAGAAAACCTAGGATATATATGAGCACTTTGTAAACAAAGAAGAACGATAAAACAACATTAAATTCGCCAAAACCGGAGCTGGACCAGATATTCTCAGTTAGAAAATTGTGCTTTATTGTCTCTTGATATAGCGGATACCAATCACCCGATGTGAGTATCTCAAAGTTAAGGAACCAGCGGTGATAGACCAGTAACAAAACTATGGTTAATAGTGAACTTACAATTATTATTTTTGGCAAACGCATAGTTATCTTGAAAGACCGATTCGTTATTTATACAAATATAACAAGATGTCCTGAAATTTATTTTCTGAATTAACCGGAACACATTTTGCGTTAATTTGGTATTCAAAACCGTTTTTTTCGAAATATCGGACAAACCTACTCAAATTTGACTTATAGCCACTTATTTTATGATGGTATTCAATGACCATCTTGTTTAGCTTCTTCAATTGATCCTTATTGCTTAGATCTTGAATCGCTTCTTCTTCCGCCCCCTCAATATCCATTTTAAGAAAATCAATCCGTTGAATCTTCTTATCTTGGATGAAAGAGGATAATGTAATACTGTCAACCGTAATCAAATCCTTTGGCATTCTTTCTCGCCGGGAACTCATTATCAGGGAGCCGGGGTTTTTTGAATCAATAAAAAAGTCAATTTTTCCATTTACATTGGAGATAGCAGTATTAAATAAATGCACATTTTTTAATTTGTTTTGCCGCACGTTCTTTTTTAATAATATAAATGTCTCTGGATCAGGTTCAAAAGCATAGATTATGCTTTCGGGATATAGCCATTTAAAGAAGACAGTTGCTAAGCCGATGTTGGCGCCACAATCAAAAATCATTGGTCGGTTATTAAATGATTTGAAAAAATACTCGTTGCGGTAGAATATTTCTTCGTATAGAAACCTTAGGCTACTGTAGCTAAAAGCATTTATTTTGTACCCGAATATTTTTTCACTTTTCAGGCTTAAGAAGTTGGCAATTAAGAGGAATTTAAGATTGATCCTTAACCACGTTAAGAATATCATTATTTTTTTTTCAACCGGGTGGTGGCTAGCAGCTAAATATATAAAATTTTGTAATCCGCTATATGAAATTCCAAAAAATTGGTTGTTAAAAAATTGAAGCATAGTAGTTTTAGTTAACATAGCGGAATTCCTAAACTAATTAACAACACTTGCGCAGTAGCTCCTGATAAACCTCTATGTATTTAGGAATGATAACATTATTCCAGTCATAATTTTCCTCGACTTCCTTTCTGGCAGCTTGGCCGAATTGCCAGCGTAACTGTTCATTTTCTATCAAGTGGGCTAGCTTTGCCGCTAAGCCGTCAATATCCTCTTGCTCAATTAAGTAGCCAAATACGCCGTCTCTAATGATTGATTGCGACCCGACACTCTTAGTTGAAATGATGGGCAGGCCGCAAGCCATGGCTTCAAGATAAACCTGTCCCCAACTTTCTGACCGGCTCATACTGACAAAAACATCAGCTTTTTGGTAGACATTTTTTACATTATGGTTAGGAATATGACCATAAAAAACTATTCTATTCTTTAGGTTCAGTTGCGCGACTAGCCGTTCTAAGTCTTTTTTCGCCCGTCCATCCCCGATGATTTTTAACGTGATATGGGCATAGCGCTGGGCCAATATATTGAATGCTTTAATTATAAGATCTATGCCTTTTCTTTTGACTAGATGGTTGACAGTTATAATTTCAATATCCTGCAGTGGTTTTTGCATAGGTATAGTTTGCTGAAAATGCTCAGTGTCAATACCGGGCGGGATGACGACTATTTTATGCCCAGAAATATTATTTTCCATTAACAAATTTTTAGTGTATTGATTGACAACGACTATCCTTGCTGCTTTCTTGAGAGTTAAATTTGACAAGAAACGCAATGGCAGGGCAAAAACAGTTTGCATGATGCGCGCGACATCCAATCTTTTCTTTTGGGGTTGGGTGTTTCTGACGTTCCTTGTATCAATTTCATTATCGGCATAACCCAAGGGACTTTGTAGGGGACCAATCACGGTTGGAAAGGCTTTTGACTTTATATTGCTCAGGACGAAAAGATTAAAAGTACTGTTAAAGCCAAAGGGCAAGACATGGTGTAGGATATCAAAATCGCCCCTGGCAATCTGTCGCCGAGTTTCCAGAAAATAGCTAAAATTAAATTTTATTGCGTTGCGGAGAGACATATCTATATAGCGCTGTTTTAGTTGTAATTCAATGACTTGGTAGCTTGTTGGATTACCGCGGTCATTATTATATCCGGTAACAACCAACGAGCCAGGAAATACCAGCGCTAATCTATGAGCAATATTGTAAGCCCAGGAAACTTCGCCTCCTTCAAACCTCGAGTCGAAGATATAGTGGCAGGGACTAAACAAAATTTTCATGGCGCGTCATGGTTAAAAAAAGCACGTATCCTTGATTCCCACACCGCGCGGGTATAGCATGTACTAACAATTCCGAAGGCGTTGGGGACAATAGTTTTACGAAGTTGGTCAAAATTGTCATAAATGAATTTAATGCGATTGGAGAAATCATCAGCATTGGGATTCGCGAGAAAGCCATTATAGCCGTCGATGATCAAGTCGTTCAGTCCGCCCACATTGGCCGCTAAAACCACTTTACGGGAGGACATGGCTTCAAGGCAAGATAGGGATGTGCCCTCAGAGAAAGCGGACGGTATAATTACAAGGTCACATTCGCGGTAATATACCGGCATATCTTGATGGGGCACTCTGCCAACAAATTTAAAATAGTTCTTCAAGTCGAGACGGCTTATTTCGCGATAGAGCATGTCTTTATATGGTCTTCCACCGCGATAACCAATTCCTCCTCCAGTCACTTGGATGATAAAAGGCAACCCGTCCGCTCTCAATTTTAAGGCAATCGGGACCAAGAGGTGCATACCCCGAGCGAAAGAAATATTTCTGGGGAAAAGAATTATAAACTTGTCCGAAACTGACCTTACTTGATGATTATTTGCTGGTGTAAAACGCTCAAAGTCAACGGAATTTGGCAAAGTAAAAATCTTATGGCTAAGCGGGGGTAAGAATTGTTGGCAATACCGCAAAAGTGAAGAGTCAACCGAGATAATTTTATCTAGTTTTTTTACAGCGCAATTTTGTTCATAAATCATCCAACGCTTTCTGATTTTTGCCCCTAAAACAGTCTTTAGATCATTCTTGACATATGGTTCTGGGAAATTGCTTATCGGGAAGTCCCAGCCAGTGCCGTGGAATGTTGCAGAATAAGTAACATTTTTTCTTTTGCGGACAAGCGTCTCAAGGCCGATATAGTTAAAATGGACATGTTTAGTTCTGATTTGTTGCAACAGTGAGCGAACTTTTATTTTAAAGTGCAAGTAGCCCCAACTTTTTACCAAATAAATTAATAAACCATCTTTTCTGACAATTCGGCTATTGGCATTAGTCATTTGGATAATCAGTATTTTTTTATTTTCTTTACAGGCATCACAAATGTTTTTTAAATGGATTTCGCCTCCTCCAGCAAAATAGTTTTCTTTTTCATCGAGAAAGAAGGAGGCGATAAAAACTATATCAAACTTATTCCTTAATAGGCTATTGATGGAAATATTTGTCATGAATTCAAGATTTGGACAGGATGGCATCTATAATTACCGCGGCCGCTTTACCAGAGCCGAAAGGATTTTGCCAGTTAGTATTTCTTTGCAGCATGGTATCGACGCAGCGTCTTATTGCCTCGGAGTTAGTTCCAGCCAAAATATTGCTGCCGGCCAGGATGGTTTCCGGTCGCTCGGTATTATCCCTTAGAGTTACGCAAGGAATATTAAGGATGCACGTTTCTTCTTGAATGCCACCGGAATCTGTTAAGACAAGTTTTGCATTGGACTCCAGCATTAGAAAATCCAGATAACCCATAGGAGGGACAACTTGAATTCCTGCAGGAAACGCTTGGCTAAACTCCTTAATCTTTTTAAGGGTTCTGGGGTGGATTGGACAAACAATTGGCCAAGAAAAAATTTTAGAAATTTCACCAAGAGCGGAAAGAATGTTTTTTAGCTTTGGTTTGTTATCCACGTTTTCTGGACGATGAAAAGTTGATAAAAAATACTTTTGCCTATCTAATTTAAATTTATGTAAAATCTTTGATCTTGATTCAGCCATAGGTAAATTTTGACGAATAGCATCAACGATAGTATTACCAGTCAGGATTATCTTTTTTGGCGAAAGGCCTTCACGGACGAGTGCCATTTTAGCTTTAGCCGTTGGCGCGAACATTAAATCGGAGCAGTGGTCAGCTAGCACCCGGTTAATTTCTTCCGGCATCTCGGCGGAATAAGAGCGCAAGCCTGCTTCAATGTGTCCGATTTTGATGTGCAATTTTTTGGCAGCCAAAGCACCTGCTAACACAGTGTTGGTATCACCTTGTACAAGAACAATATCTGGCTTCTCCCGCATCAAAATTTTTTCAATCCGCATTAATATTTTACCTGTTTGTGTACCGTGTGTCCCAGAGCCAACTCTCAGGTTATGTCTTGGATGAGGGATATCTAAATCTTCAAAAATAATTGCATCCAGGGCAGGTGTATAGTGTTGGTTGGAATGTATAAGAAAAAAACTAAGGTTTCTGGCCTGGCATTCTTTAATGACCGGAGACATCTTTATGATTTCAGGACGGGTTCCAACAACCAAGGTTATCTTTATGGGGGGCATTTGTAAAATAAACGGAGCGTTAATAGATTTTTTTATTTCTACTTTTAAAAATTGCTCTTTCTAATATATTTATATAGTCGTTCACACGATCTTCCGTCTTGAAACTTATTAAATTTATCTCTTAAATTATTGTATTTTTCCTTATACGCTGCGTCATTGAACCAATGCGATACATTTTTTATCAGAAATAAAAGGGTTGCCTCGTTCTTAGCAAAAGGTCCAGGCATTTCACTGAAGTAGTCATAACACATACTTCTGCAATTTTTCAGGTAATCGTTATAATCATAACAATAAAAAATTATTGGTCTGTTTGTTAGACAAAATTCAAAGATCATACCCGAGTAATCTGTTATCAAAATATCAACGTAAATTAATAATTCCTGGATGTCGTCACATACATTCGTTACATCTTGTATGTTACTAAGATTAATACTTTTTACCCTTCTGCCAAATATGGAAATAGGATGATCTTTGACCAGTAAAATATAATTATTTAGTTTTAAATAACTATTTAATCGAGTTAAGAAGACTGGTGAAAATGGTACAACATCCTTTTTATGATCTCTAAAAGTAGGGGCATATAATAATATTTTTTTATATTGATGTAAGTCTAAATCTTTCCTGTAATTTCTGTAGCTTAGCTTGTAATTATAAAAGATATCATTGCGAGGATATCCTGATATTTGGATATTATTATTTTTAAAAAATGATCGCAGATTTTGAGACGCGCTGGTTGAACAACTAATAACGACTTTATATAATTTTAGCTCCTGATGCAGCATAAAATTAAATAATTTTTGATAAAATGTTTGGTTAAATTTGTCAGGTATTGAAATATCTTTTAGGGGTGTGGCGTGCCAAGATTCAATAATATTAAAATTACCTAAAAGAAAAGTTCTACCTGTAATATCTTGGGCAGCTTCTCCAATAAATAGATATTCTGCCCTTAAGATTTTCCAGATCCCGGAAAAAGAATACAAATAAAACACCGGTTTCAAGTCTTTTTTAAAGGAGCGATATAGCTTAACATTTCTAGTGATCCAGTAAGGATGATATACACTATCTTTTTTATTCAATAAATAAAGATAGAAATACTTGGGATTTCCTATAAATTTATAGCCATAATATGAACCAAATATTATTAATTTCTTCTTTTTAGGAATAATATAAGAAAATATCCAAAAGAATGGGATAAAAAAAAGATTCAAGATTAATTTGTTAATATTATTGGTTTGACTAGTCATCTTGCTAAGTTTTTTATGTTACTGTCTTCGTTTTGCTTTTATCTTTCCGAATAAATATCCCACTCCGCCAAATCCAAATTCACAAGATTTCATAAACAGCATACCAGCACTGGTAAGCGGAGTGGAGAAAAGTTTCTTGCGATCAGATAAAAATAATAAATATCTTTTTTTTATACTTGCCTGGTATTTCAATTTGATCTTGTTGGCAGGCACAGATTGATATTGCGTTAGGTTGCGAGCATAATAAAATTTCTTTTTGATTATTTGCCGTAGGCTAACCTTGCCCTCATTGTGGTAGATAAATTGGTCAATGCTGTCAATGGGGTATTTTTTACCGACACGTTGCGATAGATCCCAGTCTTCGCCGCTGATCATATTTTCGTCGAAACCACTGGCTTCTTCGAACGCGTCGCGGGTGAAAAACCTGGCCGCTTCCATCCAATCCACGCCAATATAAAAACTTCGCTCTAATTTTTTGCACTGTGCCCAAAAGCCCTCACCAAAGGATTCTTCGGGAATAATTATGGCTTTTGTTTGGGGGTTATTTTGAATTTTCTCAACGCAGCTTGCGACTACTTGCGGCGACAATTTCATATCACTATCAATAAATAATAGATAATCCCCGTGAGCTTGCCGGGCTCCCAAATTGCGCTGGGCGGAGCGTTCCGGGCCTTTGCTGAATACCTGATTTGTAAAAGATTTGGCAATTACTAATGTGTTGTCAGTGGAATTATTATCAACAATAACTAACTCAATATTTTTATATGTTTGCTGCTTGATGCTATTAAGACAGGCTTGCAGAACGACAGCTGAATTTCTGGTAGGGACAATAATTGATACGAGAGGAGTCATTTTTTGCGTACCTTAAAAGCCATAAAGTGAGCGTGTGTTTTATCAATATTGCCCATACCCGCAGGGAAGGGAAAATAGCCAGCACCGCGGATCTCTTCAATCACAAATCCATGTGCTTGGATTAATTCTTTGAGTCCGCGAAAATTATAGATACGAATATGGATCCAGGAAGCAGGTTTTTTAATTGTATTACGATACAGGGACCACGGATTTCCTAAACTTCCTATAGTAGACATATTGGTTAATGAAAATATTTGCCAGCCCATCACACTGGCAAATATATTACACCAACTGCTGGCGTTTTCGGTACTGATGATGGCATAGCCACTAGGTTTTAGTATACGGTGAATTTCCGAAAGAAAATTATCAGCATCGTAAAGATGTTCTATTATCTGATTGGCATGAACTACATCAAATGAATCATTTGTAAAATCAAACTGTTTGTTCAAATCAAATTGCTTAACTTTGATGCCTCGCTTAACAGCGTGTATGGCTGCTGTGCCGTCAATTTCAACACCGCTGATATCTTTGGTATTGATGCGCTTGGCTAGTGCTAGGGATAGAGTGCCATCGTCACAACCTAAGTCCAGGAACTGTGCGGCTCTTTGTTTATCGAGCAGTAAGAGGATGTTTTTGGTATTACGGGCATAAGCATGGTCGAAGATTTTAGCTAAATGTTTTTTCATGGATTATTGTTTAGTTTTTTTCATAATAACCACGATATTATTAGCGCCATAAGCGATTTTTTGTTTGTAATCGTCTTTTATTTCACAGTATTCTACTAGTTTGGGAAGTGGAAAAATTGCGTTGATTGCCGCACCTATTACTTTAACTAAATGACCGGTGTAAAAGACATGCATAAGATCAAGATGGAATTTGCTTTGTAAACTGGTACTATTATATCGACGCAAGTGGCCAATACGTTTGTCGTGAATATAATTTATGGGCCATAAAAACGGCCAAATATAGCGGTACATAAGAGGAATGGTAACTAATATTTGACCGTTGGGCTTTAATAGCCGTAGCCATTCGTTGATAGCCTTGTTTTCATCAAAAATGTGTTCCAAGATAGCATTGGCAATGATGTAGTCGAAGCTGTTGTCTGCGAGGGGTATCTTTTCGGCTGGGCATTTAATGATGTTGAGGTTCTTGAGAGAGAATTGTTGACGATATTTTTTAAGGTTTTTAATGGCGACAATACTAAGGTCACTGGCAGTGACATTCAGTCCACGTTTAGCCATTTCAATTGCGACGTAGCCGCTACCAGTGGCGATGTCAAGTATGTTTTTTCCAACTGAATCTTTGGCGAGAAGATGGCTAGTGATCTTGTTGATATAGCTTTGCTGCCAGGGGGCGAGGTGGTAAGACCGAACCGCGGCAAATTCCCGATTGAAATAATGGTTTTGATGTCGGTGCTGTTTTTCAGTGTTGTCCATAACTTTCTGCAAAGGCATTAGTGTAAACGTTATCCCACGTGAATTCGCGGGCGAAGGATAGAGCATTCTTGCTATATTCTGCTAGTGTCTGTTTGTTTCTTAGAAGACTAATAATTGCATGGCTGACTTCTTCTTTATTATAGTTAACAACTAAGCCGCATTGACGTCTGGTAATCTCATGTGCGTTATAAGGCACGTTAGTAGTAATAACCGGTAGCCCCCTGGCTAAATATTCCTTGATTTTACCCGGGTCGGCGTAATAGGTGAAATTTAGTTTTTTGTCCGGTTCTGGTTTGTACAGGGCAACGGCACAGAGGCCATGGTCCATCATTCTATTTAGCTCGTCGTGTCCAGGAATGCTACCAGTGAATATAACATGCTGTGAGACTTTGAGGTGCTTGGTTTGTTGGTGAAGCTGCTTCGCGTATGGGCCCTCACCAATAATGGCGAATATAAAATTAGGAATTATTTTAATTATTAATGGAACAGCTTCAAGCACCATTTGGACACCTTGTTTTTCGAGTAGATGGCCCATGAATATCAGATGATATTTTCTAATTGTATTTTCACCAATGGGATTTAAGACGATTTCGTTTGGCCAAATGCCAACGGGCACAACTTTTTGAGGATGCTTTGTGGGAGATAAGTTGAGGAATTGTTGTCTTCCCTCGGCGATTTTAGGAGAGACGTTCCAGGTTTCGTCGGCGAAGATTACGCATATTTTTTCTAAGGAGTGATAGATATAGTTCAGCAGCGGATTAGCAAAGCGCGTTGGTGAAAAATCGATAGAGTAGAAAATGACTTTATCAATTTTGGTAATAATTTTAAGGAAAATTCCGGCCATGCAATTCAATGGGTCTTCACCGATAAAAATATAGTGTCGGCCGGGTTGAACTAGTGACCAACGCAAAACCTGTAAAAAATCGAGTACGTAGTTAATTATCTCAGGGTAAGAGTGGCGTTTGAATTCTTTAGCTAGGACATGCTTTTGCTGGTGATAGACATCAACGTTCAGACGGTTTCGGGTTACAAATGGCAATTGTAAGAAGACAACAACATTGGGTTTTTTTGTTAGTAAATAATCTTTAAGGGCATGAGCAGTGGCATACCATAGTACATGGGCAGCGATAATAAATTTTCCCTCTTGAACCTTCATGGTCAATCATTACGCGCAACAGAAGTGTTGTAAGCAGCAAACTGCGGTGGAATAACATTATTCATCAGCCATTCAAATGGTTTCCAAATTTTTCCACCCCACGGGTAATGATGGGCTTCGTAAAATTTAAATTTAGCGTGCGGGAAAACTTGGCTCACCATGCTTTTGAAATATGATTGTCTCCAATGATTATGGCCTCGCATCAGGACCATGTGCGGGTAAAACATTGGATTGTAACGATTCCCTTCTACAATTAAGCAATAGCCATTGGGCTTAAGGATTCGTTTTAATTCCTGCAAGGCTTGCTGGTGTTTAATAGGTGATTGTTCTTCTTCATCAATATGGTGCAAAACGTCATGTAAAAAAACATAATCGAAAGATGCGTCTGGGAAAGGTTGGTGGTAAATACTTGCTTCTTGAAAATGCAGACCGTGTATTTGGAATATATCTGGGTGCGTAAAAACATCCGTCCCATATACTTGCAGTCCATACGCATTAATAAAGATATCAGCATCAGAGCCATCGCCGCACCCGACGTCAAGCAGTGTTTTTCCGGGCACAAAATTAAAGCCAAGTCGACGGAAGATAGTTTGTTTGTATGGTAGGTATCGCGAGAGGTCTGGGTTAGGCATGATGAACTACATTTTGTGCTAGTTTTTTTATTCGGACCTGTTTATTTATCCAGGCATAAGTTTTTTCCAAGCCGACTCGCAGGGGAGCAGATGGCGCCCAGCCTAGTGTATTTTTGATTAAACGGTTGTCTGAATTGCGTCCCCGAACACCTTCCGGACCATCGATATTTTTAATATTAATTTGCTTGCCGGCGATATCAGACACCAATATTGCCAGATTATTAATAGAAATCATTTCTTCAGAGCCTATATTAACTGGGCCGGAGAAATCTGAAGCCATGAGGCGGCTGATTCCTTCCAAGCACTCATCAATAAAGAGAAAAGACCTTGTTTGATCGCCCGGTCCCCAAATTTCAATGGAGCCTCCGTTTTTGGCTTCGGCTACCTTGCGGCATAAAGCCGCGGGCGCTTTTTCGCGACCACCGGTCCACGTTCCTTCGGGACCAAATACATTATGGAAGCGGGCAATTCTAACGTCCATGCCATAGTTGCGACCATAGGTCAGGTATAACCTCTCGCTAAATAGCTTCTCCCAACCATACTCGCTATCCGGGGCAGCTGGGTAGGCGGACTCTTCGCTGCACTTGGGATTGCTGGGATCAGCCTGGTTATGTTTGGCGTAGACGCAGGCAGAGGAAGAATAGAAGATCTTCCGGCACTTGGCTTGATAGGCCTCATTTAATACATGCAAATTAATGAGGGCTGAGTTGTGCATGATGGCAGCGTCATGATCACCGCAAATAAAACCCATACCGCCCATATCAGCGGCTAATTGGTAGACGTCTTCCATATCAGCGACGGCCTGCTGGGCTATGCCTACATTGCGCAAATCACCAACAATGAATTCATCCGCGGCACTATCAGAAAATTCTGGTTTCTTCAAGTCAACAGCTCGTACCCACCCGCCTTTTTGTTTGAGGTCGCGGACTAAATGACTTCCTATGAATCCGCCTCCGCCGCAAACGACAGCTTTTTTTATCATACAATTAATATACTATATCAGATTATGTATGAGCAACGTGGTTAGCTAGTGCATTGAATTATAGTTGCTTTAGTATAGACTCGAAAGAGTCGACTGTATTTTTCAAAGAAAATTTATAACTGCGTTGCCATGCGGCATGGGCCATTTTTTGGTGAAGCTTGGTATTGGTTAGAATCTTTTCTAGTTGGCGAGCTAAATCTTCTGGTGTGTTGTGTTTGGTCAACAGGCCGGTTTGGTTGTTAATGATTGCTTCGCGTAAACCGTTTACATTGTAGGCGATGGAGGGAGTGCCGTATGCAGCTGCCTCGAGGATGTTCAAGCCGTAACCTTCTTTGTGGGAAGTCGTGACTAAAACTTTAGCTTGAGATAATAGTTCCTGTTTTTTTTGTTCACTGACGAAGCCGTGCATAGTAATTAAATCTTGATGTTTAGCAGCCAGAAGTTTTATTTGTTCAAAATACCGTCCTTGACCGGAGCCGACCAGCCACAGCTGTAAATCAGGAATACGTTTTTTTAAATGCAGGCAGGCAGAAATTGTATCAGTGATGTTTTTTATAGGTGCGATGCGGTTAAGACTAATTATTATAGGATTGTTTTTAATAAAAACAGGCGAGGAAATGGGAGTGACGGAAATGGTTACGGGAATGATTGAAATGGTGTCGGAAAAAATACCGACCCTGATGAGATCGTTTTTGGTAGATTCAGAAACCGTTATAAATGTAGTGCCACTGTATAAAAGAAAGGAAAATTTTTCTAATAGTTGCCCGAAGATGTTAAATGGAAATAAAAAATTATATTGCCAACACTCACCAGCCACCTCGTGTATGAATGCTAGCGTGTGGTGATGAGCATATAGTGGTGCAAAGAACGGCAATCCGTGGAATTGATCAACACAAATGGCTTTTTTGTCCTGTCTAAATTTATTTTGCCAGAGGCGCCAGGCGTGGAAGCGGACAGTAAGCTGGTTGCCGCGGCGGATTATGTGATAGCCGCGTTTGGTTTCCTGCTGTTGGCAGCCGGGAAATAGGGGACAAAGAAGCGTAATCTGATGACCGTGCTTGACCAGTTCAGCCGCGATGTTTTCCGTGAGTTGCTCGGCACCGCCGGCTTTGGGGTGGCTGGTGTCGCGCCAATTTAGGAATAATAATTTCATTGTTAATTTTTCATATTTGATGATGCAATTATTTTAGATGAACCGTTATAGGTATATCATAAATTTATGGGCGTAAAGAAACAAAAATTGTATGCCTATGTGGATGAGTCGGGGCAGGATACCCGAGGCGAGATATTTTTAGTGTCGGTGATTGTGGTGGGAAACCAGCGCGATAAGTTGAGGAAATTGTTGCGGCAAATCGAGAAAGAGTCTGGTAAGGCAAATAGAAAGTGGACGCGAACTGCGAGGTCAAGGCGCGAGGCCTATATCCGCCGTATTCTGGAATCTAAAAAATTCATCGGCTTGCTGCACGCTGCGCATTATCTACATTCCCGATATTATATGGATCTGACAGTGCTAACCACTGCCTGGGCAATTCTTGGCCATGCCAGCCAGTCTTATCAAGCGACGGTATATGTGGATGGGCTCAACCAAAGCCAACGTGATCACTTTACCAGAGGATTACGAAGTCTCCATGTTAAGGCACAAAGGGCTCGTGGACTTACAGATGAAGCTGATGAATTTATTAGATTGGCCGATGCGGTGGCGGGCTTTGTGCGCGATGGCATTGAAGGGGATGACCTAATGAAGCCGTTATATAGAAAAGCAATGCGCGAAAAAATTATTGTTTCAAGGAACTAAAAAAGCAGCCTAGGCCTTACGGCCACCAACCTCAGAACAGGAAGTATTCGGCTACTTATACTGCGTAGTATAAGTAGCAAAGGTGAATTGTCAATAGTTTAGACTGTAACTGCTCACTGGTCGAGGAAGACTATTGGCTAAGATAAGACGTTATAATTTTTCACTTTTAAGAAAACCTTCTTTTTCTGGCTCTAAATATGGCTTAACCTAGTAATCCACCCTTAACCTGTGAGCAGTTACTTTAGACTAAAAACCACCTCTCGCGGGGCGGAAATGCCTATCCCCTTACGGGAGACCCTCCATAAAGGTAGGTTTTCAGCTTTTTTTTAGTTGTACTGCAGTTATATTGGTCTAATAAGTCATGTCAATGGTAATTTTTGGCGATGTCATTTTTAGCGATCGAGTATTGATAGATTAGAGCCAGGCTTAGGGCAAGGAGCGAGCCGGTAATAAATAAGACCAATAAGATGGCGGATATGCTTTGATGCCAGATAGAAATGCCGGCAACTTCAGCGGCTATAAAGATGGCCAAAGGAATGAGGAATAGGCGATCTCCTTTAGCCAGGAGCAGACGAACATAAAGTTGGATAATAGCCCAAAGGCCGGCGATGATGCCGATATGGCCGAGATGGGGAGCGGCGGGGAGGTAATCTGTACCAAAAACTATAGTGATGATTTGTTGAGGGAAAAACAGGTAAAGACTGACGGCACAGGCGGCTAAAGCTAAAACCGTTGATAAGGAAATTGCCAATATATGTTTTTCTTGGCCGCTGCCGGTGGCGGAGGCTTGGGTGGCGGAGGGAAACGCAACACCGCTGATGGCGACGGTGCCAAAGAAAATCACTTTTCCAGCGGTGGCTAAAATGGCGTAATAACCGGCTGCGTCCGCCTCAAGCCAGTGTTTGGCTAGGATTATATCGATGTTGCTAAGGAGCATGAGTAAAAAAAGAGCAGAGAATATGTACGGCATATAGCGAGTATTACTAGGCGGTATTGTGGTAATTGGGGATGATGGCATCGACGAGGCAGAACGTAATACGCGGCGAACCAGCCATAGACTGATCAGATAGGTGATGGTGCCGCTAGCCGACAAGGCAACAGCGACACCGAAGACATCATAACCGTTGGCGACTAAAATCCCGGATAGAAAAAACTTAAAAAATGCACTGATGAAGGCCAGTAAAGATAAGCGCGCGAAATATTGCGAACCGTGCAATAACCCTTGGTTAACGGCGGACAAGAGGGAGAAGCCGATAATGATTACCGTCAGGAGAAAATAAGAGAACGGCCAGGCAGCCGGGAAGAGATTTAGGAGGTCAGCGGTCAAGAGGATGATTATAAAAAAAGCAATACCGGCCAAAGAGAGTAGGCTGTGGCGGCGATATAGTTTGAGTAGTCTAGTTTTTTCGTCGTGCGCCAGATAGATGGCTGTTTGGCGGGTGACATGCACGGAAATTACCCCGGCCGGAAATATCAATATTGTGATCCAGGAAAGAAGAGATGCTAGACTGCCGAATGAGTCAGGAGACAATAGGCGAGCCATCACAACGGTAAACAAATATTGCAGAATACTGGCGGCGATCGAACCGACAGTTACAATGGCGCTTGATTTGAGCAGAAAAGAAGCGGTGATGGGTTTTATGGGCATGGTTTTAGGGTAACCGAAAAGACCTGTTTTTGTTACTGTGGAAAAATCGTATTGAATATGACAGTTTCATTTTTTGAGTGTGTTATAATATGAGCATAAAAGGTAATTTGTAACATAAAAAAGGAGGTGCAGAATGAAAAAATTTAAATTAATAGCAGGATTAGTGATAACCGGAGTGTTGGTAGTATCAATACCAGTGGTGAGCGCGGCGCCATTATTATCGCGTGTTAACAGTGGAATGCGTGAAGCTGGTATTACGGTGAATCCGACTAATTGGACCGGCTGGGGTGAGGGTGTCGTAACAGGACATTATAAAACTTATCAGCAGCTAGTTGATGCTATGAAATGGCACAAGCAGCAAGGACGGCTATTTCCTGATACCAGTAAATTTACGCAAGCGGTAAGTTCTACGAAGTTAGGTGTGGCGACAACGATTGATGCCGCAACCGGTAAGGTTAAATGCATGAATAGTGTGCGTGTTAACAGCTTATCTAAAAAAGCGATTTCGGTTGAGTACGCTAAAGGTAAATTCCGCAGCGTTAAACTGACTACCGCGCAATATAACACAGCGATCGGGCGTTCCATTCAGCGGGACGCAACGGTTAAAGTATGTTCCCGGGATAACTTCAAAACTCTGGCCGGTAACATGACTGGCATCGCAGGATTAGCTAACTCTTCCGATGGAGGCGGTGGCGGAGGTAATGACAGTGGTGGTGGAGGAGCAGTTGATAGCGGAGGCGGAGGAACATAATCGAAGACAAGAGATAATGAGAAAAACATGGGCCTGGTGGTCCGTGTTTTTTTGTGCATACACAAGAAAAAATTTTTCATCCCACTGCGCAGCAAACCGCCACATCGGTAGCGGGGTGTTTGAATCAGCCGTCGCCAAGGCCTTGGCTGGCAAAGTGTAGTAAATAGGATAACCCCGCGTTGCGTCCATGCGAAGCTCCGTGAACGAAGGAGCGTAGCTCCGGATATTGCGGAGCAAAATGGGGTAGAATGTTTTCTGCTACGAGGGATTCCGCCATTCTGCCCAGGGGCGTCATGCGTAGCTATCGCGGGGACCACTGGCGGACAGTCCGTGGGGCTCTTCATACGCACTCATAGAGATCCACCTAAAATCGAAGGTATCAGGAACATTAAAGGATAGTGGTTTTGCAGTTGTCTTGAACTGCTATATTTTGCCAGATGATTAAATCCTGCCTTGAGAAGACAATCTCAAGGTCATTTTGATTATAAAGAAAATCATAATTAGACACGTCGCGAGTATCGGTGGCGAGCATAATGTATTGCATACAAAGCGGTGATAGGCGTGAACCGAAATCATGGAATGACGACGTATCCGGCAACAGTTGCTGGATATATTGGTGGGTCGGATCGGTATATTCCGCAGAAATGAATGGTCGGCCGAACGTGCCGCCGACTTCATTATTGTTACCAACGATAACGTGTGCAGAGGTGAAATACGTCGAAGCGGGATTAGCAATAGTTCGGTCTTGGGTGAAGGAAAAAGGTAAATACATATGCCAAGGAAGAAATAGAAGAGAAGGTGGGGTTGAGTGGTTATCGGCCAACCAAGTTTGGGCTTCCTGCCAACTGTCTGGATAGGAAGTGGGATAGATTTGGTTGTTATAGCCGTATACGGCGGTGGAGGAGATGTAGACCACTAAGATAAGGGCTGTTGCAGGTACAATGATTGGAGACACGCGGCGGAAATGACGAGTCCATAATTGAGTTAAGGAGTAAACACCAACGGCTAGTAAGATTGATTCCACTAAAGCTAGTATTGAAAGGAATTTTGCCGAATCGCGAAGTCCAATCCAAAAAGGAACGTGATGATAAAGCCAACCGGCTAATGGGGAGATTAGGGGATGAGCAATGCCGACAGCCAGAAAGGAGCTAAACAAAATAACTAGAAGGAGGGGAATGGCTAAGTTTTTTGAATGGTGCTGGTGCTTGAGCCACCAAAGACCACTGGCCATAATAAGCAGCAATAAAAACGAAATATAACCGAAAGCCAGCCTGAGTTCCCAGGGAAAGAGGAAAGGCAGGTCAATTTTCCACGTGGCAGATAAGTTTAGGACATCAAAGGCATAAGAACCGGAATAAGGTGCCAATAATGCGCGTGACCAGGGGCCAAGAGGATGCAGTGTATTGGGACGAGCGTCAGATGAGAAATAGACTGTTATTGCTAAGGTAACAACTGTTGCTACGAAGAAAAATAACAATAGCCATGATCGTTTTTCTGGTGACGTGCGGGGACGTACAGGTTGATATAGGAACAACAGAAGAAGCGGAACAAGAATGAAATGATGCTGGCTGAAAAGAACCGACGCGACAAAAAAAAGGGCTAGATAGAAGGCTGGTCGAAGGGTTGGTTTCTGTTGAAATTTAAGCCACGACAAGACCACCCACGGTAATAAAGCATAGCCGTAGATAAAGAAAACATGGCCCATGAATACGCGAGTGGTAATAAATGGATTATACGCATAGTACAAGCCAGCTAAGAGAGAAGAGGCAGCGACGATCTTTCTATTCTTGTCTGACAATACCAAGGAGCAAAGTTGATACATGGAAATTCCGGCCAAGGCGATCGGTAAAGAAAACAACATTTTATGCGTCAAAGCAGCGGGAAAAAATTGGCTTATTAACCATGCGGGCCAGCGATACAGGAGACCGTCGAGATAAGCGTATTGCCAGGAAAGTGGTGGGCGTGAAATATGAGGGACGGGAATAAAATCTAGCAAGAGAATAAAACCGGAATCTAAAAACCAAGGCAGGATAACAGACAACCAAAATACCAGGAGAATAAGGTATGGCCAGTATTTTGTTAGAATGCGACGCAAGATTCCAGTCAGATTAATACTGGGGCGAGGCTTCTTGGTGTTATCGATGGATTTTTTCTCGAACTCGAGTAGCTTCATGGTGAATAGATACATCGATGCCAGAAACTAAGACTGGGGCAGAGGCGGCAGGTAAAGGACGATCGTACCAATGTAAAAAACGAAGTCGGTAGAAAATGGCCAACGTGTCTATAAAGGTGCGCCAGATATCAATTAATCTGATAGTGCTCGAGAAATTATATTTTATCTTTACGGGGGCCTCGACAATACGTTGATATCCCAGGTGGTTGGCCACGACCAATAGTTCGAGATCAAAAGCAAACTTTTTTACGACAATGCGCGGCAGTACCGCAGTGAGAACCTCGCGCCGGCAAATTTTTAATCCGACTTGCGTATCGCGCACTTTTAGACAAAAAAGTAAACGATTTAAAATTTGGTAAGTCGTGCTATAAACACGGCGTAGCCAAGGGTAATCAACTTCGGATAAAGAATGCCGTTTAGAACCAATAACGATATCAGCGTGGTGGAGTTTGAATTCCGCTAACATGATCTGCAAAAAGCTTGGGTCAATATCATTGCCGGCATCGATAAAGGCAACAACTTCACCGTGGGAGCGTTGCAGGCCATGACGCAAGGCAGCGCCTTTGCCCTGATTGTGGTCGAAACATTCGATGGTGAGATTAGGGAGGGACAGTGATCGGCGGACGTTATTTAGGGTGTTGTCCTCATTGCCGTCAATGACCAAAACCAGCTCGTAGGAAGGAACTAAGGTTTTTATCAGGTCATTTAAGCGCTGCAAGTCGGCGGCAATCGTGCCGGCCTGTCGATAGGCTGGGATGATGACTGATAGATAAGGAGAAGAAGACATAATGACAGTATATCACTGGTTACTTGCTTGGGTATCTTTTGGTATGCCTGAACTAATGGCTAATGGGTCAGTCACCGCGAATAAATGTTTTTTATGTGATAAACTTGTAGGGTGACAGAGGACAGTAAAAGAAATGTTGGGGTAGTGCTAGTAGCAATAGTGTTGGCTTTAGTGTTGGGTGCATGGCGGCTTTATCCAGTGTGGCGCGCGGGTGGTGATGGTTTTCTCCGGTTTTCCGGCAGCGGGCAAACTGTAATTGGCACAGGTGCGAAGTACGCGGTGGTAGAGGAAAAGCCAACCGGATGGTTCAGTATAGGGCAGAAGGCAGATATTGTTTTGTCGGCTATGGGCTTCAATGATGCTGGTGGACCTTTGTTGTTTAATCATCCCGGTGGAATTACGTCGGACGGACAGCGATTGATTTTAGCGGATAGAAATAACAATCGGGTGTTGATCTGGAATAAGGCTCCGCGAGGTAATGAGCTACCGGATTTAGTGCTGGGACAGAAAGATTTTAATTCAATCGCACCGGGCGTGGGAATGGATGAGCTTAACTGGCCGGTATGCGTTGCTACTGATGGGACGCGCTTAATAGTATGCGATACACAAAATCATCGTGTATTGGTGTGGCGTCAGTTCCCGGCGCAAAATGGTCAGCCGGCGGATATGGTATTTGGAGGTTATGGTGATGATGCGGCAGATAGGCGGGGCCGGATTGTCTGGCCGTGGGCAGCATGGACGAATGGAGAAAAGATGGTGATCACCAGTACAATGGGTTCGCAGGTGCTGATATGGAACAGTTTTCCGGTGGCTAGCCAAGCGCCGGCGGAGATCGTGATCAGGTTGCCGCAATTAGGTACGCCGCGTTCGATTGGCAGTGATGGCCGCCGGCTGGTGATTTCTGACCATAATGCCAAGGTAGACGGTGGCAATACGCAAGGCACTTTTTTCTGGAGTGAGTGGCCGCAGCGCGAAAACGAGCCGTATGATTTTTTCATGGCGATGCCGTCTGGTGGTGCGCCTTTGGCAAATAAGAATTTGTCTCAAGGCGAAGTTTTATGGGGCATGAACTTTTTGTCGGATGGGAGATTTATTGGCTTGGGAAGTCGGTTGTTTGTATGGGATGATTGGCCGAAAAGTAGCAGTGACCAGGCGGCTTGGGCGATCGGGGCAAGCAGTTTTGGTGATGGTGGATATAAGTTTCAAGGGGGTGACGGATCGGGGTCGGCAGTGGTGGACAACCGGTTATATTTATCTCTGGCTAACGGAAATAAAGTGGTTGGTTTTAACAAAATACCGGCGAAGAGTTTAGATGAGCCAGATTTTGTGATAGGGTCGCCGAAGGTTGAGATAAATACACTAGATACAGAATTCATTATTTCAAATCCAGTACCAGCGACGGACGGGGATAGCCTGTTCGTGTTATCTGACTTCGATGGAAGGTTGTATGTATGGCGTAATTTGCCGAATGAGTCTGGGGCCCATCCAGATTATGTTTATCATGGGATGAGCGGTGATGACATTGCGTTGTTTGGAAATAAGCTGGTGATTGCTGGACAGCAAAAAGTAACGTTGTGGAATAGTTTGCCTAAAGATGGAGAAAAACCAGACAAAGTGTTTAGTGGCGCGGTAGGGGACGTGCGCTTTCAGGATTTACGGGGGGTGGCGATAGACGAACGGTACTTTTATTTGGCCGACCAGGAGGCTAATGTTATTTATGTCTGGGAAGGTGTTCCTGACGGCGATAATAAGCCGATTGCCAAATTGAGCGTAAACCGACCGTTAAAAATTAGTAGTGACGGGGAGTATCTGACAGCAGCTTGTTGTCAAGATCAACCGGGAGGCGGTGTAGTTATTTGGCGAGTGGCGGATATTGCCGAGCAAGGGTCCGAAGCGAAGCCGCAATATCTTAAATTTGCCAGCTTGCGTTTGAATTTACCGGGAGCAGTTGTGGCAAAAGATGGCGCTTTGTTTATCGCGGATTCTGGAGGAAACAGGGTGCTGGTATGGCGTGATGTTGCGAAGGCATTAGCGGGAGCTAAACCGGAGGTTGTTCTGGGACAAAATAATTTGCAAGAAACATGGCGACGGATTGGGCAAAGCACAATGTTTATGCCAAACGCGCTGGCATTTGACGGCACTTTTCTTTGGGTGGGAGAAGTCAAGTTTTCGGAACGGCTACTGCGTTTTTCTGTAAGATAGAACTAATCAACCTTCTTAATAATGGAGGGGGGTAGAGGTAAGTCACCGTAAATAAATAACTTAACCATCTCTCGCCCACTATGCATCAATCTACGACTTTTTCTCAATCGCGAAACACTTACCGTAGTACTGCGCTTCGTATTTCGCTCCAGCCGTCGCTGCCACCTTCGCTAAAGCTACGGTGGTCAAGAAAGCTATGGCCGGCAGGCAATTGGAAAAGCCGTATCTTGGCACGGATTGAACGAGATCTGACCAAGTTATTTATTTACGGTGCTTAAGTGTGTCAGGTACTTTCGTTTCTTTCATTTATTTTCGGGCAAACAAACAAAAGAACGTGGGAAGAAGAAAGTCCACTATAGGGCGAATGACCAGAGCCAGTGATCAAAACCATAGCGGTAAAGTTTTTAACAGGTATACTTTGTCATAGATTATGATGAATTGGGGATATTATAATATGATGGGTGTGCCTTTTGGCGGCTGGGGAGGAGGCTTGCTAATGATCTTATGGTGGGGGCTGATTATCGCTGTGGTTGTGGGATTGACTCGGTGGATGCTGGGGCAGCAAGGAAATTCACAGCGTGGAGGCAGTGCTGCGTTGGATATTCTCAAAGAGCGCTACGCCAAAGGCGAGATAAGTAAGCAGGAGTTTGAGGATAAGAAAAAAGATATTTTATAGGAGGTGATGATATGCACAAGTGTATGAAATGTGATGGGCCGACCAAAGGTTATAAATGTGATGTATGCGGAGAGGAATCGGCGTCGCACGATCCGAACCATGAACATGGCAGTGACCACTGTATGCCGCGGTGTCAGGAGTGTAAGGAGGCAGAAGCGGATTGCCGATGTTAGAAGGTTTAATTGAATGGTAAAAGAGGGGGAAAGACTGTCAGGTATTTGGATTATTAATACAGTTTCGGGTGAGGGGTATATAATATAAGGGATGAAGGTGGGTAATATTACAATTAGTTTCTTGTTACTTGCTGGTTGCTTTAGTGTTGGTCTGGCTGCGATGCCGCAGGTAGCATTGGCGCATCGGTCGGGATGCCATAATTTGCATACTTGTCTGTCGGATACGAATAGTTATATATGTGGGGACTTGGGATATCCGTGCGACGGTTCGACTAGTCTGGAGGCAATAAAACCAAGCATGGTTAATGTGCCTCTTTTGGTAGAAAGTCTTTTTGTGCAAACGTTTGGCAGAACGCCGACAGTGGCAGAAAGCGCATATTGGAAGAAAAGATTCAGGGCGGAGAAAGATAGTATATACAAGATACGGAGAACGATGGCCTGGCACCAGGTAAATGGTTCATTCGGTCCGCCTAAGGCGGCGGCAGAATCTAACATAGTAAAAAATATTAATAGTATGTTCCGCATGGTTTATGACGGGCGTAGTCCCATAGTGGCAGAAAATCATTACTGGCTGACTAGAATAAAAGATAAGACGACGGAAGCAGCTTTAAAAGACGTGATGCTTTTCCATAAGATTAACGGTATTGGGCACTAGTGGGAAAAGCATGGGTAAACAGTTACCCCAGCACCAGAAGGCCCCGGAATTTATTCTGGGGATGAATGGTCGTCGGGCCTTCGGTACGGGGTTTCGCCTCCGCTAGAAGCCGCGGACTTTAGTCCGCGGAGGCTCACTATAAGAGACTAACGTATTGAAAAGTGACGCGGGCGATAATGCTAGCCTATTAGCATTGTTGTAAATTATTAAAGTTATAATCTTAATATATGTCTGAGTACTATAACCCGAAGCGTGGAGCAGCTTGGAATTACGGTGGTGACCAGTGGAAACTGTCCCGCTCAAAGATTGATTTGTTTTTGGAATGTCCGCGCTGCTTTTATATCGACAATAAGCTGGGGGTTAAGCGAGTGCCTGGGTTTCCATTTGCTTTGAACAGCGCGGTAGATCATTTGCTCAAATTGGAATTTGATATTCATCGGGCTAATGGGGAGCAGCACCCGCTGCAAAAAGAATACAAAGTTGATGCCCGGCCGGTGGCGCATGATGAGCTGGATGAATGGCGGCGGAATTTTGGCGGGGTGAAGTATTTGCATGAGGAAACAGGGATACTGGTAACCGGGGCGATTGATGATTTATGGATTAATAGTAAAGAGGAATATATCGTGGTGGATTATAAAGCGACGGCGAAGGAAGAGGCCGTGAAGGAGCTGGATAAGGAATGGCAGGATGGCTACAAACGGCAGATGGAAGTGTACCAGTGGCTGCTGCGCCATAATGGACTGAAAGTTTCTGATACCGGCTATTTTGTTTACTGCACAGGCAGATTGGACGGCAAATCGTTTGATAAGCGGATTGATTTTGATGTTAATCTGATCGCCTATGAGGGAAATGACGACTGGGTCGAGGGTACATTGTTGAAAATTAAGGAGTGTCTGGAAGGCGATGTGATACCCGGTACCGGCAAGAGCTGCGATTACTGCGCGTACTGGACGGCGCGTGCAGATTACGAAAGTTAAATGAATGGTATGAATGAAATAGAATTAATAAAAAAGAGACTGGATAGAATAGAAAATCGCAATCGGTGTGTCCAGGAAGACAAGGCCTGGGAAACAAGTAGTTTACGCAGAGCCTTGTTGATTGCGTTTACGTATCTCGCCATTGGCCTTTACATGTGGGTAATTGATGTAGCGCGCCCATGGCTAAATGCCATTGTGCCATCATTTGGTTTTTTACTCTCAACTCTGACCTTACCGTACTTCAAGCAGTGGTGGCTGGGCTGGCAAAAGAAAGTTATGCGCAATAAACAACTATGAAGTTGTTGCTAACCTCCGGAGGGCTTGAAAACCAAATGATAATCAATGCTTTGCGTGAGCTGGTTGGCAAGGATTTTAAGGAAGCAAAGCTCGTCTTTATTCCGACGGCTGCCAATGTTGAAGAGGGAGACAAGGGGTGGCTGATTAAAGACTTAACGAAATGCCAGGAGCTGAATTTTAAGGAGGTGGATATTGTGGACGTGGCGGCTATACCACAGAAGATATGGCAGAAGCGTTTAGAGAATGCGGATGTGATTATAGTTGGCGGGGGTAATACGTCATACTTGATGGGACAGATTAAAAAGTCGGGTCTGGGGGCTAGTCTTTCTGAATTGCTGAGAACGCGAGTATATGTAGGCATTAGTGCTGGCAGCATGGTTGTGGCTCCTAAGCTGAAAGAGAAAGAAATGCAGAGACTTTATGAGGAACCGATTGTTGATGACGAAACAAATGATGGCCTAGGATTGGTGGACTTTCTGGTGGTACCGCACATGAACTCGCCGTATTTTCCCCGAGCGGCAGAGTTGATCGATGAGGTAGCCAAAGATATTGATATTCCTCTGTTTGCGATTGATGATCAAACAGCTGTTAAGGTTGTTGATGAGGACATTAAGGTAGTGACAGAGGGAACTTGGAAACGGTTTAACTGAGAATTCCAATTTCGGGAAATATCCCCATTTTATTTCATAAATGAGCGATTCATGAATTTTGGATAGACAAAACTTTATATTCATATTACAGTGTTAATTGTCATTTTGACGCAGAGACGGTAGTCGATTTTCTGTAAATTTAAGGAGAACCATTCTATGGAAGGAACAATCAAGACACTCACACAGAAGGGATTTGGATTCATTTCCCGTGAAGGTGAGGATAAAGACCTCTTTTTCCACTCAAAGGAGCTGCAAGGCGTCACCTTTGATGAATTGAGAGTCGGCGACAAGGTGAACTTTGAAGTGGTGAGCACTGAAAAGGGCCCAGCAGCCACCAACGTGTCACGCGCGTAATTAGCTGACTGTTGAAAACCACCCCGTCTATGGCGGGGTGGTTTTGTATTTTGTTTGATTAGAGCGGTGGTGAGGAAAGACGAATTTTTTCTAACAGCTCAAGAATCTGATTGGCAATGGTGGCGCGACTTGGCGTATCTAACCAATGTGTGGCTTCACTTTGAATTTCATCTAAGTGCTGATAATAATCCCGTAAGCGGTCCAGTGCCGCACTTTGTCTATTTTGCTTTGTTCGCTGGTCATAAAGCCGCAAGTCGTTTTGGGCATGCGTGATCGGACGAGTGATATTGGCTTGTTCGTGTCCTTTGATAAGGCGGTCTTTTTTCGTCTGTTTGGCTATACGTTCAATTTCTTTTAGCAGGGCAAGGTAGTCGCTGTCATCAACAAGAGTGATTGTGCTGTTACCGACGTAGATGCGCTGGGTGGTTACTGCGCCTTGTGTGGTATTACCGTCATGAGCTGAGGAGACCGTTTCGTCTTCATCAGCGTAGGAGGTGATGATGGTATATTCTCCTTCACCAGTGCCGGTGTAGGTGATATCGTACCAGCCGTCGGGGGGATTCAGGATCGTAATATCGATGGGATCATCTGGGTCGCTTCGGTCATCGTCGTATTCGGCGTTTTCCAGACCATAGTCGTTGCGGTCCTGGGATAATGTTTGTCTGTTTGGTCCAACAATAGAAGCTTTTAGAGGAGAGAGGATGATTATGCCAAAAATGCTTCTTGGCTCTGTCGCAGTAAATTGTTCAGCCACTGGGTCTAGGCCGAGTATTTCCAGTACTTTGTCTTGGGATGCATCGGGCAGCTTGTGATGAGCAGTGCCGTTGAGGGTGTAATTATTATCGCCAACATTTGCGCTGGCGGTGAGAACGCGCGCGTCACCGACAGTAGAGTCGAGCGGGGGATTCTCCGGGTTGGGATGGCCGTCACGCCAACGGTTTAAGGCTTCGTCCTCGCGAGTTCTTGTATTGTTGACGCTGATCTGACTTAAAGTATTTACGTTGGTGCCGGCAATCGTGAATAGTTCGACACCCTTAGCCGAAATATTTAAGAGCGTATCATGAAGGGTTTTAAGGAATTGGTTTTGTTCCGTTAGGTTAGCAACCGATAATAGCGAGCCGTCTTTCATGACGAAATCATTGAGGGGGAGCATGTCATGGAGAGAAGGGAAGAAGGTGCGGAAGGAGTCGGGGCGGCGCATGGTGGATAGGCCACGAGTTCTCTTTAAGGCACTCTCTATTCTGTTAATTCTGTTTGTCATCCAAAATTCCCAGCCTTCAGGGTACGTGCCACCTTCCCATGCTACATAGGCGTCAGCGGCTCCTTCGTGGGGTGAACCTAGTGTTATAAGTTGATCGACGTCGTTGCCATATGCGTCGCTTTGGACATATGAGCGTGTGACTATACCGCCAAAGCTGTGAGCGAGGACATCTACTTTATTGGCGCCAGTACTTTGTTTCGCTTGGTCGATAATGGGCTTTAGATAAGTGATGGCATTGTGAGCAGCTGGCTTTCTCCAGTCATAGTGAGCAATAAATAAATCTTGGCCTTCTTCATAGCCCACCGACTCCAATTTTTTTATAAGGCCCTTGTAGACATTAAAGCCTAAGGCAAATTTCCATGTACCGCCTGCTTGATCCTTGTATAGCAATTTTTTGTTTTGGGAGACGGTAATACCGGGAACTATTATTATCGGGTCTTTTGTTGGTGAGGGGGAGGGAGATGGAGAGGGGGTGGGATGCGCGCACCAAGGTAGGATTGGATTAAATCTGCACTGACCTTGGCAGAACAAGCTTTGGGGATTAATGTTGCAGTCGGGAGGCTGAATGATCTGGGCATTGATTTCTAGTGGTGTCAGCAGTGCCACTATTCCGATGAGGAATAATAATCTATGAAGCATATTATGATTGTAGTAAAACACGGGTACAATGAAAATTATGGTCTGGACTATTTTGTTAAAACCGACTAGATGGAAGGTGGTTTTTTCGTTAGTACCGTTTGTGTTTCCAATATTACGGATGTTTTTAGGGATTGCTGGAGTTTACGATTATATACCTGTCGATTTAATTATTTATGTAGATGAACCCATAATGTTTATTGGATATATTGATATATTTATTTCTCAACCTTTCGCACCAATCCTCCGAGCACTTGGTTGGTGGTCCAGTAATAGTATTTTTGTTGGTCCTGACGGGCCTTTGCTGCTTGGCAGTTTCGTGGTGGCAATAACGTACTCGATGCTAATATATATAGTGTGGTCATTGGTTAGCGGGTGGAAGAATAAACAAGCAAGTTTCTCGAAGAAATAGATTTGCAACGTATAAGTATTTAGATGGATTTGGTTAGATGGCTGGTGATGATTGTGTTTACGTTAGGTAAGAAAAGTTTGACAAAAAGGAAAAACTAGTTACCTTATATTGCGTTCTTTGTCTTTATTGTTTAGACGGCCAGGAGAAAGAAAAATGACTGATGTAATGAGGTCTTTGTTAGAGCCTTTTCGGGGTCGAGAACCGGATAGTGACGCACTGGCGGTGCTGTGTCGCCTGTTGATTGGAGCTGCGTGCCCGGAGCCAATTATTGAATTTGGAGACGAGGTGCTTGGTTCAATCCCTGAAGGTTGGTTTGTGGAGGCGTTTGAGGCGAAAGCAGATCATTGGGCGCAACGGAATGCTGCTACGATACTTGAGGAACTGATAGAACTCAGGGGGTCGGTAGATCCTTTGTGTGAAGTGACCCTTGATCGTCTTCGAGGGGAGCTTGGAATCCAGTTGTCGTATATGGCGACGGTGGTTCTGGGTAGGGCTATTGGAGAAGATGACTTATGATCGTCGTTGCTTGGATTTATCTCTGTCACTTTTATCGTGATAGAGATTTTTTATGCGTAGGGTAGGATGATGCTGCCGATGATTAGCGATCTATGTTGTATGCGGGTCTGGTGGTGTAGTTGACGTAGTCTAATTATTGCCCTAGAGTTTTGGGTTGCAGTATCAGTTAGCTCATTTTAGATTCAGCAGTGTTCTTTTTTTGCGGGGAGGGTTGAGATGACTAGGCCGAGCATGGTTCAGTTCAAAAGAGAGTGGACTAAACAATTTGCGGGAACGGATTGGAATTGCCACTGGATTATCAAGTATGAGGATGGTCTGATTAGCTTTGATTATTCTGCTGTTCTGAGTGCAGAAGAATACTCGTCTTTGTGGGTAAGGAGGAAGTTTGAAATACCAGAAACGGAACTAGCCGATGCCATTAATGATGTCGTTGAGAAAAGAACGGCCTTCTTGGACGACAGTGCATACAAAAAGAAGTTTGTGCTAGAAGAGTCTGAGGGGGAAGTCACCATCACTTTCTTTTGCCGCATATATCAAGATGGATCTGGCCGTGATTTTAAAGAGGATATTCCGAATGCATTTCTGAAAATGATGGGAATGAGATAATTTCTGAAACGGTGTTAGCCGTCAGTTGAATAGCTTAAGAGTAGATGAATTGCCCCTTAAACTTCGTGAGTGCTGGGGCTTTTTTAAAAATCGAATAAAGGGATTATTAAATTTGTACTGTATAATACCGGTATGAACACCGTGAGCAGGATAGTAACGGGGGTTATCGGGATAATAATTGGTGTGGTGTTAACAGGGGTGGGGATTATAAAAACGCCCGGGGTGTTTATTTATGCGGTACCGGTTATTCTTTTAGCCCTTTTTATATTGTTTAATAAGAAGGAAGATGAGATAGAAGAGATTAAATATCGTAAGGATTAATTTATCAATAAAAATAACAAGATGTCAGAAATAATTGTTACAACGGGAAATGAGGTTCCGAATAAAAAAATCACTAAGGTGGTTGGAGTGGTTAGGGGAAATACTGTTAGGGCCAGGAATATTGGTCGGGATATTGGAGCTTTGATCAAGAATATAATCGGAGGTGAAGTAAAGATTTATACAGAGATGACCACGACCGCGCGAGATGAGGCTTATAATAGGATGGTCAATGAAGCGATTAAACTGGAAGCCGATGCGATTATTGGTTTCCGGTTTGCCACATCAACCGTCATGTCTGGAGCTTCGGAAATGATGGCATACGGAACGGCAGTAAAAGTTAGTGACTAGTTCGTTGCTAGTGGGATGCTATTTGACTAAACAACATATGCAACACAATAACCACATTGATCAGGGGAGTAAGCAAGCAGCTTATACCTGCCCCATGCATCCGAATGTCCAGCAGGATAGGCCGGGAATATGTCCGGAGTGCGGGATGACGTTGGTGAAAGAAAAGCGGAAAAAATCTGAACTATCCTCCGATAAGCTATCGGCAAAAAGCAGCGAGCACGGCGGACACGATAAGCACGCGGGACATAAAATTAATGTTTTTGCAAGAAAATTTTGGGTCAGTTTGGCGTTGACGGTACCGATCGTTCTGTATTCGCCATTACCGCAAGCGTTTTTGGGGTGGTCGCCGCCAATGTTTCCGGGTTCATCTTTTTTGCCAGCTATTTTAGGTTCAATTGTTTTCTTCTACGGGGGATGGATATTTTTAACCAGTGCCTGGCGGGAACTGCGCGGAAGGGCGCCTGGTATGATGACGCTAATATCTTTGGCTATCGTGACTGCTTATTCCTATAGCGTTGTTCAGGTGGCCCGGGGAATGGAGGAAACTTTGTTTTGGGAGCTGACTACTTTGATTGTTATAATGTTGCTTGGCCACTGGATAGAAATGCGGGCGGTGCAAGGGGCGCAGGGCGCCTTGCGAGAGCTTTCCAAATTGTTGCCGGATACGGCGGAAATTGAGCGGGGCGGCGATAGTGCGCAAAGAAAAACGGAAAATATTCCGCTTGATCAGTTAAGGGTTGGTGATATTGTCGTCATTCGTCCGGGTGGCAAGGTCGCTGCGGACGGTGAAATTATTGAGGGTGAGTCTGATATCGATGAAGCCCTAGCTACGGGTGAGTCTAAGCCGGTGTCTAAAAAGCCAGGGGATGCAGTGGTGGCCGGCACCATAAACAGCGAAGGGTCTTTGCGGGTCAAGGTGACCAAGATTGGCGATGATACATTTTTGGCTGGCGTAATGCGTTTGATACAAGAAGCGCAGATGAGCAAATCAAAATTGCAGCTGCTGTCGGATAAGGCGGCTTTTTATCTGACTATTATTGCTATCGCTGTGGGGTTGTTGACTTTATTCGTTTGGCTGCCGCTGCGTGGCGCGGACTTTGGTTTTACCCGAATGGTGGCTGTGCTGGTTATTGCCTGTCCACATGCGTTGGGTTTGGCGATTCCTTTAGTGGCATCTATCTCCACTACTATGGCGGCGAGAAATGGTTTTTTGGTGCGTCAGCGTTTGGCACTGGAGGCAGCGCGTAATATCAATGTAGTTTTGTTCGACAAGACAGGCACCCTTACCAAAGGAGTGTTCGGCGTCACGGGAGTATATGCCGCGTCTGGCGTAAGTGAAGAAGATGTGCTGAAGCTAGCGGCATCGGTTGATACAAAGTCAGAACATCCTGTGTCCAGAGCTATTGTCACGAAAGCGCAGGAGAAAAAGAATAGTCTGGCAGCGATCAGTGATTTTAAGCGATTACCTGGTAAAGGGGTAAGTGGTGTGGTTAAGGGGAAGGTAGTCATGGTGGGCGGTCGGGCTTTGTATGAAAGTGCTGGAGTGATAGTGCCGGATGAACTTAAGCAAACCGTTGTCAAGGAAGGCCAGGCGGGTAAAACAATCATTTATGTTATAGCTAATGAATCGCTGGCGGGCATTATTGCGCTGGGCGATATTATCCGTGAAGAATCACGGGAGGCAATCGCGCAACTAAAAAAGTTGGGGGTGCAGATTGCCATGATAACCGGTGATGCAGAAGCAGTGGCGAAATGGGTGTCTGATGAACTGGGTATTGAGGAATATTTTGCGGAAGTCTTGCCGGAACATAAGGCGGATAAAGTGAAGGAGCTGCAAAACAAAGGCAATAAAGTGGCTATGGTAGGAGATGGGATTAATGATGCGCCGGCATTGACACAGGCTGATGTTGGCATAGCAGTAGGGGCGGGCACAAATGTAGCTATCGAAGCAGCGGGGATTGTTTTGGTGAGGAATGATCCGAGGGATATTCCCAAGATAATTCAGCTATCGCGACTGACATATACAAAGATGATCCAAAATCTTTGGTGGGCGACTGGTTATAACATAGTGGCGCTGCCGCTAGCGGCGGGAGTGGCTGTCTCTTGGGGGATTGTGCTTAATCCGGCCGTGTCAGCAGTATTCATGTCTCTTTCAACTGTTATTGTAGCGGTTAATGCTGTGCTGCTACGCCGACAATCTTTGACTAGCGAGAAAGTGTAAACTTGGGTTTATATTCAAGAAAAACCTAAGACAAAGTTGGCGTGGTGGGCGATGTGGTTGGGCTTGACCGCGCTTTTTGTACCGCCATGGCTAGGGATTTTTGCTGCGATAAAAAAACCGAGGGGTAACTCTGTGGGTTGATATTAATAGGTTGAATCCTTTTCGTTGGCCCTGACGTACTTATAAAACTTGGCCCAATATTTGTGGTGGTACCAGTAGTCCAGCGGTCTAATAAATGCGTCGGCGATATTCTCACCACAGCCGGCTGCATCCATATCTCGCTGAATTTGGAACCAGCTATAAGGCCAGGATAGTGAACAAAGAGGGATGAGAAGGCAGTTGAAGCGAACGCACAACAATTCGTTAAAGAGATATTCGACATAGGTTCTTGTTCCTGCCCAGCGGTCCATGAAATCCTCGGTGGTCATGGCAAAAATTGTCAGCAGACCAAGCAGGACATAAACAATGAGACCGTAAAATGAATAGGCGCGGGCGAAGTCTGTGACCGGTGAGTCAAAAAAAGTTAGGGCAATAGTTACGATCAGCGAGGCAGCAAAGACCAGAGTAAGGTAAGACAGAGTGTAGAGCAAGATTAGTCCCAGACAGAAAAGGGTGTTACCTACTAAACACAAGATTTGGCAAAGAACTTTTTTGGCAGACATGAGGGTGCTCCTGGTAAAAACTGTTCAGGCAAACGAGAAATTAATATGTAGAACAGGCGGACAGGGAAGTCAAGAGAAGGCGAGCAGGTCGGCGGTAAATAAGTATGGTTAGAAAAAACCACCGTTGGTAAAAGCGGTGGTGAGGTGATGCTACTAGGTGGGCAGGATTTAATGTTCGTTGGCCGCGCGAAGTTCGGTCTTGATCCTCATGATTAAATGATCGGTATTCGCAGTTTTAGAGCAGAGGACGAAGTAAGTCGCATCGTTGAAGTAGACAAAGAAGGTGGCATCGGGTGACACGGTCAGTCCGAAATATGAATCCTTTGAGGCAAATCCTCTGACAGGTTGCTTCCAAGTGAAAGCTGCGTCGCAAATTATCTTTCCTTCATTTACAGCCCAAACAGGCACAAACTCCAGTCGGCCAGGTTCGTCGGTTAGGTAGTGGCCGGTTCTGGCACCAAAAACTTGCTTAATCCCATTCGGTACATCGGTTACTTGATGCGAATTGGCCATGGGCAATCCTCCAATCTTTTATAGCGACGTTAGTGTTGGGTAAAGTACTGAAAGGGTAATGTACAAAATCTATAAAATTTGTCAATCTTGAGAATGCTGACAGTCACAGCTGACGAAATTGAGCGGGCGTGCTTTAATGGGATTAATGGATATTAAGAAAGAGTTGACGACGGTGACGCTTTTCTCAAAGATAGTCGCGATGGTGTTAGCGGTAGCCTTATCGTTTATCGGGTTTTACTTTGGGGTTAAATATGGCAAGTCAGTGAGTGTGCAGGCTGATCCGAAACCGACGCAAGAACTGATTGGCGGTAACAAGGATGAATATGGATGCATGATTGGGGCGGGGTACTCTTGGTGTGCAGAAAAAAATAAATGCCTGAGACCCTGGGAAGAGCCTTGTGAGAAATCAAGTTTAAGGGAAGTACCAGCATCCTTGGAGTAGGCCAGGTAATTATTGGCGGCGGGAAGCGAAGGGAAAGACGCGGTTTGACTTAATCGGTGAGCGGTTGCCAGCGGCAGGGTGTTTAGAAGGCATTGAACTAGTACGGGGCCCCGTGACAAAACCGTGAATTTGGTGTATGGTACCCGAATGCCTAGTGACTCGGTGATATTAAGATTTTCTGACGTTAGCTTTGAGTATGACCATCACCATCCATTGTTAGATGAGGTGGGTTTTTCTGTGCGCACGGGCAGCCGCATTACGCTGATGGGACAAAATGGAGCCGGTAAAAGTTCCCTTTTTAAACTCATTACGGGCGAGCTTCATCCCACTAGCGGCCGGATAAGCCGCACTCCCCAGGATGCTACAATCGCTATCTCCCAGCAGGTGATGCCTCGAGAGGCGATGGATTTTTCGATTCGGGAATATTTTGCGACGGCTTTTCCGAAAGTGGAATATGCACTGGATAAACTTATCGCGGAGATTTTTGATGTAGTGCATCTTAACTTGTCGCTGGATAAGAAAATAAAGGAATGTTCGGGCGGACAGCAGGCGCGTTTATTGCTGGCGTATGCGTTAATCCAAAAACCGGATATTTTATTATTGGATGAGCCGACAAATAACCTTGATCAATATGGCATTGATCATCTGACAGCTTTTTTGATTATGTACGAGAAGACTTGTTTGGTGATTTCGCATGATGCAGACTTTTTAAATGCTTTTGCTGACGGCGTGTTATATCTGGATATGGCGACCCGCAAGATTGAACAGTACACGGGTAATTACAATGATGTGGTGGAGGAGATTGCGAAACGGCGGGAGCGAGAGAACTATTTGAATGCCCGGATGCAGCGGCAGATCAAAGAAAAGCGCGAGCAAGCGGAAGTGTTTGCGCATAAAGGAGGCAAGATGCGCGGAGTGGCTAAACGGATGAGGGAATCGGCGGCCGAGGCCGAGGAAAGTATCGTGAGTGTGCGCATGGATGATAAAGTGATTCGTCCTTTCCATATACCTGCCCAGGAGTTCGAGACATCATTCAACGGAGCCGTGGTCCAATTCACTGAGGTCTCTTCGTTCCAGAATAATAAAGCGGTGACAAAGAATATAGACCTGACGTTACGCAAACATACACATCTATTGATTGTCGGCCCTAACGGAATTGGGAAAAGCACGCTGATGGAACAGCTCGCGATACGTAGCGCGAAGGGAGCAATAATTCCGGAAGAAGTAATAGTTGGTTATTATAAACAGGATTTCAGCAACCTTGAGCAAGACCATGTAGCTATTGATGTCCTCTTGGAGGTGATGGTTGTTAAAGAGGAGCGTATATTGCGATCAACGGCAGCGGGTTTTTTGCTGAGCAGCAAACTATTAGAAAGTCCTATCCGGACATTGTCAGAGGGACAGAAAGGTCTACTTTCTTTTTGTAGATTAGTCTTGATGCAGCCTGGGTTGCTGATACTGGATGAGCCAACGAATCACATTAATTTCCGTCATTTACCGGTTATTGCTAAGGCACTGGATGAATATGAAGGTGCGATAATTATCGTTTCGCACATACCATCTTTTGTTGAGCAGATTCGTATCGATGAAACGATTGATCTGGAAAGAATAAAGTAAGATTAGCGGCCAGGGAATATTAATGGGGACTTGTTTAGAATGCTCCTTAGTTTTGAGATATAATGAAATGTATGACAGAGTCAGATGTCTGTTGCCCGGAATTTGATCCGACGAGGTTCGAGAAGCAGCGGTATCTTTGGCGGGATAAGTTATTTTTACGGGATGATGTGCGGCAAATCTTTCATATACCCGTAAACATGGGGAAGGTAGTAAAACGTATGTTCAAAAAGATTGAGCATGCTAAGGCTATGCCGGAAGGGAAAGATTTTTTGATGCTTAGCTATAATTCGTCGCCATGGCGGTCAGAAATATATATGACTATTAGCAAAGATGTGCCGGGGGAGAAAATGGCTAAGATTACGGGGGAATTTTTAAGCAAAGTGTATGATGGGCCATATAGCGCGGTACCAAAATGGATTAAAGGATATGGATATGTATGTGGCGGGAAAAGGAAAGACGGTAAAAAGATTATTTCCACTATGCTTATTGCCCCAAATGCAGTAAGAAATATGGCCATAATTACACGATAGCTTTCGCGCAGGTCAGATAGGAGTGGCCGGGCGTTTTGACCGGTAGAAACAGGGGTTGCTGGATTTTAGTAGCCTTTTTTAAAAGCTAATATCTAGGGTAGTGGATACCTGAATGTGAATATAACAGCTATGTTTAGCTTTTATACACATGGAGTACTTGACATGTATCACATTAAAGAATAGAATATTGAGTGATTTATCAATCTTCTTGAGAGTTCCGTCCTAATCTTAGCCTTGAAGAGTTCAAATTTCAGATTTGGATCGGACTTTGACAACAAAAGAACATTAGCAATAGGCATCCAAAGGATGTTGTTTGCTGATGATTGGGAATGTGTAGTTTTTTTGCGAAGGGCGAGGGAATTTTAGGAGAGAAAGGATTAACAATGAGGGCACTGGCATTATTTGGTTCGTTTTGGACATGGTCAGCAAGGAGAGTAAAGGTTAGAGAGGAGCGCAAGGAGTTCGAAGCTAAAATGGCTAGTACGCTGGTGTGGATCAAAGAGGCAAAACAGGAGTGGCGACAGCGTGTCAAAAACGCGCAGCACTTACTGACCGGAAAAGACTGGCGTGACCCGGAGGGCAAGGAGGAGTTTGTGCGGCAGGTATATAGGGGAGAAGTTCCTCAATACCTCTGGTATGCGATTGGTGACGAGGAACTTTCGGGTGATGATTGTGCTGCAATCATTACTTCTTTCTGGGAGGAAGGTGGTTGTGGTTTCGGAGATATTGAGCTTCACCACTCAAATTTTTCCGAGATTGGTGTGGGTCTACGGATTCGCAATCCACAGAAGTTCGCTTCAGAGATTACGGTCGGTGGTAGTGAGTGCCCCCTTTACCAGACAGGTAACAGTGAGGGTCTTTGTGACCGACAAAGACCGTTTTCCTTCTTTTGTCTTTATCAACATCAACAGATAGAGAAGGAGTAAAGTAAATGCCAGGTTCTTTCTCCAAGTCCAGATAGGATATGGGCAATAGGAGCGCAGGTATAACTCACCTTGCGATATCAAATGTGAGCTTCAGGAGATCACGATGTGGTCTCCTTTTTATCCCACTGCGCAGAAAGCCACCCCGCCGGTGGTGGGGGTGATTGAATCAGCCGTCGCCAAGGCTTTGGCTGACAAGGTGCGAATGGGATAACCCCGCGTAGCTTTGCCGATAGCGGAGCAAGTGGGGCAGACAGTTGGTTGTTACGCGGGATTCTGCCATCCCGTCCAGGGGGCGGGATGGGGCTTCCTGTAGCGGTTCCGGTAGCAGCAGGTGCTGAGGAGGCAAAAGATTACTGGTGAGGGAGGTCAGTGCAGGAAACCATCGAACGAGAATTTATGCGGCTTGTTCTGTATAGGGGTTATGTGCTAATATAGTTTTACCTAACCTATAGGTAAGGTCTAGATATTAAATTATATTATTATGAAAGCAAATCACGAGAAAATATCCACTAACTTTAAAAAGGCCCAGTCGCATCTGGCTACTATTGTCGGTATGTTGGAAGCGGATAAATATTGCATAGATATAATGCAGCAAAACTTGGCTGTGTTAGGTTTATTAAAATCAGCCCATCAAATGTTGATGGAGGATCATTTGAAAAGCTGTTTTAGCCATGCGATGATGACTAGCCAGGAAAAAAAACAACAGGAGATGATTGAGGAAATCTTGAAAGTGTCGAAGATGGTTAATAAATAGCCATCGTCACTTTAAGGAGGAGAGTTAAATGAGCAATAACAGATTAACAGTTGGTATATTGGTTGGAATGGTGGCACTAATAGTGGGCGGACTTTATTTAGCTGCTAGGCTAAGTACTCCTACTGGCGTCAAGATGAGCCAGAAGGTGAGTGCGTCTGTGACAGAAACAACTAAGGAAAGAGGTGACGTTGGTATTAATGAAGGCTTATTAATAACTGATTTTCTAATCAGTAACACAGGGTCTGACCCGTTGGCATTATACGACGTGACAACCTCGTGCATGTGTACAGTCGCGCAGGTTGAAATGGGCAGTGTTATCTCGCCTGAGTTTAGGATGGGTGAACGATCATCATATGTGGCTAATGTCCCGCCGGGTGAAGCTGCCACTATTAAGCTTATTTTTGATCCAGCTTTTCATGGTCCGAATGGTCTAGGGTCTGTGACACGGCAGGCGATGATGAGGACCAACGATCCACGCCAACCAAAAATCGTGCTTACTATGTCAGCTAACGTAGTCCAGTAGAGTATATGAGCAGTGGAGACGTTTTCTACCAAGTGTCACTGCTCGCGGCTTTTGTTGCTGGTCTAGTCGCTTTGTTTGCACCGTGTTGTATCTCATACCTCTTACCGGCGTACCTCGGGAATGTCTTTAAGGAAAAAAGGAAAATCTTACTGATGACAGGTGTTTATTCGACGGGGATTTTTACTGTCATGCTGCCGATTGTGCTGGGCGCCAAAGTATTAGCCAGCTTTTTCTTTCGCTGGCACACTGAAACGTATATTGTCGGCGGATCTATTATGATGGCTGCGGCTATCTTGTCGTTGGTTGGTGTGAAGCTCCCAATGCCTCACTTACCAGCAAAAGCAGGTGGCGAGATGGACTGGTTGTCAACCTATGTATTAGGGCTAACGGCTGGAATAACGGCTGCGTGTTGCGCACCAGTTTTAATTGGTGTTTTGGCCTTAAGTTCATTATCGCCGAGTTTATGGCACGCATTTTTGGTCGGCTTAGCTTTTGTAGCTGGTATGGTAGCACCATTGTACATAGCTGGTTTAGTTATCAAACGCGTTCATCTGTTAGAAAAGCCAATATTTAATAAGCGGATATTTTCTATTAATTTAGATGGCAGATACTATCCGGTGTTTATCACTAATTTGGTTTCCGCTATTATGTTCTTTAGTTTGGGTTTAATAACGTTGGGTTTAGCGATTACGGGTCGCTTAAGTATGCCGACTGGACCGGCTCAAATAGTTAACGATACAGCTTGGCTGGTGACTGGATGGACTGATCGATGGCCAATAATAAACGGAATATTTTATGTTCTACTTATTTATGTTGTTTACCGGTTAGTTCGCTGGTTAGTATATGATAGGAGGTGAGAATTATGGTTAACAGTAAGGTGGCAGCGAATGCTATGGCGGTGGTGATGGGGGTAGGTTATGTGGTGTGTCGTGTACTCTCCTGGTTGGTTCCAGGCTGGCTTTTCACGATTGTGCAAAGTTGGTTTCATACGTTTAACGTTTCACCGGGAGTCGTCGAGGAATTTTCTTCCAGTACATTGTTAATAGGACTTATTTCCAGTATGGCTGTAGTTTGGATATGGACGTACGCAGTGGTTGCTTTATATAGACGCTGGGTGAAGTCGTAATGTTTATCTGTAGGGGCAGGTAGGGTATAATAACACAATGTTCATGAATATGGTTTTTGGAAAATCAATAAAAATTACAGCTTGGCTCTTGTTGGGTGTGTTGGTGATTGGGCCGATAGCCTGCAGTGTGACTTTTGGTCATATGTGGGTGCATGCTAGTTTGGGTAACAGTCCTTGCTTGATTGAGAGTTTAATAAGTAGTTTGCAGGTGACGTCCCCGGATTACTTAGCCGTGTTTTTAGGCCTGATGGCATGGTGGTTAACGGTTATGTTCACAAAAACTAGCTATCTACAAGACCTGTTGCGTTCTCGTTTGCCTGCTGCTCTTTTTTGGCCATATAATCCTTGGCTATTGCCCCAAAATTATATCCTAGTAGCGTTACAGCAGGGCATATTACATCCTCGCGTTCATTAAATTTTTCTCTGGTGTAGGGGGTACCTGAATGGTTAGGTGATAGAATAACCGTTCAGAATACAGCAGGTTTAAGATTTAATAACAAATATTGAGGATCATGAATAAAAAAACTATACCGATTCGAGGCATGCATTGCGCCTCATGCGAACTATTAATAGAAGAACAATTGAAAGAGCTGCCAGGCGTGCAGACTGTGTCAGTCAGCCGGCGACGGCAAGAAGCGGAAATTACTTACCGGGGGGGGCTAAGTATGGCAAAGGTGGAGGAAGCAGTTAAGGAGGCTGGTTATAGTGTGGGTCATTCGGGGGCGCTGCCATGGGTTACACCAGACAAGAAACAGTACGACGAAATAGCATTAGCGGCCGGAATTCTGTTAATCTTGTACTTTGTGCTAAAAGGCATGGGCATTCTTAATGCCAGTTTTAATCCAGGCGATAGTCCGGCCAGTTTATTGGTTGTGCTGACGGTGGGATTGCTGGCCGGGGTGTCTACTTGCATGGCTTTGGTGGGTGGTTTGGTACTTGGTATGTCAGCCAAACATGCTCAGTCACATCCAGAAGCAACAACGGTGCAGAAATTCCGTCCGCATATATTTTTTAACGCAGGGCGTATAGCGGGATATTTTGTGCTGGGCGGATTAATTGGTTTAATTGGGCAGGCATTCCAACTATCCGGTACTCTGCTTGGGGCATTAACTATTGGTGTGGGCTTAGTGATGCTGCTGTTAGGGATCCAGCTCACGCAACTTTCACCTCGCTTATCCAGCTGGGCTATTTCTTTGCCGGCTGGTTTGAGTAAGAAATTGGGAATTAAACAAAAGCACGAAAGGGAGTATAGTCATCGTAATGCGGCGATGGTTGGTGTTTTGACTTTTTTCCTGCCGTGCGGTTTCACACAAGCAATGCAATTGTACGCGATGAGTACGGGCAACTTTTGGTCGGGGGCACTGATTATGGCGACGTTTGCGGTAGGTACAACACCGGGATTGTTGGGTGTGGGTGGACTTACTTCTGCCTTACGTGGAATTATGGCGCAGCGTTTCTTTAAGTTGGCGGGGCTCGCGGTGGTTGGTTTAGCGGTGTTTAACATCTCGAATGGCTTAAACTTAACTGGTCTACCGGTAATTCTATCAACGGTGGCCCAGGGAGCAGGACAGATAGCAGAGGTTCAACAGGAAGGAAGTGATAATAAGGACGTCCAGGTAGTACGGATGGAGCAGTCTGGCAGTGGTTATAGTCCTAACAAATTTACAATTCAGGCAGGTGTTCCGGTCAAATGGATTGTGAATTCAACTAATCCGAACAGTTGCGCCGGAAGTCTTTATTCGCAGCAACTAGGAGTGCGGCGTAATTTGCAGTTAGGGGAGAACGTCATTGAATTTACCCCGAAAGAAACGGGGCAAATACGTTTTTCCTGTGCTATGGGTATGTATACCGGTGTATTTAATGTCATAGACAAAGACGGGGCAGAGGCACGTGGTAGAGCTATAGCACTTGACCAGCCCGTTGATCAACCGGCTGCGGCCAAAGGTTCTTGCGGCGGCGCGGGCGGCGGTTGTGGCGGTTGTGGCGGAGGAGCTAATAAAGCTGAGCCGGCCAAAGGCGAGACTATAAGTCAAGATGAGGTGCAGGTTATACAAGCTGCTTATACGAGGAAAGCGGATTTATCGCCTAACCAGTTTACGGTAAGAGCAAATCAACCCGTTCGTTTCGAGATTGATGCGAAGGACAATGGTTCTGGTTGTATGGGGAGCATTACTGTTCCTGGACTGACTGAAGATGTACAGAATTTTCGGCGCGGTCAGAAGATAACCTTTGAATTCACACCAAAGAAGGCCGGTTCATACCCGATCACGTGTGCGATGGGCGTACCTCGCGGCAATATCGTCGTCAATGAGATATAAAAGTATTTATTGACTGATCTGTTCGTTACCTATACCATAGGTGTAGGTATATATAATCCTAATAAATTCTATGATTACACAAAACATTCAATTAACAGGTTTGACCTGTGAAGCTTGCGTTAAAATGGTGCAAAAGCGTTTACGACGTTTACCTAACGTACAGGATGTAGATGTTAAGGTGGATGGCCAGACTATAATAGTGGCTGACCAGGAGTTTAAGCCTGATGTGATCAAGCAAGCATTGGCTGATACGCCTTATCAATTAGCCTAAGGCACCGTAAATAAATAACTTAACCACCTCTCGTCCACTATGCACCAATCTGCGACTTTTTCTCAATCGCGAAACACTCACCGTAGTTCTATTACGCTTCGTATTTCGCTCAATCGAAAAAGCCGTATCTCGGCGCAGATTGAACGAGATCTGGCCAAGTTATTTATTTACGGCGCCTAAATTAGCAAAAAATTATAATGACAAAGAAAATAAGGCTAAACATTAATGGCATGCACTGCGGATCGTGTGAGCTGTTAATAAAAGAAGCTGTTCAGGAATTAAGAGGTGTGAGTAAGGCGGAGATAAGCTATCAGAAAAAAAATGCCGTTATTGAGTATGATGACAGTTCGATCTCGCCGGAGCAGATTATTACGGTCATAAGCAAAGAGGGATATCAAGCGACTGTAATGGGTGACATGAGTGAGAGAGGAACGAGTGCAAAGCTTTTATTCCCCAAAGAGGAAGCTGCCAAGCTAGTTAAACCAGAAGTGGCAAGTAAGACGCGTGCGTCCTTGTTAATATCCGGTATGCATTGTTCGTCCTGCGCGGCGATTATTGAGCGGTCATTAAAGAAGCGGCCGGGTGTGTTGGAAGCAAACGTAAATTTTGCTGTCGAGAAGGCGTCGGTAGTCTTTAATCCGGCCACGGTCTCGGTGAACGATTTAATAACAGCAGTGAAAAAGGCAGGTTATGAAGCAATGCCGGTTGATCAGGGGGATGCTAAACAGGTCGAGGAAAAGAAAGCTAAAGAGATCGCACGGTTAAAGAAAAAGTTTTTTTATGCACTGCTGCTGAGTCTGCCGATGCTGTATTTTATGCTGCAGACATTCTTTAAGTGGCTGCCGGGAACGAGTTTTATTCTGCCCTATGCGGGATTGGTTTCCTTTATTCTGGCGACACCAGTGCAGTTTGTAATCGGGGCAGGTTTTTATGCGGGCGCATGGTCTAGTTTGCGGATGAAAACATTTAATATGGATAGCTTGATTGCGATTGGCACTTCAACGGCTTACTTTTACAGCCTCTACAATTTTGGCGCGTATGTGCTAAATGCTGGCTCGTTTATTGCCGAGGCGGGAAAAATGATACCTGACCTATACTTTGAAACTGCAGCTTTCTTAATAACCTTCGTATTGTTGGGGAAATACTTAGAATCCAAGGCGAAAGGGCGAACTTCGGAAGCCATTAAGAAGCTAATGGGCTTACAGGCTAAGACGGCGCGAGTGGTGCGAGGCGATCAAACAGTGGACTTGCCGATTGAGCAAGTAGTAGTAGGAGATACGGTGATTGTGCGGCCGGGAGAAATTGTTCCAGTAGATGGTGTGATTACTAGCGGATCATCGGCGGTGGATGAGGCGATGATAACTGGCGAAAGTCTGCCAGTGGAAAAACACCCAGGGGATACAGTCATCGGTTCTACTATGAACAAGAATGGCAGTTTTGAGCTTGAGGCAACTAAAGTGGGCGGGGAAACAATGTTGGCACAGATTATTAAATTGATTGAAGATGCGCAGGGGTCGAGGGCGCCAGTGCAGGCGTTGGCGGATCGCATTTCAGCCTGGTTTGTGCCGGCGGTTATCGTAATTGCTATCACCACATTTGTAGTGTGGTATTTCGTGCTGGGGGCTACCTTGGCTTTTTCTTTGATGGCTTTTACGGCGGTCATCGTGATCGCTTGTCCTTGCGCGCTTGGTTTGGCAACGCCAACCGCTATTATGGTCAGCACAGGTAAAGGGGCGGAGCACGGTATTCTGATTAAAGGTGGTGAACCGCTGGAAAAGGTGAGAAAAATTAATGCGATAGTGTTCGATAAGACAGGAACTCTAACGAATGGAAAGCCTACGGTGACAGCGCTCATTAACTACCAAGCAGCAGATGATGCAACACTGCTACAGTTAGCTGGCTCATTGGAACGTTCATCCGAGCATCCTTTAGCGGAAGCAATTTACCAGTATGCCCAGGACCAGAAAAGTGATTTCTTGGAGGTAGCAGATTTTGCACCGGTACCGGGCCAGGGCGTTGTGGGTACTATGGCTGGAAAAAAATATTATTTTGGTAACCGTCATTTGATTGTCGCAGCCGGATTGAATGTGGCTGATATAGAAGAAGACATGACGCGACTAGAGAATAGGGGACAGACGGTCATGATCCTGGCCTCTGGGCGGAGTATTATCGGCTTGGTCGCGGTGGCTGATACGGTTAAACCCAGCGCTCAGGCGGCGGTACAGAAACTAAAAGATTTGGGGATTGTGGTCTATATGATTACGGGTGATAACCGACGCACGGCGCAGGCGATAGCGGCAGAAATTGGCATGACGAATGTGTTGGCAGAAGTGTTGCCAGAAGACAAAGCCAATGAAGTGAAGAAGTTGCAAGAGCAGGGCAAAATGGTCGCGATGGTGGGCGATGGTATAAATGATGCACCGGCGTTGGCGCAGGCTGATTTAGGTATTGCCATGGGTTCAGGAACAGACGTTGCTTTGGAAACGGGTGAAATAATAATTATTAGGAATGACTTGAATGATGTTCTGACGACTATCCAGTTATCAAGAGAAACAATGAGCAAAATCAAGCAAAATATGTTTTTTGCTCTGTTTTATAACGTGATTGGTATTCCGGTGGCAGCGCGACTATTTGCTGGTCTCGGATTAGTTTTGCGGCCGGAACTGGCTGGATTAGCCATGGCTTTTAGCTCGATTTCTGTGGTGGGTAATTCGCTACTCCTGCGCGGATTTAAACCAAACAAAAAGAATTGGATGTCAGCGGCGGCGCCGGCGGTTATGGTTATTGTCTTTACCGGACTGTTTTTGGGGTTTGCGGGATTGAATACGGAAGCGAATATGCCGGAAGGTGAGTTGGTAGTGGAGGAAACGCAAATGGAAAAACCAGAACAAACAACCGGTAAGGCCGGAGATATAGCGGCACAAGAACAACTGGTTGCGGAAGCAGGGATGCCTGAGCAAGTAGGGGCGGAGAGCGAGAAGAATGAAGTGGCAGCGACAACCCCAGTGGTTGGTGAACCAACAGTAGCGGAACAGGCACAAGGCAGTATAGAGACGAGTGCTATGGTGATTGAACAGGAGAAAAATAGAGCGCTAATCAGCGAATATATTGCGCAAGGCATAACCAGGGTTAACTTTACCAAGGGTGTGCCCAAATTATTTTTAGGTGTTAACAGTTTTAATGAGGGAAATATCCAGTTAGCGGAAGGAGAATTGCCAGTTAACAACGGCGAAATGATAATTGGTGCTTTGGAAGCGCAAAATATGCGGGCAGAGGGAATTTTTAGCCAGACGGGAGACGTAATCAATGATGTTTTTGGGCTGCCGGCGGTGAAGGTTACAGGCATTATGCAAGCGACGGGTACAATTCTTGACCATTATCACATAGTGAGCCAGGCAACGCTGCTACACATTGAGCCGGCGGTAGCTCGTGACAGTTAACGGCTTTAGTCACCGTCTCAAAATAACTTAACCGTCTCTCGCCCACTATGCAATCTACGATTTTTTCTCCCCACTACGCCAAGGCTACCCTCCTTCGCGCAAGGCTACGGATGGGCACGGCGCGGGGCAGGCAATCGCGAACCACTCACCGTAGCTTGGCTACGGCTCCTGGTTCGCTCCAGCCGTCGCTACCACCTTCGCTAAACCTTGCCTGACGGCAGACAGGGCTACGGTGGTCAAGAAAGCTATGGCCGGCAGGCAATTGGAAAAGCCGTATCTCGGCGCAGATTGAACGAGATCTGGCCAAGTTATTTTTCGACGGTGCCTAACTCTACTGTTTATTGTGACAATTGATGAAACGATAATAAAATCGCTACTTGGTTTGGCGGTTTTTTGATTTGTAGTTAGGCTATTGGTTAAATCGAGGGAAAGACTTGTTGAGCGTTGCCGCGGAATTTAGTTTAGTCTAACAAAGGTCGCATTTGCTGCGCGATAGCCTGCATTTCGTTGGTGGTAAGGACGGCTACGGTAACGGGCGAGTCCGTGGTGCTAATGATAGCGTTGGTGCTGTCTATATGGTCATTAACTGATTGATCTAAATGTATGCCTAGCCCGTCAAGATTGACACAGATGCGGGCACGGATAATGCTTGATCGCTCGCCAATCGTAGCTGTGAAGACCAGCAGATCCAAACCGTTAAGGATGGCGGTGTAGGCGCCAATATACTTTTTTATGGTATTAACATAAGCATGCAGGGCTAGCTTAGCCTGAGGATTTTCATTTTCAAGCTTTAGCAATTTTCTGATGTCGTCACTTAATTCGCTCAAGCCAAGGAGTCCCGACCGAGTATTTAGATATTCTTCTAATTCAGTCAAACTTAAATTTTTGGCTTGAGACAGTTTGATAAGGGCACCCGCATCGATGTTGCCGACGCGCGTCGCCATGATTAAACCTTCCAGCGGTGTATAACCCATAGAGTTGTCGATACTGTTGCCGTCCTGAATGGCGGTAAGACTAGCACCGCCTCCCAGATGGCAAACAATAACGCGGGGCGGCACTTGGCCGAGTAAGGATTGAATTTTAGGCAGGAGGGATTGTACGGAAATGCCATGATAACCAAAACGATGTAGATCTAACTGGGTAGTGTCGGAAAAAGAGATGGCATAGTGGCGGCTGGCTGCAGGGATGGTGGTATGAAAAGCGCTGTCGGATATACCAACAATGGGGAGCTTTGGAAAGACGGCGGTTAATTGCTCAAGCTCCTCTAATAAAGGATTTAGATGAAGCGGGGCACTGGCTCGCTCGTCGGATAAATGTTGTAGATAGTTCTGATCGATAATTTGATGCTGGGTGAAGATGCTGCCGGGAGCGACGACACGAATGCCAATAGCGGCTATGGCAGCCTGGTCGGTTATAATTTTTTTCGTCATAAGCCTTTGTAGAAAGAAGTCAACGGCGGAGGCAAAGATAGCTGGTTCAATCTGGTCTTTAACCGACGAGTCTGCAGATTTGAAGGTGACAATAGGCTGATCTTGCACCGTTTCAAAGTGAGCAAAGTAGATTTCTTTATCACCTTGATAGAGGGCGTATTTTTTAGAAGCGCTGCCGGGATTGACGATTAAATATTTTGGGTCCATTGCCAATCACTTATTTCTGGTAAGTCAGTGCCATGTTGCTTGATGTAGGCATGATGGTCAGATAATTTATCCAGGTATTTTCGGGTAAGCTGCGCAGCCCGGGCGGGACTAATGACGTCTTGGGTGGCTAGGGCAGTAAAAGCATCCATGGCTAATTGGTAGCGGCTGGTTTCATTGAGCACTTGCATGTCAAAGGGAGTGGTGGTGGATCCGTTTTCGATATAACCGTGGACAGTGAATCGGGAATTATTGTCGCTATAGTCAAAGAGTATTTGCTTGATCGTCTGGGGGTAGCCGTGGAAGTTAATGATCACAGGTTTATCGGGAGTGAAAGTTTCCTCAAACATACTTTGAGTGACGGGAGCGTCGTTGGGACCAAGTCCGACGCAGGAGAGAGCGGTGATGTTCACGAAGCGTATTTTAGCGGCTGGGATTTCTTGTTTGATAATTTTAATGGCGGCCATGGCTTCTTTGGTCAAATAATCTCCAGCAGCAGCTAGGACAATATCGGGATCAGGGTCGCTGGCAAAGTCCCAAGTCATAACACCTTGTGATAACTGTTGCTCCGCCTTGGCGGGGGTCAGCCAGCGTGGCTCTAATGTTTTACCGGCGACTAGAATATTTATTTCTTTGGTCGAGCGCAGCATTCTATCGAGAGCGACTAGGGTAGTGTTGCCATCGGGGGGAAAAAATACGTTTACAAAATTTCCTTGGCGCTGCAACATGTCGTCGATAAAACCGGGGTTTTGATGAGAGAAACCATTATGCTCCTGGCGCCAGCCAGAGGAAGTCAGGATGTAATTCATAGAAGGAAAATCACCGCGCCACTTAATTTCCCGGGCAACATTGATAAATTTAGCGTATTGGTCGGCCATGCTGATGATGACCTGAATAAATGCTTCGTACGAGGCAAATATGGCATGTCGTCCTGTCAAAACATAGCCTTGGGCTAAGCCTTGCAGGCTGTGCTCGCTGAGCATTTCTATTACGCGGCCAGTGGGGCTCATGTCTTCATCCCATTTTTCGCTAGGCCAGACAAACGCTCGACCAGTCGAAGCAAAAATTTGATCGAGCTTGTTGGAGTAGGTTTCATCAGGGGAGAAAAAACGAAAGTTTTTGTTAGGCTCGTTTTGTTTAAAAACTTCATTTAGATAGAGGCCGGCTCGTCGCATGCTGCTGGAACCAATGGTGCCTGGGATAGATGCATCTTCGGCAAAATGCTCAATGGGAGGAAGCTGGAGTGGTGTGAAAACTTTTTTGCCGCCAAATGCGTGATAGTTGTTGCCCATGGCGAGACTTTCCTCTGGGACTACCTCTGTTACTGCAGTGCAAAAGCCGGATTTCTTATCAAATAATTCCTCGAACTTGTATGATCTAAGCCATTCTTCAAGGGCAGCGAGTTCTTCATGGTCAGTCTTAGGTTCTTTGAGAACAACTTGGTGAGATAAGTGATTACCCTCGATTTTTTTGCCGTGTATTTCCTTAATGCCGGTCCAACCTTTCAGGGTTTTCAGGATAATCATGGGAAACTTAGGTTTATTGTTTGGGGCGGATTTTTGGAGACGACGAATGGCTTGGTAGCTTTGCTGTAAGGTGTCTTGCATGGTTTGGTCGATATCATCTCCTTCGACAATATGCGGTTCATAACCATAGCCGGTGAAGAGCGCAGTTAGTTCTTGATTATCCATTCGGCCAAAAATGGTTGGCCCAGAAATTTTATAACCATTCAAATGGAGGATAGGAAGGACTGCGCCGTTAGTGGCGGGATTGATGAATTTATTTAAATGCCAGGCGGCGTTAATGGGGCCGGTTTCGGCTTCGCCGTCACCGATTAGACAGGCCACGATTAAGTCGGGGTTGTCTAAAATAGCGCCGTAAGCAGTGGAGAGGGAATAACCTAGTTCACCACCCTCTAAAATTACTCCGGGAGTACCGGGGTTGCAGTGGCTGGGAAAGCCATATGGCCAGGAAAAATTCTTGGAGATATATGCAATGCCATCCGAGGTGTGAGTAGCTTTAGGGTAGTAGCGCTGTAGTGTGTTTTCCAAGAATAAATTGGCTTGCATGGCCGGAAACGCGTGGCCTGGTCCTAAGACAAACAACAAATTGGCTTTTGTGGAGTTGATTAAGTGGTTTAAATGCGCGTAGGTGAAATTGACGCCAGGACATGATCCCCAGTGGCCGAGGAGGCGAGGTTTGATATCAGCAGGTTGGAGTGGTCGTTCCAGCAGGAAATTATCCTGCAAAAAAATCTGAGCAACAGTTAAGTAGTTAGCACAGCGCACGTATTTTTGTATGCCGCTCAGTATCTCATTCATCGGTTAATTTTATATTAAATACACGCAGAAGCAATTAGTAAATAAGCACAGCCGAGATGATCAACCGCACTGTGGTTATTAATTAATACATACAAGAAATGAATGCGTTAGCAAAAAGGTTGTAGATTTATCCCACTGCGCAGAAAACCATCCCGCCGGTGGCGGGGGTGGATGAATCAGCCGTCGCCAAGGCTTTGGTCGACAAGGTGCGAATGGGACAATCCCTCGCTGCCATTCAAAGCTCCGTGAGCAAGGGGGAGGGTAGCTCCGCCGATAGCGGAGCAAGTGGGATTGACAGTTGGCTGCTACGCGGGATTCCGCCACCCCGTCCAGGGGGCGGGATGCCACGTTATCGCGGGGACCGCCCCGCCTGCGGCGGGGTGGGGCTCCATATATTTGCTTTCATGGTGTTGGCCTTTTTTGTCTTTAATCATCATCAGCTGGATTTATAGGTGGGGAGTCACTATTGTGAAGGGAGCTTATAAATATGGTAAGTAAACAAAAAATCGGACCCTTGGCGATATTGGTTTTAGCGTTATGGCCGGTGATGATTTGGGCAACCATGTTACCATGGTTGGTAAGATTTGGCGGCTTTGGAGCGACCATGGTTTCTTTAGCACAGTTGTCCGGTTTAGTCGGCATGACGTTGTTTTCACTCGTCCTGATATTGGGTGCCAGAGTGGCTTGGCTAGAAAATTATTTTGGCGGATTGAATCGAGTATATATATTACACCATTGGTTAGGCGGGACGGCATTAATTTTGTTACTATTCCATCCGTTGTTTAGCGCGATGGCGGTGTTGCCAGTGTCCGTGGTAGCGGCAGCTGCGATAATTTGGCCGTTGGCAAGCTTAGTGTTGTTTTTAGGTTGGGCGGCGCTGCTGGTAATGATCAGTTTGTTGGTCCTAACGTTTTATTTACGGCCGGAATATCAAATTTGGAAAATGACACATAAATTTTTAGCAGCAGCTTTTTTATTGGGTGGCTGGCATGCATTTTTGATACCAAGTGATATCGCACAAAATTGGTGGCTAAGATCATATATCTTTGGTTTAGCGACAGTAGCTTTGGTATTGTATGTCAGGCATTCGATTTTCAATGCGCATAAGAAATATCGGTATCTGGTGGAGCGGGTAGAAAAGTTAAATGATGCGGTCTGGCGGATTGTCATGGTGGCTGGCCAGGAGGCTATGCGCTATCAGTCGGCACAGTTTGGCTGGTTCAAATTTATTAATGGGGAAGTTCGAGCTGAGAGTCATCCGTTTTCATTTTCGTCCGCATCAAACGATGATCATTTAGAGATCACGGTGAAGGATTTAGGAGTCTTTTCTCAGTCTTTGGCGAGGTTAAAGCCGGGGACGGCGGTGGAGGTACAAGGGCCGTATGGCAGATTCAATTTCGGTTGGAGCAGGCACAGGAAACAGGTTTGGGTAGGAGGGGGAATAGGCATGACGCCTTTTATGGGGATGAGCCGCGACCTGCGCGCGGAAACAAATAATGGCTATGACATTAATCTTTTTTTTGCCGTTCGTAACAAGCGTGAGCTGTTTGCGTTGGAGGATCTATACGCAATCGAGAAGGAGGCGATGAGAAAGTTAAAACTAACTGTATGGTTTTCAGATGAGCGAGGGTATCTGACAGCGCAAAAGATCAAGGAGCTGACTAACGGCAGCTTAAAGGGAACCTCGTTTTTTATTTGTGGACCTGGTCCAATGATGGCTAGTTTAAAAATGCAGTTATTGCAAGAGGGTGTAGCTAAAAGGGATATTTATACAGAAGAATTTGAGCTTTGACCTTTTTTGTTATGAATATGGGCAAGATCATCAAGAAACTAGTGGCCGTGTCCTTGATTCTGTTTGTTGCAATAGTGACCATCTTGTTTACAGTTTATGCTTTGAGCGGCTGAGGTATTATCGGCGCCGAGAACAGGGGTTTGGCAAAAAATAATACTGGGGGTTCGAAGCTAGGAAGGCAACAAGTTCAACAAAGTTTTGGTCAGGTTAATATCACGACGACTGAGTTATCGAAGCATAGCCAAGACAATGATTGTTAGCTTTTAATTAAAGGGAGAATTTATGATGTTAGTAATTATATAGACCAGCATCCAGGCGGGCGGGGAATTATTATCAATAACTGCGGTCGGGAAGTAACCGGAATATTTGCTTCAATCCATTCTAATCGGGCTTGGAATTTGTTGACGAAATACGACGTGGGAGCCTTAACAACAGTCACAGATACCGCGGCGACGAAAGCAGCGAATACGGTGTTAACGAGTTTTGAAACAGCCCGTGCGTCTTTACAGCAGAAGTATCCAGCGATGAATATTATTGATATTAAACCGGGCACCAAAAGCGAAATAGTAGCGAAGGTAGTATATAAAGGGGCGTTGCTAGAATTGCATTTAGATGGGTCTGGAAAGGTGATAAGTAAGGAAACAGTGAATGACGAGCAGGACTGGGGGGCGTTTAGGGCCCATCCGCAATTAACATCCCCACTTACAGAAGCTGCGGATTGATGGTGTAGTTCCAATCACCATGCCAGTCGTGGCGCGATATATTCAGCCGGCTCATGTCTGCATCTGATACTTTCACGCCGGTCGGGTACAGATTCTGGTCGACGACGGCCGTCACCGTGAGTCCCGCCTGTGTCGTCGTGCTAGAGAGGAGTTCAATGATTGTTTCTAGGGAGATGAGCGGACGCGCCCGCCAGTTAATGGATATGTAGGAAAACAGCCGGTGCTCAATCTTGTTCCACTTACTGGTGGCCGGCGGCAGGTGCGTGACGGTCACAGCCAATCCCGTTTCATTTGAAAATTGTTGCAATTCTTTTTTCCACAGCCGGTTACGGACGCCGTTTGAACCACCACCGTCAGACGTAATCAACAACTCTCGAGTGCCGGCATAGAGTGTTTTTCCCACCGCATGCCACCACCGTCTGATTGATTCGACCGCGAATGACGCAGTATCGTGATCAACGCCTACATTAACAAAGCCGATGTTTTTGATCGCGTCATACACCCCGTACGGCGCTGCCTTCCCATTAGCAAGATTTTTAAAATCATAGACGTTCACCACCGTGTTTTTGCCGGTTGGCCGCCATTCCCGGCCATTGTTTTTAAAATTGCCAATCAATTCTTTTTTCTTACAATCCACGGAGATAATTGGGGCGCGCTTGGTCTCAAATGTCTGGCAAGTCTTTTTAATATGCAAAAATTGCTGGTCGCGATCAGGGTGTGATGACCCTTCAATGTTTTTCTTGGTTGCTTTGAGCGAGAAGCCAAGCGAGGCGAGCACCTCGGCCAGGGCTGATTTTTTAATGGTGTGTTTTTGGGCGGCTAGCGCGGATACAAGGTTGGCCAACGATTTGGTGGTCCACCGGGTCAGCGACATGGGATCACCCTTCGGCTCCACTAGCGATTCCAGATCGGCAATCAGGGTTGGGTCTTGTTCGGCCAACCTCTTTCGTCCTCCACCAGCCTGTCGCACCCGATCATTGAGAGGCGGTTGCCGTACTTCAGCGAGTCCTTTGCGGATTGTTTTTCGGTCTGATCCGGACGCTCTGGCCACGATGCTAATGCCGCCCCGTCCAATCTTGGCCGCTTCGGTGCCGAGGTATATTCGCCACTGGAGCTCGTTGAGCCGAGGGTGAAGAGTGGCGTACTGCTCGGTGATGGTCATGAGAACATTGTACCATATCTGGGGAAGTTAATTGTGGAAGAGTCCTTAGTGAAGACGAGGACGATTAACGCAAGGTTGAGGTGTGGTCTAGTTGAGTGACAGACAGTCGACTTCTGTAATGCATTAATGTTTTGTAGTGGTTGGTAAGAATTGAGCAAACGACGATTGGGGTGTAAAATAGGTGTGGTGTATACTAATAAGATAAGATCTTTCATTAACAATTTTATATGAACAAGTATCACACTAAGTTTTTTAGTATTTTATTATTAGCGTTGTTTATCCTTCTGGTGCCGGCAACGTCTTTAGCTGCCTATGACGCAGGGGCACACAAGCGGGATTATATTAATCGATGGGTAGCGAGAGTCGAGAAGCAGGTGGCTCGTATGATGGAGCGTTACTGCAAACAATTCACACGCTACGAAGAACGATATGGGTCAAATGTGCCAGCGTTTTGTGAGGAGGAACCAGATGAACCGGAGCCGTCCCCAAGCCAAAGCCCATCGCCTAGTCCTAATCCATCACCAAGCATTTCGCCTTCGTCCAGTCCATCTCCCAGTCCGTCACCAACACCTAGTCCAAGTCCTTCCCCGAGCCCTATTCCATCGCCAAGTCCCAGCCCTTCACCAACGCCGGCAGTAAACATAGTGTTGAGTGAAGTTTATTATGATGTGGATGATTTACATGGCGAAGAGACGGCAAATGAGTGGGTAGAGGTGCGAAACAATAACGATGTGGAGGCAAACGTGAGCGGATTTGTGGTAGCGGATGGTAATTCGAGTGATGTTTTTCCAGATGGAACGGTCATACCAGCTAACGGATATTTGTTAGTCACTAATAATAGTTCGACCACTAGCTTCTGGACGATTCCGTCTGGAACGTCGGTGGTGGCGTTGGGAAGTCTAATCGGAAATGGATTAGCGACTGGTGGAGACGTGGTGTACCTAAAGGACGCGAGTGCGGTGGTTGTAGACGCGGTTAGTTGGGGAAGCAGCACAGCGGCATTTGATCCGGCGGTACCAGGCGTGGCAGAGGGATTATCGATTGCGCGGGCGGATTCGTCAACTGACACTAATACAGCAGGGGATTGGGTAGCGCTAGCTGTTCCAACTCCGGGAGAATAGTTAGACTCGTTAGTTAATAATTGGGGGGTAACGGGTAGGGGTTTATCTGGCTGTCACTTGGTTATTAATACCGATTTTAAAATTGTGTCTTGACATCAATCTGTATTTGTATTAGGATAACGGAATTACTTTGATTTACGCATTTAGCGTGAGGTAATGGACTCGAGCATTGGGCATATAACGTGACCTAACAGCAACCGGGTCATGTAAATATATTATATGTCTGAAACAAAACTCTCAGTGCAGGGCGTTACCTTTGAAGATTTGGGGGTTTCTCCAAAACTATTAAAAGTCTTAGCCGGATTAAAATTTAATACTCCTACACCAATTCAGTTGAAGGCTATTCCGATAGCAACAATGGGGAAGGACGTAATTGGCATTGCCCAAACTGGGACAGGCAAGACATTGGCATTTGCTTTGCCGATGCTGCAACAAATTTCCCAGCTGAAGAAGCAAGGCTTAATTCTTGTTCCAACGAGGGAACTGGCGATCCAGGTGGAGGAACAGTTCTTAGCGGTAGGCAGAAGCCTCGGTTTGCGGCACACACTTTTAATTGGCGGTGGATCGATGGCACGACAGGTCGATCAGATCCGACGTAATCCGCACGTGATTATTGCGACTCCAGGGCGGATGATTGATCATCTGCAAACTAAACGGCTAAGTTTGAGCAGGGTTGGTGTATTGGTGCTGGACGAAGCGGATCGAATGTTGGACATGGGTTTTGCGCCACAAATTAAGCAAATTTTAGAACGGATTCCTAAGGAGCGACAAACGATGCTATTTTCCGCCACGATGCCACCGGAGATTGTGAAGATTGCTGCTCAGCACATGAAATTGCCGGTCAGGATTGAGATTGCGCGGTCGGGAACCGTAGCAGCCCAAGTTGATCAAGAGCTCTTTGTGGTTCGCAAAGACGATAAAATTCGTTTATTGGAAAAGTTACTTAATGAATATAAGGGAACAGTATTGGTCTTTTCTCGAACTAAGCACGGGGCAAGAAAGCTATGCCGCGCTTTGGATTATATGAAATATAGCGTGGCAGAAATTCATTCTAATCTTTCGCTGGGACAGCGACGGAAATCAATGGAAGGTTTTAAATCAGGTAGATACCGGGTGCTAGTAGCAACAGATATCGCCGCGCGCGGCATAGACGTTAGTAATATTGAGTTAGTGGTGAACTATGATTTACCGGACAGCCCGGATGATTATGTGCATCGGGTGGGACGGACCGGCCGAGCAGGTAAAGTTGGACGGGCTATTTCCTTTATTATGCCGGATCAGCAAGGGAAGGTACGGATGATAGAACGTTTAGTCCGTCAACAGCTGAGAGTTTCACCGCTGCCAGAATTGCCGGCGCATCGGACTTTGCCGCATGAACCGTGGCGTGCAAATCTGCAGTCTGGCCGATTTAGCCGGGGTGCTATGGCAAAACCGGAACGTTGGGCACGACCGCGACAGTCAGGTGGGGCAGCTCGCCAAGGGAGCAAATGGTCAAATAACCGTCCAGCTAGGCATAGCGGTCACGGATACAAACCGCAGGGGCAAGGCCAAGCAGTTAAGTCAGTGGATGCATCTTATGTAAAACCGAGTAAGCCTCAGGCTAAGAGACAAAATAATTTGGCGCGTATTCATACCTAAAGACAAAACTATGCAGCCTAACATTAGGAATGTTGCCATTATCGCTCACGTTGACCATGGCAAAACAACTTTAGTTGATGCACTACTGCGTCAATCGGAATCCTTTCGCATAAAAGACGATGGAACAAATTTAATTATGGATTCGAATGAGCTGGAGCGGGAGCGCGGGATAACAATTTTTTCCAAGAATGCTTCGGTGCAGTACAAGGGCTGCAAAATTAATATCATTGACACGCCTGGCCACGCTGATTTTGGAGGCGAAGTCGAGCGAATTATGACAATGGCCAATGGTGTGCTGCTATTGGTAGACGCGAAAGATGGTCCGATGCCGCAGACGAAGTTTGTGTTAAAAAAAGCGCTGGAAAAAAGCCATAAGGTGATAGTTATTATTAATAAAATTGATGTGCCGCAAGCCAGGGTTGAATGGGTGTTGGACCAAACGTTTGGATTATTTGTGGATCTGGGAGCAACAGATGAACAGGCAGATTTTCCGGTTCTTTACGCTTCAGCCATACAAGGCAAGGCTGGGACCGAGCCGGCTTTGGATAAGATGGAAAGCGTCGCGCCGCTGTTTGATGCAATTATTGAATATATCCCAGCGCCGCACATTGGCGAAGGTCCAATGCAGATGCTGGTAGTGAATGTGGCATATGATTCGTATAAAGGACAAATTGCGATTGGCCCACTGGTTAGCGGCAGTTTAAAGAAGGGCCAGAGTGTAGCGCGGATTGAGGCTGAAGGCACGATTAAACCGGCGAAACTGACGAGTGTCATGACCTTTGATGGACTGAGTAGGGTGGAGACGGATAATGCTTTGCCAGGTGATATCGTGGCGGTCGCGGGTATCGAGTCGGTAAAAATTGGTGAGACAATTGCTGATGCAGAAAATCCTCAGCAATTGCCGGTCATTATGATTGATGAACCGACAGTGAAGATGAGTTTTGCGGTCAACACTTCTCCTTTATCCGGGACGGAAGGGGAATTTTCGACGTCCAGGCATTTGAAGGCACGATTGATGCGTGAGGTGTTGGCGGATGTGGCGTTAAAGGTGAAAGCAAACAGTGCGTCAGATGCCTCATTCACGGTGTTTGGTCGGGGCGAACTGCACGTGGCAATTTTGATTGAGAAGATGTTACGCGAAGGCTATGAGTTTGAAGTGGGGAAGCCGCAAGTTATTTTCAAGGAAGAGAATGGGAAAAAGCTGGAACCGTTCGAGGATGTATTTATAGAGTGTCCGGACAAGATGGCTGGGACAGTAATAGAAAAGATGGGTAAACGGAAGGGCGAGATGAAAGACATGAAAGTAGAAAAAGGTTTAGCGAAGATGCATTTTTTGTTAACGACACGAGGTTTGATCGGGTACCGCTCTGAGTTCCTGACGGATACGCGTGGTGAGGGTATCATCAATACATTGTTTAAGGGATATTTGGCTTATCTGGGAGACATTGAAATACAGCAACACGGGTCATTAGTGGCGCATGAAGCAGGAGTGAGCACGCACTATGGTTTGGTGGCAGCGCAAGGCCGTGGGGTTATGTTTATTAAGCCGGGAGTGAAAGTGTATGAAGGTATGATTGTGGGACAAAATTCTCGGGCGACGGATATCGATGTGAATGTGTGTAAAGAAAAGAAACTTTCTAATATGAGGGCAGTGGGAGACGGGGCGGCAGAAGGATTACATTCACCACGGGACCTGAGTTTGGAAGAAGCTGTTGAATATCTCGGGGACGATGAGTTGCTGGAAGTGACACCAAAGAGCTTACGGCTGAGAAAAATGTATCTGACTAAAAACGAGAGAAAGAGAGCGAAGAAGAGAACATAAACTTATAAATCCATATAACATAACCAAAGATAAAAAATAGACCTTTAAAATCCAAATGCCAAAAACCAAATGACAAATCAATCACAAAATCCAAATGCCAAAAGATTCTAATACGAAATTAGAATTGCAGAAATTCCCTTCTTTGCTGAAGCTTCTGTGGGCAGGCCTACCTACGACAGGCAGGTGAAACAAATACATGATACTAAATTATAGAATCAGAAACATATATTTGATGAACGCTTGGAGCGGGAGTACGATATGAATTGTGTCGAGTTGTTTTGTGATGTTTCCACATTATGTTGGAGGGGTTCTCGTGAGTGACAAGAAAAAAGTTGTGAAATATGTGACGGTTGATGAACTGCTGCGGGGGGCAAAGAAGTCAACGATGCTTGCAGAGGTACGAGAAGAAATAGCACGGGAGGATGAACTGGAATTATCGGACGCAATTGTCGCTCAAGAATTGGAGAACTGGAGTGCGGTTGCAGGCAAGGTAATGGGACACGAAGACGAATAGTGTGAGTACAAGCAGGTGGTCTAGTGACGTATCGCTTGGGATCAGTTATTGATCCTTTTTTCTTAATAACATAAATAGGCTAGCGTGAAAGGTAAGGCATAATGGATGCTGTTTCGAGTGAAGTAGTTTATGGCGGTCTTAGCAGTCAGGATGACTGCCTTTTTTAATTAATGGCGTGAAAATGCTGGGACGAGGTGCAAATATTTTATTACGATATTATGTAATATCGTAATGTGGTGGATGGGCGTGGGGAGGGGACAGGAAGTTAACTTACGTGGTGGGAAGATAGTTTGGCGTCTGGTGGTTAATTATTCAAGGGTGACAAATAATGTGAGGTGAAGTAAAGGGGGAAGCGGCGAGTGGATGTTTTTATGTCTGCGAATTAGGGGTCGTGAAAATTTATCACCTTTGCTAAGGTAAAGACATGAAATGGATAAAATGGTTGATAGGGCTAGGAATAGGCTGTGGGGCTATTCTTTTATTATTGATGCCGGTGAAATATTATCGGATAGTGAGCGAAGGAACGGATGTTTATGAGGCGCATTATGTTTTGTATGGAGATAGGACACAAAAGCAAGTAGTACAAATAGAGCATGAGTTGGTGGGTATTGGAGCAATCGTAGTAGATTTTCGTCGCTCCCAAAACATGAAACCGGTGGCAGTGACAGTGAAGACGTTAGATGGAGAAGTGATGTCTCGGGGAGAAATTATTTTAGAACAGGCGGCGGATGATAGTTTTGTCTGGACTGCGTTGTCTGATGGAGTGGATCGCCGCGGCGAGGTGGTAATTGAATTTAAGGCACCGCAGGCGCAAGTGAAGAATCCGATGGGACTGCGTTTTGAAAAGGAAAGCGGCCGGGTAGCGCTGGGATTGGTGGAGAAGGTGACAGTAGCGCAGAGAATAGTGATTTGGACGAAGGATCATCAGGAGAGATCATTTAGGGTGATGCTGGTTGTCGCGGGCGGAAGTTTGGTGGCGTTTATTTTAAGTTTGGCTAGCAGCCAAAGAAATATATTTAGATTGAGCGTCACTACTTGGCTTATAATCGGATTGGCCATAATTGCATTGCTAGTGAGACTGCGGACAGCAGTGCAGGTGGAAAGTGTTTTTGGCGGAGATGCTTTTAACTATTTAATTCAAAGCCGGGCTTGGCTTGATGGAGCTAATCCATTTGCGGAGGAATTTAGAAGAAAGGCGCCGTTTTTACCCTTATTATTATTACCAGCATGGCTAGGGGTGATTGATCCGATCGTGTGGGGCAGAATTATTAGTATCATAGCGGGGGTGGGAGCAGTGGTGATGCTACCTCGATTGTTAATGTTTTTGCAGGTACCGCGGCAACTGGCCATTGGGGCGGGATTGTTGCTGGCTGTTAATAGGAATTTTTGGTGGGAGTCGGTACATGGTTTGGCAAATACGTTGTATGCCGCGCTAATTTTGGGAGCAGTGTATGCTTTTATGTTACAACGCAAAAAATATGGCAGATATTTAGTTGGGGTATTGGTGGGACTAACAACTTTAACGCGCTGGGAGGGAGGGGCGGTGGCGGCAGTGCTGCTGCCGGCCGTGTGGATTTGGCATCGATTAAATATTAAAACAATTATTTATACCGGTTGGCCGGCGTTAGCATTAGTGGCTATTCCTTTTGTCTTCTGGCCGATAACGGGGGAAACTGGTATGCGAACCATGTCGGATATTGCGGGTGATGGAGGATTGAAATTGGCTTATTCTTGGGGCGATTTTGTAGGGAACTTGAAGGGTTTGGAATTGTTTTTAGGAAGAAATTGGATTTTGGTGGAGGCAGTGGGGGAACAGTTGTGGTGGCTGGCGGGGGGTCTTTCGATTGGATTAATCTTGGGTTTTTTACACCGGAATCAATTCCGGTTCTATGGCAGACTGGTGAGATTTATGCCTTATATTTTGTTGCTGATTTTAATAGTTGTATTGATAGAAAGTTCGCGGGAGAGCTACAAATATCTGACAATGGTTTTGACAGCACTGACGGGGATTGGCTGGGGAGCAACCCTCGTGATTAAACCGAAATTTAGTATACCTGTGGGCCTGATGCTGATTGGCCAAGTATTGGTGATAACCATGATATTGCCGAAATCGAGATATTATTTGCAACTTATTCCTTTCTTGTGCGCGGGGGTTATATTTGGCCTCTGGATTATCGGCGATTGGCGGCGTTCTTATGTCAGCAGAGTCGGCACAGTTTTATTGGTTGGGGTTTTCTCTATGTTGATATATTTGGACAGTGCGCGGGCGATGCCGGGGACGATAAGCGGCTTTAATGAAAAATCTGGCAACCACACGGTTATAATACAAGCAAGTAAATACTTATTAGATTTGCCGGGAAATGTGGCTGTTGTGGAGGAAAGTGATTTGCCGGCGCGAGTGTATTTAACATTGGAGCGGACCAGAATTTTCCCGATTGAATGGGCAGAGAATATGGAGGATTTAACAGATGAGGAAATTTACGGCTGGCTGAAGGCATTTAATATTATTTATATCATCGAGACAACTGCTCAACCGGTGTTTGATATTATAGAACGGCACCCGGATGATTTTGAGTTTATGGAAAAGTTTAGTAGCGGATACACCGAAGAGGAAGCGATGGTCTATAAGGTAAAAAAATAGGAAAAAGTAGTTGCCTCTGGTTTGTCTGAGGGCAAGGTGTTTGGCGATTACGATGGCTTTTTACTGAGATTTGTATATAGATCAATGAATTGTTGAATGGCAGTATCAATGGCGTGGTTTTGAATACGTTGATGACTAGCTTGGCCCATGTTTTGCAGCAGGGGTTTATCAATTAGCAGGCGAAGCAGATGGCGGGCTAACTGCTCGTGGTCATGGGGTGAAAATAACAAGCCGTTTTCGTTATCAATAACTAGCTCGGGAAGAGCTACTGCATTGGCAGCGACAATGGGAAGACTGCAGGCCATTGCCTCCATAGTGGCGATGCTTTGCAGTTCAGCGGTACTGGCTATGACGAATATTTGGGCCGAGCAGTATAAGGCGGGCAGATCTTGAGCGGGAACAAAACCGGTAAAAGTGACGAACTGGTCGAGTTTTAATTGCTGAGCAAGTTGATGTAAATGATGAGTAGCGCTGCCATTTTTAGAGCCAGCGACAATTAGATGTAGGGGGTGGATAGGAAGCACTTGTGCTTGGGCGTGAAGGATTGTGTCGATATTTTTTTCTTTATCAAGACGGCCGACTGTTAAGACAATGGGCAACTTGGGCAGACGGTATTTTTTTCTAAGGGCTTGGGTATCGTAGTTAGGATTAAATTTTTCCAAATCAATGCCGTTGGAAATAACTTGGACGGGTTTGGTAAAACCGTGTTCAGTAAGGAGATTAGCAGCTGTTTGGGTAGGCGTGGTGACTGCGTCTAATGAAAGAAAGTAGGCGATGCATTGTTGCCACAATTTGGCGTTGAGGCGTGCCACTACGGTCGGGGGAAGGTGTAGGTAGTGAGTGAGGTTATCTGGCATGAAATGGTTTGTTCCCACGATGGGAATATGGGATTTTTTTGCTTGACGAACGACTGCCCGGGAAAGCCAAAAATGGCCTTGGGCGTGAATGATGTCTGGCTGGAATTGGCGAATGGCTGAGGTAATAGTCCTTTGATCGAGTCGTGGCATGGCGATGCGCATATTATTGATATACAAAGGAACTGAACGTATGCCGAGCGTGGTGACTTTGTCCTGTAAGTATTTTTCTTGGCGACCTGATCGGGAAGGGGCAATGACCTCGACTTGGTGAGAGTGCTCGGTCAGGCGTTGGGCTAAACGATACGTGAAATAAGCGGCGCCATTAACGTGCGGCGGGTACGTGTCGGTTACGATTAGAACTCTCATATTTTTTTGTGTCGGTGACGGCAGATTAATATAGTGACAATGACTATTATAACAATTCCGCTAGCAAGTAGAGAGGATAGATCCAGCCAGCGTTGCAGGAAGCCAAGGGCTTGACCGAAATAATAACCGGCGAGCAATAAAAGCAAGGATTTTATTAGTGTAATGAAAAAATTGTAGAGGAAGAAACGCAACAAAGAGACATGGGCGGCACCGGCGGCGATAAGGATAAACACTCCGGGTCCATGCAATATTTTTCCGGTCAGGAAAGTCTTAGCGCTGTGCCGATAAAATAGATTTTTAAGGCTTGAGAGTCGATCAGGAGTAAGGCCGAGCCGTGTTTTAATATGCTGGGCAATGCCTGCTTCACCGAAGGCACCGATGGCATAATACGTTAGGTCAGCTGCCGTGTCCGCGGAGATAATTATTAGATAGCTAACTAAAAAATTTAACTGTCCATTAGCAACTAATAGGCCAGTAATAAGAGTAGCGATTGGTCCCTCGATGATGACGGCTGGAAAGAACAGACCATAACCAAACGAAACAAGAAGAGAGGCGTTTAAAGATGATAGATATGGCATGGTGTGTATAGTACCGTGATTGCTAATAAGTCAGTAGTAGAGCTAGGCGGGGTGAAGAGGGAGGACGATAGGCCGGAGCTTTTTAAGGAGTATGAGAAATTTAGATAATTAGTTGATTTATTTTATACTGTAAATATGGCAGGATGGATCATTTATGCGCTTTTGTCAGCGGCCTTTGCGGGATTAGTGGCCATTTTTGGTAAGGTGGGGATCAAGGACATCGATTCAACCTTGGCGACAACCGTGCGATCGGTCATTATGGCGGGATTTTTGCTGATCACAGCATTAATGCTGGGCAAGGTGAAGTATTTATCCTCCATTGATAATAAAGCGTTGCTATTTATTACTTTGTCAGGGATAGCGGGAGCGTTGTCGTGGCTGATGTATTTTGTGGCGTTGCGGACAGGTCCAGCGTCGGGAGTAGTAGCGGTAGATCGGCTGAGCGTAGTGTTCGTGTTGGTGTTCGCGGTGCTTTTTCTAGCGGAACAGCTGACTTGGAAGACGGCGATGGGGGCTGGCTTAATCACGGTGGGTGCGATTTTGATGACGATCCGATAAGGGTATGAGATGAAAACATCGGTAAGCCTTAAGGAGTCTTAGGTTAGTGAAGGCAATATTGGTGAAGCCGAAGAAAAGGAGAAAGTAGAGTGGTAAGAATTTTTGGTTTGGATTATGTTGGTATGACTATGTTTGACGAATCAATTAGAAAGAAATTGCCTAAATTATTAGAAGAGCTGGAGAAGGAGCCGCTGAGAGTATGTGTTGAACCGACTAATGCATGTAATGCATTATGTTCTTTTTGTGCCAATAAAGACTGCAAGCGAGAGAGAAAGATAATGAATTTTGAGCAGTACAAGAAAACATTGGCGCAAATTATGGAGATTGGGTGCCGGGAGTTAAAGTTTACCCCGATCATCGGTGACCCTTTTGTTGATCCGGGATTTTTGGAAAAGGTTAAATATGCGAAGTCGCTCAACTATTTCAAGGTTATCTATACGTTTTCCAATATGATCGGGGCGAATTATGAGAAAGCAGATGATATAGTAAATAGCGGATTAACCCAGTTAATGATATCAACTTGTTTGCAGGGGCGGGAGGATTATAAACGGATATACGGGGTGGATCGTTTCGACCAAGCGATGAAAAATATTTTAACGTTACTGGAAGCTAACCAAAAGTTAGATAATCCTTTGAATGTTAGTATTTGGCTGCGACATGACAAGGGATTTGATTTAGCGAAGAGTCCTTACTATCAAAAGATGCTAAGGTATACGAGCAAGATTAATGTTTTGAATGACGATTATGATAACTGGTCTGGGATGGTCACCCAGGAGGATTTGCCGAAAGGGCAGAAGTTTAAAAAGAAAAAGAATAATACTTGGCCGTGCGCGCAGTTCTATAACGGTTTGGTAGTTGGTCCGTCGGGTGAAGTGGGGATGTGCTGGGCGAGAGACACTAATTTTGATCTAATGGTAGGAAATATTAACGAAAAGAGTTTTAAGGAGATTTGGCAAGGAGAAAAAGTTAAGGGATTGCGGCAACAGTGGCTGGCGGGAAAGATACCTTATCCATGCAATGATTGTCTGCAATATTGCTCGGTGCTAGATCATTCACTGGTGCAGAAATATATATTGAGACATATTTGGCAGTACCTGCTGTTTTTGCCCTATGTGGCACGAGCGAAATGGCAAGCGTTGGTGGAAAGAGCGACTGGCGTATGGCGTCAATGGAGGCAAACTAGTTAATAGGGTTGGCAGTAGATAATTAATGAACATTTTTTATGAAAGAATATATAGCTAATATTGAAGAAGAAACAAGGAAGAACGAAGATTATCGGCGGGTATTGTATACCGGACGGTACACGCAGCTGGTGGTAATGAGTTTGCAACCTGGGGTAGAGATAGGTAACGAAATACATGGCTTAGATCAATTTATTAGAGTGGAAGAGGGTGAAGCAAAAGTGATTTTGAATAATGGCGAGGTGGAGAAGAATATCAAGGGTGAGTGGGCGGTGATTATACCAGCGGGAACTTGGCACAATGTAATTAATGCAGGGAAGAAGCCATTGAAACTTTATACTTTGTATTCTCCGCCAGCCCATCTTAAGGACGTAGTAGAGGCCACTAAAGCGGATGAAAAAGAAGAGCATTTCGACGGACAAACAGATGAGTAAATCTGGGACTAGCGGCTCGCGTGTCGGGTATAAAGAGTTACTTTTAATGGAGGTGTTTTTAGGCTGGGCGACTAAATAAGGGCGGTTTTTTAAGATGGTTTGGTTGGACTTGGTATAGCGGCGAGCAAGGCATTGTCTGTATTTTTTGCGCCACAAGAAATGCCCTATTCGGGGTATAATAAGTGAAATGACTAGACGGCAAATCAGTACGACTATTATATTGACGGTGATATCACTGACAATTCTGGTGCTGGTGGGGTTGTGGTTAATGCGAGGGAATAGACTGGAGAGTTGGTTAGATTATAGAGCGGGTGAATTGATGGCCTGCGGGGCAAATAATCCCCTTTTTAATGAATGGCCGGTAGAGAGAGATAAGTTGGCCAGTATAACGCCTTTGGGCAGTATGGATCCGGAAAATGGATGGGTGTTTCCACGGGGTCGTCTGCTATGGCAGACCAAGGACGGTGAAACAGGGGGGAGTGATAGCCGATCAGTGCGGGTGAAGGTAGCGGCGCCGGGTGAGGGCTGGTTAACGAAAGTGGCAGAAATGGAATATTGGTCTGAGGATAAAATGGTGGATCGGGATTATACAATTTATTTTTCACCCTGTCAGGAAGTGGAAGCTAGATTTTATCACATACAAGCTTTGGAGCCAAAGTTGGCTGAGGGAACGAAGATGAATTTTCAGGATCAATTTAGTTATGAAGAGAGAGGATTAACGGTGCGAGTGCGCGAAGCTAAATTTACGCTCCCATTACGGAGTGGCGAAGTAATGGGTTGGGCAGGAGGCGCAGACCGCCGGCAGGCATTTGATTGGGGGATGGTGGATGCGAGAAGCAAACCGTTAGTTTTTGCTAATTCATTAATTGAGGAAAGTAAAATGGCCTATACAGTATGTCCCTTGAATTACTATCCAGCAGCGCAGCAGAAAGAGCTGCAAACCTATCTAGGAGATGGGGAAAAGAAAAGATCGGACGACCCGCTTTGTGGCCGGATAGATCAGGATGTAGTGGGCAGTTTGCAAGGGCGGTGGCGCGCGGAAAAGATGGAGCAAACAATGACAGAGGATCAGCATGTTGCGCTGGTGCATGATGTGCTGGAACCCCAGCGGCCGGTAATTAGTATGGGTACTTCGCTCAGGAAGAGCGGGCTTAAGGCCGGGCTATATTATTTTAAGCCGAAGGAAACTGGGTATGTAAATAGGGATTTTTCGAGGGCAACAGAGCACGGTCAGGTCTTTTGTTACCAGGGTTTGCAGGATAACCAGGGACAAACTATCCAAAGGATATTGTTAGTGGAATTAGTTGATGATAAGTCGCTTAAGATGGAAGCGCGGCCAGGCTTCAGCTGTGCGTCTAACAATTATACCTTTTCGGATCGCAAGACTGTGTTTGAACGCTAAGTGAGTAGTCCTTATTTGTGTTATGATGGGGGCAGATGAACGGGCCATTGACTAAAAAATTGCAGGTGGGGTGGTTTACGTTTACTTGCTGTGAAGACTCGACAATTGTTTTTACCGAGGTTCTAAATGATTACTGGCAGGAATGGCGGAAACGGATTGACTTTGTGCATGCGAGAATTTTACAGGCAAAAAATACTGAAGGAGCGTTGGACGTGGCGTTTGTGGAGGGAGCGATTTCGTCAGAAGAGCAAAAGAAAAGACTGGAGAAGATAAGAGGGCAAGCCACGTGGCTGGTAGCAGTTGGGGCGTGCGCGGTGGTGGGCATGCCATCAGCGCAACGAAACCAGTTTGACGAAAAAACGAAACAAGAAATTGGTTTTATCTTAGAAAGATTTCATCATTTAGACCATGTTTTGTCGGTTAAGGAAGTGGTGAAAGTGGATGCTGAGTTGCCGGGCTGTCCGATGGATCCAAAGCAGTTTGTGGCGGTGGTGAACAAAGCATTGCAGCATTTCGCGATTGCTTCTTAAAATAAAGGAATAAAATATGCATACTATAGATTTGGATTTGTCATTAGACGAGGTAACTAAGGTAGAGGGCGCGGCTAAGCTGGAGGTAAAAGTGCGGCAGGGAAAAGTAGAAAAATGCACCTTTGCCATTACTGAGTATAAAAGATTCTATACTCAGGCAATGCGCGGCAAGTTATATAAAGCGCTGCCGCAGCTGCTGATGAGGATCTGCGGGACATGCTCGAACGCTCATTTATTGGCATCGATAGAATCTTGCGAGAAGGCTTTAGGTTATGAAGCCTCACCTCAGAGTAAGATTATGAAAAATTTAACGGTGGCTGGCTTGTTAATTCGTGACCATGCCTTGCATTTGTATTTATTTGCTATGCCTGATATATACGGTAAGGATAATTTTTTAGCATTCGATGATCAGGACGAAGAGCAGCATCAACATTTACATGATGCTTTCGCGATTAAAGCGGCAGGGAATTATTTAGCTCAGATTATTGCCGGGCGCAGTGTACACGCGATTAATCCGGTAATCGGCGGGTTTATCAAGGTACCGACGCAGGAGGAAGTGGATGAAGCTATCCGGTCATTGGTGGAAGTGAGGCCAGCGGTGTTGCGATTGATCAACACTTTTGCAAAATGTGATTGGCACTTTGATCGGAAGACAAATTATATGGCTTTAGTCAGTAATCCGTATGGTTACTTGGAGGGAGAAATTAAAGATGATAACGGTGGAGTTATTTCAGAGAACCGTTACCGGGATCATCTTGAGCGAGTAGTGCTGCCATATTCTCAGGCGTCAGGTTATACCTACCAGGGAGAATCCTTTATGGTTGGAGCATTGGCGCGAATGAATTTATCAAAAGATACGTTGCATGCTGACACCAAGAAGGATGCTGCTGCTGCCTTAAAGCGATTTCCATCGACCAATATCTTTGATAATAATCTGGCGCAGGCGATTGAGATACTAAATGCCATGGACACGGCGGAAGAACTGTTAAGAAATACTAAGTTCAAGGTGGAGAAACCAGTGGAGCCAACCAAGAAGGAAGGGGTTGGGGTGGGGGTAGTGGAAGCACCGCGAGGCACATTGTATCATCGGGTAGAAATTGGCGCTGATGGGAAAGTAGTGCAAGGGATGATTGTAGTGCCGACCGGGCAGAATCAAATTAACATTGAACAGGACTTGGCGAGTTTGGTGGAACAGCTAATAAACAAAGGAAAAAACAAAGAAGAAATTCAGGTCGAGATGGAAAAGTTGATCAGGGCTTATGACCCGTGCATGAGCTGTGCGGCTCATTTTCTGGAAGTGAATTGGAGTTAAGAGCTGCTAGTTGGTTCGTGACGAAGGTCAGGGTGGCGGTGAGATTATAGTCCATAGGCAGACCAATAATAACAAAAGGAGGAAGGCGGCGTAGTTTAGCCAGCCAGCGTAAATTTGTAATGAGATCAAAATCGTGCATGGTGATGCGGGGCGAATTTTTGAAAGCATCTAGCGATGTAACGACTAGCGGGCTTTTAATGCCTTTAATAGTATCGATGATAATCAGCCGCGGCGGCAGAATCCACTCTTCGTGAGGGTCTTTAACTATGAAATCAAACTGCGGAAGTTGTTGCTTAAGGGTCGGTAAAATTTTCAGGGGCAAGGCATCTGGGGCGAAGTCAGGATTGCCGAATAACCACACTTGTTTCTTCTTCATACTCAACTGGGGGTGGCTTATGTTAATAACTTAAAAGTATATATATGGAAGTCACATTATGAAATGCCACAAATATAGTGACGGG
>Ga0155205_109_pt1 | contig 89802 bp, 96 predicted proteins | sample RifCSPhighO2_02_FD_106173 | JGI IMG/M metagenome (GOLD analysis project Ga0155205, IMG submission 106173) | Candidatus Andersenbacteria bacterium RIFCSPHIGHO2_02_FULL_46_16 | reverse complement strand
GTTGTTGAAAAATTTCCAGAGAGTGGGTTGGTTTAATTGTGGCTAGAAAAGGCGGGTCAGCTGGAGTTTCGTAATTCACAGCAGTGTAGACTCCATCATCTGTTGCATGACTTGATTTTTTTTGCTCATGAAAGTCGCTTCCCTCACAACCGCATCACCAGCATCACTTTTATTAACTTGTTCAACTAAAGGGATGAAGGTGTCAGGTACCTTCATCACAAGTACATTTTTTAATAAATCCGAATTTCGAGGCTCCGCCTCGTGGTAGTAATGTCGCCGTAGGGCTCCCGAAAATCAGGAGCCCCAACGAACCAGTCGAGGCCGACTTTAGGTCCAGGCCGAGACGAGTGAGTGCCAGGGTCTGGTTTTTAGGAAAGAGCAAAAATCGCGGAGCGGCTAGTCCACTTTTCCGTAGAAAAATGTGGACGGTTAGCGCAGCGCATTTTGACGAGTGGACATGGGCGGAATTGAACCGCCGTCTGAAACGATATTATCCAATCTTCTACGTGTCTAGCTGGACTATTTTTTTTACACTACCAGGAACCTGCAGACCAGCAAAGTATTCCAGACAGTGTGAGGTTTAGTGCAGTTCATATATCGAGCCACTCAATTCTCAATATATATAGCCGTCTAGGTTGACACCGTGAGAAGATCCAACGGCTGATCTAACACGATGGCTTTCGGTATTAAGCGAAAGCTGGCGCAAATGAAGGAGCAAAAGCTGCCTTCACGCGACTAAATAAGTTTGCACGTAACTTTGTGAACAATTGATTTGAGTGAGTCATTCACCTCTCACTACACGCTAATTGAACAAACAACATTCCATCGAAGCCTAGCATGCCCTGTCGTTCGCGAACGACAGGGCATGCCCCCCATCGTCAGCAAACTACAGCGCCAGTCAGACTAATAACTCTCAACCTCTCCCTTCTTCACAAAATCCTAACAAATTGTCAATTCAACAAACAACACCTTAGATTTTCTGTTTATATTTTGATGTTAATTTGTGTCTATTAAATTTAGGATTTGGTCATTGATTGGACATTGGGTATTGGTCATTGGTCATTCTTAGTCTTTCCCTCTCAAAAACCTCTGCGTTTCTCTGGCGATATCTTTTTCCCTCGTTTCTCTCTTCTTATCTACCATCTGCTTACCTTTGGCTAACGCTATCTCAATCTTTACTCGAGGTCCTTTAGTATAGACACGTACAGGTACTATTGTCAAGCCTTTTGTCTGCTTCGCCCCTACTAATTCTCTTGTTTCCGCTTTAGTCAGTAATATCTTGCGTGATCGTTCTGGATCATAGTCAACCGGAGAATTTTTCACTTGCCAGGGCGGGATAGTCGCATTTATCAAATATGGTTCATCCCCATGAAAGGTCACAAAAGAACCCTTCAAGCTGATATTCCCCGCCTTAACCGACTTCACTTCCGTACCCAATAAAACAAGCCCTCCTTCGTATTTTTCAATTAATACGTAATCAAACTTAGCTCTTTTGTTTGTCACTGTTTTCATAATATTAACAATACCATCCCGCCGACACTAAAAAAACACTAACATACCGCAGCCCGCGTAGCGTCATGATTATTTAGTGATTTTTTAAGGTAACGACTTGGTCATTAGGATTTGGTCATTGAATTACCTCCAGCCCCCTTACTGTGTGAAGGAGGAGGTTGGGACTGATTTAGGATTCCTCACCTCCCTATATTGCCAAACACGATAAAACCCGCTACTATACCCCCCAGATGCCTCGCGCATCCATTTTAAGTTTTAATCTGTTATTTTTCGTTCTTCGCTTTAAGTTTTAAATTTGCCACATGTCTTCCCGTCGCCGTCGCTTTCGTGCTCGGCCTAAGCCACAAGTAAAGAAACCTCCCACCAACGAAGAGATCAACTCTCCGGAAGTTCGCCTGATTGGTGTGGACAGTGAACAGCTCGGCGTCATGTCTACTAGTGATGCACGTGCCCGAGCTGAAGAAGCAGGCACTGATTTGGTCATCGTCGCCGAAAAAACCGACCCCCCCGTCGCCCGGCTGATGGATGTTGGCAAACATATGTATGAGAAGAGCAAGAAACAAGCTAAACAGAAAAAAATCAGCAAGACCGGCAACATTAAAGGCGTCCGTATCGGATTCAAAATTGGCGAGCACGACTGGAACCTTCGCCTGACTCAAGCCGATCGTTTTCTTACGGAAGGCAATAAAGTGAAATTAGAGATCCGCTTGCGCGGCCGCGAACGAAGCCGCGAGCGCATGGCCGAACAAAAGCTTAATGATTTTGTCGTCGCCGTGCCCGGCGGAGCAAAAATCGAAGGTCGCGTCGGACGTTCGCCGCGCGGACTTTCCGCCTTGTTGACACGATAGTGTTTATCCCCTATCATATATTTTCCGTCCATTAATCTATTTAAACCCACTATTTCCTCGCTTTTAACCGATTCTATGAAACAAAAAACCAACCGCGCCGCCAACAAAAGATTCAGCTTTTCCTCAACCGGTAAAGCCCGGCATCAAACTATTAATCAGTCCCATTTTAATGCCAAAGACACCGGTGAAGAAACTCGCCGCAAACATTCCGGTCGCCTAGTTAAGTCAGCCGATAAAGCCAACTTGCACGATCTTCTGCCTTACCAGTAAAATAATTCCAATCATCTTTTTATAACTAGCTCATATGTCACGCACTAGCAACAGTCCGCAAACCAAAGCCCGCCACCGCAAATGGCTCAAACGAGCTAAGGGATATCGTGGTCGCCGCCGTAAAGTATTTAAGCTTGCCAAAGAAGCCGTCTTAAAAGCCGGCCAACACGCTTACTTTGATCGACGCAAAAAGAAAGCCGTCAAAAGACAGGAGTGGCAAACAGACATTAACGCCGCCGCTCGTCAGCATGGCACCACCTACTCTCGTCTAATTCATCAGTTGCGCCTATCCAAGGTCGAGCTAGACCGCAAAGTTCTCTCCGAACTAGCCATGAATCACCCGGAAACATTCCAAGCTATCGTTGAAGAGGTACAAAAAACCAAGGCATAAAAAGAAACATTTAGCATTCATAATTCGCGTGTTTCCCCTACCTGCCGTCAGAATAGTCTAGTTTGTACTTTGTTTAGGCTTTATGTCTCTGTGTTTTGGGTAAGTTTTGTACTGCTTGTTTGTAAAGTTTGCTACCGATTTGTTATAGTTTGTACAGTTTAGTCCATTTACCCTTTCCACAATCCGTTTTATCTTTATTTAATCAATATGGTTATCTTAATGACTGACGGGACGGTCCGCCTAGCGGCGAGCCTCGCCCTACATCTTTATGAGTAAAATTTTAGTAACTGGCGGGGCAGGCTTCATCGGCAGTCACCTCTGCGAGCGTTTGTTAGCTGAGGGCAACGAAGTTTATTGTCTCGATAATTTTTTCACCGGCCAACGCCGCAATATTAAGCACCTCCTAACCAACAAAAATTTCACTCTCATAGAACACGACATCATCGATCCGTTTTATCTGGATCTGCCGATCGATCAAGTTTACAATCTCGCTTGTCCCGCATCGCCCGTGCATTACCAGCAAAATCCCATCCGCACTGTCAAAGCTAATACCAAAGGGATGATTAATATGCTTGGACTGGCCAAAGCTAAAAAAGCTCGTTTGCTGCAAGCCTCCACCTCAGAAGTTTATGGTGACCCCGAAGTGCACCCTCAGCCGGAGAACTATAAAGGATCGGTCAATTGCCTCGGTCCGCGCGCCTGCTACGACGAAGGAAAACGCGTAGCGGAAACGCTTTGTATGGACTACCACCGGGAACATAATTTAGACCTTCGCTTGGTGCGTATATTTAACACTTACGGCCCACGTATGCATCCTGACGATGGCCGTGTCGTCAGCAACTTCATATTGCAAGCCCTTCGTCATCAGCCCATTACCATCTATGGCGACGGGTCGCATACGAGATCCTTCTGCTTCGTCGATGATAATGTCGAAGGTTTGATCCGCATGATGAACCAGTCCAAGGAAACAGGACCAGTTAACATTGGCAACCCTGATGAAGTCACCATGTCAGAACTAGCCAACCAAGTTATCAAATTAATCGGCACATCAAGCAAGACGGTTTACAAAAAACTTCCTGAAGATGATCCTAAGCGTCGCCAACCCGACATAACTAAGGCCAAAGAACTACTGGACTGGCAACCTACCACTCCCCTCCAGGTTGGGTTGACTAAAACGATCGCCTATTTTCAAACACTCGTTGATCCCGCTGCCTAATACTTGTTATTTTCCCTTCGTAAATCAAAAAATACCGCGGCGGCGGTATCCTGCCAAATCATGATTTTACGCCTACCTGTATATACACTCTGGACCAGCTGGCAATAAAGTAAATGACTCACTTTGGGCTAATACTCTCTGGTCACTATTCAAAACTAGTACAAACCTTCCCGCTTTATTCTTTTCTAACTCTTCATATTTATCACACGGTACCGTCACAATAAAGGTGCCACTACCCAGTTCCTCTTTTGTTACTTCGCTAATCACTGTGCTCTCAGTTGGTGTTCTTACCATAACCATTGATGCGTCATCAATAGCACCCAATTCAATTAAACTATATGTGACTGTCACTGGTGCACCAGGCAAGATCTTATTATTCGACAAGATTAATTGACCAATTCTTACTTCACCCGAAGTACGTATAAACGATCCACCCACTTGTACAGCAATCAGGCCCAACACCAGCAGCAGCACCACCCCCACCAATACAACTGCCGTTATCTGTGATCGTGTCATAGTTAACCCTTTTCTAAGTCCTTAAGGATAGTATACCTCAATCGACGTTCTCTCAGCCAGGGAGCATGAATATTCCAGGGTGACTCCGCTTGCTTGAAATATTTCTTCATCACTACCATTGATTTCGTCTGCGGGGCTTGCTGGTTAACTAATACCTGGCCATTCTCCCGGGCAATGGCAAAAAATTCCCGTCGATTTATCCATGATATTAATGTTAGCAAGCAAGGCAGAAGCATCAATACGGCATAAATTGTTAAATCCAAACCTAGCAACAGATCATATAGGCCATGCAAAGACCATGGCACCAGCAAAGCCATAATATACCACTGTCTTTTTTGCACCTTATAAATCGCAAATACTGCTCTAGCCAGCATCACACCCATTAAGCCCGCAAATGATATGTGGGCTAATGTAGAAATCATAAAACGCAGGAAAAAGACGAGCACCAGTGTATCAAAACTGCCTTGAGCAAATAAATTCAAGAAATACATCGTATTCTCCATCGTCGCAAAACCTAAACCAGCCGCTATACCAACCACCAATCCATCAAAGACTTGGTCAATATCCCGACTCTTCCTGTACCAAATCACTAGCATCAAATAACGCAGGCCTTCTTCCACCGTGGCCACTACTGCAAACGTGCCTAGCGCCGGTAATAACACATCAGACATGACTTGTAATGGCAACACTGCACCGACAAAATAATGTGCCGTAGCTGGCGAAACGTCATACCAAAACTCCGACGCCCACCCTTCCAGCTTAAAAGCCGGCCAAACCAACAACATACCAATCGCAAAAGATATCGCCACCGTCCTGTTGGGAACTGGTCGATCTACTCTCCTTAAATACCACAGCCAAATAAATAGGCCAGCCGGCAACAAGCTAAGCAAAAAAGCGATTATCGCAATAGCTACGCCCGGCGGCAATGACACTATTTCATTCATACTTAGTATTATATCAGCTTGTACTATCGATAACAGGGGCTGATTTTAATTGGCTATCACCTTGCCCTTGAGGACACCTCTCTTATTTGCTATGAAGCCCCATCCCGCCCCCCCCTGGGCGGGATAGCGGAATCCCACGTAGCAGCCAACTGTCTACCCCGCTTTGCTCCGCTATCGGCGGAGCTACGCGGGGTTATCCCATTCGCACCTTGTCGGCCAAAGCCTTGGCGACGGCTGATTCATCCACCCCCGCCACCGGCGGGGGGGTTTTCTGCGCAGTGGGATAAACTCTATATATCAGCTAGCTGTATAACAACATACCCGCCATTTTTCATAGTGAGACCTAATACTAAAGCAATATCATCAACCACTAATATATCTTTTAGTTTCTATCTACTAACTTTTTTCCGCCTCGGCTGCCTTATCTACTTTGTCAGTTGCCTTTGACATTTGGTCAGACGATTGGTCACTTCTACTGGAAATATATGTCATACTATGATACAAGATAATGCTTGCTTACTTTGATTATTAACTAACTTTTCCTACTCTCCTCCTATGCCCCAGCGCGAACGTATCACTATCACCATACGGGAAGACCTGCTTCACTCCCTAGATCGTACTATTGACCACCAGCGTATCCGTAATCGCTCTCACGCGCTAGAAGTTGTGTTAGCCCGGGCTCTCCACAATGACACCCACCAGGCAGTTATTCTCGCCAGCGGACAAGGCGTTAAAATGCGCCCCTTTACCTATGAGATTCCTAAACCTCTTATCCCTGTCAATGGCAAACCTCTTTTGGAGTATGGCATAGTACTTCTGCGCAACCATGGTATCAAAAATATTTTAATTACCGTTAGCCATCTTGCCCATAAGATTGAACAGCACTTCGGTGATGGATCAAATTTAGGCGTTAATATCACTTACGTTAAAGAGCGAAAACCAACCGGTACCGGCGGTGCACTACTAGCCGCCCATCCCCACCTCGAACCCAGTCCATTTCTCTTGCTTTATAGCGACGTGCTGCTTAATCTTGACCTGACCGAGTTCCTCCAGTTTCACCTCGCCAATAAAGCTGCCGTAGGAACTCTAGCCTTAACCTCGGTTGTTGACCCCTCTGCATTCGGTGCGGTTAAGTTGCGCGGTTCGCGCATCGTCGAATTTTCCGAAAAACCAGTTATCGCCAACGACACCTCCCGTCTGGTATTTTCTGGCTGTGCTGCCTTCGACTATTCCGTATTCAACTTTATCAAAAAACAGACACGGCCTCTCTCACTGGAAAAAGATATCTTCCCCGAACTAACCCAAAGCGGCCGTCTCTTCGGATACCCTTTTGAGGATCAATGGTTTGATGTTTCCACCCCAGAGGTCTACGACCAAGTTATAAAGCAGTGGCGCACCTAAGGCGCCATCCAAAAAATAACTTGACCAGATCTCGTTCAATATGCGTCGCGAGATACGGCTTTTCCAATTGAGCGAACCAGGAGCCGTAGCCAAGCTACGGTGAGTGATTCGTGATTGCCTGCCGGCCGTAGCCTTGGCGAAGGCTGGAAGAAAAGTCGTAGATTGGCGCATAGTGGGCGAGAAATGGTTAAGTTATTTACGGATGGTGACTAAGTATTCCACCTTTTTTCGACTCACCTGATCTCCACCTGATTTTCACCAGAGTCACTATTCCTTTTCTCTCCACCTGGAATTACTTATAGCGCCCCACCCCACCTACGGCGGGGTGGTTTTCTGCGCAGCGGGATAAATGATGACTTGTATCGTTCCGGTTGGTATGCCTTCAACCTAACCACTAATATATCCCCCCGACCTATTTTAGCCAGTTCTTGCTCAACTTTGGCATTATCCGGTTTTTGGTCATAACCCAGCGCCACAACATTAAATGTTAGTTCTCGCAATAACCCATACCTATTCGTCACCGGCCACTCTTTGCCCAGAATCGCTATATCAACCAACCCTAACTTTTCTACTTCGCGTTTCCTGGTTTCTTCATTAAAATTAGGCTCCCGATTCTTCACCTTCCGGATATAACTGTCTCGGGCTACTACTACTAATAATTCATCACCTAATTTCTTTGCCTGCCCTAAAAAGTATTCATGCCCTCGATGCAACGGATCGAATGTCCCAAAAACTAATACCTTTCGCTTTACTTTCTTCATTCTATACGATGACCCAGTTATGTATTACAGACAGACTACTTGTTAATCTCAGGAGCAACCAACACCCTGGAATAGCGGGTATAATCTGGTCGCTCCCTCCTAATCCTTTCCGCCCGATGTGTATTGATAGCTTGCAGGGTCTTTATATCTAAACTGGGATTATTTTCCATCACGCTAATTGGCAATAGCACATCCTCCGTTAATGGCACATACCCGCGTGTGTATGACAACCACGCCAAAACTAACACTAGCAGCACCATTATTACTACCCGCACCCAACGATGAGTAACTACCACCATTAAATAATTAGCGACCAGTCCCAATCTATCCTGCCAAGAACTATTTATTATTTTTTCACTGGATTGGTCCATCAGGTTTACCTTGCAAATAAAATACCACTGTCATTAATAACTGAAAAGCAGTCTCATTTTCTGTCGCGTTTGCCTTATTTGGTGCCGGCGAGATAGTAAGCTTTTGTATATATGATAATTCTTGCACATGCTCAACCACATCAATATATTCAACTAAATTTTCCGGCCTGCCCGTCGCGTTCACAGTGATCAACAGGGGAATTATCGAGACCTTCCGTTCGTCGTTATTCTTTGTTTGAGGCAGTACCGTTCTGGGCTGGTCAGTCTCTTCTAACCCCACCTCTTGACCCTGTTTTAACGCCACTCCTTCGTCAATCCTCGACACTTCAAGTGTTACGTTTAGTCCTTGCGTCGCTGTCTCTAGTCGTTCAATCACCTGTAAAGCATTCCGACTAGGCGGTACAACCGAGTCCAGCTGTGCCACAAATACTTTTTGGTTATCATAATTTTCTTGCATCTCTTTTGTCCTCTTCTTAACCTCCTCAACCTGTTCCGCTCTTATTCTTACTTCATGCAAAGCAATTGATCGACTCTTGACCCAACCCCACAAAAACGGTTGTAAGCCTATTAAAAAAACTACTATCACACTCAATACTATCAGGATTTTTACCACGCTTGGCCTTTGGTTGGTAATGTTGTCGCTCATAGAGCTTTCTCCTCAAAAGCCTGGCTGCCTATCTGTTTAAGTTTTAATTCAAAACTGTATTCTGGGTTGCTCTTTTGCAATAAATTCTGACGGGGCGCTGTCACGGTTTCCACCCAATCTAATTGATTAAGTCTTTCCTCAAACACCACTAACGCATTCCTACTCAACGCTTCACCAGAAAAAGTCACTTGCCCACTAGTTGTATCCGCACTCAAAGCAACAATCGTCGTACCTGGTGGAACCTCATCCAAAAAAACACTCCAATAATCAGACCACACCAAGCGATCCCTGCCTAATCCGTCAACAGTACTAAGTAATTGGTTCTGCTCTGTAATCACATCTTTAAGTTTTTTATAATCACTCACCCCTTGCTCTAGTTCCAAATTACCTGAACTTGCATAAGTAAACGTTAAACCCCACAAGCTAGCACCAATTAAAATCGCCCCCATTGACAGAACACTCAGCCCCACTAATATAGTCCGCACTATACGAACGCTAGATACTAGTAATGCACCCCGTCGTAAGTGTTCCCGACGCTCTATGGGTAAAAGATTTAAATGACGAGCCATACCTTTAGACAGTTTATCAATAATCCACTTGCCGCAGAGCTAATCCGATAGCTGTCGTAAAATGCATAGCATCCCCTATCGTTAAATTCAAACTTGTCCGTTTTTTCTCTTGCTGCAAGTTTGTCCACGGATTGCCATATTGCACCGGTATATTAGTAAAAACACTGCCGAACAGCTCTTTTATACCAACCAGATTAGCATTCCCCCCCGTTAGTAATATTGTTCTCACCCGTTGTTCCCGCGGTAACTGTACGGTCATTTCCTGAACTGCTCGTTCCACCATACGGGCTAAATTTAATGTCGCACTCTCTAATGCTTGTGCCGCTGCCGGATTTTCTTTAGTAAATCCTGCTCCAACTTTAGCCTTTATCTCCATCGCCTCAACGGGGCTAAGATTCATATCATGGGCTAGTTGTTGCGTCAGATCATCCCCACCTACTTGAATACTGGCCGTAAATCGCATCGCCCCTTGATCAAACAAAATTACGTTGGTGGAAGTCGCCCCTAGATCAATGACCAGCACTCCTCGAATATCCCTGTTTTCCTTAATGTCCCTGGGTAACAAGCACCGCATAACCGCTTGCGCCTCCAACTCCAATGCCACCACATTAAATCCTAAACTATCCAATACTGTCAGTAGCGGATCAACCACATCACGCTGTGCTGCGCCAACTAATACCTGCTTATGTTGCGGTTGTCCTGAGGCTAACTCTAACTCTTCCCAATCAATGTAAACTCGGTCCAAATCAAATGGAATATGGCGCCTGACAGCCCATTGCACTGCCTCGTCCATTTCCCGTTCCGACATCACAGGCACCTCTAACACCCTGACAAAAGACTGTACTTCCGGAATAGAGGCTACTACATCACCACCCTCGACCGGCGTCGGCGAACATTTCAACATTGCCTCTTTAAGGGCCTCGGAAACTAAAGCAACATCCTGCACTACCCCGCGTCTCAGTAAGTTTGGCACCAAAGGTGACCAACATAAAGTTCGCAAAGTTGGATTGTCATCGCCTCTAATTTCGACAATTTTTATCGATCGGTCAGATAAATCTATCCCTATCATATACCTTGTTTAATTACTTGGTAACTTAAAGATGTCAATTCTGTTCAACTCTATTCGCCGTTCTTTCTCTCTCTGACGGTCAGCCACCCAGTTATTCAAGTTTCTTAACACGTCAACGGATAAATCCCCAGTCTGCACTGGTTGCGTGTTAACCGCCACCGGTGGCCTAAACACCAGTACCAGCACTAAATATATCGCCACCAGTAACCCAATCCCCACTGCTATTATGTCTATAATGTGGCTATGCCTAATAAACAAGGCTCGCGGCATTTGGTGTATCAATACCCGCAAACGGCTACCTATTAGATACCAGTTTTTCTTTTCGATTGCACTACGTAGATTTTGCCAGTTAATATTAATCATTTTATTTACCCTCCTCAACTCTGATGGTTAGTAAAAAATCTGCTTTCAATATAGCCAGCTGCACCGGCATTGTTTTCACTGTGTCTTTGGAGAGTGGTAAAGCTGGTGCCAAAGCTGTTGCACCAAACGCATTTATCTCATCTGCTTCGTTATCAAGCACATATGACACCGGGCTCATTAAGTAAGGCAAGCTTTCCAGGCTATGTAACAAATTAATCAATGCCCATGGACCACCAGCTGCTTCAACCGTTAAACGAATCAAGCGAGTCGGCCCAGTTTGCGCAATAACCATGCCACTCTCATCGTATATTGGCTCTTCGCTAATTTTCGGCACCAGTACAGCGACGTCCCAACGTTTTGCTTCGCCATCTACTGTCTCGACCACCTGTCCAATTTCATCACGCCAGGGAACAATACCTCTCACGCGCTTCATCTCTTTTTCATATTGCACTAACGTATCCGCCACCACTGCCCGATGCACTGCCTCATCCAGACTCTCTTCCATTTTTATTTGTCGCTCCATTAATCGAATCCTCACCCCCTGCACTAATTTAGCCGCATATATTACCAGCGCTATCAACAAAATTACAATGAAGATCCCAATCGCCCGGGTAATAATTAGTTTTTTCAAGCGCAATGATTTCATTGTTTTCCTTCATCAACAACTAAGCTAAGCGAAAAACCAGAATCAGGCCCAATTGCATAATTCTGCAGCGGTGCTTCCACCTGGTCGACCCAGCTCAACCCAGCTAAAATATTTTTATACTCCAACACAGACGACCGCCGGCTGGTATAACCATCAATCTCTAAAACACCTAGATTTTCCTTTACTTCCAATCTACTAATAGTGATTTCTCTCGGCGCACTATTTAGCACCTCTTCACTATACAAAGACCAGCTCACAAACTGTTTCCGTGTAGTGTCCACCAACGTCAATAAATCATTCATATTCTGTGTTTCCAAAGTAGCGCTCATACTTTGTACCTGCGAGTTCCAGCTCTTTTCTAACGTATAATCGAAATAATAATAAGCGCCATAAATTATCGCCTCTCCCAAAATAATAGCCGCTAGTAAAAAGGCTACTCGCTGGAGCAAACGACCAAATCCGAACAAATATGCTCGTCTTTCTCGACCTACTACAAGCTGTTTTGGTAAGAGATTTATGTCGTCCTTCATGCGTCTATCTTTCTTAATGCCAAACCAATCGCCGTGGAAAAATGCACCGACTCTTTGAGTGACATAGGCGCCTTGCTCATCTGGTTGTGCGGTAACAAATTCACCCAGGGATTGCCTCGCTGTACATGCACATCATCAAAATACTTGGCGACCACTCGATCCAGACCCGGGTAGTTAGATCCACCGCCAGTCAATAATATTTCCGTCACCTCATGTTTGTCATCGATTCCGTTATAAAATTCTACAATTCCTTTAATCTCCATCACTAATTCCTCTTGTGCTGGTCGCATTGCTTCCGCGATCCGATTAGCCGATTCTGTCGGTATATCTGTGGTGGTGGGCACTAGTAATTCTTCCTTGTCTTTATGCGACAATGTTTCAGCTATTCTTCTTACCCCGTGCTGCAAACTAGCCGTAAATCTCATCGCTCCATGATCATGAATAATGACATTCGTCGCACTGCCACCTAAATCGACTATCAGCATACCTTGTTTGTTCTGCAGTTCCGGTGATATTAAAGCACGAACAATTGCCTGGCTTTCCAACTCCAGCGCCGCCACATCCAAGTCCAGATCCTTCAATACTGCCAACAACGGATCAACTACCTTTTTCTGGGCAGCGCCAACCAGCACCTCTCTAATCCCCTTCGCCGCCTGGTGACCACGGGGAATGGGTTGCCAGTCAATATAAACATTTTCCAAGCCAAAGGGGATATGCTGGGCTACTTCCCAGCGCACTCCTTCGTCCGTTTCTTCGTCCGTCATATCCGGCACCTCAATGACACGCAGAAAAGACTGTGTCTCTGGAATTGATGCCACCACCGCATCATCTGTATTTACTTCAAGATGGCATTGTTCAAAAGTTTGCACAATCGCTTGGCGAAGCTTCTTAGGTTCAACAATAACACCTCGTTCTATCACTCCTTCTTCAATCACCCGCCAACAAAAAGACTGCAACATATCCCCTTCCGTCTTTGATCGTTGTACTAATTTGATTGACCCGTCTGAGATATCAATGCCTATCATAATTTATTCCTTTCATCCCTTCCCATAATAAGAAAATAATTAAACTCACTCTTAACTATACCTCGTTCATCCATTTTTCTGAATTATCCCAAACCCACCTCCTCGCTTCAAAATTGGGTCGCATAATTCACTTTTTTCCTTAGGCGCCATCCAAAAATAACTTGGCCAGATCTCGTTCAATATGCGTCGAGATACGGCTTTTCCAATTGAGCGAACCAGGAGCCGTAGCCAAGCTACGGTGAGTGGTTCGCGATTGAAGAAAAGTCGTAGATTGGCGCATAGTGGGCGAGAAATGGTTAAGTTATTTACGGATGGTGACTTACCTAATTTAATGTCTTACCGCCTACTGGTCCTCCTCCCAAGAGATTAATTCATATTGGCTGTTGGCCGGAAAATAAGGTGGTGGACCATAAAGTAGGTTGGCATCATAAGTAGCCTGGCCCGATCTAAAACCGCTAACTATATTGCCGTTCTCGAGCCACGCCGTGGCCGGCACCCCGTTACTTGCCACCATGCCAAACCGCGTTAAGCTTGTCTTTAGACGATGGGCTTGTGCCCCACAGCAATTCGGATAATATCGCCGATGAAACGATCCGTTCTGGGCAACAAATGCTCCATCCATACGCATATTATCAGGTACACCAGACCAAGGAATTTGAATATGCCGTTGCGCTACAGCAGCAAAAGCCCGTGTCCCATCATGCACATCGCCATAACTGATATTTCCATTGACTATGATATCAACATTGGTAGACGGGGTTGCCGGAGAAACACCAGCCGCCACCGTCACCCGATCACGAATATCTCCTTTTACCCAAGTCCTATCGTCTAAATAAATCACTCCACCTGACGGCACTGCCCTTGTTTCAATTAATGTTTTACTACCCACATCATGCGACGTATATTGCCAATCCGTTTCATGAGTCCAGGACCAAATATTTGATCCTCTCTTCGTCACCTTGTAAATGGAGTAAGTATTATTACTGGCAAACTCTATCTGATAACCAAAGCCACCGGATGACCCATAGTGCGTATCGGTTTCATCAGCGGCCGCACGCATATCCAATAAATCTAGGGTAATCGAAGCGTAGTCCACATTGGTTACTGGCCATTCCCACAGTTCTTGTATTTCACCCGTCCCCCAAATACCCGGCTTAGTTTGATAAGGCGATGAACATCCATGGTAAGGCTGGCAGGCATAGGTTTCTTTAGCTGAGGTCATTAAACTATCTGACTGTCCGTCCATTCTAATGCCCCCATTAGCATGAACCGGACCAGAAATGGTTCCTCCGTACCAAACATCATTGTTAGTAATGGAAGCATAACGCGCCAAGGAAGGCTTTCCGTATAATGCATTCAAGGTCACTTGCCTCATCGGTTGGCTTAAGGTGGTTCCTACTGAAGTTATTCTGATTACCGAATTGCCTGGCTGCGATTGCGCAAACGTCAATTCATACTCACCCAAATCACCCGCTAACTGATCTGTTAACACGCCCTCCGCCGCTGCTAAATCATCACCATTATGAGCCAATCTCCATCGTGCATAATTTAGTCCCGCCTCGGCCACCTGAAAAGCCAATTCGTCATGCGCCTGGAGAACCGTTTCATGATAAGTCCGGCTCACCATGCCAGAGATACCAATAAAAATCACTAAGAACATGCTCACAAACACCAGTGTCATCACCAACACGCCGCCACCCTTGCTCCACCCGTCTGTCCTCCTCTTATTCATCCCTTAATAATATCACATCGCCTACCTTACCCCCACGGCTTACGGGAAGGCAAGGTCAGTGGTCATTATTTAATAATTGTCCTGAGGGGATCCCGTCAGAAGCTTTTAGGCAGGATGGACCTTGAAATTTTCGTGTCTGTTGTTTGTTAAGTTTGTTACCGATTTGTTATGGTTTGGAAAGTTTATAATAACCTGTGCTTTGTCTGAGTTTTATGCTTTGCCTGCCCATCCGTAGCTTTAGCGTAGGAGGGTGTTTTGAGTATGTTTCATCTTTACAACCATGTCTTAAACCAAAATAGCCAGCTCCGGCTCACTTCCGACAATAGAAATCCGTATGTCAGTGGACTAAAAAATATAAAGGCACCAAGGATAATGGCTAGTACCAACCAATACCTCTTTGGCTGATCAACTATCTCCTCCCGTGCAATCCAGCCTATTCGTTCTAACCACAACACCACCACCAATAGTGAAAACAACCATGGTGTCAGATAGTGATAAAGAAATAACACTCTCGTCACTTTCATTAATGGTATATATGATGCTGCATAGCCCATTAACGGTAACCATGCTTGTTTCAAGAACGACTGTTGCCACTGCTGCCTCATTCGCCCGACTCTCTTTTGCCACCCGCCATGCCATCTGACTAAATTGTTTACCCCCGTTATCAGCATCGATAAAAGTATTACCGCAAACACGGCGGATGTACCCCACCACAAAATCGGATTTGGCAGGAAGTAGATCGATCCCGATCGACTTACCCCTCCTTCGTTCTGACTCAATTGCCAATAAAATACCGGGGTCTGTACTAAAGGCCAAGACCACCAATGGCTGGCATCATGGTGTTCCGCTTTTAATCCACTATTAGCGTCATACATTAATTTGTGTATAGCTTTTGTCTCCCGCCAAAAACTAGCCATGATCGGTTGTTCCCATTGTGGTTTGCGCCACAAGTCCCCGTCCCCTGCTTCCGTTAAAATCATAAAATGTATCATCCAGCCCAACCCATACACCACGATCGCCGCCAGTACTATAAACACCACCGCTGTCCTCCACCGCTTAATTTCCCCCCATGATCTAATCTGCACCAGCCACGCACCCAACAATAGCACTAACAATCCACCGGCTGTGAGCCCTGTAAACTTGGTACCCACCGCTAAACCAGCCAGACCCCCCGCTAGACCAAACATCCACCCCTCTCGTCGCATCCTGATCCCGCCAGTCAACCTACTCCACCAGTTGCTTTGTCCTCCATTCTGATCTGGGGACTCTCTGTACTGCTGCATCTCTTTTCTCGCTGCTAAATATACCGCCAGCGCTCCAAAGGTTGACACTAGTAATAAACCGTCTAAAGCGATCATCCTTGTCTGCACCGTTAACGCATTATCCAACACAACCAGCATGCCGCCAAAAAACGCCGCTGCGGCTGACGCCTTTAATTGCCTAAGTAATGCATATATAACCAGCGGTAACAGCACTCCAGTTATTGCCGGAAAAACGCGCAGTGGCCACGTACTCACACTGCCAAAGTCTTGACCTATATTCTCAAAACTTACCCCGCCCCGATAGCCTAAGGCATATGCCGTACCAGCGATTAACAACTTGGCGTGGGGGGGATGAATGTCAAAAAAACGTTGGTGGGTGCAGCAATATGCCGTCACAAACTTACCAAAATGCACCTCATCAAACACTACCTGCGTAGGATAACCAAACCAGATAAAATGGGTAACCACGCTGGCTGTCAGCAAAATTAAAACTAGCCAAGTCTTGCTTGACCAGTTTCGCCATTCATAAAGTTGCGCTAGGTGCCCCATTTATTTTGTTTAGCCTTTTTCCTAACTTTCGGCAAATATGTCTTTCTTTATAATATCCCTTTAGTACCATCGTTAAGGCGTGATCTGGTAATTATATAACCACCTAACTATAGGTGTCACATCATGAAAAGCCACCAGACAAGAAACGGGTCCAGCCTTCGCTATGGCTTCGGCCCGCAGGCCTGTCGGCGCTGCTCCCCCCACCCGACGGCATCGCCCTTCGACAAGCCTGCCTACCGGTAGGCAGGCTCAGGGCTGCTGGCGCTCGGTGGGGGACCCCCGCGCCGCCACCCGCTTATTCTGCAGTGACATTTTATGATGTGATGTCTATAGTCGCTATCATCAATCACTCTTCTGCCGGACCGTTATTTTTCCCATCCTTATATTATCGAATCATTGAACCGTACATCGTCAAGCACAGAGAAAAAATAAGGTAGTCGAAGACTAGGGAGTCGGTATCGGAATAGTAGGAGACGGCGATACCACTATACATCCGAAAACTCACTGTCGTCATTTGGACCGGTGCAATCAGTGTCCGCGGACTTATCATCAGGTCTTAATCTAGCACAAAATAGCCACCAACAATCAACTGTCCCGTCTGCATCATTATCAAACCCATCATTGCACTGCTTGTTGATTGACCATTCATTATTATCGTTAATATTTTGGCACTGCAAGTCCCCCGCCCCACCGGCATAATCAATCCCATCACCTGCGCAGTCATTATCCAATTCATCACTGCATTGTGGTATGCTCGGAATCTGTGTTGGCACGCAACCTGACGGAGAACCACTCAAACAAGGGCCTTCGTCGTCATCCGCCGGATCAACACAGTCAATATCTCCGGTCCCGTTAATCTTAAAGTCAGTTCCGTTACAACCGTCATTATCGATACCGTCATCACATTGGGTGGTGCCCCACTCTGAGCTATCGCCGTAACCCGAACATCCTGGATCATCTAATAAACCCGCCACACCGCCACAACCCGAACAATCTGCCGTCCCGTCCCCATCATTATCAACCCCGTCATTGCACGCCGTCGTCGGCGGTAATCCGGCCGGACAAACACACACGCATTCTCCTGGTGTGTCTAGGCAGCCTGCCTCACAGACCGCCTCGCCCTTTAGCCCCGCGCATCTGGTTCCGTCCAAACACCCTCTCACAGAAGACGTATATTGGTTAAGATTAACATTTTCTGGAATTATATCCGGCGGCAAATAGGTATCAGCGCACTGGCACGTGGACCACACCCAGCCAGTAGCTGAATCCAGATAAAAAGCCGTTGACCAGGGACAACATTCACCAGGCGGTAGCACTGCTATCCCTAGGCAATGAGACTGACATGAAATAAAAGCGGCATCGGCAAACGATTCGGTCATATGGTATCGATAAAAATCAACCCTATTGATCACACATGCTCCCGGATCCTCCACGCCGCGCGGTACCACATCAGTCACCACCTCCACCAGCGCCGGATCGGTGTTTATATCCTCGTCAATTACTAAATGCAACCTCACCCTAAGCACGCTCGATAATCGTATCACCGGCGTGGTTAAACGGGCTGCATCCTGGCCACTCATGAAATACTGAAAAAGCGGCCTGTCAGGGTCGAGTGTCACATTTACTAAACCATCTAGGACTGTTGTGATATTTTCAGAATTAGGTGAAAAATCGCACAATGATGCACCTGGCTGCGTCACCGCCCTCTTTAACTTCTTTGTTTCACCGGTAGTACTAGCCTGCACAAAATATCTCACCCGTTCTGCTTCCACATCATCATCCACATTGCTTAAAACAATTATTTCCCAATCACTCGCGCCGTACAACCAGTATTCATTGACATCAGCCGTATCGCTATCCAAGTTACAGTCCACATACTGGGCATTCCGGATTTCATCACTTATTCTTTCTAATTGTACCCGCGCCTTTTCTGTGATTACTCCTTGCTCCATCTGCTGCCGCGAGACGCGAGACGTTCCAGATACGATCACCGCTAGCGTCGCAATCAGAACCGATCCGATGCCAATAAATACCAATAACTCCACAACGGTTACCCCATCCTCAGCCCCTTTGACTATCTGCTTGATCAGCTTCCAGAATTTCCCTCGCTGGCGATTTCCCATAATATCTGTCGATCTATCTGCTAAATTACGAACAAGGATACCCCACCAAATTATCCCAGTCCGTTAAGACATGCCTTTCATTCGCTTCTACTTGTCGCAAACGAACTTGTATCACTTGGCAGCGATCAGGCAGTGCAATATCTCTCCCGGTTGATGTGAATTCAATTTCGTTAGTATCTGTAACAATGTCATCGATCGTAAACGTACCAATTGCTGCATCCAAGTCGTCATATACCGTCTTGGTTACCGCCTGAATATCTGTCACGACTTTCTGTCCCCCTGCCGGATCCAACAACCAATACACATACGATACGCCGCTGTCTGCCGCGTTAAACGCTTGCTCCTCTTGTTCCTGGTCAATCGTCTCATGTGATTGTCTAATAACATAGCGCAAGGTAGCGCTCGCAATAACAATAAAAATTATCATTATTATTAAAACCAACAACATCACCCCGCCCGCCTGATTGTTTTTGCTGTTGTTCATTCCTTCTTCTCCAGACATCATTTACGGATACGCGCACTCACATATATCAAGGCAATAACCTCCTGGACACGTAGCATCACCCACTGACCAATCACACATTTCCCCAAACATAGTATCTATTAAGCCATTTCCACATAAAGGTGGCGCCGCCTGTGTCGGACAGATACATGGCGGCGCTCCAGCAGATCCGCATTGGTCTGGACAAGCGGCATCTTGCGGTGCATCACACTCCTCATCTAGCTCAAGTATTCCGTTACCACATACCGGTGCCGGGCACTGGCAAGCTGGTTCAATCGAGCCACCTTGCGGCCCACACTCTCCGGGACAATTGCTATCATCGGGAGCGTCACATTGTTCTCCCGGCTGTAAAATACCGTCACCGCAGACAGTTGGTGCGTATTCGCAATTCAAATAGTTGCAACCTATTTCACTATCCTGTGCCCATACTACTACGCTCGGCTTACCCAGTGTATCTGTGCATGCCGAACCAGGCCCCTGGCCGCAAGTCGAACAATCTTCCTGATAACAATACTGGATTCGTTCTGCTGGAATGCAATACTCGCAGTCTCTCGCCAGTGACGGTATACAAATATTATTACGGCATAAATATTTACCATGAGCTCCGCACTGATCGTCAGTTAAACAACCGGCGGTCTTACACTGGCCAGCCGAACAATAAGCTGCGCCAGAACATATTTCCGGCGGACACGTAATGGGCGGTACCACCGGCACTTCCTCTGCGCATGCTCCATCGATAGTCGGGTGGTTAGCATACCCAACCGGGCAAGGTTGCTCCGGCATACACTGGCCTTCTATACAAGACTCGTTAGCGGGACAACTCGGGCACCCCGGACAACTAGCACCGCATTCAATGGGATTTATTGGTGTACAAGCATTTATCGCTGGTGTAGTCCCAACCGCTCCGCAATTCGTAATTCCATCTCCATCCGTATCACTCCATTGGGCTGCCGGATCAGCGCCCGTCGTACAAGAGCCAATTGTTACCGCTGGCTCACAATAATTTTGGCCTTCAACCGGCAGCCAATTCACCGTAATCTCACCCATCGCCGGCAGGCATGGAAAAGCGAGCGGTGCCGGACACTCTTCGGAAACAATCAATGGCGTCACGCTCATATTGGGTTTATAACACTGGCCATACACACATGATAGTGATACCGGACAACCCGCTCCGCATGCCGGTGGGCTTGAACAGACCCCGCCTAAACAAACAGCTATTCCGCCACATTGTTCATGGTTTTCACAGGATGGCGGCTGGCATTTGCTTTCCACGCAAGATCGTCCATTACACAATTGCGCAGCCGTACACTGCGGCGGCTGGCATTTGCCAAACACACATTCCCAACTGCCCGGACAAGTTCCAGTCGAACATGCGGCCGGCATACAGGTATTCTCGACGCACTCGAAATTAGACTGGCAATAACCGGCATCGACGCAGTCGGTCGGTTGACATTGAAAATCAACACAACTATAACCTACTCGGCAATCGAAATTATCAAGGCAAGTGCTCATATGACATACTCCGTCTTGGCAAAACTGGTCATCATTGCATTCGCCATTGTTGATACAAAAAGATTGACAGATGCCATAAACGCAAGTCTCTCCCCCGCAATCACCATCATCAACGCATTTATATACACAACTACCATTTTTACATTGCTGGTTAGTGGCAGCGCACTCAAAGTCATCGAAACAAGACGCCATGCCACAGGTCGGACAGCTTTCCACTTCACATCCACATCCATCTGCTGCGCACGTGTAGCCCGACGGACAAGAGCCAGGCTCGCACCTGGGCAAACATCTTTCGTCACAACAGATCTTCCCGGCTCCGCAAGATCCCGACGTATCAGTCGAATCACACGCCACCATATTCAATAAATCTTCCGCTTGGCCAGGCATACTCAGAACGGTGACTTTAACCTCATCTGTCGCATTATTAGATGAGGGATATTTAATACTAATCACTACCCTTTTATAATCCGCCGTATCTTCATCTAATGTGCTGCCATCGCAAGTACCACCAGCATCCAGGCAGCCATTCGCCGGATCATCAATCATCGTAATTTCCATTTTTACTTCATAGGATTGGTTATTCATGCTCACCATTTCACTGGCAGCAAAAATACCGTCCGGTATTCCCCCCCCTACATAACCAACATCTAAATAAGGTGTTAACTTGAGGATCTCCTCTTTTTTGTTAGCTATTGCTTGCGACACCGTTCTTTGCTCGCTGACCCCCGCCGTTTTCGTTCCCAGAGTTGAGACGCCCGCCAGCGCTACAGCCAATATGCCCAAAATAAATGCCGCCACTAATACTTCCACTAACGATTGACCGGCTTGTCTTTTAATCATCCCCATAGCAGTTATTATAAGTTATTGCGTCACAATAAAAAACATCTGACCCTCCTTCACCTCTGCCTACCCTTCGTCCTCCGCCTCTGTCAGACATCATAGTCCCCGTCGGTAACTTTTACGGCGCCTCCACCACTTGACCTAAATTTGTCTTCAAATTACGCAGTTGTACTTGTGACTTTACCTGAATTGCGGGTGGCTCAACCGCCGGATCGGCATCAATAAGTAAACTGAATGCAATATATTTAACCTCAGTTAAATCCGTTGGCGTTAACTCGCCTGTATCCACCGGGAACTCTCCAGTGTAATAACTAAATACTTTCTCTGTCCCATTCCTGACCGTAGCGATAATCACCGCTGTCACCTCATTGTTTTGGTCATATATTAATGGGTCTCCAGTCGGCTTAGTTACGCCCCGGACCAAGTCGCTACCCGACAATTCCAAGCGAACTTTTTCTGTCGCCGGATCGCTATCCACATTAGCATAATAAACAATCCTTTGCGGCTCGGTTGCTACCAACGGATACGCCCCAGTATCAGAATGGCGAGCCTCGCGTAAACTTTTCACTATCCGTTTCAAATTAACCCTGGCCGTTTCTGTTGAGCGCTGCTGCAACACCATTGTCTTTGACAAAGGATAACCGGCCACTAAAAAACGTAGTAGTGCCATTAGTACTATCGAGCTGATAGATACCACCACTAATATTTCCATTATTGTCAGACCCCTTTGCCTACTTTGCCCCTGTTGCCCTATGCCACGCTCCATAGCAATAAATATTTCTCAACAGTTAAAGACTGCTCATGACCACTTGTACCAATGAAGTACCTTCCACATCAACATTATCCTGCCATTCCGCATAACCAGGCGCTTGCACTATTAAAACGAACTGGTCATTAGCCGGCAAATCAGCAAATAATATTTGACCCCACGGTCCGGTTCCGAGTGTTTCATCCGCACCATCTCCTATCAAGCGTACCGTGGCGTTGTCCACTGCCAAACCCGCCGTATCAACCACCGTTACGTGCAAAGAAACCTCCGTATGCTTCACTAATTTAACCGTCATGGCTAAATCTTCCCCAGGATTAATAGTTACTGGCCTGATCAAACTTGTTTCCTTAATATCGCACACAACTCCATCTACTAGATCTAATTCATAAGTATCCCATACCAAATTTTCATGATTACTTTGCCCGTTTGCGTCCGACGCACCGGCATAATCGTACACATATACTGGATCACCAACGTCATCCATCCCAATCGTTTTAGTTCCTCGCAAACTATAATCAATCGCTGCTAACGGTTGAGGTGGCGCTCCCTCGCAATAATTTTCCACACTATCCCCACCCTCTTCAAAAGTGATCTGCAACGAGCTGGCCAGATCAATCACGAAAGTTTTTTGTGTGACTTCCCCAATTAGCATGGATAAATGCGTATGGTCCGGGTCAGGTATAAAGTCGGACAAGACATCAAACGTCTGCTCTGTGGTATGGTCTGATTTACTGACCATCAATTTATAATTTTGCGCGCCTTCCGGTAGCCCCGGTACTACTACCCGTCCCTCACTATTGGTCTGCGTTGCATAGTTTACCGCCGGATCCACTTCACTATTAATTAAACTGACATTCGCCGCTGTTACTCCCAAGCCTTGGCTATTAATGACCAGAAAATCTAATGTCCCAAACAATTCGCCGCCCTCCACGCCATTCGGCGCCACTTTCGTGATGAGTAAAATCGGCCGTGGTTCATTCGGACTAGGCCAAGAGACCTCTACTCTTACCTGTTTATAATCGGTATTTAGTACATCCGGTCCGCTGTATGTACCATCACAATTACCCATCACATCACCATGCATTAAATGCGCATTCACCGCTGAGCTGTTAACACACAAGTCATTGCAATTTGTCGATTGCCCTGGCGGTGTATGCGCTACAGCAACACATCCGCCTGTTCCTCCACCACTAGCTACCCCATCATAAGGATCATCCACATATCGAATATCTGTTTTAACCAGATAATTAACGTTATTTCGCACCATCGACTCCTCCTGCACTATAGTTCCGGCTGGAATTCCACCAGCCGTTCCGACATCCACGTAGGGCAGATTTCTGATTAACTCCATCTTTTCATTAGCCAAGGCAATAGCTATTAGTCTATTCTCGCTTTCTCCAGCTAATCGCAGTCCCAACGCAAACAATCCAAACAATCCTACAATTGCAGTCCCTATCACAAAAGTTGCCACCAGCACCTCAATAATCGTAAAGCCGGACGAAGCCACTTTCCTCTTCGGTCTTTTGCTAACTACACCATTATCCCTTGCGTCACTAAACAAGAATTGTCGCCAAACTGGATTAATACGCTCGCTTTGCCTCTTATCAAACAACATTAACCAAGTCATAGATTGGCGAGATTACCGACACCGCTAATGCACCAACCGCCAATCCGACAGCCACCATTAATATTGGCTCCATGATAGACGTCAGATTCTTCATAGTTTGGTCAACTTCACTCTCATAAAACAAAGCAGTCTCAGCCAACACCTGGTCTAGCGCTCCTGTTTCCTCTCCCACTTTAATCACGTTAATTACAATCGGTGGAAACAGTCGTTGAAAATCAGCCAAAAAGCTGCTCAATTCTTTACCCTGCCTGACATGCTCTCGCGCTGCAGAGAAGACGCGAGCATAACTGGGATGTGGCGTATTTTGACCTAATATCTCCAGCGCCCTAATAAAGGACACTCCACTCTGTAAGAGGGAACTTAAATTTCGCGCGAACCTGCCCAAGTTAACTTTTTGAATAATTCCACCAAAGATAGGCAAATGTAATAGTCCTTCATTTACCACTGCATAAACCGATTTTACCTGCATCAAACCCCAAGCACCTACCAACAACACAAAAACACCTATAAATATCCACATCCAATAGTTTTGAAAAATATCGCTGGCAAATATCAATATCCGCGTTGCTATTGGTAACTGCACATTAAAACCTTCAAACACTTCCACTAGTTTTGGCACAACGAAAAACATCATGGCAATGGCCACTGCGATTAAAGCTAAAATAATCACTGCCGGGTACATCAACCCTCCCTTAACCGCTCTTCGCAGCTCATATTCCTTCTGCAATTGACTCGCCAATACTTCTAAAGACTCTTGTAATCGCCCCGTTGTTTCACCTACCTCAATAAAACTTATAAACATCGGAGGAAATGCCGCCGGAAATACCTGCATACTTTCCGCTAACGTTCTACCTCGTTCAATATCATGATAAACACTCTCTAAAGCCATTTTCAGGGGTTTACTGCGCGTCTGTTGCTGCAGGGCTTGCAGTGACCGCTTAACATCCATACCAGCCCGCAACATCAGAGAAAAATAGCGCGAAAAAAGCACTCGCTCGATTACCGGCACACGATTAAAAATCATTGAATACAACGTTGCACCAGGCAAGCGTTGGACTTTTTGTGTGTAGCGCGTCAACAATACGCCTTCCGTTAGAAGATCTTGACCCAGTAATGCATGAGACTGCGCTTCACGTAAGCCCCTTATTACCTCACCGGTTTTTTCTCGCCGTCCTTCGAAAGAATATATTGGCATAAACCTACTTATAAAAACCCTTACGACAAAACCCTACGCCGCCCGTCATTTCCACCATTTATCACCAGCTTAACACAATGTGCCAGTCTTGATTAGCGCGCTACTGCTACTCTCGCGCTACCCTAAGCACCTCTTCCAGCGTAGTAGTACCTTCCACCGTTTTAATTATCCCATCTTCTAACATACTTACCATGCCATCATTTTCTCTGGCCGCTTGTTCTATTTGTTCTGCTGTTACGCTTGGCTTAATCATCTTCTGTATCTCCGGTGTTATCTCCATAGTTTCATAAATCCCTATACGGCCTTTATATCCATCGTGGCACCTCTTACATCCCACTGCCTGGTAAATTACAACATCCTTCCAGCCTGAGCCCTCTTTCACTACTTTTTCCCTTACTAAGGTTTTGAAAATTTCTTCACTATTAAACTCCTTCTTTATTTCTCCAATAACCTGCGCGTCTAGCTTTCGCTCCTTGCGACACTTCACGCACAATTTCCGCACTAACCGTTGTGCCATTATCAAATTTACGGTTGAGGCCAACAAGAAAGCCTCAACCTTCATGTCTCGCATCCGCGGTATCGCGCCAGCTGCACTGTTGGTATGCAAAGTAGTCAGAACCAAATGTCCGGTTAAGGCAGCATTGATCGCCAAGGAAGCTGTCTCTTCATCTCTAATCTCGCCGACCATAATAACGTCAGGATCTTGCCTAACCAGCGCTCTTAATCCATTAGCAAAAGTTAGGCCAATCTGCGGTTTAACCTGTGTTTGATTTATCCGCGGCATTCGGTATTCCACCGGATCTTCTATAGTGCTGATATTAACATCCGCCGTATTAACTTCTTTCATGGCCGCGTACAACGTGGTTGTTTTACCAGATCCAGTTGGGCCAGTTACTAACACCATGCCATGTGGACGTTTTATAATCCGTCGCATCAGTTCTAAAGCGGCCGGTCTAATACCGATATCATCCAAACTCAACTTTTTACCCGACTCATCCAACAAACGCATTACTACCTTTTCACCATCAAACACCGGTAAGGTGGAAACACGGAAAGCCACTTTATATTCGTCCGACTCAATCATAAATCGACCATCCTGCGGTAACCGATGTTCATCTATTTTCAGATTACTCAACACTTTTATCCGCGCTACTAATCCAGCTAAAACTGCCCGGGGTAATACCAACATATCGTGTAAAATGCCGTCCACCCGGTATCTGATAATGACGTCCTTATCTGTTGGCTCAATGTGAATATCTGACGCTCCCTCCACTATGGCATGTTTTAAAATTGCTTGAGTAATCCTGACGATTGGTAGGTCTTCCGCTGCCTTGCCTAAATCATTCACTATTTCATTTACCAATTTTAGTTCCTTACTTACCACATCATCCAATTCCGCCTCGAGACTCTCCTGATAATTACCTAATGTGTTCCTCACCGCCCCCGCCGATGCGACACCTACCTCCACTGGTCGATCCACCTTCTTTCGGATAAATTCGACAATTTGTCGATCGCTTGGGTCAGACATAGCTACTCGTACCACGTTATCAGTCTGCTCATAAGCGATGATCATGTGCCCGCGTGCCGTTGATTCCGGAATAATATCAAGTACGTTCTTAGGTATTTGTTTCTCCCGTAAATCCACATAAGGCAGCCCCGCCACTTGCGCTCTGACTTTGGCCAAAGCCTCCGGCTCAACCAAATCTGTTTCCACTAATACTTGGTCAAGGGTGGCACCACCATCTAATTGCTGCGTGATGTCACTAATCTGACTCTCGCCTTTTATCAGCCCCTGCTCCGCCAAAACCACTAATACGTTTTTATTATTATCATCCACCATCACCTTAGTGTAACATAAAGAATAACAATTATTTTTTATGACCACCCCGACCCTGGCGTTAAATGTGCAAAACTTAGTTGTGGAGCTGGACAAACACCGCATTATCGATGGTATATCTTTTCAAGTGCCCATTGGCTCAGTTACCGCTATTATTGGACCTAATGGTGCCGGCAAATCCGTTCTGATCAAATGCATCTTAAATCTGTTGCCTAAACAAAGCGGGACGGTCGAAATAATGGATACCAACCATGACCAATATCACAAAATCGCTCCCTTAGTTTCCTATATCCCTCAATACATCAACATTGACCACCAGTTCCCATTGACTGTAGCCGGTCTCTTTTCTCTAAAATCACCACGCCCCCTGGGTTTAAGCCCCATCGAAAAACGACATATGCACGACCTCCTTGCAAAAACTAATACTAGGCACTTGATCAACAGTCGACTTAGTGTTTTATCAGGCGGTCAGCTGCAGCGTATTATTCTCGCTTACAGTCTAATGGACCATCCTAAAGTACTTCTTCTGGATGAACCAGCTGCCGGCATTGATGCCGAAGGACAAGACACCATCTATACCCTCCTCTCTCGCATCCAACATGAAGAGAAATTAACCATGGTTCTCATCAGTCATGAGCTGCAAATCGTTATGAATTATGCCGACCAAGTACTCTGTTTAAACAGAAGACTGCTTTGCGCCGGTGCTCCCCACAAAGTCCTGACTAACGAAACCCTGCAGCGTATGTATGGTACGGAAGTAGGACACTTCCTGCATGACCATCGTTAACTAAGGCACCGCCACAAAATAATTTCCCACCTTTCGCCCAATCTGCACCCATCTATGACTTTTTCTCAATCACGAAATACTCACCGTAGCTTGGCTACGCCTCGTATTTCGCTCAATCGAAAAAGCCATAGCTGGACACATCTTGAACGAAACCTTAAGAAATTATTTCGTTGCGGTGCCTAAATCCCCATGTCAAAAACCAAATTCCAAATCATCCTACCAACAAATGAAGACACATCGCCGAGTGTCTTCATGGGGCCTATGTTGATCCCATCGTTCTCCAAGTACGGATTATTTTCTATTTTTATTTACGTTATAATTTAACTCATGCTTGACCTACTTCTCCTCCCCTTCTTCCAACGAGCCTTAATCATCGGTGTTATTCTCGGCGTCTTGATGGCTATTGTTGGTGTTTTTGTTGTCTTAAGACGTATGTCTTTTTTCTCTGACGCGATTGGCCACGCAGCCTTGACCGGCATCGCCTTGGGTCTTTTGCTTCATATCAATCCCTACTTAAGTGCCTTAATCTTCACTCTAGTCATTGCTATCGGCATCTCTCTCGCCGCCAGTCATACTAAGTTGCCACTCGACACCTTATTAGGCGTCCTTTTCTCAAGTTCGGTTGCGCTCGGTGTTATCCTGGTGCAACTTACCCCCGGATACCAATCCGATCTAATCAGCTTTTTGTTTGGCGACATTTTAGCTGTAAGCCAGTTCGATATTTACCTTACGGTAGCGGTTTCTCTGATCGCTCTAATTATTATTATTTTTTCTGGCAAACATTTTATTGCCATTACTTTTGACGCTAACCTGGCCCAAGCGGAAGGCATCAACGTCAAGACCTACGAACTGCTCTTTATGTTATTGCTGGCAGGACTTATAGCCTTAGCTATCAAATTAGTCGGCGTTGTGTTAGTAACCGCTTTACTGGTTATTCCCGCCGCCACGGCACAAAACCTTACCCGCTCGCTCACTAGCATGTTCACAGGAAGTGTCGCGCTTTCCTTAATCTCCATGGTTTTTGGCTTGTTTCTCAGCGCCACTCTAAACACCCCTTCCGGCCCCACGGTGGTATTAGTCGGTTCCGTTCTATTTATAATCTCTTTGTTATTACGCCCTCTGATTAAATCAGCCTAATCATACACATTCCCTCTTACTTCGCCGCAATATCCTCCAACAGGCGCACTAATAACCTGACACCATAACCAGTGGCCCCTCGATTCCAATAAGTCAAATACCGCTGCTCCACATACGATGGACCAGCAATATCCAAATGTGCCCACGGCACATCTCCGACAAATTCACGTAAGAACATCGCGGCAGATATAGCCCCACCATAGCGAGAACTGGGTATATTCTGCATATCAGCAATGGGACTATCTAGCTTACTTTCATACTCCTCAGGCATAGGCATTGTTTCTACTCTCTCCCCCGTTTGGTTGGCTGCTTGCACTACTTTTTGCTTTAATTCCTCATTATTGCTCCATAACCCAGCCACCGTTTCCCCCAATGCTACCAGACAGGCCCCAGTTAATGTGGCCAGATCGATAATGGCGTTTGGTTCACTCTTCGCTGCAAAAGATAACGCATCTGCCAACGTAATTCGCCCTTCCGCATCCGTATTTAATACCTCAATTGTTTTTCCATTCAAGGCGGTTAAGACATCACCCGGACGATAAGCCGTGCCAGAAGGCATATTTTCACAGGCCGCTATCAAGCCATGAACTTCCACATCCAACGCCATTCGTTCCAATACCGCAAATAAACCTAACACTGCTGCCGCCCCAGCCATATCGCTTTTCATCAACTCCATATGCTCCGCCGGTTTAATACTCAAACCTCCGGAATCAAAAGTAACTCCTTTGCCTACTACCCATAATTTCTTTCTCTTATTGTTTCCGGCGATCGGTACATATTTGAGGTGAATAACACAAGGCTCTTCGGCCGACCCACCCGCCACAGCCAAAAAGGCGTTGAACTTTTCCCGCCGTGCTTGTTCACGGTTTAAGATATTAACATTAATCAGTTTAGACCTCCTCGCTATCCCTTGCGCCTCCTTAGCCAATTTGACTGGCGACATATCCCCGGCCGGTTTATTAACCAGATCCCTAGCTAACTCCACTCCTTTCATTAACTGCTTGGTCTGCTGAACTGCTCGACGCACCGCCATTGCTTGTTCCTCGCGACACAACAGCACTACTTGGTTGATACTACTTTTCTTCTGTTTTTTAGCAAGCTTACGTGAATAGGCAGTAAAACCATAACTAACCATTTCTATTCCTTCTACCGCTGCTGCTGCCATGTCTGCCCCCAGACTATTACTCAACAAATCAATCCCTACTGTTCTTAAACCCAGCCGGCCTGCTTCACTAACCACACTGGCCATACCGCGTCGCAAGGCTTCCTGTTGTCGCGCGCTATTCTCATTCTGGCCTAAACCAATCATGGCCAAAAGCGTCGCGCGACCTACTTTTGCCTCAGCTAGAATTTCTACTTGGCTCCATTGTGCTTGCCACCCGCGGCGACGCAATTCTTTCTTTAATTTATCAACCGCTTTCTTCGGCCACCCCACCCATTGTGACTTTACGTCTTGCCGCGGTATTGCTAACACCTCAACTTCTGCCTTGACCGGCCGTACAGAACTTATTTTATATGCGATTGCCATAACTTAGCAGCATGCGACAAGCGATCGCCATAGTCAATAGCGTGTTTTGTTGTGTTTTGTTGCCCGTAAATACCAAAACAGACCGATTATACCAAACCTGCCGCAACACTTACTGGCCCTCACTCAGCTAATAAGCAATGCCAAAATAGGTCATCTTTAATGGGTCCCGCCCGGTATTTTCAATCGTATGTGTCTCACCCGGCTCTATCACCACACTAATACCTGCCCTAATATTATACGTACTTTTATTGACCTGAAATGATCCTATTCCTGAAGTAACAATGAATACTTCAGTCATATCTGTATGTGAATGGGAAGCCACAATTTTTCCTGCCGGGATCTCTGTTTCTGACAGGAAAGTTAAATGCCGTATTATCCCCTTTCTTATCCAAACCGTCTTTAATAACTCAGGGTTATGCGAGATGGGTTCGCACTCAAGTTCTGATCTTTTGATTAACTTCATTACTCTGTTCCCTAATCACGCTTTGGTTCTATCGGGTATGGCTTTCGCGCCCAAATGTAATAATGTAATTCACCTTGCGACACCAAGATTTCACAACCTTCCTCTACCAACATATCCGTCATCATCTTGCGCCAGGGCAGAGACGATGTAGGAAAGAATTTTTTTAATATACCGCGCTGATACTTAGGATTAAAATCACCAATACCCAGCAAACCGCCTGGTCGCAATACTCGAATAAACTGTCTAATTGCCCCTCGTAAATCGAAGGCGTAATGGAGCACATGAATAGCCAAGACGAGGTCATATGACTCTCGATCAAAGGGTAAGCTCATTAAGTCCGCTTGCTTGAAAATCAACCGCTGCCCGTACTTGCTCCGTATACGCTCAAATTTGCTCTTTGTTTTTGGGTCAACATCAGAGGCAGTCAATTCGACTTGTGGAAAAGTATCTAAAATCATTCTGGAGGACCAACCGCTGCCCGCCCCCACTTCCAAAACTTCTCCTCGAAAAGGCTCCGGGCACGCCCGTAAAAACTTTGGTACAAATCTCCGGACATGTAATCGGTGCGGCCAAGCGTTCAGCCACCACTGCTCAAATTTTGATAACTTAGCCATCTTCTAACCTAGCATACCGTAATATCAATAAAATTATAATCAGCCTTAGTCACCATCCGTAAATAACTTAACCATCTCTCGCCCACTATGCGCCAATCTACGACTTTTCTTCAATCGCGAACCACTCACCGTAGCTTGGCTACGGCTCCTGGTTCGCTCAATTGGAAAAGCCGTATCTCGACGCATATTGAACGAGATCTGGCCAAGTTATTTTTGGATGGCGCCTTAGTAAAATTGTTTTCACCTACCAAATCATTGCCGCTCACTGCGTAACATCACTTTTCTCCACCACTCCACCACTCCTCTTTGACACGTCACTTTCTAATCGCTACACTAATAACAATTTACTTAGCTTGATGGTTCCTTCACCAACTTCGAGGAAGAATCTCATGTGCAACAATAGTGAGGACGACAAAACTCAAACGTGCAACATCTGTAACCAACCAATACCTCTTCGTACTTTTCCCGTTCACCTTCAATCATGCGCGAACCATCATATCGGGTTATTCGGTGAACCTACTTACGGCCCAGGCCCACACAACAGCCGACTACTTAGTCTAGAGGCTCAAAAAATTTTGTCCGAAAACTATTGATCTTCCTTCCCTAGACAAAATACTTGTCTACCTTGCTCTCTTTCCCCGTTATGACAATTTGTCACGGGGGTTTTCTTTTCCATCCCTTTTGTTCTGTGCCTTCCCCACATCCTTTGCCAACACCGTAACACCAACCAGCACCGTAAGTTCCCATAGATTTCGTTTGTCCAGCAAAATTTTTATAACTCACCTATAGACACCCACGCGCTTACGCCCGTGGTTCTAACCACAACGGAGCAGGTGTTGCCTGTCCGACTGCTGTCGGAACGGCTCTCACCCACGGGCTTACGCCCGTGGAGCTCTCGCTAGGATAGAAAAATCAATACCTTTGAAAACAGGTACTGATAATTCAATCTCCCAGGAAGAACAGCCCCCCCCATATCTCAACCGGCAGTTTTATCCATTAACTTTTATATTATTGTCAACTGGCGGCTTCTCTGGTTCGTTTTTTGTAGTCTCATTACCATCCTGCTTGTCGCCTGCAAACATGACTAAAGCCACAATCACCGACAAAATACCTACCACGACCTGAATCCACGGGAAACCTCCTGTCAAACCAGTCAAACCGGAATACAGTCCCGGTATCAAATGCACCAAACCACCCACAAGCAGTAAGACTGCTGCCCATAAACTAAGACTCTTGTTATCCACGACAATCACCCCCCTCCATAATTTTCACCGACTGTCTCCAAATTTCGTCTGAAACAATATCTAATTGCACTATCAAGACCATATGGTAAGTATATTACTAATTTCTACAATTAGTCACCTTTTACCCCTTATATAGCCCTTGCTACCATTCCTTTCTTGGGAAAATCCATAAAATTACGTCCTAATTTGCTAACCGCCCGCGCAATATTTTTTAACTCCATTGACGCTCCCGCTTTCTCTTCTAACTCTTGGCTAGTTAACTTTGACCACGAGCTTGCAATATTCATCACCTGCTTGATCCAGCTGGCAATAATATCCATCTCTTTTTCTTTCATACCTCTCGTGGTTACCCATGGCGTCCCTAACCTTAGACCAGCCGGATTCCGCGGCGGGGAACTATCCCATGGTAAAGTAGTCGCATTAGTCACTAACCCTGCCTCGTCTAGAATAAAAGCAAAATTTTTACCTAATATCGGCTGATCATTCAGGTCAACCAATAACAAGTGTTTATCCGTCCCTTTTGTCACAATCTTAAAGCCCTGCTTCTCCAACGCCTTGGCTAAATGCTTCGCATTCTTAACAACTTGCTGGGCATACTTGGTAAATTCCGGGCGCAGCGCCTCTCCTAATCCCACAGTAATACCAGCAATATTGTGGTTATGCGGTCCACCTTGTAAGCCAGGCAGTAACCCGCGATTAATCTTGCCAATTAATCCTTTGTCAGCGAGAATAATCGCTCCCCGGCCTGCTCGTAGTGTTTTATGCGTAGTCATAGTCACCACATCAGCCACCCCGACCGGCGACCGTACCGCCCTTCCTGCCACCAGTCCCGCTTCATGGGCGATATCCGCTAAATATAAAGCACCTACTCTGTCGGCAACCTCGCGCATCCGCCTGTAATCAATATTACGCGGGTATGCCGTCCCTCCCGTAATAATTAATCGCGGCTTATATTTCACGGCTATCTTCTCCACTTCATCATAATTAAAAAGCTTTGTTTGCGGCTCAGTCTTGTATTGCACTACTTTATACAGCCGCGATGTCAGATGCACCTTCCGTTTGCCCCCCAAATACACTAAGCTGCCCGACACTAAATCGGCCTTTCGCTTGCTCTCATCCGGCTCGAAAGACCATCCATGTGATAGATGACCGCCATCCGGCAAGTACATCGACATTAAAGTGTCCCCTGCCTCCATCAGCGCCAAGTACACGGCTAAATTAGCGTTGCTGCCTGACAACGCTTGCACATTCGCTGTCCAATCTTTTGGCACTTTAAACAATTGACAGGCTCGATCAATTGCCAACTGCTCCAATTGATCAATATTTTCATTCCCCTCGTAATATCGCTCTCCGACATTACCCTCCGAATACTTATGACTAAAAACAGACCCCACTGCTTCCCGGACACTTGGCGAAAAACAATTTTCTGAAGCAATCAACGACAACTTGTCCTGCTGCCTCTTTTCTTCTTTCTTCAAAATGGCATACACCTCTGGATCTGATTGTTTAAGCATAAAATAAAATTAAAAGTAAATTCAAAAATTGAAAATATTTATCAGTTTATCCCATCTGTGTGTTAAGTTTGTTATCGTTTTGTTAAGGTTTATAAAGTTTTTAAACTTACTGATTTGTTTCTCCCGAAGGGATCCCTTTTAGGGAGGATTTTAAGCTTTCGGATTTCAAACTCGCTATAAAATTCTTGCGTTTTGTCCCTAGGGGATACTTGGGAGATAATTTGGAGTTTCTGCGATATGTTATGGCCGTGAACTCATCATATTCTTCCCGTTTGATTTCCTGCCACTTGGATTTATCATACTCAGGAAAATAAACATCCCCAGGATAATCTTTCTTTACGTGCGATATATGCATCACCTCAACCATCGGTAACATTTGCGCATACACACTAGCCCCGCCTATCACATATAATTCCTTCCCTTGCTTTTCCGCCCAAGTCAGAGCTTCATCTATAGAACCGCAAACCGTGGCTCCGGCTATTGGCTTCTTTTCGGCATCTAGTACAAGGTTCTCCTTGTTTGGCAATGGCCGTCCGATTGTTTCATAAGTCCGTCGTCCCATTAAGATAGTGTTGCCGGACGTTATCTTCTTGAATTGTTTTAAATCCTCCGGTATATGCCAGGGTAAACCTTTCTTATTTCCAATAACTCCTTGCGCAGTAATCGCCACAATTAAATGTATTTTCATTCCTCTTTTCTTTATTGTTTATTAGTTCTTATTTAGTTTGCTCGGTTTGTAACGTTTGTTTGCAAAGCTTGTCACGTTTGTTAAGTTTCTTTGGGTTTTGTAATTTGTGTTTTGTGCTTTCGTCCCTACACTGCCACCGGAAACTTAATTACTTCATCTGCCACATAATCATGCAACGTCACGTCATCAAATGACAATCTATCAAACGGTTTACTGGCTATCTCCACCCGCGGCAGCCGCTTAGGTTCTCTTTTCAATTGCTCTTTTAATCCCTCAATATGGTTCTCATAAATGTGCGCGTCCAAAAGAGAGTGAGCAAATTCCCCTGCCTTAAAGCCTGTTTCCTGAGCAATCATCATCGTCAGCAGTGCATAGCCAGCCAAGTTAAACGGTACACCCAGCGCAATATCACACGATCGTTGCGTCAGATGACAATTTAGTTTATCGCCCATTACGTTAAAGCAGAAAGTATAATGACACGGCGGCAACCGACTTTCCGCCGCATTTCCCGGATGCCAAGCTGATACTACTAGCCGACGCAAATTAGGATGCTCAGGATTCACCCTTATTTCCTTCAATGAATCGATCACATACTGGATCTGATCAAATGTCTTTTGACCAGTTTCTTCATCTCTTGTCACCCACTTAGTCCCCCACTTCTCTCCCTCCATCCCCTTCTCCGGCATCGGAAACCTACGCCAAAACCGGCCATAGGCTGTTTGCAGTCTCCCCTCGTCATCTGCCCAAGCATCCCAGATTTTCGTTTTCTTCCGCAAGCTCCTAATGTGCGCTTCTCCAGACAAATACCAGAACAGCTCATGCACCAAGGAATCCCAATACATCTTTTTGGTCGTCAGCAAGGGAAAGCCAGTCTGTAAATCCACTTTATAAAAATAAGCAAAACACGCCAGCGTGGCCACGCCTGTCCGGTTTACCTTTCGTTCCCCGTTCTCCAGCACATAACGCACCATGTCCAGATAATGTTTCATCTGTCTATAGTTTGGCTCATCTATTGTTGGGCGTCCAGGGAGATTAGTGTTATTGTCTTTCCTATGATAGACAAGCAGCTCAACTACCTTACCCACCTCCATCGTTTTGAAAAAATCAAACCTGGCCTTCAAACTATGCTGTCATTAATGCAGGCTCTCGGTAATCCGCAAACCAAGTTCTCTTCTATCCACATCGCCGGCACCAACGGCAAGGGTAGCACAGCCGCCTTTATAGCCTCAATCCTGCAACAATCAAAATATCACACCGGTTTGTACACCAGCCCTCATCTTTGCTCCTTCCCCGAGCGAGTAGTCATTGACGGTCAGCCAATTACCGACACTCATTTAAGCCACCTCATTAGCCAGACACGTGCCGCCGCCCACCACGCCCATCTCACACCCACTTTCTTTGAATTTACTACCGCCCTAGCATTTCTTCACTTCGCTGCACAAAAAATTGATATCGCTGTTATAGAAGTTGGCATGGGCGGCGATCTCGATGCCACCAATGTCATTGCCCCTCTCCTGTCTATCATCACCAATGTGACCATCGATCATACAGAGTGGTTAGGACGAACCAGGCCAACCATCGCCCAACGCAAAGCCGGGATCATCAAACCAGGTGTCCCCCTCGTCACAGCGGAAACCAATCCATCAATTTGCTCATTTTTTGCTAGCCGCTGCTCTCATCTTAACTCGCCTTTTTACTCTGTTTCTTCGCTTCTTACCACTATCCCCGAGCAGAACACACTAGACGGCCAAAGCTTTGCCGCCTCCGGTATAATTAATGACACTTACCAGATATCTCTCTTAGGCCCGCATCAAATTACTAACGCCGGAACCGCTATTACTGCCGCCTTCGTACTCAAAAAAAGCCTGCCGGCTATCACCAGACAGACTATTCACCAAGGACTAGCTAATGCTAAATGGCCTGGCCGTCTGGATATTGTCTCACGCGATCCTTTTATTTTACTGGACGGAGCACATAATGACGCCGGTATTGCTTCTTTATCCAATGCGCTGGACACTGGCCCTTTCCCTCCCCCGGACACTTTAGTCGTCGGCCTTAAAGCCGACACCAACCCTCAGCCAATAATAAAGAAGATTGCCCCTCGCTTCCGCCGCATTATCGTCACCCAAGCCAATTATAATCCTCTGCCCGCCTCCCAGCTCATATCGCTATTTAACCCTCGCCAATCTTCCTTGCATGCGATCGCCGATCCTCGCCAAGCCCTCTTATTTGCCCAGCAGGCACTGCGACCAAACAACTTATTATTAGTCACCGGATCCCTTTATCTAATTGGTGACGTATTAGTGACATTTAAAAAACCACCCTGCTCACAAAGTGGTCAATAATTAACAACTCGTCGCACCCGTACTAATTCATAGCTACTTAAAAAATCATCTATCGGTTCTGCTATCACGGATCCTCTCTTGCAACTAGCATGAATCACTACATCGTCGCCGACGATACCGACATGACCAACACCATCAGTAAACTCTTGTCCCTGGCTGCCTTTCGTGAAGACTAAATCAGCTAACGCCCATTCCAATCGGCTTTCCACCCCTTGCCCACACCAACTCTGTTTTCCCAAATCTCTCGGTAAAACCATACTACACTGACTAAATATCCAAGAGGTAAATAAATACCAATTTACTGGGCGGGGAATATCTACCTCCTCCTCCCTATACACGTAATGTATTAACCCTACCCAAGAAGTCGCCAGCCCTACCACACTTCGTCGTAACTCAATTGTTTCTCCTATCTGCAACACATTATTTCTCCCTATTTTCGCAGACTCTTCCTAAAAAGAACACCGAAGAACTCTAGCCCATACTAAATATTTTTTCCTGCCCAGACAAGCCAATTTCACTGTTTTCTTTCGTTTTCTACTTAAAACAAATTCACGCTCTGCTAGAGCTCACTAAAACAGTGTCTTAGCGAAATTCCAATAAGCCGGATTATTGTTTTTAACTTTTTCCCAGTACCAATATTCCACCCCCCACCAGTACGCCTCATTAAGTTGTGTACGTTCAGCAAATTTCTGCAGTTCAATAAATCTATCCAGCGAAAACGACTCGCCTCGCTCCTGCTCCGACAAATAAATATAAGCGCCAGACCCCCACGGTTCCCCCTGCAATTCAGAGATTATTATGTCTTTCCCTTCCACCAAATTAACTAGCCTTGCTTTAGCTCGGTACAGCCATGATGGAAAGATATAGTCGTACGAAAATAGACGATTAGTTCGTGTTGAATGAACAGTCCGATACATCGTCGTCCCTAAAATATCACCGTATTTGGCCGCATCCAGCCACCAGTTAAGCTCTCCCGAATCAGTTATTAATATCGGATGTTGATCATCTAAGGTTCTCACCAACCGTTCTTCCTCTGCTAAAAACCGCCTGTCCTCTGGCGGACAACCCCCAAAATCCAGCAATGGTTCATTCTCTAATTGCCACATCCGTAAGGCCGGATGCTCTTGGTAACGCTCAATCACTATCACTAACATTTTCATGACTCTGGCCTGTTGTTGCTCTTCCGGCCATCCGACTGCCCAGTCTGGCGTATGACACTCCGGCCACCGCGGCAACTTTCTTCCAATCGATAAAATTACCTGCGCTCCTTCCTCTGCTGCCCGATCCATTTGGTAATCCAGTCCGCTAAAATCAAACTTGCCGTCTGCCGGTTCAATGATATTCCAATACGCCGATAAGCGCAGCCTCTTCACCCCCAAATCTACTAGTGTTGCCTCGTAAGCTTCTTTCCAGTTTCCCACTACCCACTCAGCATTAGGCGCAGAAAAGGTCACTCCGTACTCCATCTGCTCTGCCTTAAACTCTGGTCTTCCGAGCCAAGTAACGATTATTAATAATGTAACAATTACTGTAATCGATATTACCCTCCACCATTTTTTTCTTACCGTCTGCATTACATAACTAACAATACTAAACCCATACTTACTAGGCTCATTCCCACTAATCTCTGGGTAAGAGTGACTCTTGAGTATTCCTCTTTCCATAATCGGGGATAATACCGTGACACCAGTACCGCCAAACCAAGTAAGAACAAATACTGCGTACCTTGTAAAGCATTAACCACCGTCACACTACCCAAACTAATCGCGTAATTTTGTAAAATAAGCGCCATCATACCAAAACCCTTGCTTATGACCAACGCCCCGATAATATATACGGTAAGTTTATTGCCATTTTTTCTTTCCTTAACCAACTGCTTTTCTGCTGGCCTTCTCATCAGCCAAAACACTAACGCTAGTCCCGCTATTCCAACCCCCATCCTCGTATAAGCAAAAGCTGGCAAGAAGAAAGGGAATACAATATAGACATGCTTCACCACCGCAAAGTATACCGCATAAAACATACCACTTAGCGCCGCCGTACCAATCACCAGTGAGTTCATTCGCGCCGCCTTAGATAATCGCAAAGACAACACCGCACCACCCAACACCAACAGCACCATTGCGGTCATCGTTACGTTAGACAGCCGTTCTCCTAAAAAAACAACAGCTATCAACCATGTGAATATCGGGACTACTGAACCGGTTAGCGGCACCACGACCGACGGCTCACCCACCTTTAAAGCCGCGAAAGAAAACCATAACGCCCCGACCCAACAAACACCGGCGACCAACGACCAATTAACCACTGCCCAAGTCGGCGCCACCCAGTAAAAGGGTAGCAGCAAAACCGCTCCTCCCGCCAACACCCCCGACCAAGCTGCATATTTAATCGGTGAACTAATCTTACTATTTGTGGCTAAAAGACTTTTATCAACAACAAAAACGCCTGCATTCATTACATGTGCCAACAAGGCATAAAAAAGCCACCACATGAGTTGATTGTACCCTACCTGCCGAATCCATTCGACTAACCGATTAAAAACCAAGTACAGTATTTATAGCAACCTCCGCTCATAGCCATTAAAAACCATGAAAATCTATCTATCGTACAAATTTACCGGGGAAAAACGCACTGTTCTAAAAACCGACCTGAATGCTATCATCCACACCTTGGAAGCCGCCGACCATACTGTTTTCTGTGCTTTTCAGCAGGAAGGTCTATTCCAACAACACCACTATACTGCTAAACAAATTATCGATTCATCACTGCCCCATTTAAGAGCAGCTGATATATTATTAGCCTACATAAAAAGCAACGATAAGAGCGAAGGCATGCTGTTAGAAATTGGTTACGCCTATGCCTTAAAAAAACCTATATATGCTGCCATTAGACAAGGAGTTGCCACTCGGTACATCTCTACTATGGCTAACCAGGTTATTAGATATAAAAGCTTGAAGCAACTGCAAAGTCAGCTTAGCGCCTTGTCGCCACTAGTTTAGTGCAATCTACTAAGAAGTTGCTTGTCTAGAGTCTTCATGCCACTACGTTTTTTATACTTTAATTCCGCCGAGCACGCATCCAGCTGCTGCTACCCGCCTCTCGCTTGTTCGATAATGCTCTTATACACATAGGCACTCGGTCTAATACTACGGGACATTGTTTTATAATCCACTGCCACCAAACCAAATCTAGGCGTTACCCCTAAATCCCACTCGTAGTTATCCAACAATGACCAATGAAAATATCCCCGTACATCGACGCCACTCTCCTGCGCCCTCTCCACCGCTCTCAAGTGGTCTCTAATAAAATCAGCTCGTAATTTGTCGTGCCGATCCGCTAGCCCGTTCTCTGTTACATAAACTGGACATTTATACCGCCGGACACTTTCCAGCACTTGCCGCAAACCATCCGGTGCTATCGTCCAGCCAACGTCGCTTCGCTCACCCTGAGTATCACTTTGCACTATGCTAAACGACTTAGTCTCCCAATGTATCTTTGTTTGGAAATAGTAATTTATACCCAAAAAGTCGTGCTGCGGCCAAGTCATATTATAAAATCTTCGGTTAAACCACCAGTCTACTGTCTGGCACGCTACCCGATCCAACCAAGACTCACTAGCCGGCTGATAAGCCACCAGATTCCTGGCTAGTCCGACTTGCGTCTGCGCATGTTTACGATGCAGTACTTGATAAGCCTGATTGTGCGCCACCGCCAAATGGTGTACCGATCGGTTAAATTTTATTAAACTACGCTGTTGGGGCGGCCATCGTCTTTGCCAATACGCCAGACTACTCCATAAAACAGGCTCATTCAACGTAATCCAAAACGGTACTAGATCACCCAGATAATCAGCTGCCGTCTGCACATATCGAGTAAACAGCTCTGCTGCATCAGACCTGAGCCACCCCCCTCGTTCAGCAAACCATCGGGGATTCGTAAAATGATGCAAAGTAACAAATGGCGTTATCTCTAATTTCTTTAGCTCTTCTAAGACATGTCGATAATGCCCCAATGCTTGTTTGTCCCACCGTCCCCGTTTGGGTTCAATCCTGCTCCATTCCAGCGAAAATCGATGTGCGTTATGTCCCAATTCTTTAGCCAAACGAAAGTCTTCTCGAAAACGATCGTAATGATCAGCCGCCAAACCAGACCTCATCTCAATCGGCCTTCCCATCTCCCACGCCCACCAATCATTATGAACATTATTTCCCTCAGTTTGGTGAGCACTAGTAGCTGCACCATATAAAAACGGTTGACCCATGCTAATATTGTAGCATTTTGTCACCATTTTTTACCTACCAATCACCGACAGCCTTATACCACCCGTTATTCAATTTTTCTACTCATAAAAATTCTGCATAGTTTTCCGTTGGCGCAATCTGGATAAAGCCACGTTTTGTAGTTGCCTCACCCGCTCTCGGCTAATCCCAAACTCTAGGCCAATCTCCTCTAATGTGTAAGGCCGTATTTTATTTCCCAAACCGAATCTTAACTCAAGTATCTTCCTTTCTCTCGGCGGTAAAGATGCCACTGCCGAACTTATCTCGTTTCGTACCATCTCACGTTGAGTTTCCTGGTTGGGACTCATCGTGTCCGTATCCTCAATCATATCCTTTAACTGTGTTTCTTCTTCTCCCTCCTTACCCCGCACTGGCTGATCCAACGAAACCACTTCCGCCCCCGCCGCTTCTAACATATTTATCGTTTTCACTGGCACTTCCATTTCTTCCGCTAACTCATCCGCCGTTGGCCACCGTCCAAATATCTGATAAAGAGCCTGCCGTACTCGCTTCATCTGCATTACTAAATCAACCACGTTCTCTGGCAACCGAACAATCCGGCGTGCTTTTAAGGCCCGCAAAATCGCCTGCCTAATCCAATACACACCATAAGTTGAGAAGCGGGTTTTAAATTCCGGCTTGAAGCGATCTACCGCCCGCATCAGGCCCATGTTCCCTTCTTGAATAAAGTCCAGCAGCATATCCTGGTCCTGTGGCGCTGCATATTGCTTAGCAATACTAACAACCAATCGCAAATTTGCTTTCATTAATAACTGGCGCGCATCCTCATCATTCATTTCCTGAATTCTTATGGCCAATCTCGCCTCTTCCTCACTGGTTAACAATGGCGTCTGGCCAATCTCTTCTAGATATTGCCGTAAAGAGGACGCTTGCTTTGTTCTTGTTCTGCTAATGCTCATTTTTTATTTATTACCGTTTGATTTATCCACACCCACCTTCTGCTACTTAATACTGTTATAGTAGTTTAGCCTAACCGCAGTACGAGTAAAATGCTCCAATATCAATTTTCTAATTATTAAGCCATCTTGATTTAGTACCTAATTTCTCATCATCTCTTTCTATGTCCGTTATCATAAACATCAAGGACTTAAGTAAGTCTTACCAAGTACATCAGAAGGAGCCAGGTTTTATCGGCTCTATCCAAGGTTTATTTAACCGTCGTTATAAAACGATCACAGCTGTTGACAACATCAGCCTTTCCATACAGACCGGCGAGCTCGTTGGCTTTATCGGACCAAATGGCGCTGGAAAAACCACCACGTTAAAGATGCTCTCCGGCTTACTTTATCCGACTTCCGGTACTGCCACGGTGATGGATTATACCCCCTGGCAACGCAAAAGGGATTTTCTCAAGAATTTCTCGCTTGTCATGGGCCAAAAAGCCCAGCTCTGGTGGGATCTGCCGCTTTACGATTCTCTGCTATTGCAAAGAGATATCTACGAAATAGATAAATCTGTCTTTCGGTCCAGTTTGCAGGAACTAACCGAATTATTGGACTTGGATAAATTTCTTAAAGTGCAAGTCCGCAAACTTTCGCTGGGACAGCGCATGCGCGGCGAACTAGCCGCCGCCTTAGTTTACCACCCGCAAGTATTATTACTGGACGAACCTACCATCGGTCTTGATATCGTCGTGCAAAAAAAAGTCCGTAAATTTATTAAACAATACCAGCAAAAATACAACGCCACCATTATCCTCACTAGCCATTATCTTGATGATGTCCGCGAACTGGCTCGCCGCCTAGTCATTATTGACCATGGTCGTATCGCCTATGATGGTTCAACCGAAAATCTCATCAAGCAGCATGTCGACCATCGACGTATTGTTCTAACCTTCTTCCAACCAGTGGCCAAAACTGCCCTGCTGCCATATGGACAGATTATTAAATATCAGCCGCTGCACACTATCTTACATGTCCCCCGCAACCAAACTACCAAGCGCGCTGCCCAACTGCTAACCAAGTTTCCGGTCGAAGATATTTCCATTGACGAACCCTCGCTCGAAAATGTTGTCCGTGAGCTTTTCACTAATCAGAATTATGCGTAAATTTTTCCAAAAAATCGGGCGGATATATGCCATGGAGTGGGGTCGCGTACTCGAATACCGCATCGATGTCATCGCTTGGTCTTTAGCCGCGGCCTCCATCCCTCTTGTCTCCCTGGCTCTTTGGTATAACGTGTCGCTGCAAAATCCAACTGGTCTCTCACCCCAAGAAACTTTAACTTACTTCCTGCTGGTAATCTTCATTAAAATCATTACCGATGCCTGGAACGGTTTTTTTACGGCCTGGGAAATTCTTAATGGCGATATCGTCAAATATCTAATCAGGCCTTTTCCCATGATCTGGAATGACATTATCAACAATACCGTGGAAAAATGTATTAAATTACTTATTCCACTTCCCCTTTTTATCTTTTTTCTATTTAGTTTTCCCCACACCTTTTCCCCCCAAATATTTATCCCCTCCCACTGGTTGCTTTTTATCCCCAGCCTCCTCTTAGCCCTTATTTTATCCTTCACCCTGGAAACCTGTTTTGGCTTCCTGGCTTTTTGGCTTGAAGAAGCACAACAAATCAGAAGCTTTAAAAATATTTTCGAACTTGTCGCTTCCGGTGTTTTAATACCCTTTATTCTGATGCCCCCGACCGTCCGTACCGCTCTTAGTTTTCTGCCCTTCCGGTACATTGTATCTGTCCCGGCCGAAATATTACTCGGCCAAGCCTCCTTTAACCAATCAATTCAATTATTGCTCTACCAAACAGTTTGGATTTTCCTAATAATCATGCTTGCCTATACTCTCTGGCAAAAAGGCTTACAGCGCTATGCCGTTCCTGGCCAATAGCCGTTACCTGTGGCGAGTTTGGCGCGCTAACACCCGTGCCAGCCTTATTCGCGAAATGGAGTTCCGGTCCAATTTCTTTCTCGGTATCTTGCGACAAGGGCTGTGGCTAGCCGCCTTCATTTTTATGATTGAAACAATTTTCAGTCATACTCAGTCCATCGCTGGCTGGCAAAAACCGGAAGCACTGATTATTCTTGCCCTTTCTCGTATTGTCGAAGGTATTATGGACACTTTTTTCACCCATAATATAGCCGACCTACCATCTATTGTGCAAAAAGGAAGTTTTGATTTTTATCTAACCAAACCCAGTCCCGTGCTTTTCTACACTTCTTTTAAACAATTCTACCTGCATAGCACCATCGGCCAGATAGGTGGAGGACTAGCTACTTTTCTCTATGCGTTATCCCAACTGAATTATCAACCCAACCTTAATGCCTGGTTAATAATGATCTTGCTGGTCATGACCGGACTTATCATTTTCTATAGCCTCCTCATTCTCCTTGCTTCGCTGGTATTTTATATTGAGAGACTGGAAGCACTTTGGAGTTTTCTGCAGTTAATAACGGAGCCTCTCACGGTTCCTTTTGATGTGTTTCCTACCACACCCCGTCTAGCCTTAACTTATGCCCTACCACTTGCTTTCATCGTCTTCGTCCCTGCTCAAGCCATCACCGGCCGGCTCCAACTTTGGCAGCTACCTACCGCTATCGCCCTAGCTGCAATTTTTCTCATTCTAGCCAACCTCGCCTGGCGGGCTGGTCTGCGTCGTTACAGCAGCGCCTCGTCATAAAAAAGAACAAAATACAGTACACAAACTTAACAAATCTCAAACAGCGTGATCAAGTTTGTATTCTATTCAGTTTGTGCTTTGTTTGGATTTTGTGAATTGTGCTCTGGACTTTAGGCATTACCAAAGCTCCTCACCAACTAAAAAATCCTATGCTCTCTCCACGTACGTTCCCGTCCTGGTATCAATCCTAATTTTATCGCCTGTCTTAATAAAAAGCGGTGCTTTTACTTTAGTTCCTCCTTCAATTTCGACTTCTTTCATAACATTCGTCGAAGTATCTCCCTTGATACCCGGTGGTGCAATAATAACCTCACGGTCAATTTTGATCGGCAACTCCACTAAAACCGGTTGCTGTTCAAACATTAATAAGGATGCTTCCTGCCCTTCAACGAACCACTTTCCCATTTCACCCACCACATCGTCGGACAAAATTACCTGTTCATAAGTATTTGGGTCCATAAACTGCCAACCACTTTCATCTTTATACAAAAACTGAAATGGCCGCCGTTCAATCTCCGCTTCCGCGATTTTGTCCGACTGCATAAACGTATGCTCTTTGTTTTGTCCTGTTTTAATGTGCTTTAATATTGCTCGCACCACCGGACGCCGCTGTTGCTTCTTTAAAAAGTCTGCAGACATCACCAAAAAGGGCTGACCTTCCAACACCACCATCCGTCCCTTCTTAATATCATTCATTCCTAACATAACGTCTGTTTATCAGATAACCGTGTACTTGCCAAGCCTGTATTTTTTGCTGTATTTTTTGCCCCCCAATAATTACTGAGTAGTCCGCTCTAAATACGACAACTCTTTTCCAACCCAAAAATCATGGCCGTTCAGACAGGCCCAATGCCCCTGATCAGAAGTAACACTCTCCGCGCAAGCCCTCTCCGCTCGCACACAACGGTCGCGGTTAAAATCAATGAAAATATACGCACATCTTTGCTGTATCTCAACCTCACTGAGACTTCCAATAACTTATCGCGCTTCCGGTGAGAATAAACTGATCACTGTCGGTCGCACTTTTACCACCGGGTAATCCACAAAACCTAACAATTGACGCGCTACTTCCGCATCCAACGTTGGCTCCTCAGTCACCTGCTCAGGTGCCGGTTCCTCATTCTCTTGTTCTCCCTTCCCGCCAATATTGGCCACCGATAACAAATTGTCGAAATTAAAAGCCGATAACACCAAAAACATTAATACGACAAGCATCAATCCCATCGTCACACTCGCCATTACCATTGTGTTCCCCCCTGTTATGAACGCCATAACCATTTAGTAAATTATTATCACTAATAGACTACCATATATCTATTCGGCTGTCAACACAATCAGTTTATCTACTCACCAACCCGAGTAACCTAGCTAACCCAGCATCGCACAGCCAGTGCTAGGAGCGAATTGTGAGGTCTTTTCGGCCTGGTCCCCGCCGAAGCCTGCCTGCCGGACGGCAGGCTGCATGCGTAGGCGTGGCAACCAGGCCGAACTCCTCTCTCAACGAGCCGCTGGGGCGAGAGAGAATGAGCGAATAGGGCCGGCTGTGCCAGGCGTCATTTCAGTCTTGTGAGCTCATACCAATCAGCCTAATGTCTTGTTTACAACCTATGGAGCCCCACCCCGCCGCAGGCGGGGCGGTCCCCGCGATAACGGGGCATCCCGCCCCCTGGGTGGGATAGCGGAATCCCGCGTAGCAACCAACTATCTACCCCACTTACTCACGGAGCTTTGAATGGTAGTGCGAGGTTATCCCATTCCTTGTCTGCCAAAGCCTTGGCGACGCTGATTCATCCACCCCCGCCACCGGCGGCGTGGTTTTCTGCGCAGTGGAATAAATTGTAAAATTTACTGGTATAAACAAGTGTCAAACACTAATTAAAAATCACACCTTGCTCGACAAGTGCCTTATTCGCAACAATCCTAAACTGCATCATCGCCAATACAATCGATGTCCGTTCTCCTTCAGCCACCGCCGCCGTTCCCGATAATCCGGACAGACCTCTTCCACTCCCTGCCAAAAATCCTTCCCGTGACCGCTGCACTTTAAATGCATTACTTCATGGGTAATGACATAATCAATCACACCGAGCGGTGCTTGAGCTAGTCTCCACTGGATAGAAATCCTCCCTTTGCTTTTTATACAACTGCCCCATTGGGACTTGGCACTTGATATCACAATCTTATCTATTCGTAACCCCATCTGATCGGCCAGATCATCTGCCCGTTTTTTAACATATCCTTTCACTCTCGTCCAATACCACTTGGCTAGCGCCTTCTTGACTCCTGCGAATTGTGACACCGCCACTCGCAGCATATTACCCTCTTCTATAAAACTTGTCCGCTGACGATCTTTTTCGACCGTCACCAACAGCTGTATCATGTCCCCCAATATTGGCAGCCAAGCCCCCGATCTAAATTCAACCAATGGCTGCACAGGTTTTTCTTCTTGTTTCTTTATGGCTTGATCCAGCCACTTTGCCTTACTTAAAACAAATTCTTCCGCTACTTTCCTGGACACACGCCACGGCATAACTGCCACTATGTCCCCGACCGGACCAACTTTTAGTATCAAACGCCTAGCTCGCCTATTTCGCCGCAGTGTATATTCATACCTCCGTCCCTGCACTATAATTTGTCCCTTCATTGTTGATTGTTTTATCATCGCGGTTCATCATACAATAAAATTCATTTTTCTCTCACCTTTATCCTTAATTTTCCACTTCAATTAGTCATTTCGCTATTTTTACTCTTTACCTTTTATGCCACTCGATTACAGTAAGGAATATGTTTAAATTATTTTCCAAAAAAAGCTCTCCAAGTGTCACTAAAACACTCTCTTGGGACCCCACAGCTTCCCAAGCTTTAGAAAAAGCCCTCAGCCAAGCACCCGTACCCAGTGCGTTGAAGGGAACCGTACGAAAGCAACTCACCAAGGCGGCTGAAAACCAAGCACGTCTCGTCGATCACGACACAGTGACAGCAGAAGACTTAATGCAGGGGCTTCTAGCCAAGATGCCAGCTAACCTTCGCTCCAAGATTGAACAAGCCGCTCAAAAAGGGCCAGCGGGAATGAAAGATTTGGAAGACGAGCTTCGTCAAAAATAATTAGACTATTTGGTTTCTGCTCGGCTAATCTGACCCAGTCAAAGCAAGCAAAAACTACCTGCCGCACTAAACTAAAGTCTATCGCCAGACAATATAAAAACCGCCTGACAATTTTTCTTTAATTGCCTCGTTCTTTTTGCAGCTCTTTATATATTTTTTCTGCTCGGTGAAAATCCTCCAGTGTATCTAAGTCGGTACTCGTTCGCGGATCCAGCACATAGCCATGCAAGTTTTCTCCCCAAACATTATTGTACTGTAAACATTCTGGGCGCAAAACAAAACGCCGACGTGTAATATCTACCTGCCCATCCTGCCAATAAACCGGCCAGCTTTTTTGTATTTTTTGTCGGGGGTGGTCTGGTCCATGCAGCCGGCGAAAATCATTATCAAAGACTCCTTTAAGGGTCCCTGCCCCACCAACCGCTAATTCCCGGCCACTATCTTCGTCCTGTGATCCTGATAAGCCTGACTCATCATTATTGACACTGTTTTCACCAGCAAATACCCACATTTTATAAGGATGTATAGGCGCCGAGACAACGCTTTTTAGACCATCCGCCTGCGGATTGTTCTTCATATACTTAACCATCGCCTCCACATCATACACGAACCGCAGTGGACTAGTTGGCCGTAAATTAACCAATAATTCCGGTTTCCAGCCTTTTTCTGTTTCCATCCAGTCCACCGCATGGGAATACCAACCGGCATCGCTGCTCTGAGGTTGCGAATATTTTTTTGGCCGGGGAACTACTATTGCTCCCAACCTTTCTGCTTCTTGGGCTATCTTCTTGTCTTCCGTTGATACTAACACAGCATCCACGCTCTCAGCCGCTAAGGCCACTTCTACCGCCCATGCCAACAGAGTCCTCCCCCCAAGTTTTTGTAAATTTTTGTAGGGGATGCTCTGTTTGCCTCCCCGCGCCGGAATAATCGCCACCGTTTCTATCAGTTCCCTCTTTGGATTATCGCTTTGCTGACTCATGCGTTCTCTATACCATTGATTGACCAGCACCGCAAGCCGTGTTGCTACCAATATATTCCTTTTACTAGTTAAATGGTTATCCTAAAGACAAACCTATGTCTATCATTGGCGATCTGGACAACCTTGCCCAGGTGTATGAACAACTGCCACATCCCGCTTGGCGCACCGTTTTTACCTGGCTTACTCAGATACCGCTCTCCGATCAAAACAACACTTTTATTAATCCGAATCTCCCAACCATTAAAGCTTATTTAAAAACCATACCCACCACAAAGTCCAGCTCTGATAAATATGAGTCACATATGCGTCACATATGGAAGTCACATTATGAAATGCCACAAATATAGTGACGGGCCCTGTCGGCGCTGCACCCCCACCCGACGGCTTCGGCCTGCCAGGCGGGCAGCCTGCAGGCGCTCGGTGGGGGTCCCCCGCGCCGCCACCCGTTTATTTAAGAGTGGCATTTCATAATGTGACATCTATAGATGTCCATATTTGTTTATCGGGTAGCGAAATCATTCAAGTAGTTCCCGTCGACGGTCTAATATCAGTCTCGCGGAATGACCAAGAAGACTATGTCCTATACAATCCCACACCAGCCGCCCAATCTATTCCCATGCTGCCCCGCTATGTCGCAATTCTTTTCCCCTATGACGCCCACCGGCCTGGTTTTTCTCATCCCTCTACTACTTTTGTGCAAAAAATTATTATTAAAGTGCCACTTCGTCTATTAACTTAACCTCTGCCTTCACGCATACGCATTTGGACTCTGAATAGATAGTAATTTCTCTCAATATGCTACGCTGCAAATATGGCATTAACCAGTCACCCCTTAGGTTCCACCAAATTAAATGTTTCTTCCATTGGTCTTGGAACTGTTGAGATTGGTCTGCCTTATGGTATTGGAGTCACTACTCTTCCCACTGACAAAGAAGCAGATCGCATCCTTAAAACCGCTGTAGACTTAGGTATCACCTATTTCGATACTGCCCATAGCTATGGCGTCGCAGAAGAACGTATCGGACGATCTGGCATAGCTCGCCTGCCTCAAATTGTTATTGGCACCAAGTGTGCTCAATTTTTAGAAAAAGGCCAGGATCCGCGCGGCCCGGAATTGGAGCAGGCTATCAGGAGCGAGGTAGAAGAAAGCCTTAGGCGCCTGCGCACCGATTCCCTCCAGCTGTTACAGCTGCATGGCGGATCCGCCGAGCAGTTGGAACGTGGAGAATTAATAGATATTTTGCGACGTATAAAGGATGAGGGGAAAATACAGCATATCGGTATTGCCACACGCGGCACCGATGCACCCCTCGCTGCCATTGAAACCAACTTTTTCTCTACCATTCAAACTGCTTACAGCATTCTTGACCAACGCATGGCAGCTCAAGTCTTTCCCGCTGCTTTTGCCAGTAATATTGGCATCATTAATCGGTCAGTTTTATTAAAAGGAGCTCTCACCTCCTCCGTCTGGCACCTTCCTCCCGCCTTAGATCCCCTAAAAGAAAATTCCGCCCAAGCCGCTGCCATAGCTAAAAAATTATCCACCGACTTGCCCAGCTTAGCCATCCGCTTTGCCACCTCCCATCCCGCTGTCTCCACTATATTAATTGGCACCATCGAACCACGGCATTTACATAGCGCCCTGTCTGCTATCAAAGAAGGCCCTCTTAGCCCACCAGTATTGGGCAAACTATCCAACCTAGCCATTGCCGATCCCAACTTAGTCGATCCGGCCCATTGGCCTTCTGTTTAATTATCTAGATCGCCAGCCAGCGTCCACTACCAGCACTTCACCGGTCATCCCGCGAGAATTATCACTTACCAGAAACAATAACGCATCACTTACTTCCTCTGGTGTAGACATCCGCCCTAACGACGTGTGTTCACTGTATTTCTCCTGAAAATCCTTGGCCTGTTCCCTAACCACTCCCCCCGGCGCTAAAACATTACACCTGATCCCATCCCGGCCAAACTGCGACGCAATGTGTCTGCTCAGCATAATCACTCCAGCTTTCGTCACCGGATAATCAACCGGTTTTTCTGTGCCGGTCGGATAGATTTCCTGTCGCGGCGGTGTTACTCCATAAAACGAAGCTACATTCACAATATTGCCAAAGCCTTGCTCGCACATAATTTTTATCGCTGTCTTACAAACCCGCCAGGTCCCCAGCAAATTAACATTAACACTTTGCTGCATGGCCTCCTCTGGATAATTTACAAACTCGTATTTATTCTGCGCCGCCCCAATATCAAACTTAGGATCGATGGCTGCGTTATTTATAACCACATCAATCTTCCCTTGTTCCTGCCTAATCTCCTTTAATCCTTGATCAATTGAGTCTTGATCAGTAACGTCCATTATCACATCAGCTTCTTTAGCCACATCAGTCACTATCACGACTACCCCGACTTCCCGCAATAAGCGACTAAAGTACTGACCTAAAAATCCGACACCACCGGTCAGTACCACCACCTTGCCTTTTAGACTTTTGTTTTCTCTGCTCATTTGCTCAAGCTAAAGACGTATACTAATAAAGTAGAAGACTACGCGTTATCGTCTATAAGTCAAGTATAGCGCATCTTTAGTTGCACCGCATTTGACTACTTTCTCTCTCACTTTACCTCTTCAAGTCTATGGAAACACCTTATTCGCCACTTCAAACAAATTGAGGTAAACTAATAATTACTAGTTATCTATCTTTTATAGATAAACTACGGGAGGTGATCCTTCATGAATGAGCAAAATACGATGCAGTGGCTAACTTTCGCTCTACTTGTTTTCATTGCACTTACGGTCGGTCTCGCTGTTTTTGGCGGAGGTTTTTAATCTGATGTTACCAAGTAAAAATTAGTCAACGCTTCTTAGCGACTATCACCATTCCTGTTGAAGCTATCCATGGTGATACAATGTTGGCTAATTTTTTTATGGCTAACCCAACAATATTTAGCCGATAAGGCTGGCTTCCTCGTAACCATTTCCAATCCACGTACAGACCATAATGACTATGATCATCTGGCAGTTCATGCGGCTGCTCTGTAATAACCGTAAAACCAGCCTCGTCTAGTTTCCTTCTTAACTCCTGACGACCGAAGAAATAATTAGCGAAAACCGGTCGATTATTTTTTCCCTTGAGCCACCTCTCTAGATCTTTCAATGGAATATAAAAAAATCGCCGCAAGCCATTGATAATTGGTACCTCCAAAAAGAATATTCCATTGGGCATCAAAACACGATTCACTTCTCTTAATGCCTCATCCACCTTATCTTCTACATACTCTAGCGTACCGACCGCTACCACTCCCCCAAAACAGTTGTTTGGATAGGGGATAGCATCAATCGCCGCTATCTTCACCTTTAGGTCAGGATCATACTCCGTCATTGCTCGAACCATGCGCGCTGCGTTATCAATGCCTTCGATGTCATAACCCTCCTCCTTCAAAAAAACAATCCATCCCCCGACTCCGCAACCAGCATCTAACACTTTTTTATCCCGCGGCAAATGACGCTCCATTAGTGGCCAAAAACCTTGTTTACGAAACTCATCGCTGCTCCGACCTGCAATGTGCTCCTGTGCATATCTATCCTCCCAATACTGCTGCGGATCAAATCCCGGTGGATAAAATTTTCTCAGCTTATACATATTATTAGACTATCTAGTAAAAATTATTTTTAAAATATCATCTTACTCATTATTCTTATTGCCAATATTTACGCAAATGCTCCATTCCCTGCAAAAAACCTTTTCCGCCATGCAAATGTCCCTGCCATATTTCTGGTACCATCGTATACTGATAACCTTCTAACTCCCTAAATACCTTCGCCCAATCAATTGTCCCTTCACCAATTTGTAATCCTTCATCCCCAATCCCGCTAGCATCAGACACATGCAAATGGCGAATATAAGGTTTTAATTCTCGTACCATTCTTATTAAATCATAACCGGCAGCATTACACGCCAGTGCTGCATGTGATGTGTCAAAACACATCTTATGTCCCGTCTGATTTAGAAACCGTTTAATTTCTTCATCCAGCAGAAATATATTACCTACCCACTCTCCCCCAAATACCCAGGGCCGCGGCGGCATATTCTCCGGCAGCAGTTCAACATTATTCGTCTTTAGCTGCTGCAGTGTATCCACAAATATTTCTAGCAGCTTTGCCGCATCCGTCGCCGGTTGCAAGGTTACGCCGCAAGGATGAATCACTAACTTCGCCGGTCCCTTGAACGATTCGGCCAGCTGCTCCGCTACCTGGATACTGCGCTGTAATGTCTTAATGGCAATTTGCCGCTCTTCCTTATTCTCCGTCGCCGGATTCAAATACAGCCGGTGCATATACTCTGGCGCATGCACGACCACCTCTTGCTGAAATTTACCCTGGGGCACTTCCTCATCCAAATCTTTATCACTTAAATGAAACTCAAAGACCTTGGGTTCAAAACCCATATATCGTTCAAAATCCTCACGCAGCCGAACCACTGGTCCCCATTTCAATGGTATACCATGTCCGTTGAATGTTTGTAATATCTCGTCCGCTGTTAAATCATCCTCCATCAAAGCTTCGCCCGCGGGTATATCGCGGGGTGCTATGACCCCCACTACTTCTTCCATCCTTTGCGGCGATAAACCCTTCGCGGGACTCCTGGTCATCAACATGTCCCGGGTAATGACCGTTCCATCACTGATAAAAGTTTTTGCCACAATACTCTTGCCCAGTTGCTCCCGATTCATTTGTTCTATCCGAATAAACCTTTTCTGCCCATCCCCTAAGGACTTCTCCACCTGTTGAATGCTCGTTACCATTTCCTTAAACTCCTCTGGCAGTAAACTGGCTTTGTGATCTGGCCCCTCCAGTAAACGGTCGACCGTCAAATGACGTTCGACAATCACAGCTCCGCGCGCGACAGCTGCGATCGCTACCGCTATCCCTCGCTCATGACCAGAATAACCTACCGGCAGACCATATTTACGCAGCCGATCCATAAACTTCAAATTAATTTCATCAAACGGTGCCGGATAAATATTGTTTGTATGCATCAAAGCAAACTTGGTGCCTAAACCTTGCAGCAGCAGCACCATATGGTCAATTTCCTCTTCCCTGCTCATCCCCGTTGAAACAATCATCGGCTTCTTGGTCGCTGCGATAACTTCCAGCAGCTCGTCATTAGTCATGTCCGGCGACCCGACTTTATGTACCGGAATATGCAAATTATCTTCAATCCATCCCACACTCTTCACGTCCCAGCCATTAACCAGAAAAATGATACCTAGCTCTTCCGCATATTTTTCCAGCTCTACAAATGCTTCATCCGGCAACTCAAATTCCTTTAGCAAAGGAATCAAATATTGATATTTCTGTTCAGCACTATTGGGATTATCTAACAGTTTTTTCTGGTAAACTTCCTCCAAATTACGCTTCTGGAACTTCACTGCGTCGGCCCCAGTAGCAGCTGCCGCTTTGATCAACTGTCGCGCCCGTTTGATGCTCCCGTTATGATTAATCGAGGCCTCGGCAATTATAAATACTGGTTCGCCTTCACCTATCCGCCTAGCGCCAATTACTATTTTGTCTGATCGCATAAGAGATTGTTATAGTATATCATCTTCCATCTGTCCAGACTCTTTCCTGTAACTGCTCACTGGTCGAGGAAGACTATTGGCTAAGATAAGACGTTATAATTTTTCACTTTTAAGAAAACCTTCTTTTTCTGGCTCTAAATATGGCTTAACCTAGTAATCCACCCTTAACCTGTGAGCAGTTACTCTTTCCTGTCAGTCTCTGGCGTCTTTGTTACCCATCAAAGCGGCTGCTAAATTGGTTGTTGAGCAGTTCTAACTAACCTTAAAGCCATGTCCGCCACCTAAGACCACATCCCCATCTCCCGGCCTTCCATCCTATACCACGACATCTACTTCTATAGACCGCTATGTATTCGTCATTAAATCCACACCAATACCGTGTTCCTCCATCGCATCGATCTTTTGGGCAACGTTCACATGATCGGGATGTTGCCGATACGCATCGATTGCTTCTTGGCTTTCGGCACGTACCAACACGACATGCGTGTATCCCGCAGAATAGCGAGAACTGTTTCTACCAGTGCTAATATCTACCACGCCAGGTACTTTGTCCTTGAGCGACTCCACTTCCCGAAGTGCACGCTTAATTTCCTCGGGCTCGACACCCGGTTTCCACCTAAAAAGCGCGATATGTATGTACATTTTTCCCTCGCAAGACCAATCGCCGGCGTACACAGCTTCCATCAACATTCATTCCCCCGCCTTGCGGATCTTTCTTAATCGGCATCCCGCAACTTTGGCAATTTTTATATGTTTCATCCATTAAAACTATCTGTTTAAATAAGTAATCGTTAATTGTAAAAACGTGGCAAAACCTACCCACAACAAATAAGGTATTTGCAGATAAACAAGGTAGCGTCGGTATGAATATATGGCCGCCATCCCCCAAACCAATGTTCCCAATACTAATAATATATCAGCCGCCGCCAGAAGATTACTTTTTAACCCAAATTGCAGCGGCGTAAAAGCAGCATTGAAGACAAGATTTAGCACAAACGGCCAGACCACATAACCTGGTACTTCTCTTCGCCAAGCCATGTAAAAAACTTTGCCGAACGAGAACGCAATCAAAGCATAAAGCACTATCCACACCAGACCAAAAATTTCCGCTGGCGGCGACCATACTGGCTTACTCAGCTGCGCATACCAGTCATATTCATTCATAAGTAAATTATATACTACATCTCCATAAAGTTCCCCCATTACAACACCCATTACAACGCCGTCCGCACTTTCTATTATTTTTTACCATAAATTACTGTCAACTTTTTACCCTCAAAAATCAGGCGCTCATCTAGTGCCTGATCATTAACTTGAAAATTTGTCAGGTATTTAATCCTCGTCCCGATACGAAGACAGCCAATCCATTAATTTTTTCCGGTGCCGGTTTATAGTCCATTCACTGCCTTCTTTAAAAAGCGCTGGATATAATGCTTGAAATTTTTTCAATATCTTAAGTGTAGCCCGTGGAAAAGAAGCAGGGATGTTTTCATTGTAATATTTTATAAAGCCATCAGTCGTAGCTCCGATAAAATTTACATCCTCCTCCTGGTTTTTCTTTTGTTTCACTCGTATATAGTACCACAAAGCAAGTATATATACAAGGGCCAAAATCGTAAACACTCACTCCTCCGAAGTCATTCCCGCGAAAGCGGGAATCCAGAGCCATTTTTTATGATTAGCTGGATTGCCCGGTTAAGCCGGGCAATGACAAGAAAAAACTTAACTAAGCATAAATAATTAAGATAACTTCGCTAGCGTGAGTGTTTACCAAAATCGGGGTATTCCTAATACGACCGCTGGCCTTCATTTGCACTATAATATTAAGGCTTACGCATGTTGTGGATGCCAGGTAAACTTAGATATAATCAAACTGTCCTATGCTTACCTTGTTAAACCATATTTCCCTTTGGGGAGCCTTCTTTTTAGCCGGCTTCGTCCTGGGGTTTTTCATCGTCTGGACTCTAGCGTCAGCGAGTAACACAAAAGTGCGGTAAGGTATGGCCATCATTATTATTCTGCAAACTCTATCCTATGTGGTTCTTTATGCCATTACCGGGTTCGGCCCAGGAATCATGCTAGGGATTATTGCCGGCAACACCATGGGTGCATGGGGCAAAAGTTCAATTAGTGATAAATATGCCAAAAACATAAAATCAGCTGATACCCATAACGCCCAGTGGCATCCGACGCATAATAAATGGCGCACTCCTAAACATTAAGCCTCACCCGTCATCAACTTTTTCGTAATAAATATTAGTTTTTTATTTTACTTGAGGAAGTCCCTGCTAAATTCTAACTGACCTCAAGTACTTCTCCTTCCTCCGGCCTCGTCACTGTCCATTCTGGATGAGCTTGTTGCAATTGCCTCCTAAAATCGCCTGCTTGATGCGGCTCCCCATGTACCAAGGCTACTTGTTTTAATCCCTTGATGCGTTCTAAGTAATGCTGTAATTGATCACGATCGGCATGCGCCGATAGCTCATTAAGTAATTCCACCTGCGCCTTAACTCTTATCTGCTCGCCAAATATCTCCACACTTTTTGCCCCTTCTAATATCCTGCGTCCTAACGTCCCCTCTGCTTGGTAGCCTGTCACAAAAATTACGTTATTTGGATCAGACAAATTGTGCTTCAGGTGATGCACCACTCGTCCGGCTGACATCATACCCGAAGCGGAAATCACCATGAAAGGACCTGGCTTTTTATTCAAACTCATCGATTCGCTGCGTGACGTAACATAGCGCAAATTACTAAAAGCTAGCGGCCTGTCATCTGCTCGCGGAAAATCTGTCCAAGACTCCTCGTCATAATCATCACGATGATGCCGATAAACCTCTGTTAAATCAGTTGCCAGGGGTGAATCAACATATATCGGAAATCGAGGGATTTGTTTATCATCAACCATTTTATGCAACCAATAAACCAGCTCTTGGGTCCTGCCCAAAGAAAAAGCTGGCACAATCATTTTGCCGCCTCGCGCACACGTCTGCTTCATTACGTCTGCCATTCTGTCTAATGCCTGCTGTAATGGCTGATGCTTGCGGCTGCCATAAGTGCTCTCACAAATGACAAACTGCACTTCTTCAGTTGGCACCTCTGGATCAAAGAGCAGCGGCATGCCCACTTGCCCTAGGTCTCCTGTATATGCCATCGTGATATCGCTCGACTTAAACCGCAACACACTAACCGCTGATCCTAAGATATGACCAGCGTCATAAAACTTGAGCTCCGTATCATCGTCAATCTTATACCACTCCTTACTCTCTCTCACGTATGGCACCTCCACAAATTGCTCCATCACCGGCGCCACATCTTCTTCGACAAACAAAGGTTCTCGCTCATCCGGTGCACCAATTTTATGTTTCCGTCTAAACTCTGCATCACCCGCTTCAATACCCACCATGTCCAACAACATATAATTAACTACTTCTTTAGTTGCCGCGGTCACAAAAATCGGCCCGGCAAAACCCCGTTTTACTAAAACCAACAGCATCCCACAGTGGTCGATATGTGCATGCGACAACACTACCCGATCAATCGTTTCCGGTCGAAAAGGTAAGACGCGATTTCTTTCCCGCACATCAGACAACCCCTGAAAGGTGCCGCAGTCCAGCAAGGTTCGCTTGCCATTCACTTCCACTAAATGCTTAGACCCGGTTACACCGCCTGCTCCCCCATAAAACGTCACTGTTAGCATAATAATCTCCCCTAACTTAGCCTTGTCCTAACTGCCCGCTAATAAACTTCTAAGCGGTTTACTCAACAATTATCTTTCCCGTCTGATCCACAGATAAGTGATCGTGAAAACTCCACTCTCCTGGTTGGTCAAATTGAAAAACGTAACTTTCTCCGGTCGCTACTCCGCTGCCCGCATCAAATCCCGCTAAACCATCATGAGCCGGATGCGGATCTGACGCCGGCCAATGCAACGCTTGCCCATCATTAACAAAACTTACTTTTGTTCCAGCCTTGACCGTTATCAGCGAAGGAAAGAATCCGGTATCAGTCATAGATACCACCACCCCCGGCTGATCAACTGTTGTTTGGCTATCTTCCTTAGTTTCATTATTAGTTTGATTCGCATTTTCATCCTGCGCTCCGCTAACCACCCCATTCTTTTCGTTATTTTTATTCGCTGCCGGAATTTCTGGTTCTACAGACACACCCGCCTCATCGTCGATAATCGGCGGCAAACTATCCGGTTTCATTTGAATAAACTGCGTACCAGCCTCGTTCACATTATTATCAGTAACCTGGGCCGGACTATCTGCTTCCGGCACGGTTGCTCGATACGACCAATAACCTCCAAACACAACTAATAACACTATCACCAACCCAATTAAACCGATATTCTTCATCGCCAATATTATATCAACTTCGTTTCTTTTTCACCAGCTTTCATCGCCACCCGGCCGTACAATACTCACACACGCCGCATCCCGCTTCCTCTTCCATGAACCGCAAAGTTTTAATATCTGCCCATACCCCTTCGATCGTTTCCTTCAATTCCGCCACTTCTTTGGGTGTAATTACATAATCCATCCGGACCAGTTTCCCCCGACGCTTACTCGGCTGAATAAAATCCAACACGCCGCTCACCATCTGATGATTAAATCTTTGCGATTCGTCGCACAGCAATTTATAAAACACCAACTGCCGGTAATACTTTCCGCCCGGTCGGCTTTCTTTATAAGCACTGTCTGGATTACCTGTCTTATAATCCACTACTTTCACCTGTTCATTATTCAGGTATTCAATTTTGTCTAATTGCCCGGTTAACGGTAATTCCCCCACCATCACCCCATGCCGTCGAAAACTATATTCCAGCTCAATCTTTTGGCTAGGCGCTATTCCATAAAACCGGAAATATTCTCGCAAAGCCGCCTCACCCATCACCAAACTGTCTTTCCTATCCTTCACCGACAATATTTCCCGTCGCAGCCGCTTGTTAAAACGGTCTAACAGAAATTTTTCTGACACTTGCTTAGTCTGCTTAGCCATCTGCCACGCATCATATAACGCACCATGCACCGCCGTACCAAAAGCCAAGTGCTTATTTTTAGCCGCCGGTACATGCAAAAAACTACGGTAATAAAACATCCGGGGACACTCTAAATAGTAGTTGAGATGCGTTACGCTCATAATGTAATTTTTTAATTTCTCATCTGCCCAGCCTCTAATCATCTCGCTATTAACTTTGCTTTCCGTCCGCCGATGCGCCACGTGTGCTCGCTCTTGGATATGAGTTTGGTCAGCCGGCCAAACCTTCTGTTCCACCAGCTCTGTGCCAATTTCACCCCGGAACTGCGCCGGTATTTGCTCGCGCCCGTTAACGTTATATTGGGAATAAGACCAATATAACCGCTTTTTTGCTCTCGTTAGTGCGACATAAAATAAGCGTCTTTCATCCTCATCATTTTCCTGTCCTGTCACAGGATCAAACCTCACAATGCCAGCTGGCAGGGATAATTTCGTCCGGCTCTGCTGGTTGCCCCAATGCCTATCCACCAGCTTAATAATAAAGACGTGCTCAAATTCCAAACCCTTTGCTTTATGCGCCGTCATTAAACGAACCGCCTTACTGCCCGTAAGTCCTGCTTCGGCCGTTAATGGCAAACGATTCTCTTCCATTAAAGCCAATCGATCGATAAAATCCTCCATTGTTAAATCCGGCTTTCCTTCACTCATTTGTTTCAGCTCACCAAATAAGGCATTCAGCGCATGCAGAATATTCAATCCGTTCGGTTCATGTAAAATTCGTTTTAACAACCCTGTGTCATTCAGCAATTCGTCAAACACATATATTAACGGCTGGTTGACCAAAATCCGCTTCCACTTGGCAACCTTCGTTGCCCATTCCATAAATATTTCTGGCTGCTCGACTTCCGCCTGCTTTAGCTTTTGCTCATTCATAATCACGCCCAGCAGCCCCTCGCGGTTATGGCCAGCAAAATAAATCACTTTCAAAACGTCTAAGGGTTTAAATCCCCACCAATCATATTGCAAAACGTCAGCTAACCTCTCTTCATGCTCCAGGTTTATCGCCCATTCCACTAAACGTTTAAATTGCTGAACCCGGACCTCACGCAGCACGTTAAATCCCACCTGCAAAGCGACCGGTATTCCCATTTTAGTTAGTATTTCACCCATCTCTTCTATGTCTCTGTTGTAGCGTCCTAACACCGCTATTTCAGCCAACGCCACTCCTTCTTCAATCAAACCTTTAATCCGCTGTGCCACACCGTATCCTTCCATCTCCTCCGTCTCAAATTTCATCTCCTCTATCTTTTCTGTCTGATTGCCATTCGCTGCCGTTAATGTTGCTTTGGTTCCTGGCACATAACGCGCCACCGATTCCCGATTATGGCTAATCAGCTGCGCGGCAGCATCCAAAATTAATTGGTGGCTGCGGTAATTCTTCTTCAGTGCAATTACCTTTATTTGTTTCTGGTAACGCTGCCAAAAACTAAGTAAATTTTCTAGTGATGCGCCTTGAAAACGGAAGATTGATTGTTTATCATCACCTACGACGAATACGTTAGGCGCATCGTGCCAACAACTGATCAAATTGACCACCTCATTTTGCGCTCCGTTAGTGTCCTGGTATTCATCGACTAATATGTATTGCCACCTCTCTTGGTTTTGCGCCAGCAATTCATCATCTTTTTCCAATGCTGCTAACACCTGCATTATCATGTCATCAAAGTCATATCGTCCCATCTCTTTCAGTCGTTTCTGATAACCTTGGTACAGCTGCACCAGTTGCTCTTGCCGCGGCGCTTGTTTAGTAATCCCGTCTAAAAGATTTTTTAACTTATTCTTAAATTGGGTTCGCGCCTTCCCCAGCTCTCTTTTGTTTTCTGCCTGCTTCTCCGCCTCTGCATAGTCCACCACTACTTCCTGAACCTGCTGCCATACTGCCTTTCTTGCCATAGTAACCCGTTGTCGTCTCTTGAGCTCTTCAATTAAAACATTGATTGCCTGCTCTGTTCTATCAGTTGCCCGCTGCCCACAATAGTCACTCACCAGTGGCCCAATTTCTTCAATTAAAGTTCGGCTGCTTTGCACTAACTGTTTTAATTCCTCCGCCTCGACTCCTTCCTTTTTCAACCACTGCAAGTTTTCAATAATGTCCGGTAAAAATAAATAGGGACTGCCAAAAGGTTTCAATGGACTAGTTGCCGGAAGCCGATCTATCTCATCACACAGCATCTCAATCCGTTCCGCTTCAGACAACGCCTGCCATTCCCGCGCCAAAGCAAATTTTTCCGGATTCTCTTGAATGATGTCGTTACAAAAAGCATGGAAGGTACCAATTCGTACCCGATATGCGTCCGTGCCAATTATATTCAGCAGCCTCTCTCGCATCGCGGCGGCGGCTGACTCCGTAAACGTTAAACATAAAATGCTGCTCGCGTCAGTATCCGTCTGGCGCAAAATGTTAGCGATCCTCATCGTTAATACTTGTGTTTTTCCCGTACCCGGCCCGGCCATTACCATCACCGGCCCTTCAATAGTATCCACCGCCTCGCGCTGCTCTGGATTAAGCTGTTTATAAAGCTCCGCGAAATGGGCACGCAGTTCCTGCCTAGCTCTTACATGGTCATTTACTTGTTGTCTTAGCTTGATCATCCGTCTGCTTAAAATACCACCACAATCCCACTCCTGCTACTATAATCGGTACCGTATACCATTGTCCGCGTGTCAGACCCGATACGATCGGCCAAGCCTGCTCGCGCCCATACTCAATCAAAAAACGCAGAACCCCGTACATCCCTAAAAATAATGCCGTCGTCTTTCCTGCTCGTCCTTTTGCTCGACGCAAATGCCACCAAACAACTCCGGCAATCACTAAATCTTTCCCTACTGCCAAGATTTGCGCTAGCAGCGTAGTAAATATTTCTTGGTTAATCACATTGCCAATCCGCCCCAAAGACAAACCAAGTGCTATCGGTACCACCACTACATCCATCAATTGCCAATAATTTAATTTTTGTAACCGGCTTGCCAACCATAACGCTATGGCCACACCAACAAACCCGCCATGACTAGCCATACCGCCTTGCCCTAAATTAAAGATTTGCCCGGGTTGCTCCCAGAAATATTCTCGACCATACAATAGCACATACCCCAGCCGTCCCCCGATCAGCACCCCTGCCATCACCCATGTAACGACCTCTAGCCACTCGCCTGCCCTAAGGTGTAATCCCCGATACTTTTGCAGTCGGAGCGCTAGCCCAAGGCCCATCCCAAACGCCAGCACATACAACACCCCATACCAATGCACTGACCAGCTGCCAATACCCAGTGCTACTTCTCGGCTGGGAAATAACTCAATCATTCTTATAGTTCAACACATCTTTGCCAAGAAAAAAAGGCGAGTCTGTTTGCTTAGAGTAAAGCAGTGAACAGATTCGCCTAAAGAGAATATCTCGATGCCTTCGCTATTTTCGGGTCGGCGGCAGGTAAACACGGACATTGGGCCCAGGAGCTTTGTGACGCCGTATCGTTTTTGGGGGGTTATAGAAGATACCCTCTCCAGAACCGCTGGTCACCAATCGCTTCTTGTTCTTCCCATCAGGTTTCTTCGTCATTCCAATACTCCAATGAGATCAAGGAAAAAAGCAACAACACCCGCTACCATCGTTAAACACCAGCAACAGCTTTCGCCCGTTTCCTCTTCCGTGTTCCCGTCGAATAGCGATCCAGTACTGTTAAGTTCATACTGCTCAGACCCGGTACTAACTTCTCGACCATCTCTCTTGTTGGAACGCAAGTTTCGTGGCCATTGACATGCTCCGGTAAACAAACGCACAATTTCCCCCGCTTTCGTACGATCGCCAGCCAGGTATCGTGCTTAATCTGTTTTCCGGATAAACAACACGTCATTCCTTTGCACATCCTTCTCACATCCCCATCACTAATGTCCCGTCCAAACATGGATCGGAAAGAGAATTCATGCAGCTTACCCATACCAACGTCCTTGCAAAAAAGGCCTCGACATAACATAAAAGGAACCACACATAAGGATTGTGCGAGCATTTATAAATTTTGTCAAAACTAGCTGACAAAATAAACTAGTGCCTCTGTCTCATTTTTCTATCAATATTATGGCCCATTAAAGCCTATTTTACTTATGGTTTATTGACATAAACCATCCTAGTTGGATAGGCGATTTCAATGCCATTTCTCTCAAACGCCTCCTTAATACCCAACAGCACCCGTTGATTGACATCCATATATACCTGATAATCATTCGACTTCACATGATAAACAACCTCGAAGCTCAAGGATGACTCGGCCAGCTCTTTCAAATGCACCCGATCAAACTCGATTTTATCCTGCATCTCAATTACCTCCCTAATAAGCTCGGGTACCTTCTTTACCTTTTCTGTTAAGGTCTCATAAACAATGCCTATTTTAAACGTTACCCGCCGCTCTTTCCTTCTCCCGATATTCTTTATAACCACTCCGGTCACTTCCCGATTCGGCACTATGACCTCTTCTCCGTTTAAAGCTCTAATCCGCGTCGTCTTTATACCAATCTTCTGTACCGTTCCCTTGTTGCCATTTAGCTCAATAAAGTCGCCCGGCACAAAAGGTTTATCAAAAAAGATCGCTAACGAGCTGAATAAATCCGCTAAAACATTTTGCGCCGCAAGCGCAATAGCAATACCACCAATCCCCAAGCCAGCAATTAAAGATGTCACATTAACCCCGAAGTTCTGCAGTAAGAATAAACCTCCCAGCAGCCATAGTCCCGCTCCCGCTAAACTGTGCACTAGCTGAATAGCCGCCTGGGCTCCGCGGTCGCTCTTGGAGAGGCGCTGCTCAACATAAAAATCAATGAGAATTCTTAAAGCGAGCACCGCTTGATAAACCAGCCAAGTGATCAATCCTAAATCGACTGCCCTGGCCGCGATGCCTTCGATCTTCAAGTAGCTCAGTGCAATATAAAATGCGACATACCAGTAAAAAGGTGGCCTGATGGTTTTAATAATTGTCACCATCGCATCGTCCCAGTTCGTTTCTGTTCTTTTTATCACGTCCTCAACAGAGCGTAGCGCTGCCCACTGCAGCCCTTTAAAGATGAGCACGAACAACGCAAATAATACGACCGCCATTAAGTAGTCATATAAGGCATTACCAAAAAGTATTGTGTCCCAAATCGGACTATTGAAAAGCCAATCTCTCATTACTCAACATTATACCATAGCACCCCAGTCATTCGGCTCTAATTTACACCACACTAACACTCCGCCTGTCACTGACTTCCCTTAATTTATTTATGCTGCTTCAGCTTACCGGCCCCACCTTAATTGTTTAGTTTCTGCTATAAATACTTGTCTACTGCGGCCTTAACAGCCTCATAAGGCTGCGCTCCCGACAAAGGCTCCTTCTCTCCATTAGGCCCGATGATCACGCTATAAGGTGTCCCCTGTCCACCCGCCACAGCTGCATCCTGTATATCACTAGCAATTCTCGCTTCATATTTCTTTGACGACAAACATGTCGTAAACTGACTTACTCCGACCACCCCCGCCTTCTGGGCTAATGCGGGTAATTTGTCCTCGGCTAGCTCTTCTCCTGTTTGTACCTTCTCCAGCAGGTAATCCAATGTTTCCCAGAACTTACCCTGTTCTGCCGCGCATTCCGTTGCCAAAGCAGCCACCTTAGCATTTGGATGTAATTGCTCTAACGGGAAATGTCTATATACCCACCTTACATCGTTTGGATAGGTATCAAGTACTTTCCTTAGCGTGGGATGAAACCTTTTGCAGAATGGACATTCAATGTCGGAATACTCAATTATTGTGACCTTAGCGTTAGCTGATCCTCTAACATGGTCCTTTTCGTCAACTGCCCTTAAGTCACCCACCACCGCTCCCGCTACCTGTCCATCGTCCGCTGGCTGTACCGCTGCTGCAGTCGGTTCATTAACTTCTTTAGTACCTCCCTTTCCTATCGGCGACCCACTAAAATAAATCGCCCCCGCTATTAACGCTCCTGCTACAACAATAGCTACAGGCACCCCCACCGCTGATTGCGTGTCGGCAACTGTTGTCAGTTTATCTTCAGTCATAAATTAAATATATAAATAATTATCAAATCATTATAACTAAGCTCACTTAATACACAAGTGCAGTGCCCGTCCAAGTGCACGTTCAAGGTACGCACGTTCAGGGTATCCCGCCTATCGTTACACTACTTACATGGAGCCCCATCCCGCCCCCTGGACTGGGAGCGGAATCCCGCGTAGCAGCCAACTGTCAATCTCACTTGCTCCGCTATCGGCGGAGCTACCCTCCCTTGCTCACGGAGCTTTGAATGGCAGCGAGGGATTATCCCATTCGCACCTTGTCTTGTCGGCCAAAGCATTGGCGACAGCTGATTCAACCACCACCAGCGGGGTAGTTTTCTGCACCGTGGAATAAAATTTCCTTTAGCTTTTAATCGAGCGAAGGAGGGAACTTTGACATTTACACTTTAGAGTTCGTTGTTTGAAGGATCGTGCTACTCTGGTCCTTTCTGTTTGTTAAGTTTATTATCGTTATATCAAAGTTTACCCCCAGGAAATCCCTTCAGAATATTTGAACTTTGTCATTTGAATTTTATACTACATTCATGTTTCTCTTTCTTGATATTGGCGGCACCAACACACGTATTACCACCACGTCTTCACCAGATGCGTTTACCCCGCCTGTTAAATGCCCTACCCCGCCAATTTTTACCGAAGCTATCGCTGCCCTCTCCGCCCAAATCCTTCCTCTAGTTGCTGACCAGCCGATTCAAGGTGTCGTTGTTGGCTTGCCCGGAACCATGAATAAAGAAACGGGTCGCTTAGCCGCCTCGCCAAATTTAAGCGACTGGATCGGTCATCCTATCCAAGAAGAGCTGGAGAACCTGACGCAGGTTCCGGTTCGCATTATCAATGACTCTGCCCTCGCTGGCCTGGGTGAGGCCTGCAGTGGAGCTGGCCGTGATTTCGATATTGTTGCCTATTTAACTATCAGCACCGGTGTTGGCGGCGCACGCATTGTCAATCAAAAGATTGATGCTAATTCGTATGGCTTTGAGCCAGGCTTCCACATTATCGATGCCAGCGGTACTCTCTGCCCCGACTGCCATAGCCCTTCTTCACTCGAAGACTTAGTCGGCGGTGCCAGTATCGCCAAACGATTCAATTGCCACCCCAAAGCCATTAAGGATCCGCAAGTATGGTCATCACTAGCTGAGTGGCTCGCTTACGGTTTAACCAATATCACTTTCTTATGGTCCCCTTCTGTTATAGTCCTGGGTGGACCCATGATGAGAGACATCCCCCTAGGTCAGGTTATCAAAGCGACCACCAATCTTACTTCTTTCATACCCACCCCACCCGTCATCAAACCAGCCACACTCGGCGACGATCGAGCATTTTATGGTGCGTTAGCGTTAGTTAAAGACTCAATCAAGTGATCCCCCATCACCAGCCTGACTAATTTCCGCTCCGTTGCTGCTAAAATTATCTAATGGAGCCCCCACCCCGCCTGCGGCGGGGTGGTTTTCTGCACAGTGGGATCACCAGTTCAAAACCATCTAAATCAGAATATTGTGAGTGTTTTATAAATATCGCCGCCAAACAATCAAGTCAATTCCCAGCAGCAAAAAACACAGAGCCGCCGATAACATACAGTAGGGACAGATTGCTTTGATTACAAACAGCTGCAAATAAACTAAATAAAACGACACCATTGCTCCCACCACTGTTAGCCGCAGTGATAAATGAAGCCACCTCAATCGCTTCCCCTGTAGGTACGCCACCCCCAGTATTACTAACAGCAGATAATAAATAATTCCCAACGAAGCCGTCGGTACTGGACCAATCTGGGCATACTTGCTTCCCAGCACTGTCTGACACCCGTCAGTTAGAGAACAAGGCGGCCACGCACCCCGCAAATATTCTGCCGCTAAGAACGTAGCCAAAAACAAACCGATCACCGCCAACCCAATCTGTCCACCCACTAACCAGCTAGGTCCCTTCTCCCAACTCTTGTCTGATAAGCTGTTCAAGTTGTTCATAAGACCGAGCTTCAATCTTTTTGCCATTTAATATAAACGACGGCGTTGAGGTCAAACCTAACCCGACTGCCTCTGCATAGGAAGCATTAATCTTTTCCTGAATCTCCTTAGCTTCACTATCTGCCTGAAATCGCCCTAAATCCAAATATAGTGTTGTCGCATAATCTGTAAACAATTTCCGAGCTTCGTCACTCTCCGACCAATCACTCTGCCGCTCATATAATATATCATGCATCTCCCAAAACTTATCTTGTTTACCCGCTGCTTCAGCCGCATAAGCTGCTATCTCGGCATTGCGATGAATTTGCTTAAGAGGAAATTGGCGGTAGACAAACTCCACCCGATCACCATAAGAACTGCTTAATTTTTCTACCACCTTGCTGAAAATAGCACACGCTGGGCACTGAAAATCAGCATATTCCACCAAGACAACCTTCGCTGCTGGATTACCTTTAATCCAATCATCTGCCCTAATTTGCATCCCCTCGACTGCCGCCCCGGTACTGCCTGGTTGCTCCCCACTCAAATTGACGGCCAAGAAAATAATACCGGCGAGCCCCAATGCCACCAGACCCCACACCACCGCCCGTTTAATCCGTTGCTTTTGCACCTCGTTTGCTCTTAACCGTTGTTTTTCCTCTCGCCGTTGTCGCTTTCTTTCCACCTTTTTCACAGCTTTGTTTTCTTCCACAATCCCGCTATTCTCTATTTGCTCATCCATACCAAACTATAAACATATTACTTTTAAACCTTTCGCTACTTTATGACCAGCTTACTGTTACAAGTCAAGGATAAAACATCTATCCCCCCAACCTCACAACTAATTATATCTCTATATACCTAATAATTGCGCAATCTTCTGCTGATCAAAACCAATTACTGAGTCTCCGTCAATATTAATGACTGGCACTCCGCTCTGTTGTGTCTTTTTCATCATTTCCTCCCGCGCCACTAGATCTGTCGCTACATTTTTTTCCTCATAGGCAATATTATTCTCAGCGAAATAAGCTTTGGCGAGATGACAATATCCGCAGGTTGGTGTTGTATAAATTACTACATTTGGCATAAGTTATATATTTAATGATAAACTATTACCTACTATCCTTCGCGGTCACATGTACTCCTGTTACGATCCGCTGCAGCGCACGAACCAATGGCATATCTCTAGCTACAACATAGCAAATCATCTGTCCACGTCGTTCTTTTTTAACCAATCCACTCAATTCCATAATTCGAAGCCCTTGTGATGCTGCCGGTACGGAAACCTCTAAAACATTGGCCAGATCAGTTACGCACAAGTCTTCGTACTTTGTCAACAACCGAAAGATTTTTAACCGGCCAGTATCACTCAAAGCATTCAACATAACTGCCAACTGTACACTGCCCTTGCTGACATCATTCTTTATAATCTCGGCTTGCTTCTTAGTTAACATCCTACTACATTTATTAATAGATTAAGCAATCACTTAATAATCATTATCCATCATAAAACACTTGTCAACACTATTGATTTTATATTTAAACATTATCCATGTCTAAGAAAAAAAATTCACCTTTCTTTAGTTTCACTTCCACCTTGGAGCAAGTGGGACGATCAATTGATGCTCACCCTGACATCATTGCCCTTCTTTCCGTACCACAAAAAGTGATTGAGGTTGAGTTGCCGATCGAAAAAGACACTGGTGAGATTGCTATCTATCAAGGCTACCGCGTTCAACACAACAACGCACGCGGCCCCTATAAGGGCGGTGTTAGATTTCATCCCAATGTAGATTTAGACGAAATGAAGGCATTGGCTGCCTGGATGACACTAAAAACAGCTGTTGTTAACATACCCTTCGGAGGTGCTAAGGGAGGTATCACTATCGATCCCCAGCAATTAAGTGACCGCGAGTTGCAGCGTCTAGCCCGCCGTTACATCGCTCAGCTGGGTAATAATATCGGCCCTACTAATGACATTCCTGCTCCTGACGTTAATACAAATTCACAAATCATGGCTTGGTTTACCGATGAATATTCCCGTCTCAATAACCATCACGAACACATCACCGCTACCTTTACCGGCAAACCCATTGCCCTAGGTGGCAGCTTAGGTCGCGAAGCCGCCACTGGCCTGGGTGGATTAACTGTTCTGCAAGAATACCTCGCGCAAACCAAACAAACCCAGTCTAATCTAACCATAGCCGTTCAAGGGTTCGGGAATGTGGGATCAAATTTTGCTTGCTTAGCCGATCAGTCTGGTTTCAAAGTCGTGGCTATTTCTGATGCCGAGGGTGGTATCTACCACCCTCAAGGCCTTGACATCCCATCTGTTATCAAGGCTATCCAGCACGGTGGTAAACTAGATCGCAATCTCTGCTACCCCAAACTGTCTGTTGAACAAGCTGGTTCTTCCGCTGATGATAGCTGCCAGCAAATTTCCAACCAGGAACTCCTTGAACTTAAAGTAGATGTACTAGTACCCGCCGCGATCGAAAACCAAATTACTGCGGACAACGCGGCGCAAATTCAAGCCCGGCTCATATTAGAACTCGCTAATGGGCCAACGACCCCCGCCGCTCAAGACATCCTTGATCAGAAAAAAATCCCCGTCATTCCTGACATTCTAGCCAATGCTGGCGGAGTCACTGTTAGTTATTACGAATGGACGCAAAACATTCAGAATTTGTACTGGAGCGAAAAAGCCATCAACTCTAAACTAAGACAGAAAATGCAGGAATCGACTCGGGATGTTCTAAGCGAGCAATCACCATCCGGTAATCTTCGCCAAGCCGCTTACGCCCTTGCCATTAGGCGCCTCCAGCAATCTATGTTGCTGCGCGGTTGGGTACGCCCACGTCCTCAAGACACAGCCGGCCATTCCTTATCTCATTGATAACAACCACTCTCGATTAATCATCGCATGCTTAGGCGCCTCCTTTTTCACGCCCCCCTGATAACATCCTTATTGTTGTATACTGTCACTATCCATCCTTTTAGTTGGGAAATTTTTCGCTAACTTATTTTTACCCCATCAAACACTTTATGAATAAAGAATTTGTTATCCTCTTGTTTTTCATAATCCTAGTTGCCTTTGCCTTGTTAGCCGGCATAATTTTGACTCGCCCCCCATCCCCTCCTCCCGATCAATTAGTTGTTGCCGCTACTATTTTTCCTTTAGCCGATATCACGCGACAAATTGCTGGACCGCATGCCCAAGTCGTTCAATTAATTCCCAGCAACTCCACTGCCCACTCATTTAACCTGACCCCCCAGCAAATCCGACAATTAACATACGTGGTAACCACCTTTGCCATCGGACATGGTTTAGACCAACGCGTTACTGACGCCACCCTTAAAGCCATTGGCGATGAACGAGGCGTCAATTCTGCTTTTAAGACCTTGCCTTACTCAACCATCATAGTCGATCAAAACATTACTCTGCGTGAATTTGGCCCCAATCTCGAGAACTCTGATCAAACCGATTCCGATCACGAAAGTTCCAACGAAGATCCGCATTATTGGTTAACAGTACCCAATGCACAGGCTATCGCGTCCACCATCGCCCAAGAACTAATCCGCATCGATCCTACCAACACCACCGATTATCAAACCAATCTTACCAATTACCTCCGCTCGCTCGACCAGCTGGAACAGGAACTCCAACAGTTAGCTTCCCAAGCCACCCAGCGTAACTTTATTGCCGTGCATGATGCCTGGTCATATTTTGCGCAACATTATGGTCTCTCCCTAGTCGCTACTTATGAACCGTTGGAAGGTCGCACCCCTACCATCAATGATCTGCAACGACTGCAACAGCTAATCCAGCAGTACCAGATAAAATCTTTCTACACCGAGCCGCAAAAAACAACCTCTGCCGGTATCCGTCTAATGCAGCAGGAATTTGAGTTAAAAATTATGACCATTGATCCAACCGGTGGCATTGATCCTCACGATAGCTACATCGACTTAATGCTGCGAAACATGCAAGCTATAACTGCCGCCAACTAAAAACTTCATTGTATAAATTATTATTTACCTTTAGACTTAGTTTAATGCTGATAAGGATCAGCAAATATTAGTAATAACTTATCTTACTCAAGAGGAGGTGATCTTTTATGGATGATGAAACAATGCCAGAAGAAACCCCGGTAGCTCCAACCGAAGAAACTCCAGAAGAGACCCCGGCTGTTCCAGCCGAAGAAACTCCAACGGAAACTCCGGCAGAGGGCGATGAGGCAGAGACAACTGTCTAGCCGAATTTTTTAGTTGTCAGCAAACGCCCCAGTTTCTACTCGGGCGTTTGTTCTATCTATGACCAATCTATCTTATAATACAACCACCCTCGAGTTGCTTTTCACGTAAATATTACAATCAAAGACCATGCAATCAGAATTTGTCTTAATAGATTTCGACGGAGTAATCGTTGATTCTTTTCGCCTCTGTTTCGATATCGTCTCTCGGATAAACCCCCAGGAGTCAGAACAATCTTTTCGCCAAAGATTTGCTCGTGATAGTTCCCGAGCGGATATGCTGCAGAAATTATCCCACGCTGGTTTTGATTTCTTTACTGAATATTCCAAAGGTATCATTGACCGGCCGCTAATTGCCGGCATGGCGGATGCTCTAGAATTCATCGGTGCTAATTTCACCACTATTCTGGTCTCCTCCACCACTAGTCCGCCCATTAAGCAATACCTGCAAAAACATCACCTAGCTCGCTATTTTAGCGCGATTTTTTCCAATGACTTTCCCAACTTAAAGTCAGACAAATTTTCGCTTCTCCTGCAGCATTACCAGGTTCAGCCGACTGAATGCGTTTTCATTACCGACACCTTAGGTGATATTATGGAAGCACAGCAGGTGCTTATTCCTTGTATCGGCGTCACCTGGGGTTATCACAACGAGTCTCTCCTTAAACAAGGCAACCCGCAATCAATTATCGATTACCCCTCTCAACTTAAAGGCGCCATTGAAGAAGCGCTGGACTTTTCTCTCGAGTACGACGAGCACTAAACTCGCCTCACCCTTAATACTTGGGTGGCTTTTCCTTCTTTCGTGCCCGCACGTTAGTCACTCTGGCCAACACATACAACAGACTGGATAGTCTATTTAAATAGGCTAAAGCCGCCTCCCCAATTTTAAGTTCCCCTTCGTTCAGTCCCTTATTAATACATCGTTCAGCTCGACGTGCTATTGTGCGTGCCACATCCAGCATAGCCGCTCTCTTAGTTTCTCCAGCTAAGACAAACCCCTTAATAGGTGCCAGTTCAGCACTAAACTTTTTTATATCTTTTTCCATCCGTTGCACATCCCTAACTCGAACCGTTTTATCCGATCCCGCTATCTCTGCTTGCAGCACAAATAATACTTGTTGGGCCGCTTCCAACACCTGCTTCATCTCCTCCTCGCAAGCCTCCGCCTTACACCAACCAACAAAAGAATTAGTCTCATCGACGCTACCCAATGCGCCTATTATCTTACTGTCTTTGCCAATTCTCTTCTTGCCTCCGTACAAAGTCGTGGTTCCGTCATCACCGCGACCAGTGTAAAGCATACGATTAGGCGCCGTAAATAAATAACTTGACCAGATCTCGTTCAATCTGCGCCGAGATACGGCTTTTTCGATTGAGCGAAATACTAAGCGTAGTACAACTACGGTGAGTGTTTCGCGATTGAGAAAAAGTCGCAGATTGGCGCATAGTGGGCGAGAAATGGTTAAGTTATTTATTTACGGTGACTTAGCTATATTTCACACGTGCCCGATACACAGGCCAACTCTGTTTTAACGTCCAGCTCATCCTCACGCTCGTAAGATACCAGTTTAGAATAGTCAATCTGGCCTAATCGCTTCACCAGTTCCTCGTATTTATTTTCTTCTATCTCTTCATAGGGAGCCAGTTGATACACATGGTCAGACCTGGGCAAGAAAGACAGCCCTCCGGCTATCTCCCAGTTTTCATACAACCAATTCGCCACCGCCACCCACTCGTCATTGCCCACAGACACCGTCACTGACGGATTATGTTCGGTATAATTAATTTTTACTTTTTTCCAGTGCTCCAACTGCTCTATCGCTGACAGATCGTTCTTTAAGATAGCCCCTTCCGGCGCCTTAACCGGAAACTCCAGCACATAGGTCGTCGCTTCTTCCAGTGACTGTCCCACTTCCGGATAATATGGCACACCCTGATCACGCAACATTTTGAACAATGCATCCGTGGCCGATACACGCACGCGTCTAATATAATACTTGGCATGACGCGGGTGCATACCTGAAGCACAATCAGTCATTTGCGAAACGTTCCCGGACGGCTTCACGCAAGTCGCACATGATGAAACATTGACGCCAAATCGTTTGGCATACTTTCGATTTATCTTCAGCACCTCTTCTCTTATCTTAACTAGCATTTTCTCTTCCCGCACTTTCGGACAATCCCATTGCCCTGTTATCGATACCCCTAGCAAGCGCTCTTCTTCACAGTTTTTCCGCCACTCCGCTGACAAGTAAGGGAAGTTTGTTAAGGTTGATTGGTAAGTGCCAAGTATCGCCGCAATACGTGCTTTCTTCATTAATGTCTCTTCCGTATCTTCTGCCCGAGCTACCACTTCCGACAAGTTACAAAACTGCTTCGATCTTAAAATAATCTCTCCGCAAGGATTCGTGCCCCACTGTGGCCACTTTTTCTTTTTTAATAAATCAATTCGCCGTTTGGGTAAGGTATCCTTCAAGCACCCACGATTAAATATTCCTCTCTCGCCAGACCCGCTTTTCATCAATGCAATCCATTCATCAAAAAATTGTTCTGCGGTTGGTTTCTCATTATATACTGCCGAATTATTCGCCATACTACGCTGCGGTTCCGTCATGTAAAACTGACCCTTCTTGGCATCTCTCATCTCAATATCATCTAAATCAGACAGTGATATTAATGCACTGCGCCGTACACCTCCAGCGACCACACATTCTCCTATCTTACAAATAATGTCATGCGCATCTAAGTTTGACAGTCGCTTGCCCTGTTTAGCTAATATCTTATCTCGCGCGAATTCCAACACTTGCCTCAAAGGCTCTGGACCTGAGCTCTTGCCTCCCATTGTTTTCAAGCGTGCCCCCGCTGGTCTTAGTTTTGATAAATCAAATTCGATATCCTCTCCTTTAAACCAAGTGTTCATCCCCAACTCCAGCGCATTTGCCCAACCCTCTTTGCTATCATCCACTACATATTTTGTCATCTTCTTGCCCGACTGGTGCTTAACCTGAGGTAACGCTTGTATATTTTGACTCTCTACTGAATAGCCAGCCCCCGCTCCACACATCAGCACATACATTATTTCTGCAAAATCCCTCACTTTTGACGGTGCAATATAGGAGCAGTTATAGGCGCACACGTTAGTGGCCTTAGCTGCCGGACCAGAGAACTGCATAAGTCGCATCGACGGCATCGCTTCATGTTTCAAAATCGCCTGTCTTACTTCATCGTATTCTTTATCAGTCAGCTTATCACCCAAATTATCCCTCATGTAATCAATGAACCGCTGGACAGTTTCAATCCACGTTTCCCGTCTACCCTCTTTATCTATCCACCGCGCGTATGTTCGACAATACACAAACTCAGCTAATGAGTTTCTGAAATATTTTTTGCTTTCTGCCACTAAGGCCCGCACATCTTCCGGCACTTCTCCTACTTCTGCTCGTAAAGATGCTCGTTTTTCCCGGTATAAAATATATGACTTGGCTGTTTTCACAAAGTCCAGCAGCATCAGCTCTTCTTCTACCAAATCCTGCACCATTTCCACATTGGGCAGAAAACTTTTGTCCTGGCTCGCTCTCCTCAATTTAAGTAAATCTCTCACTACTTTCTTGGCCACCAAATCAGCATCCCTTTCATTGCCCTCGCCTGTGGTTGTCAGTGCTTTCAACACTGCCTGTGAAATCTTAGCAAAATTAAACGGCAACACCTGTCCGTCTCGCTTTTTAATCTTTGCTAAGTTTTGTAAATCCACTCGCGTAATGTTGAAATAACTGTTCATGTTTTTATTTTTCTTAAGGGTAAACGTTACAAAATAATCCAACCCTTAAATGGAAACGCGTGGAAAACGTTTTATTAAAGGATTAGTCAAAGCGAACTATTTTTCTGCTCGCTTGAAAAGTAAAACCAGTATACCAATCTGATTTAACGCTCGTCAATATAATTAAACAACATTTTCATGGAGCTTTTCCACCTCCGCCAACTTCGTCTCTGTACGTAGCACTAAACTCTCCGCTCGTCTCTTTCCCCACACCTTTTCCGTCACCCAACTAGCCGCTATTGGCCAGCTATACCAGCTGACAAACAAACTGCTGGTATAGGCTAAGTCACCCAGCAGTGTACTGCGGAAAAATGGCAGCGCATAAAAATACGATAATATCAGGCCGTCCATCGTTCTTGGATACATCCCATCAAACCACCACACCGCCGCGTTAGTTATTAGGTAAAACACGACCGCTCCCATTAACGCTGATCCCGCAATCCGCCCGGGACTAAATCTTTTTTTCATCCATCTGCCCATGCCAGTTATCAAACCGTATGAGAGGTAGACTGCTAGCATAACTGGCCAGCTGGCCAGCCCAATAATTACATCTGCCATCAGCATCGCTGTCAGCGGTACAATGGTTGCTCCTGGCATCGGCCAAACAGCTCCTGCCCACAAGGCTATCGCTGCCACGGGCACTACGTTAGGCATGTGATCACTTGTCCTGATTAAAAACACTATTGTCATCAACAGCCCAGACCATATTATTTTTTCTGTTTTTGATCTAATCATACTTTCATGAACAATCTAGCTCCTGTAACACCAATCCCCATATTAGCCAGGCTGAACAAGGACAATACAAATCCCCAGTCGTTCCGGTTCGGCGGAATAAATTCTTTAGGAACGCCTTCGTCACTACTCACACTGTCCATCGTTTCACTGACATTATTATCAGATACATTCTCGAGCGGTACCGCATACTCCGCCTGGCTCTCCTGTTCTTCTGCCCGAGTTTGTATGCCAGCCACTGCCGGACTAGCAAGTTGTGGCGTCGCTGTTGGCACGTTCTGTGTCAGCCTTGTTCCAGCCACCTGTTCATAATTTATTGTTTCACTCTTCACCATCGACTCCGTAGTTATCGGCCATGCTTTCCCTAGCAACGCCGGTATCGCATAAGCTGTCATAAAACTTGATACATCCTCTTTCGAACGCCAGCCAAAACCGCCGTTGCTATTCTGGTATCTAGCCAGTGCTTGCCATGGTGTCTTGCCTTCATTGTTTTTCCATCCCGCCGGATCCTCTCCTAGTGCCACTATCGCTTGTATCCCCCATGCCGTACTTGCTAGATTTTCCCCAAACCCGCCGTATTTATCTTGGTGGCTAAATAAATACGATCGTGCTCGCTCAGAGGCAAGCGTTACCTCTATTTTTCCGCCTCGCTTCATATATTCCTGCAAACCTTGCATCGCTGCTGCTGTTAGGTCAATTGACCCCCACGCTCCATCGCTATCTTGGTTAGCCAGAACGGTGTTAACCGTCTGCTCTACCTCGCTAGACCCTATAGCCTGATCAGCTGCCAGCCAGGCTAATACACCAAAAATATCATCATTAATAATTGTTGTTTCACCTAACTGACCCTCCTTTAAATAACCTCTTAATTCCTGCACCAAGTTCCTGCCCTGCCACAACCGCACATTTCCTCCAGCTGCACGCACTGCCATAATTTGTCGCTCCACATCAGTCGCACTAGATAATTGAGCACCTGCCAAACCATCCCATAACGTTTTCCCTAAGTTACTCACCATCTCCGCCCTCTGCCCATCCGCCCCAAAGGACATAACGCTCCAAGCGGTCACCAAATCACCCTCAATCCGACCGTCTGTGCCCTGCTGCCTTTTTAAGTAGTCTAAGGCTAATCGCACAGCCTTCGTTCGCTCCTCACCGGCTAGCAGTGTCTCTGTAGGTGTTGGACTTGGTATCACCGGTGTTATAGTCTGATCTGGACTAGAGCTTATAGACGGTGTCGGACTGACAGTGGGACTAGCAAGAGGAGAAACCGAAGAAGTAGGTGTCACCGTCGGCACTACCGTTTCCTCTGTCTTGTTGTCCACTTGTACCTGCCGCCGTGAGCTCCTGACAAAACCATCCCCTTCCGCCCAAATCTCAGCCATTCCCGGCTCATTGATGGTAACTACGGCTAGGCCGGCTTCATTTATCGCCACCTCATTGTTATTGACCCAAAGCAAAGCCGTATCAGCCGGTAACCACACTCCCTGCCAATTATAATTGGCATCATACTCACCCATTTTCTTCTCAACGGCCACTGTAAATTGCTCGCCCGGCAGCGTTTTTTCTGGCGCCGTCACTCGTAAAGGGACTGTTGGATATCCGCTGAAAGCCAACAGTAAATCATCACCCGCTGCCACTTGATAAGTATCCGCCCCCACCGCTGCCGGTTCCTTGTTAACCCAAAAAGACCAGCTTCTTGACCAGTCCGCCGGCGTTATATCAGCACCTATGCCAGCAACAAATAATCCCCAGCCAAAGTCCTGTAAACTCAGTGCTATCGCTTCTTTTTCGGTGATATCAACCAATCCGCACAAAGCTACTCCCGACAAAGCATGATCGATCCCACCATCATCCCGTGCCACACAATCCCCTATTATTACTTCGCCATCAAACAAAGTCTGTGTTTGGCCTTCTACTCTCATATGCACAACCGTTCCGTCCATCGCCCCCACTGCTAGCCCGCTTGTCGCTATGCCACTAACCGCCACCAGCATCACTCCGACGATGCTCCATAGCCATATTTTCCTGTAATTACTCATCTTTCTCCTCTTCATACTTCCAATTGACTTCATCTCCGGCCTTAACTTGTGCCTGGCTCGCCCCGACGGGTGACAACTGTCCATTGACGTATAAATACCAATAGCGTTTTTGTCCATTATCATTAGCCACACTATTAATGGATTCAATTAATATCCCCATCGATTCGCCATAGTCCTTTGCTTCCATCGTAATTTTATTTTCTGCTGCCGCCGCTTGCATTACATCTTTCACTGACACTGCTCCTTCTGCTACTACCTGTACCACCGTTTTCTTCGGGCCATTTTCAATTATCAATAAGACTGTTTCCCTGACCGGCGTTGGGTATATAGACGCGGTCGTGGTATCCGCTACCACCACCCCCTGGCCAGTCTGATCTGGTGTTGACACTATTTCTTCTGAAATCGACGCCGTCTGCAGCTGGGGCCACTTGATTATCATCACCCCTAACAAGATCACCAATGGGACCAAAACCGCCAATACTATCAATTCATTCTTAGCTTTGAATATTTTGTTCACTGTTTCCATCGTTTTATTTATTTTCCAATAAAAAACTTCCTGCTAACCGAGCCTGGAAGTCTTATTTGGAATCTTCTTACTCCTGCTCGGAAGCACTTTTTTACATTAGGTTAGGATCGGACTGACCCGAGCGGCCTTTTTCATCAAGGCTCGTTCTCAGGAACACCGTTGCGGCACAGCGCGGGATTTACACCCGCTTCACCAAACTAATGTTAAATTTTTAAACTGCATTTGCTCGTCAGCTAGATTCTGCCAACTAACAATAGCACCAGCTTACCAACCATAGTTATCCACTGTCAATGAAATCCATGTATTATCAGACAACTCAAACTCTTTTTCCGTATAAATTTATTACGATATTACATTAGACATGTTGCGAAAGGCTCAAAACTTCCTCTGGGGACATCATATATTGCCTCTAGAGCTCAAATAAAATCATTTCGCAACAACTCTATTATATCGTAATAATAATAGCCTGACTATAATTATCAGAATCATGAGATTTTATAACGATCGCGCTAACAAGCAACATTATCCGGCTGGCTTCGCTCACCAAAAAGCCTTAATGAATTGCCTGTTGTTCTGATAGACTCTAATTATCTATCTATGCCTCCATTCAAGCTTTATCCCACCCTCGCCGTCATTGGCATGCTAGCAATTGTCAGCGTCTTTCTGGCCTGGCCCAAACAAAACTCACCGGAAAATCCAAGCTTAGTCAGTGATGATAATTCTTCACCCCAGCCATACACTACCCAAGCCTTGCCCTTTACGAACTCACCCTTATTAAACACACCAACTGTAATACCTGCTTCTCCCGCCCCCACCGTTTCTCCCGTTGTCTTTGTTGAACCAGTCGAAAGTTTTGTGCAGCGCGTTATGAAAAAACCTTTTGGATTATACGTCGATCCAGACAACTCACCTGTCCAACCCGAAAGATTTTCCGGTTATCATACTGGAGCTGATGCGGAATTTACCGACACTAAAGTTGATGTCCCGGTCAAATCAATTGCCGAAGGCCAAGTTCGTTCCGCTCGCCGTTCCAACGGTTACGGCGGCGTGGTTGTTATCGAACATGTCATTAACGACCAACCACATCTCGTTATATACGGCCATCTTGATCCGACGCGTTTAATCAAAGAAAATTCTTCCGTGACTGCCGGTGAAACCATCGGCTATCTAGGACGCGATAAAAGTGCTGAAACAGACGGTGAAAGAAAGCACTTACATCTCGCGATTCTATCAGGCACCAAACTGGATCTGCGCGGTTATGTATCTAACCCAGAGGAACTAATAAACTGGTTAAATCCCCTAGACTTATATACGCCATTACCGACACCGTAGTTATTTTTAATTTTGCGTTGTTGTTTTACCTGCCCATCCGTAGCCCTGCCTGCCGGCAGGCAGGCTTTGGCGAAGGCGGGCGTTTTTCATTTTGATTTTTCGCTTTACGTTATTCAATCGCTGTTTGAAAATTGCAGCTTTGGGATTTATTTGAAAATTGAAAATTGATCATTGGAAATTACCGTCTCTCCAGCAAATGCAATCCCATATTCACTACCATCAGCACGACACTGAAAAGCAGTGCCCACCAGAAACCTGGCACATAAAAACCCTGCACCAACACACTGGTTAACATAATCAAGACGGCATTAATCACTAAGGTGAAAAGTCCCAGCGTTAAGATATTGATCGGCAATGTTAAAACTAACAACAAAGGCCGTAAGAAGGCATTTATTATTCCCAGCACCAATGCTGTAACTAAGGCGGCAAACAAACCAGACACCTGCACCGCCGGCACTAGATATGCCGTAATAACAATCGCCAATGTAGCCACCAGCCAATTTATCATCAGCTCCATTACGTTATATCTCATCATAAATTAAAATATTGAAAAATTAATCCTTTTCTATTATTACATCATCTAAATAAAAACCACACCACAAAACAGTTACCAGTAGCAAGACTGCTTTAATCAAATGCCTTTCCTAACAACTTTTATACTGTCGGCTCTGCTGTCGACTCTGCAGGTTTAACTGCCCTTTCCCCAGCACAAACCGTGCAATCACCTTTATGGGTAGCAATTAACACCACTCCAGCTGCCCCCACTAATACGTAGATTAATCGTTCTAACCAAGGCACTGCCCCAAACACCAGTTCTACCAAATTAAAATTAAACAAACCAACCAAACCCCAGTTTATCGCGCCTACCACCACTAGCGCAAAACTAACCGCATGTACTGCTTTCATAATCTGTCACCTCCTTTCTCAATGCTTTAATCTTAAATCCAATGCACTTAAAACAAAAACACTGATTGTCTCTCCCTGCTAATAAATTACTGTATGCCGCATCTTCCCCCGTAAGTTTGTCGCATCTGCGCAATATTTATTTCGAACTTTCCGTCAAACAGCTATCGCCGCAATGACGCTCATCACGAATGCCATCAGCCACAAGGCTGTGTAAGTTACCAACATTAATCCTTCCCGTACTTGTTTCTTGTCCCAAATTAAATAAACTGTATACCCCAGTGTCACCAACGCAGAGATTAGCGCCGACATAACAAATAACACTAAAAACAATAATGGTCCCCACCAACTCATCGGTCCAAACCATTTATTACCATGCGTAAAAATCAATGCCACCAATCCGCAGTATCCGATTAAGCCTGCTGCCTGCAAAAAAGCAATTTTAAATAATCTAATTTTTTGTTCATTCTCCATTTAATATTTTAAAATTGCCATTTGTCCTATTTGTTTAAGTTTGGAATATTTTTATTAAAGTCTGTTCGACTTATAACGTTAGTTTCCATCTGCTTCCTTGTCCACTATGAGCATTATTTTAGGATGTCCCCACAATATTGAGGCCGGTACGTCTACAGACTGCTTTTCTGTCATCAACCTCTCCACGACTGATGCTTTGCTAGCTCCGCTAGCCAATAACAAAATTTCCTTAGCGTCCATAATGGTCGCTAATCCCATTGTCACCGCTCGCCTCGGTACCTCTTCCGGTCGAGCAAAAAATCGCGCGTTGTCCTTAATCGTCACATCAGTTAAATCAACCACTCTAGTCCTCGACGTAAATGCTGACCCAGGTTCATTAAAACCAATATGACCATTGCGCCCAATACCTAAAATCTGCACATCAACACCGCCCGTGTCCTTAATTTTCTGTTCATACTTATCCAAACCATCATTTTCTTGGGGAAAATGCACCTGCCTGCAATCAATATTCACCAGACTAAATAAATGCTTGTCCATAAAATATTGGTAGCTTTGCGGGTGATTCTTGGACAACCCACAATATTCATCCAAATTGAAGGTGGCTACCTGTGAGAAATCAGTCTCGCCCTGTTGATAACTTTCCACTAACCGCTCATATAAGCCTAGCGGCGTGGATCCTGTGGCCAAGCCTAAAACCAAATCTGGCTTTTCTTTAATTCTTTGTATTACTAACAGAGCCGCCCGGTCCGACATTTCCTGATAACCGCTCACTGCTACTCTTTTGATGCCCATTGCTCTTCTTTATAGTTTCTTATTTGATAAACTTCCATCCACTTACCCAGATCTGTTTGTGAACCAAAGCCACCCACGATTTGTTCCGGTATCGTTAACGCTCGATATTCCAACATTGTCCGACTAATCTTCGCAAAGTCAGTCCGCGCTATCTGGGACATATGAGCTTTAATAGCTTTTGTCTTCCGTACCATGACTCGCTTATCCAAAGGGACTAGCAAATTAATTTGATCCGCCGCAAATAACGACCATGGTGTCTCGTAATATACCATCACCACACTGAGTCCACACAGCTGGACCGCCTGCCTTACATAGTTCGTCAAAGCTCTGTGCCTGGGCTGACTATCCCCCTGACTTGGCAAGAAAATTATCTCCGGTTGCTCCTGGTTAATCATCTCCTCTACCGCTAGGCTGTCCTTATCCTGGCTCAGTTCATCCGTATTTTCATATGATAATAACCTTAATAAAATCGGTGGTTGTAATTCCAGCACCTTCGCTTCCACCATCATCTCTTTCTCCCTCACCGCTATCGCAACTTCTTTCGCCAGACCGCTATTTACCCCTCGCCAACCAGTAAATCCTAATACTGGCTGGACCTTGTTGCCCTGGCTTAACATATGCAAAAAACCGCCGGCAGCAATGCTTAAATCATCGGCGTGCGGTGAAAAGGCCAGCACTTTCTTATTTTTCCATCCGCCTAGTTCCCTCAACTGACTATTTGTCTTTTCCCCGCTAGTATATAAATAAATGTCTTTTTCCATGTAATACATTATATAAGACATATCATATCATGTATTACCATATCATATAATTCTATTCAACTCACACTCTGTCAGAGTGTTTTATTTAGCTATTATTACAATCCCTATCGAAAAAACAAAAACATACAACTATCCCCTTACTAAGGACGTTATCAAACTCTGTCGGACGCTGCCTCAGGCACCGTAAATAAATAACTTGGTCAGATCTCGTTCAATCCGTGCCAAGATACGGCTTTTCCAATTGCCTGCCGGCCATAGCTTTCTTGACCACCGTAGCTTTAGCGAAGGTGGCAGCGACGGCTGGAGCGAAATACGAAGCGCAGTACTACGGTAAGTGTTTCGCGATTAGCTGCCGGCCGTAGCCTTGGCGAAGGCTGGAGAAAAAGTCGTAGATTGCATAGTGGGCGAGAGATGGTTAAGTTATTTATTTACGGTGACTTAGATGATTTCCCCATCGTCTTTTTCTCGAAAAACATATATGCCAATCCCCGTTAGTATTATAAAAATTACTACGATTGTCGCCAGTCGCCCGAACCCTGGCGCCAGCATCCACACATGCACCCCAGCCACAAAAAACGAGACGATGCCGCCCATCATTAATCCCGGCGCTACTGGCTTAAGCTGCGGTATCAACAAACTGCCTGCTACCGCAATTGCTCCACCCACCGCAAAAACAAATAACGACATTTGCTGACTATCTTCCGCCTGCTGTTGCGTTTCCCGCTCAAATCTTAGCGGCCCCTGGCAATACTCTCTAATTTCCTGTCCAGCCGGTACTGGTTCCGCCACCCTCTCAGGTATTACACCCTTGCCTTCAGGCATTGCTATCCACCGCCCGCCCATCTCTTCACATTTTTGCTGTGTACTTATGTCCGGATAAGGTTCTGTCGACTGCTCCGGTGGTGGCTCCAGCTGCACGGCAATGCTGCGTAGTACCAACACATACAACATCGCTAACGCCACAGCGAAAGCACCACTAATAAAAGTGAAACTCCATTTACGCACCGTCTTTTTTGCTCCTACATCCATATCTTTATTATATCACTGAATCAGTCATATCAACTACGCGCTTTTCTTTGCTTTAAAATCCATAATCGCCTTCTGTAAAGCGTCTATGCCAAGCACCGAACAATGTGTTTTGACCGGCGGTAAACCGTCTAGCTCATTAATTAAAACATCCTTAGTAATGCCCATTGCCTCCTCAATAGTCTTGCCCTTCGCCAGCTCAGTTACCATCGAGCTGGTAGCGATCGCTGCTCCGCATCCAAATGTCCGAAATTTAGCGTCAACAATTATTCCCTCTTCCACCTTGAGATACATTTCCATAATATCGCCGCACACCGGATTACCCACCGACCCTACTCCGCTGGGATTTTCTATCGTTCCTACGTTACGCGGATTCATTAAGTGATCTTTAACTTTTTCGCTATATTTAAGCATATCGCTTTATTTTTAATATTAAACTATCCTCATTGCAAATATCATCTTTATTTATCCCACCAACGACCATATTCACGCTACCCGCTCTTGCACCAGCGGCGACATAACCCGCAACTTTTCCACAATTGCCGGCAACACCTCTAATACGTAATCAATCTCTTCTTCAGTCGTCGATCTCCCTAGGGTAAACCGCAAGGAACCATGCGCAATCTCATGCCTTATCCCCATCGCCATTAATACGTGCGATGGCTGTAAGTTATGCGCCGAACAGGCTGATCCAGTGGAGCACATTATGCCAGCCGCATCCAAATGTAGCACCATCCCCTCTCCCTCCACTCCTGCCACTGATACGTTTACGTTACTAGGCAGCCGTTCGGTCAAATGGCCGTTGATTCTTATATCTGGTATCCGGTTCAACAGACCATCCCTCAATTTGTCCCGTAATATTAACAACCGATCACTATCTTCAACTATTCGCTCGCAAACCAACTCTGCTGCCCGGCCAAAACCAACTATCCCCGGCACATTTTGCGTGGACGCCCGCCACCGATTTTCCTGCTGACCACCATGCAACCACGGATCCAATGTGCCCCCTTTTTTTAAATACAACGCCCCTACCCCTTTCGGTCCATATAGCTTATGAGCCGACAAACTTAATAAATCAGCCCCCAACGTTTTCACATTAATTGGTATACTTCCCCCTGTTTGAACAGCATCAACGTGTAGATAGATTCCTCTTTCGCTCGTCAGTTGACTGATTTGCTCAATTGGTTGAATAGACCCTACTTCATTGTTGCCGTGCATGATTGACACCAAGATTGTATCTTCTCGAATCACTTGAGCTACATCGCTTACCTGCACTACCCCCCACTCATCCACTGGTAAATAGGTTACTTTAAAATTTTGCTTCTCGAGCCAGCGGCAACTCTCTAGTACTGCTGGGTGCTCTATTTGTGTCGTAACTATATGCCGCCCCCGTTTCTGCCATTTAAAAGCTACTCCTTTTATGGCCAAGTTATCGCTCGCTGTGCCGCTCCCCGTAAATATAATCTCGCCACTCTCCGCTCCAATCAAACTAGCCACCTGCGCACGCGCTTGTTCGATGGCCTCTTCTGCCTCACCTCCTAAACGATGGGGTGATGACGGGTTGCCAAACTTAACCTGCCAATAAGGCTCCATTGCTTTTATCACCTCTGTATCACACGGAGTTGTAGCGGCATGGTCTAGATAAACTCGCATATACTTTATTACTATGGCTATAATATATTTAAAGACAAGACTATTTATCTGTTATCATTTTTTATGTCCAATCAAATTGAGTACGAACGCAACAAGGCCGGATCAAAAATATCTAAAATAGTAGTGGATCGTGACTTGTGCATCGGTGCCCAATCATGCCTGGCCCCCGGTGGCACCACCTATGAGATAGACGACGAAAACAAAGTTGTGGTTAAAGATGCTAATGCCGTTGAGGATGCTGACCTTATCGCTTCCGCCCAAGCCTGTCCCACTAAAGCCATCTCGCTATACGATAAAGACGGCCAACTTGTCGACTAACCGCATGAAAGAATACAAGTACCTCATAGTCGGTGGTGGCGTTGCCGGGACGACAGCGGCCGGTACTATCCGCCAGCATGATCCTGCTGGTTCTATTGCTATCATTAGCGACGAACCACACTATTTGTATTCCCGTGTCATGCTGTCCAAACCCAACTTTTTTCTGGGTAAAATTCCTTTTGATCAGATTTGGCTGCGCGATGAGAACTGGTACCAGAATAAGAACATCAATTTTATTGGTGGCCGAACCGTTACTAAACTAGATCATCAAGACAGACTTGTTCACTTAGACGACAATTCTGGTATTAAATACGAAAAACTGCTGTTAGCTACCGGTATGTCACCCCGTCCCCTGGCTGTTCCAGGCATCGAAAAACGAGGCGTTCATTATCTGCGCACCCTTGATCAAGGTAAAGGAATTATTGAGTCAGTTAGCACAGTCAAACGCGCCGTAGCGGTGGGTGGTGGTTTTATCAGTTTCGAAATGGCCAATATCATGCATATGTCAGGCGCGCAGGTCACGATTATTATCCGGGAAGATCGATTTTGGGCACCAATCCTAGATGCGACAGCCAGCCAGATCGTTGAACAAGCGATCGAACTAAGCGGTGTAAAACTAAGCCGTCGCGCTCAAGTAGACCAGATCAACGGCAATATTAATGTGACAGGTATCACCTTACATGACGGCACCATCATCCCTTGTGACGCTGTTATTTGTGGTATTGGCGCTTACTGTAATATTGACTGGGTGAAAGAGTCCGGCATCAAAATCGATCGCGGCATCTTGGCTAATCAGCATCTCGAAACTAACTTGCCCGACGTTTGGACCGCTGGTGATGTCTCGCAATTCTCCGATCCCATTCTCGAAGAAGAAGTACAACTGGGTAATTGGATCAACGCCCAGGAGCAAGGTCGTATTGCCGGATTAAACATGCTCGGCAACAAAACTCCTTTCACTTTCGTATCTTTCTACACCTCTCATGGATTTGATACTTCCATCACCTTCATCGGCAACGTTAGTCCACAAAAAGCCAGTGTTACTATTACGCGACATGGGCCATCCGACAACCAACACGCCCAAATTATCATGGTGGATGATCAAGTGGTCGGTGCCGTTCTGATTAATCAAACGCCTATCTTACAAGCCCTTAGTAAAATCATCGCCAGCAATTTAAACATCACTGATAAGAAATCCCAGTTAGAGGATCCCAATTTCGATCTCAACTTACTTATTGATCAATAAATACCTTTGTCATCCCAACTAAAATTAGCCATCTCCCTTGCTTTAAGTACCGCCATCATCTCTGGCGTTGCCAATTTTGTATCTAAAATGGCTGTCACAGTCGTTAAAGATCCGACCACTTTCACCTTCCTGAAAAATGGTATTGTTGCCCTTCTGTTAATTGGACTATTAATTTTCACTCGCCGCTGGCCAGAAGTGAAAAAATTGAGCCGCTCAGATATTACTAAACTGGTAGCCATTGGTGTTATTGGTGGTAGTCTACCCTTTATCCTATTTTTTACCGGTCTCGCTATGGTGTCTGCTATTAATGCCGCTTTCATTCATAAAACCATGTTCGTCTGGGTCGCTATTCTAGCTGTACCGTTCCTAAAAGAGAGGGTAGGCAAACTTCAGTTCGCCGCCCTAACTCTATTACTCGGCGGCAACCTCGTTATATCTGGACTCCCCAGTTTCTCCGGTAGTCGCGGAGAACTTATGATTTTGGCTGCCACCTTCCTTTGGGCGATTGAGAATATTATTGCTAAAAAAGCTCTGGTTAATATATCCAGTCCCCTTGTTGCCAGTGCTAGAATGACCCTTGGCTCAATTATTATTCTGGCCATTATTGCTATCCAAGGAAAAACTAGTCTACTAGTAGGATTGTCCCCCAGCCAATGGGGTTGGACGCTTCTCACTAGTTTTCTGCTCACCAGTTACGTGTTAACTTGGTACACCGCCCTCAAGTATGCCCCCGCTACTTTAGTAGCCAGTTTACTGGTCCCCGCGACCTTAGTTACTAACGCACTAAATGCCCTATTTATTACCCACACCTTCCCTGCCCTGCAACTACTAAGTGGCACTTTACTATCTCTCGGTATCGTCTTAATCATTTCACGAGCCAACCATCTTATACCCCGGGCTAATTCACAACCTAGCTCTACCCAATCCATACCTGTTAAATGACCACGCCATCTACCGTTACCCACCCTGCCGCTATCCAAGACGGCGTAGCGCTATGCACTCGTTATGCTTTCGGTCCTAATCGTCTTCATCTCTGTGGGCCAGACATGAATCACGAGGTTTTGGCCTATCTTAAAGCCGGCATCACTGACACCGGCCTAACTAACATCATCGCCAAGTTTCAAACCCTCTATCCCTATTTGCAACAAATCGCTAGTGCTAACCATATCAAGGACCCATTTGACCACCGCGTTGTTGAAGCTTACTGGCTCGGCAACAAACTACTGGACGCCATCCCTGCTAAAACCTTTTATCGTCACCTAACAAACCCCTTGCATCTACCTAGACAATCATCTCACAAAGCCATGGATCGTCTTAAGAACAAGCTTGCCCAAGGTGCTCTCATGCATCACTCTTTTCACGTACTAAACATCTGGCGCCGCACCGGCCATCACGATATTGAGCATACCTTAGACAGCCTCGACCAGTGCATAATTTCCTGGGGCCAAGTCACCGCCGTTGCTGGCCCCATACTGACCGTTACCAGGCAGCCATTAATCCTTCACCAAAATAAATTAGCTCTCGGTGCACCCATAACCCAACAGATTATCCGTCCCTTTACTGCCACATCAACCTTCGACCAAATCAAAGATAACGATATTATTTCCCTGCACTGGAATACCCCCTGTGAAATTATTTCCGCCTATCAATTGACCAATCTAAAAAAATACACAAATTGGTCACTCAAATTAGCCAACCAAACGATATGAGAACAAAAGGATTGCCCAATGACCAACAACTAATAACGACGCAATTAACATGTCGTCTTTTGGTCATTAGGCAATTGACCATTAATTGTCTATTGGACATTGGGGTTTAGTCATTAAGATTCAGTTATAGACATCACATCGTGAAATGTCACTGCAGAATAAGCGGGTGGCGGCGCGGGGGTCCCCCACCGAGCGCCAGCAGCCCTGAGCTTGTCGAAGGGCGATGCC